>Ga0049083_10000296_pt1 | contig 17175 bp, 13 predicted proteins | sample GreLakmeMI27MSRF_FD_66719 | JGI IMG/M metagenome (GOLD analysis project Ga0049083, IMG submission 66719) | Freshwater lentic microbial communities from great Laurentian Lakes, MI, USA - Great Lakes metaG MI27MSRF | ecosystem: Environmental > Aquatic > Freshwater > Lake | place: Great Lakes...
TGACCCATGTTCGCAATCGTTGATCACCTCAACCGCAATGCCGGCGCGCTTTCCGTCGTGATCGGCGGCTTCGTGCTGGTGCTGCTGGCATGGATGATCATCCTCCAGCAGCAGCAGTTGCGGACCTTGCTAAATTGGGAGGAGGAGCGGCAGGCCGGCGCGCGGCAGCGGCAAGCGCTGGAGCACGCGCGGATGGCGGTCGAGGAAGCGCAACTGGTGGATCGCTTGGAACGGGAGCAACTGGTCCACAAGTCGCGCGAGGATGTGGCGCAGGCCACCGCGCTGCTGCATCAACTCAAACGCCAATTCGGATGAACCTCGTTCTCACCCGCAAACTGGCCCTGCTTCAGGCCACCGCCGCGAACCTGCGCGAGGCCAGCCGCTCGTTCACTGACACCGCAGACATGTTCGCCTACCGGCAGTTCCAGATGGAGCTGGCGGAATACCTCGGCACGCACCGCGCCACGGGGGACATCCCGCAGGAGCCGGAGTTGTTCGTGCGCGGTGAGATTGACCGGCTTGAGCAAGTGCTGGAGCCAGTCGCGGGGTTTGTGCAGGAGCAGCTCGCGCTGGGCAGGGAGGTCCTCGAGACGAAGAAGCATTCCCTCACCCGCGAGCAGGTCGGCGAGTGCCACGCGGCGGCGGACGCGGCTTTCGGATCGCTCGTCGAGCAGCAGCACCGGCTGGCGGCGGGATTTCTGAACAAAGATTTGTCCGTGGAGGAAGACGGCGTGGACATCGCGCCCGACCTGATTGCCTTCTGCAAGCTGGCGCGGGCGGAGTCGCCGCTGCTGCAGCCGGAGCGCGCCGCGCGATGCCAGTTCGCCAACGGTGATGGCCCCTTGCACGCGGAGGTGGTCGAGCATCTCGAAGCGGTGCGCGCTGGGTGCGCCGCGCTGCTGGAGCTGCACGCCGAGCAGGCCGAGATACTCAAGCAGGCCCACGCGCTCGCGGAGACGGGGGACTTCGCGCGCGCCGCTGCGTTGATCGAGGGGCTGAACCCCGTCTTCACCGACCTGCCCTACCAGCATGTGACGGAGGTCATTGACGGTTGGCGAAAAAACCTGGACGAGGTGGAAGCGAAGTTCAAACGGCTTCGCGAGGAAGTGGAATCTCCGTGGCGTGCGCCCTTCGCGCAGCCGTGGAAGGTCCCGGCACGCGCGGCGGAGATGGAGGAGAAGCTCCAGCAGTTCCACGACTACCTGACGAAGTTTCACGGCGGGCTGGAGAGCTGGAAGAATTCTGACTTCGCGCGCGACGGGCATTCGCTCTTCAAGAAGCTGCTGGGCCAGTTGGACACGCTGCGGGATGAACTGGCCCGGCGTAGCGTCACCGCGCGCACCCGCGCCCTGGCGGAGGTGGCCGCGACGCTGGTGGTCGGCGCGTTGGCTGCGCACTTCCCCGGAAAGCTGCTCCCGGTGCTCCTCCCCATCGTGGCCGTCGTCGCTGCGGTGAAGGGCTCACGCGCCGTGCGGCGGCACCTCGGGGTGCGGACGTGTGTGACGTTCCAGATGGAGGCGGACGGCCGTGCCATCGAGGATGCGGCCCACACCTTCATCCGGCTCAACGGCAACGCGGTGCGGTCCGGGGACCACGTCGCGCCGGGTGGCTATCAACTCACGCTCGACCCCAGCCTCTTCGAGCCGCTCACGCGCACGGTCACGGTGGAGTTTGGGCGGCGCAACAATCTTGGCGTCATTCCGGTGCGGCTGAACCGCGAGGCACACACCAATTCGCTGGGCATGAGGTTCCTGCCGGTGCCAGGGGCGGCGGCGCTCTTTGGCGTCTGGCCCGTCCGCGTGCAGGATTACGAGCCGTTCGCGCAGGAGACCGCGCAGAAGTGGCCGCGACCGAAGTTCAGGCAGGACCCGGCGCATCCCGCCGTCAGCGTGAGCTGGGACGATGCGCGGCGCTTCTGCCTCTGGCTCACGGACAAGGAACGCCGCGCCGGCCGCCTCGGCGAGCGTGACGAATATCGCCTCCCCACCGACCTCGAATGGAGCGCCGCCGTGGACCTCGGCAAGGAAACCGGCGCCACGCCCGCCGAGCGCGATGGGAGAATCCCCGACGTGTATCCGTGGGGCAAGGACTGGCCGCCGCCGAATAACGTGGGCAACTACCATGGCGAGCTGCGCAAAGACGACTTCGACTACACCTCGCCCGTGGGCAGTTTCCCAGCGAACTGCCACGGCCTCCACGACCTCGGCGGCAATGTCTGGGAATGGTGCAGCGACGCCTACGACAGCCAGGAGACTTACCGCGTGCTGCGCGGCGCCTCGTGGCACAGCTCCAAGCCGCACACGCTGCTCTCCTCGGCGCGGCTCTCCAACTCCCCCGGCCACCGCGTGGACATCATCGGCTTCCGCTGCGTGCTCGAAGCGCGCCGGCCCAGCCCGGTATTTTCGATGCGGGAGAAGCCTACCAACGGACATCCCGCAGCGCCTGCAGCGGCCGAGCCTGTGAAGGAGTAAGGATTCCGAGGAGACGGAGCGACTCCGTTCTTCCTGCCCCGATCTGGATGCTAATCCTCCTCCCCCGGCTACCTTCCCAGCCAAATTGGAACCCTCAGTTCGATGTTGCAAGGATAGCGGTGAGGGGATAGTCGTCTCATCCAGCGACCCAAAGCAGAGCCTCAAGGCAACAACACAATGCCATGAAATTAACCACCCTGAAAGACCTCGGCCTCGTTGCGGGGCCGGGCGCGTCCCGCCCAGTGCGGAGCACCGGTTTCACCCTCATCGAACTCCTTGTCGTCATCGCCATCATCGCGATTCTGGCAGGGATGCTCTTGCCCGTCCTGTCCAAAACCAAGGCCCGCGGCCAGGAGTCCGATTGCCTCAACAACATGCGGCAGGTCGGCTTGGCTGTGAACCTTTACTCGACTGATTTCGATGACAAGCTCCCCTTGGTGCGCAACTGGGGGCCCAACTGGGGCACAACCTATTCCATGCGGCCCGAACCCATCTGGCTGCCACAAATCATCGCGCCGTATGTGGGCGGACACCCTGGCGGGGACACGAATCTGGTGCCGAAGGTCTTCAATTGCAAAGAGGGTCTCAAGAGGATGCAAGTCTCAGGCAAGGCACGGCTGGTGAACTACTACGCCGGCAACCGGACTAATACTTATGTGTGGAACCACGTTTACTCGGCCGGCCCTGGCAGGCCAGCCGGGGTCCCGGCTGGCATGAACATGCCAACCACGACCATCACCGGTCGCCATACCAGTAGGATCGTGTCGACCAGCATCGCCGTGGTGCTCTGGGAGTTGCCCTACTGGAACGATGGTCAATCCAGCTTGGAAGACATGCCACACCGCCTCGGTATCAACCTCACGTATGCCGACGGCCACGCCGCCCACTACAAAGGCGTGCCGGCTGAGACCGACTGGTGGGCATTCCACAGCCAAGACGGCTGGGACTATTAAGTCGAACTAGCCGCGACGGGAAGCCGGTGTCTTGGTCGTGCTTGATAAATCCAAAACCTCCACAGGCCACTCAAATCAACTGCAACATTTCCAATCATGACCGCGACAAACCCTCCGACATCCCCGCCCACCCGCATCAAAGCCGTGGCAGTTTTGATGACCATTGCCGCCGTGACCTTGGCGGGTTGCCGGAGGAATTCCTCCGCGCCTCAACCGACACCCGGCACTGCGCCCGAGTCCGCGCAGGCCCCCGGCGCGGCCACAGACCTCAAGGAGGACCCCAACATTGCCGTCGGGACTTTCATGATGTCCAACGGCCGCATGCCCACGAACATGCAGGAGATGGTCACGCAGAAATTCCTCCGCGCCGTGCCGACTGCGCCACCGGGGAAGAAGTATGTGATCGACCCGAAGGTGGGGCGCGTGGTGCTCGTCCCCCAATGAGCCGCGCGGGCTGAGTCAGTCCGGTTTGCCCCAGCGAGCGGTGCGCCGCGAACGCCATCGCGCGCAACCCCTTACCCCCGGCCCTCTCCCCTCATCCGAGGAAGGGAGAGGGAGAAAATCCGCCTAGCCCGACCGCTGCGCGACGAAGGACTGCCCCGCTTGTCCGTAGCGGCTCACCGCTGTGACCGCGATGATTTCCGGCAGCGTGCTGGCGGGGACTCGAAGGCTGCGGTTCACCTGACTGCCCGGCAGCAACTCCGTTTGCCACGCGCCGTTCACGCGCATCTGCACGAGCCACCAGCGGGGCGCGGCTCCGCTGGGCATGGCCCATTGAAAGGTCGCCACCGTCTGCGCCGCGTCCTGGCCGAAGGCGACTTGGGGACGCTCCGGCACGGCCTTGTCCAGCCACGGCGAGGCGGGGATGAGCGCGGGAGTTTGAAAGACTTGCTGCACGAGCTTGTCGGCGAGGCCGTCGCGGTTTTGGTGCAGGGCCTTAAAACTCCATTGCAGGCTGCCGCTCGCGCCGGGCTGCGCGCGGGTGAGCTTGAGCTGCTCGATGATTTCTTCCGCCTTGCGTCCGGGCCCGATGGCTGCGGCGGATAGACCCGGCCAGAGGTGGCGCGCGGCGGCGTTCTGCCCGGCCCACCACTTGAGCAGCACGGGGAAGCTCTGCTCCGGCGCGTCAATGCTCCAATAGAGCTGGGGCGAGAGGTAGTCCAGCCAGCCGGCGCGGAACCACTTGAGCGCGTCGGCGAAAATCTCCTGCGTCGCGTCCATGCCGCGGATGCCGGGCGGGTTGCCGGGCTTCCAGATGCCGAAGGGGCTGATGCCGACCTTCACCCAGGGCTTCTCCGCCTTCACGGTGGAGTGGAAGCGCTGGACGAAGCGGTTCACGTTGTCGCGCCGCCAGTCGTCGCGTGTGAGCTTGCCGCCGGACTTCTGGTATTTGCGCCAGCTCGGGTCGTCGGGGAACTCGACAATCTTCTTCGCCGCAGTCTTCTCGGGATACGGGTAGAAGTAGTCGTCGAGGTGGACGCCGTCCACATCGTAACGGCGCACGACATCGAGGATGACGCGCAGGGAATGCTCGTGGACGAGGGCTTCGCCGGGATCGAGCCAAAGGAGCGGCCCGTATTTGCGGACGAGTTCGGGGCGGGTCTTGCTGATGTGGTTCGAGGCCACGGGACTTTTCGCCGCCGCGTGCCGGGCGCGGAAGGGATTGAACCACGCGTGCAGCTCGAGTCCGCGCCGGTGCGCCTCGGCGACGGCGAAGGCGAGCGGGTCGTAATACGGCTCGGGCGCGCGGCCCATCGTGCCGGTGAGGTATTCGGACCACGGCTCGAGCTTCGAGGCGTAGAGCGCGTCGCAGCCGGGGCGGACTTGCAGGACGATGGCGTTGAGGCGCAGCGCGACGGCTTTGTCGAGCAAGGCGAGCAGTTCCGTCTGCTGCTGTTGCGTGGTGAGGCCGGCCTTCGAGGGCCAGTCAATGTTTCCAACAGTGGCCACCCACGCGCCCCGAAACTCACGCGGCACGGCGGGCGGAACTTCCTTCGATGCGACGTAGCTGACGCCCGCCGCCCGGGCCGGCAACGCAGGCGCCGCGAGGAGCAGTGCAAGCATCGCGCGACGGTTCATGGGGTCGGAGACTACCAAGGGCAGGAGCCAGAAGTCAGTAGCCAGAAGTTTTTTGGTCGGCGATCTGCGGTCAGCCAGCGATTACATTCTGACTTCTGGCTCCTGACTCCTGACCTTGGAGCTTGTTGCCCTCCGTCACTTCCGCCATAAGTTCGCCCTGCGATGCTGACTGACCGTGGGTTCTTCGGACTGGCCGTGCTGCTCTACGGGGCGAGCGCGACGTGGTCTTTTTTCATTTGGCGTCGCGGCTTCCGGCACGATTCGCGGTGGCAATACTTCCTGCTGCTCTGCGCGGCGGTGCTGCACACGGTCGCGATGGCGAAGCGTGGCTTCAGCCTGGAGCGCTGCCCGGTCAACAATCTCTACGAGGCCACGACCTTCACCGCGTGGACCATCGTGGCGGCCTTCCTCGTCATCGGTGCCCTGCCCCGCCTGCGCTTCCTCGGCGCGTTCGTCTCGCCAGTGATTTTCGCGATGGGCGTGTTCGCTCTGATGCCGGCACTGGACGTGAAGGGGCCGCGGCCCGATTTCTCCGGCGGGCTGGTGAGCCTGCACGTCGCGCTGATCCTGCTGGCCTACGGCGCGTTTGGCCTCGGGTCAGCGGCGGGCGTGATGTATCTCACGCAGGAGCACGACCTCAAGTTTCACAAGCTCCGCGCCCTCGTCTCCGCGCTGCCCTCCATCCAGGGGCTGGAAGTGGTCATCGGCCGCTTGCTGCTGTGCGGCGTGGTGCTGCTGGCGGCGGGGCTGGCGCTCTCCCCGATGCTCCTGAAGCAGGCCCAGTCCGCGAACCCGCTGGCCGACCCGAAGGTGCTTTGGTCCGTGTTCGTGCTGCTACTGTATTTGGGCCTGCTCGTCGTGCATTGGCGGTTCTCCCCCGGCGGTCGGAAGTTCGCGTGGGGCGCGGTCGGGAGCTTCGCCTTTGTGCTGCTAACCTTCTGGGGCTTCAACTTGCTCTCCGGCATCCACAACCCGTGAAGGAAATGGCGCATGCTGAATTGCGAATGTCGAATGCGCTCGCGGCAGCCGGGCGCGTCTCCCGATTCCCAATTCATCATTCGCAATTCGCAATTCGCAACTCCTGATGTCCCTCGTCGCTCTCGGCCTCAGCCATCGCACCGCGCCCGTCACGGTGCGGGAGCGGTTCGCCTTTGCCGAGACGACCGTGGCCGACGCCACGCGCCGACTGCGCGCGAGCGGCCTCATCGAGGAGGCCGTGATTCTCTCAACGTGCAACCGCGTGGAGATTTACGCCGCCACCAGCGCCGAGCCACAGGCGGCGTTGAGCGAGCTGCGCCGCTTCCTCCTCGCGCACCACAATTACACCGAGCCGCTGGGCACCGAACTCTACGAACTCGGCGAACTGCACAGCGTCGAGCATCTTTTCAAGGTCGCCGCCGGCCTCGACTCGATGGTGCTGGGCGAGACGGAAATCCTTGGCCAGCTCAAGCAGGCCTACGACCTCGCGCTGAAGCACGGGCACACCGGGCGACGTTTGAACAAGGCATTCCAGAGCGCCTTCAACGTGGCCAAGAAAATCCGCACCGAAACGAACATCCAGCGCGGCAGTGTCTCCGTGGCGTCCGTGGCAGTGGAGCTGGCGGAGAAGATTTTTGACACGCTCACGGGCCGCACCGTGATGGTCATCGGCGCGGGCGACACGAGCGAGAAGACCGCGCGCGCGCTGCTGAGTCGCGGCGCGAAGAGCGTCATCGTCTCGAACCGCTCGCACGACCGTGCCGTGGCGCTGGCTGCGGAGTTGGGCGGACGGGCTGTCCACTTCGATGAGTGGCACACGGAGTTCGCGCTGATTGACATCATCATCAGCAGCACCAGCGCGCCGCACTATGTCCTGACGCGCGCGAAGCTCGCCCCGCTGCACAGCCTGCGGCACGCGCGCCCGCTGCTGCTCATTGACATCGCCGTCCCGCGCGACATCGAGCCGGAGGTCAACTTCCTCGACGACGTTTACCTCTACAACGTGGACGACCTGCAAACCATCGCTGACGACCACCTCAAACTCCGCCGCGAGGAACTGCTCGTGTGCGAGTCCATCATCCGAGCCAAGGCCAAGGCGTTGCTGACCGCGCCACCCGGCCCCCCCGGCTCGTCAGGATCTACTTTCGCGTTCGGGAACGAGTAAAACGATTCTTGGCCACAGATGGATACAGATGAAACACAGATGAAGGCCAGTCACTTGAACTTTCCCTGCGCACCGCGCCGTGCCGGCCTCCCCGGCTGTGTTTCATCTGTTTCCATCTGTGGCTAAAACTCCCATGCCGTCCCCCCGCCCAATCACCATCGCCACCCGTGGCAGCGCCCTCGCGCTCGCGCAAGCCAACGCCGTGCTCGCGCAGTGCCGCACGGCGTTTCCGCGACTCCAGTTCGAGTTGAGCATCATCAAGACCACCGGCGACAAGCTTCAGTCCGCGTCGTTGATGAACCCCGACGCCTCGCTGCCAAAAGGACTTTTCACCAAGGAGCTCGAAGTCGCTCTGCTCAACGGCGAGGCCGATCTCGCGGTGCACAGCCTCAAAGATTTGCCGACGGAGCTGCCCGCCGGCCTCGTGCTGAAAGCCGTCTGCAAGCGCGCCGACGTGCGCGATGTGCTCATCTATCGGGATGCCGGGTTCGTTCGCTCCGAGGCGGCGAAGCAGGAAACCGTCGAGTGGACGCCCGGCCAGCACGTGCGCCGAGGCTTCGCGCCCAAGCTCAAGCTGGCAGCCCTCCCGGCGGGCACCATCGTCGCCACCAGCAGCACGCGCCGACGTGCGCTTCTGCTTGTGGCGTGCCCGGGCGCAAAAGTCGTTGAGCTGCGGGGCAACGTGCCGACGCGCCTGTTGAAGCTTTCCGAGCGCAGCGACTTCGACGCCATCCTCCTCGCCGCCGCCGGCTTGGAACGGCTCAACTTCCGCATCATGGCCAACGGCACGCTCACCGGCGAGGGCGTGCCAGCGGGCTTGCTGGCCGTGCGCTTGGAACCGGAGGAGATGCTTCCAGCCGTGGGCCAGGCGGCGGTGGGCATCGAAGTGCGCGCGGGCAACGACCGCATCGGGCCAGTCTGCGAGAAGCTGAACCACGGCAACACGCACCTGTGCGTCCGCGCCGAGCGCGCCTTCCTGCGCGCGATGGGCGGCGGCTGCGCCAGCCCCATGGCAGCCTACGCGGAGGTGCTCGGCCATCAGCTACGGCTGCGGGTGGTGTCCTTCCTCGACGGGACGGCGCAGCGCGCCGAGGCGCAGCGCAAATCGCAGGAGCCGGAGCAGTTGGGCGAGCAACTCGCGGCGGAGTTGAAGGGCAGGACCGGCGGGCGGTCTTAGCATCGGCCCGTCCATCGAGTTCCCCTGCCACTGATCGCTGATTACTTGCTCCTTGCCAGCCGCCGCTCCCGCCGTGCATTAAATGGCATGGCAAATTCCAACGCCGCCAATTCCCTCGACGCCGAGTTTTACCAGACGGCGGAACGCTTCTTCCCGAATCAGTCCGGCACCGCGCTGACTTACGACGACGTCACGCTCGCCACGCTCTACTCGGAAATCCTCCCGCGCGACACCCAGCTCGACACCACGCTCGCGGACAGCCTCCAACTCAACATCCCCGTCGTCTCCTCCGACATGGACACTGTGACCGAGGCGCGCATGGCCATCGCGATGGCGCTCAACGGCGGGTTGGGCCTCATCCACTACAACATGCCGGAGAAGCAGCAGCTCTCCGAAGTCAGCCGCGTGAAGAACCATGTCCACGGCCTCATTCAGGAGCCGATCAAGGTTTCGCCGGACCAGTTCATCGGCGATGTGCTCGCGCGCATTGAGGAGAAGCGTTTCGCCTTCAGCACATTCCCGGTCGTGGATGAACAGGGCAAGTTGCTCGGCCTCTTGTCAGGCAGCGTGGTCAAGCCGCGCTACGCCAAGCGCAAAGTCTCCGACGCGCTCACGCCGCGCGACCAAGTCTTCACCCTGACGGAGAAGAAACTGGGCAAGAACCCCATCGCGGCGGCGGACAAATTCTTCAACGACCATCCCGGCATCCACAAACTCCTCGTCGTGGACGACGAGGACCGGCTGCGCGGCCTCTTCACGATGAGCGACATCGAGCGCATCACGTCCGAGCGCGCGGCGCAGTTCAAGCCGGCGCGCGACGCGCACTTCCGCCTTGTCTGCGGCGCGGCGGTGAGCGCGACGCGCAACGCCTTCGGCGAGCTGGACCGCGACCGCATCCTCGCGCACGTCAGCGGCCTCGTGGAGCGCGGTCTCGACGCGGTGGCAGTGTCCACCGCGCACGGCCATACGAAGGGCGTGGGCGACACGGTGAAGATGCTGCGCGACGCATTTCCGAAGCTGCCCATCATTGCGGGCAACGTGACCAGCGCGGCGGGCGTGGGCTTCCTCGCAGATGCAGGCGCGAACATCATCAAGGTCGGCCAAGGCCCCGGCTCCATTTGCACCACGCGCGTCGTGGCGGGTGTGGGCATTCCGCAGATGACGGCGCTCTACGTCTGCTCGCGCGCGGCGGCGGAGAAGAAGGTCACCCTCCTCGCCGACGGCGGCATCACCAAGTCCGGCGACATCGTGAAGGCGCTGACCTTGGCCCAAGCGGTGATTTGCGGCGGCGTGCTGGCAGGCTGTGCGGAAGCGCCGGGGGAAATTCTCGAAATCGGCGGCAAGCTCTTCAAGCAATACCGTGGCATGGGCAGTCTCGCCGCGATGAAGGCCGGCTCCGCTGCGCGCTACGGCCACAGCACGGCGGACGCCACGCGCAAGGTCGCGGCGGAAGGCGTCGAGGCGCTGAAGGAAGTCTCGGGCCCGCTCGAACGCACGCTGGCGCAGCTCATCGGCGGCATCCAATCCGGCATGGGCTACCTCGGTGCGGCGAACTTGGCCGAGCTCCGCAAGCGCGCGCGCTACATCCGTGTGACCGCCGCCGGGGTGAAGGAGGCGGGAGCGCATGATGTGGTCGAGGTGAAGACGGGGAACTGACGGGGCGAGGAGCAGTCAGAAGTCAGGAGACGATATTCCAAAGCGCTTGGACATTCGGCTAATCTACTGACTTCTGCCGCTAAAACTCCACGACCTCGTTCGAGGTTCCGCAGCTCGGGCAGCGAGACAGCTCAACGTCCTCGTCGTCCGTGTAAACGTAGCTGCACTTGCGGCAGCGGAAGACGTGCTCCTCGGTCGGCTCCGGCTCGAATCGGCGACGCCTGCGCTCGTGGAGCACGCCGATGGCGGTCACGGCTCCCATCAACACAACCACGTAAGTTAAAATGACGGCCTCGGGCGTCATGTCACGGCTTCGCGGCTGTGGGCGGCTCAGTCGTGTGCCATTGGAAGACGAGCACACCTTCGACGGAGGCGCGGCTGTTCTTCGCCGCTGGCTCGAACCGGAGCTGCCGGGTCAGCTCCAGTGCGTGGAGGTCGGCAGCGCGTTGCACCGAGTCCTTCGCGCCCGTGGCTCCGGCCAGGCGCGGCGAGAATACCAGCCCCTCGGGGGTGACGAGCAGTTGCACGCGGGTGTCCGCAAGCACGTCGGAGTGATGCCATGACTTGAGGGTCGGGGGCTGGACGAGCGGACGGAGTCGGACGGCGCCTTCCAGCAGCAACTGCGAGCGGACGCGCAGCGGTGGTTGTGAGACGGCGACGACCGGCGGAGCGACGGCAGGTTTGCGCGCGGGATCGAAAAGGGGCTGCTCACTCGCGGTGGCGGCCTGCCGAAACGCGCCGCCCAGAAGCTGGGTGGGCTGCGCGAGGGAACGCTCCGCCTCGGTCCACTCTGCGGGGCGGTAGTCCGGCGATTGCGTCCGCAGCCACGCCGCACCGGAGAAACCGCGCGAGTGAACCATCGCAAACTGAGTCGGGTCGGTGAGCAAGAGCGCGTCGAGCGTCTTGCGCGCACCCACGGGATCGGTAAGCCATCGAACGGAGGCACGGGACTCGGCGCGCCTGGGAATTCTTTCCTGCCGGGAGGAAACCACAAACAGCACGGCGATGTGCAAGGCGAACACACCGAGCACCACTGCGACCCAACGGCGCCGCGACCACGCCCCCGCTTCTGGCCCGATGGCACTCATTGGAGCGGCACCTTGCGAGGCGTGGGCGGAGTGCCCGGGCGGGTGGCTTGCAGCAACTCCTTGATGCCAGCCTCGCGGGCCAACTCGCCAAGTTGGAAGAGCACCGCGTTGGGCGTGAGCGTGTCCGCGAGGACCACGAGCGTGAGCTGTGCGCCGCTGTTCCGCGTCTTCTCAGCAGCGGCGAGGAGCCGTTGCTTCAGCTCTGGCTCGGCGATGATCTGGTTCTCGAAGTAGAACTGTCCGCTGCGGTCCACCACCACGGAGATCGTCGGATTCGCAGTGCCCGGCAGGCCCTCCGCCTGTGGCAGCTCCACGCGCACGCCGGGGGTGAAGACGAGCTGCGAGTTGAACGTGATGAAGATCAGGACTAGGAAGAACACCCCCGCGAACGGCGCAGCGTCGAGTTGGCCTTTGAAGATGCGCGCGTGTCGGGGGAATCGCATGGGGAATGGCGCGCGTGGTTATTTGCTGGCCGCTGGCCGCTGGCTGCTGGCCGCTGCCTTCCCATTCTCGCCCGTCACGAGGTTCAGGATTTCGTTCGAGGACTTCTCCATGTCGAGGACGATCTGGTTCACGCGGCTGACGAGGTAGTTGTAGCCGACGTAGCAGGGAATCGCCACGGCCAGCCCCAGCGCCGTGCAGACCAACGCCTGCCAGACGCCGCCGGTGAGCAGCGCCGCGTGCGCGAACTGCCCCTCCCTCTCCATCACGCCGAACATCTTGATGAAGCCCAGCGCCGTGCCCAGCAGCCCAAGCAACGGCGCGATCTGCGCGATGGTGGCGAGCATGTTCAACTTCTCCTCCAAGCGCGGCACCTCCTGCAGCCCCGTGTCCTCCAGCGCCTCGCGCACCCCCTCGCGACCGCGCTCGCGGCTCAGGATGGCGTTCTTCACGAGCCGCGCGACGGGGCCGGGCGTGGCGTCGCAGATGGAGAGCGCCTCCACGACGTTGTCGCGCTTGAGCACCGTGCGCACGCCGGCGAGGAACTCGGCGGAATTGATTTGCGCGCGGTGGAAGTGGAGCACCCGCTCGACAAACACGGCGATGGCCACTGCGCTCAGGAGCAGCAGCAGCCACACAACCGGCCCGCCCGCGGAGAGTAACGTCGGCAGCATGGGTTTCTTATAAGGAGTGGGCGGGGATGGGCAAAGTTCAATCTTTGTCGGATTTCTTCAGACTCGCCGCGACCGGGCTCAGCTTGCTCCGATAAACAGCCTCTGCGTATGCGAGAGCACCGGCCATGGACGCGAGACACATGGCGCGCGACCATGCTCGCAGCGGTGTCCAAAACATAAAAAGCCATTGCACCCCCGAAGTGGTTTGTTACCGTCGCGCCGCTTTTTCGGCGCGACCAGACTGAACCAGCCTTTCTGATAGCGAGGGAAGTTTTCCATGCCGGGATGAATGCCGGCCAGCCAGTGACGATGAACGACCAACAAATGAGCACGCAAGCGCGGTGGCAGGGATTGCCGCCCAAGCAGGGACTTTACGACCCTCAGTTCGAGCACGATGCCTGCGGCGTCGGCTTCATCGTGAACATGAAGGGCAAGAAGTCCCACGAGGTCGTCCAGCAGGGCATCCAGATTCTCGTCAACCTCGACCATCGCGGCGCGTGCGGCTGCGAGCCGAACACGGGCGACGGCGCGGGCATCCTCATCCAGCTCCCGCACAAGTTCTTCACCAAGGCGGCGAAGGAGAACGGCTTCGTGCTTCCCGCGCCCGGACGCTACGGCGTGGCCATGATTTACATGGCGAAGGACGAGACCGACCGGCACCACTGCGAGCGCGTCTTCGAGCGCGTGGTGCGGGAGGAGGGCCACTCGGTCCTCGGCTGGCGCACGGTGCCCACAGACAGTTCCTCGCTCGGACCCACGGCGGTCGCGACGGAGCCGTTTGTTCGCCAGTGCTTCATCGAGCGAAACGTCCGCAAGGCGAAGGACGAACTCGCCTTCGAGCGCAAGCTCTACGTCATCCGCAAGCGCGCGCTGACCGAGATCCGCAACTCCGGCGAGCGCGGCACGCAGGAGTGGTATATGCCGAGCGTGAGCTGCCGGACGATCGTTTACAAAGGCATGCTCATGCCCGCGCAGGTGGATGCGTATTACCCCGAGCTGCGCGACCCGGACATGGAGTCGGCGCTGGCGCTGGTCCACTCGCGCTTCTCGACGAACACCTTCCCGAGCTGGGAGCGGTCGCACCCCTATCGCTACATCGCGCACAACGGCGAGATCAACACGCTGCGCGGCAACATCAACTGGATGCACGCCCGCCAGTCCATGTTCGAGAGCGACCTCTTCGGCAAGGACATCAAGAAGATTTTCCCCATCATCAACCCGACCGGGTCCGACTCGGCGATGTTCGACAACTGCCTTGAACTCCTCGTGCTCGGCGGCCGCCCGCTCGCGCACGCGATGATGATGATGATCCCCGAGCCGTGGACGAACCACGAGTCCATGAGCGACGAACGCAAGGCGTTCTACGAATATCACTCCTGCCTGATGGAGCCGTGGGATGGCCCGGCATCCGTCGCTTTCACTGACGGCGTGCAAATCGGCGCGTGCCTCGACCGCAACGGCCTGCGCCCCTCGCGCTACTACGTCACGAAGGACGACCTCGTCATCATGGCGTCGGAAGTCGGCGTCTTGGACATCGCGCCAGAACGGGTATTGCACAAGGGCCGACTCCAGCCGGGCCGCATGTTCCTCGTGGACACTGCGCTGGGCCGCATTGTGGCCGACGAGGAAATCAAGGAAGCCATTTGCAAGTCCCAGCCTTACCGCCAGTGGATTAACGAGAACATGGTCGAGCTGGACAAGCTCCCTGACGCGCCGCACCTGCCGGAGCCGGACCACGACACCGTGCTGCACCGGCAATCCGCGTTCGGCTACACCTTCGAGGACTTGCGGATGCTGATGGTCCCGATGGCGCGCGACGGCGTCGAGGCCGTCGGCTCGATGGGCACGGACACGCCCATCGCGGTGCTCTCGCAGAAGCCGCATTTGCTCTACAACTATTTCAAGCAGCTCTTCGCGCAGGTCACGAACCCGCCCATTGATTGCATCCGCGAGGAGATTGTCACGAGCGCCGAGACGACCATCGGCTCCGAGCGCAACCTGCTCAATCCGCAGCCCGAGAGCTGCCGGCTCATCGAGTTGAAGCAGCCCATCCTCAGCAACGAGGAGTTCGCCAAGCTCAAGCACCTCAACCACCCGCACTTCAAGTCCGCCACGCTGCCCACGCTGTTCAAAGCGTCGGAAGGCACGGCGGGTTTGGAGAAGGCGATGGACGAGTTGTGCGAAGCCGCGACCAAGGCCATCAAGGACGGCGCGAACATCATCATCCTCTCCGACCGTGGCGTGGACAAGGACAACGCCCCCATCCCCGCGTTGCTCGCGGTGGCCGGCGTTCATCATCATCTCATCCGCGAAGGCACGCGCACACGCGTCGGCCTCGTGCTCGAGTCCGGCGAACCGCGTGAGGTGCATCACTTCTCGCTGCTCATCGGTTACGGCTGCGGCGCCATCAATCCGTATCTCGCCTACGAGACGCTGGACGACATGATTCGTCAGGGCCTGCTCGTCGGCATTGACCACAAGACGGCGGTGAAGAACTTCACCAAGTCCGCCGTGAAGGGCGTCGTGAAAGTCGCCTCCAAGATGGGCATCAGCACCATCCAGAGCTATCGCGGCGCGCAAATCTTCGAGGCCATCGGCCTGAGCGACGCCGTCATTGACAAGTATTTCACCTGGACCGCCTCGCGCGTCGCCGGGATCAACATCGAGGACATCGCGAAGGAAGTCCTCACCCGCCACGAGCACGCGTTCCCCGACCGGCCCACGAACGGCCACACGCTCGAGGCCGGCGGCCAGTATCAGTGGCGTGCGGACGGCGAGATTCATCTCTTCAACCCGCAGACCGTCCACAAGCTCCAGAAGGCCGTCCGCAACGCGGATTACAAGACCTTCAAGGAATACAGCGCGCTGGTGAACACCCAACTCAAGGACATCTACACCTTGCGCGGTCTGCTGGAGTTCAAGCCCGCCACGGCCATTCCCATCGAGGAGGTCGAGTCGGTCGCGGTCATCATGAAGCGCTTCAAGTCCGGCGCGATGAGCTACGGCTCCATCTCCGGCGAGGCGCACGAGACGCTCGCCATCGCGATGAACCGCATCGGCGGCAAGAGCAACACCGGCGAAGGCGGCGAAGACCCCGCGCGCTACGCGTGGACCAACGAGCGCGGCGACTCGAAGAACAGCGCCATCAAGCAGGTCGCGTCCGGGCGCTTCGGCGTCACGAGCCTCTACCTCACGCACGCGAACGAACTGCAAATCAAGATGGCCCAAGGCGCGAAGCCCGGCGAAGGCGGCCAGCTTCCCGGCACCAAGGTCTATCCGTGGATCGCGAAGGTTCGGCACTCCACGCCCGGTGTCGGTTTAATTTCCCCGCCTCCGCACCACGACATCTACTCCATCGAAGACCTCGCGGAGCTGATTCACGATCTCAAGAACTCCAACCGCCGTGCCCGCATCAGCGTCAAGCTGGTCGCGGAAGTCGGCGTCGGCACCATCGCGGCGGGCGTGGCCAAGGCGCACGCGGATGTCGTGCTCATCTCCGGCTTCGACGGCGGCACTGGCGCGTCGCCGCAGACCTCCATCAAGCACGCGGGCATTCCGTGGGAACTCGGCCTCGCCGAGACGCACCAGACGCTCGTGTTGAACAACCTCCGCTCGCGCATCGCCGTCGAGGCGGACGGCCAGTTGAAGACCGGTCGCGACGTCATCATGGCCGCGCTGCTCGGCGCGGAGGAATTTGGATTCGCCACCGGCCCGCTCGTCGCGATGGGCTGCATCATGATGCGCGTCTGCCATCTGAACACCTGCCCCGTCGGCGTCGCCACGCAGAACCCGAAGCTGCGCGGCCTCTTCCCCGGCAAGCCCGAGGACGTGGTCAACTTCATGACCTTCATCGCGCAGGAAGTTCGCGAGCTCATGGCGCAACTCGGCTTCCGCACCATCGCCGAGATGGTCGGTCGCGTGGACCGGCTCGAAGCCCGCAAAGCCGCCGAACATTGGAAGGCGCGCGGTCTCGACCTCTCCAGCATCCTGCACGCGCCCGATGTGGCCGATGGCGTCGGCCGCTACTGCCAGCTGGCACAAGACCACGGCTTGGAGAAGTCGCTCGACATGACGCACCTGCTCGACGCGTGCAAGCCGGCAATTGATGAGAAGAAAAAGGTCGCCGTGCAGCTCCCGATTCGGAACGTCAACCGCGTGGTCGGCACGATTCTCGGGAACGAAATCACCCGTCGCCACGGCGCAGCGGGCTTACCGGAAGACACGGTTCAATTGCACTTCAAGGGATCCGCCGGCCAGAGCATCGGCGCGTTCGTCCCGCCCGGCGTAACCATTCGTCTCGAAGGCGATGCCAACGACTACGCCGGCAAGGGCCTCTCCGGCGGCAAGCTCATCATCTACCCGCCCGGCGGTTCCACGTTCCGTGCCGAGGAGAACATGATTATCGGCAACGTCGCCCTCTACGGCGCGACCGCTGGCGAGGCCTACTTCCGGGGCATGGCTGGCGAGCGCTTCGGCGTCCGCAACTCCGGCGT
>Ga0049083_10000301_pt1 | contig 17004 bp, 19 predicted proteins | sample GreLakmeMI27MSRF_FD_66719 | JGI IMG/M metagenome (GOLD analysis project Ga0049083, IMG submission 66719) | Freshwater lentic microbial communities from great Laurentian Lakes, MI, USA - Great Lakes metaG MI27MSRF | ecosystem: Environmental > Aquatic > Freshwater > Lake | place: Great Lakes...
TGAGACAGTCTTCTTCGCTGTCTATGTGTTGCTGTGTTGCGTGTCACGTGTCGTCACTCCGCGATGTCCGCTTGCGTGTGGCTCTCGCGGCTCGCAGCGCCGCCTCGCCCACCTCCTCCCGCACCGTCAACAGCGCTCCGGCTGCGAGCAGTGGCAGCGCAGAGAGCATGAGCGCCCACGCGTACACCAGCGTGGTCGCCCGCAGCCTCGCAACGCCCGCGCATAGTGCCGCGGAGGGCGTGACCATGGCGCCGGCCAGGGTGCAGGTGAGCGCCGTGGTCTCTGCGCTGGCCGCGCAAAAGGAGGACAGCGCCGCCGCGTTGAGCGTCAGCGCCGCCATGCCGCCGCACGTGGCTGCGCTGACGCGCCGGCGCGCGCCCATGTGGCAGGCGGCCAGCGCGCCGCAGGCTGCCAGGAAGGAGACGAGCAGGGTGGCAAAGAGCCTGGGCGCAGCCCTCGACGCGTGCAGCGCTGGGGCGGCGGTGGCGAGCAGCTCGCACAGTGCCATGCGGCTCAGCGTGACCACCAGGTCGGCCAGGCGGCGGGCGGGCCAGGGTGCACCGCCGGTCAGCAGCTGCGGCGCCCACCCTGCGGCGCCCCCCGAGACGCTCCAGGACAGCCAGCCGGGCAACCGCACGCCCAGGCATCGCTGCTCGGGTGGCAGCAGCACGCGCGGCGGCGGCAGCTGTGACACGCGCCGTCGCGCATCCCTTTCCTCGGCCGGCGCATCCGCAGCTTCGCTGCCTCTGTGCCCGAACTCCACATCCTCTCCATCGTCGCTCATCCCGTCGCTCCCGTTCTCCAAGGCGGTGGAGGCGAAGGATGGCGGCGGTTTAGCGCGCGCTGGGGCGGCCGAGGGCGGCGGCAGCGCCATGGGAAGTCCCACGGGCAACAACGACTGTGATTGCGGTTGCGGCTGCGGCTGTTTCTGCTGCGGCGTCGGACGCGGCGCTGCGCTGCGCGGCTGCGAATGCAGCGAGGCTGGTCGCGAGGGCGCTCGCAGCGTGTCTGGCGGCACTGTCCGTGGCGGCTCATCCTCTTCGTCCTCATCATCAGACGCGTTGCCACCCGCCGCCTGCGGGCCGCCGCCCAGCTGCGCGGCGGCGGCGTGCATGGCAGCCACGTGTGCCGCCATGGCTTGTGCGGTGGAGAGGGCGGCTTTGGAGGGGCCATTTGAGGAGCGGGAAAGGGGGCGCGCTGACGCTGCCGCAGCCGCCACTCCTGAGCCGCCCGAGGCCCGCTCCTCTTGTACGGGAGGCAGCTGCTGTACGGGCGAGGGGGAGGGCGAGGGAGCGGCGGGAGGAGCTCCCCGCGGGCGCGGGAGGGGCGCCTGCTCTTCACGATAGGGCGTCCCTGTGCGCTCCGAGGATGCGTCAGTCGCCAGCGTCGCGCCGCGCGAGGTGCGCCGCTGCGGCGCCAGCGAGCTTGCGAGGGAGAGCCGGGAGTCGGGGCGCCCCCCGGTGAGGCTACTGGCGTAGGAACCGCCCCCGACGCGCTCCCGCCGACTCGCCTCCACGCGTGCCGCCAGACGGCTCAACACAGTGCCGTGCGTCTGGGCCGTGAAACCGCTGCCCAGGGTGGTGTAGGACGCCACGCTGCCAGCAGGGCGAGACTGGAGGGGGCGGCCCGAGGCGTTTCGCATGTCAGCGCTCTCGCCTGCGCAAAACTCCAGGCTCGCTCACGCGCCTGTCCGAGCCGCCTTTCCTCCTCCTCCTCCTCCTCCTCCTCTGAGTCGTCCAGGCGCACGTCCGGCACGGTGGATGGGTTCACGCCCAGTGCTGCGAGCGCCGCCGTGTAGGTGCCTCGCAACTCAGCCACCGTGTCAGCCAGCTCGTCCTCGCTGAGCAGCCCGTCCGCGGCGGCCTCGCCAGCCACCTGCACGGGCTATGCGTGAGCGCTGGCGAAAGCGCTGAGCTGCTCCTGGACAGCACGCGCCTGCAGTGCCACGCGCAGTGTGCTGCGCGCCTCCTCCACGCGCTCATCGCGCGACATGGGGACTGCAGAGGAGACTGTGAGTGGCTATGACCGTTGAGCGTTGACCCGACGTCACAGCGTCATCATCACGACCAATCCGCAGGACAGCCTACGGCCTAGGCTGGTGGTCAGAAGCTCAGATCCGTGTATAAGTGTATTGCACGCAAAGACGCGCGTTGTGTAGAGCTCTACGCAGCCGTGCATCCCTCAGGATGCAGCCGCGGGCCATTGTTGCCGCTGACTCGGCGCTCGCCGTCTGCGCAGCCTGAAGGCTGAGAAGCACCCCAATGGGAGCTCATCCGCCGCATGCAGTTGCTGCTGCTGCTGCGGCGGCGTTGCGAGGCCAGCAGGCTCAGGAGAGCTCACGAGAGGTTGTTGCTTCTGCTGCGCATCGCCCGGCGGCGAGTGCCTGCGCGAGCTGGCTGCGCGGCGCGGCGCGGCAGCGCTGTGACGAGGAGGCTGGGGCTGTGCCTGCTGCGGGGCGTCTGAGGGCGGCTGCGCCTGCTTCTGCTCCTGCTCGCCTTGTTCCTCAGCCTGGCGCGCCAGCTCCGCCAGCCCCGCGCCGCGGGAGGGACCACCCACAGGGAGAGGAGTGCGCGGCGATGCCACCCCAACGCCAGCAGCATCCCGGGGAGGAGACACACGCACTCGAACACCCCCACCCTGCTGCAATGATGGCGGAGGCAGCTCCCAAGAAGCCGGCGCCGCCGTGGGCGGCGAGCATGGCTCCTGTTGGGACGGAGTTGCGTCTAATGCGGCTGACGGTGAGGTGGCTGGCACCCTTGCGTGGTCTGCATGCTGCGAGAGCGTCACCTCCGCCAGACGCTCTCTGAGTTGCGCCACCTGCGCCAGCGCGTCGGCCAGCGCCGCGTTGCTGGCGTCCAGGGTTCGTCCCATGAGCACGACGGAGGCGCTGAGGGCTTGCGCGTGCGCGCGCGCGTGTGCGGCGGCTTCTCGCTCGCTCTCCAGCTGCTCCAGCGCCAGGGAGAGCACCTGGTGTGCGTGCGCGGCGCTGTGCTGTGCCGCGGAGAGCTCAGCGGCGTGAGAGCGCTGGGCAGCGTCCAGAGCCGCCTCCTGGGCCTGGGCGTGTGACCCCGGCGCCACCAGGCCCTCGCACTCGGCCGCCCGCAGAGCAGCCAGGTGCCCCGCCACGAAAGAGCTGCGGGGCGCGCCAAGCGGCGGGCTGCTGCTGGGGAGTGGGGAGCAGGCGCGCGAAGCGGGTGTAACGCCCGCCTGGTTCACCGTCACCCGCGGCTCAGGAGACGCGGGCGCACGCACAGCGCATGCGCCGCCGCCGCTGCTGCCGCTGCCGCTGCTGGCGGCGCGCTCGGAGGCGGCCGGACGGGGCTGCGAGGAGAAGGCGGCAAACGCAGACAGTGAGCGCGAGAGGTCTCACGACAATGTGGACCGCCTTCTACGCCAGCGCGGCACACGCACCTGGTAGCTGCTGCCCGCGGCGGAGCGCGGCGGCGGCGGCGGGTCGGTGGTTGGGTCCGGCAGCGTGCGAGCGTCCACGCCCAGCGCACTCAAGTTGCACCGGTACTCCTCCCGCAGCTCAGCCACAGTGAGCCCCAGCTCCTCGTCCGTGAACAACCCGTCCGCGAACGCCTCCTGCGCAACCTGCAGCGACACACGCAGCGTATGCCTGGCCTCCTCTACAGGCACCGCGTACGCCAGCGGGCGCCACGCTTGCGCCTCGGGCATGCGCGCAGCGCCCATCGGGCAGCGCGCACGCAGGCTACAGAGGCGCGGCCAAAGTGCCACGTCACTTTCGAGGACATTGCAGTCACACTCCCTTTCTCCGCCTTCGCAATGCAGACTGCTGCCATGTCCTCTCTGGCTCTGCCCGCGCGCAGCGTGAGCGCCAAGCGCAGCGGTGCGCGCTGATCGCGAGCGTACACAACGTGCGCTCGCTTACTCGCTCCCTAGGCGTTGCTGGCGCCCCGCTGCGCGCCTCGCGCACCGTGGTCCGCGCGGCCCGCCCCGCTGCCATGTCCGTGGTTGCGTGCGTGCCCCACCAGGCCCGCGTGCGTGCGTGGAAGGCTTCGATAGAGCGCAACCCTACCCGCTTCGCGTGCGCTCCGCACTCTCTGCAAAGCGCACCCTACGCCGCCGCCACTGGACGTTGCGCACCACGCACGCCACGCACGAGGCTGCTGCGCTGCGCCGGGGAGTCGCGCTCGCTCGCGAGCACATTCTCTTCACGCCTCGCCTGACTGTTCCCTGTTGCGCAGTGAGAAGACCTTCGACTCCAACTGGCTGCGCAAGGACCCCACGGTGCTGGCCATCTCCTTCCTGGGCTGGACGGTGCCGAGCAGCATCGGAGTGAGCGGCTTCGGAGGAAACTCTCTGTTTGGACTGCTCAACGCGAGCATCGGCGAGGAGCTGGCCAAGTTCCCGGTAGGCCCCGCGCTGGACGACAAGTTCTGGCTGTACCTGATCACCTGGCACACGGGTCTGTTCCTGACGATGCTGCTGGGCCAGATTGGCGTGCAGGGCCGCAAGACTGGGTACTGGTGAAGAGGCGCGCAGCACGTGACTGGTAATGCAGTCAAGCGATCACGACGTTTGTCTTTCTGCGTCGCGAGGAAGGAGCGCCAGCTCCTCGTCCTCGTCGCTAGGCAGGCCCTTACGAGGCGACGGCCGCGGCAGCGCCAGCCCCCACCAGCCCCCTCCCAACGCCGCTGTGACCGTCGCAAAGGCCGCGCCGGCCCTCAGGCCATGCGCCTGAGCGAGCCCACCCACCAGAACGGGCCCCAGCACCCCGCCCAGCGCCGCAACGAAGTTGTAGCTGGCAATGATCGGCCCCGCACGTCCATCCCCTGGAGCCATGCTAGACGCCAATGCCATCACGATGCCCGAGCTCAGCCCGTTGCCCACGCCAGTCACCAATGCAGCTGTGTAAAGCACTGCGCCCGCGTGCGGTCCGGTGCTGGCAGGCGTCGCCAGCAGGAGCATTCCCAAGGCCATGACGCTGCACGACAACGCGCCCGCTGCCCAGCACCCGCAGGTGTCCATGATCCAGCCGCCCAGGGGAAACAGGAGCGTGTCGCCCGCATAGCTTGCGGCGGTGACATAGCCGGTGTTAGCCCGCGAGAAGCCCGCGGCCGCCGCAGCGAGGGGGATGAGCAGGTCACGCACAGAGCGTACGACCGACATGAGAACCGTGGCAGCCCAGGCAGCGCCCACGGGGCGCCAGTTGGCGCGCAAGAACGCGACCAGAGGCAGATGCGCATCTTGCTGCGGCAATGGCGCGTCGCCGGAGGCCTCGGATGGTGCCGGAGACACCTGCTGCTGTTGCCGCATGCGCAACGCAATGAACGGCACTGCCAGACCGCTCACGGCGGCTTGCAACGCAAAGACGGCTCGAAACCCGATGCACTGCGCGAGGATGCCGCCACACAGCGGCGCCAGCAAGCCGCCGATGCGGTACGCGCCGCCGACGCTGGCCAGCACGCGGCCCCGGAAGTGCGCGGGCACCACTTGGCGCACGAAGGTTTGTTGCGCCAGGCTGTAGAGGCTATAGCCAGCGCCCGCGAGGCAGCGGGAGGCTGCGAGAGAGACCACCCCCGACGCGGCGCCGCCCCAGCCGCACGCCAAGAAGTATGTCACGGTGCCCACCAGCGTGGCGCTTCGCACGCCGCCGCGCTGCACCACCAGGCCGCTTGGCAGCGTGGCAAGCAGCGAGCCCACGGCACGCGAGGCTGAAACGACGCCGACGGCAGCAGTTCCGGCGCCAAGACTTGCCGCAAAAAGGGGCAGGATGGGCGTCACCAGCCCCCAGGCAAAAAACAATAGCAACATCGGGATGTACAGCGGGAGAGTGAGAGAGACGAGCAAGGACAGGAGCGTCTCTCCGCCAGACCAGCCAGCGTGTTGCTCTGAACCGGACTGCGCTGCATCGTGCTCCTCGCACTCCGCATCCAGCAGCAGCGGCACGCGCGCGCTCGCTGTGTCCTGCCAGGGAGCACGAGGCGTTCCAGCACCGCCACTCTCGCGCCTCAACTCAGGCTCGCCAGCATCTGGAGCCGACTCACCGCTGGCAGTCCCAGCGCTGAGCATCGAGGCGGATGCAGGCGCAGAAGGCCGCAGGAGCGTGCGCGAGGCGGAGAGAGTGACTTGTCGCGGACAAGGGCTGGCGCTCAGTTCAGCCCGTGCAGCCTGTGCACCCACAGCGAAGAGCAGCGAGCACCCGGGCGAGCGTTCATCACCCACAGACGTCCGCCAGAGAGCGCGGGAGGCGCAGGCGGTGTAGGCCCACAAGCGAGAGAGTGAACGCTCGCGTAGCCGCGCTCTGTGAACACAGGCGCTCACACGCCCAGGCTGCGCAGAGCCAGCGAATGATGTGAGACAGACAGGCTAACGGAGGGAGCGAGGCATGAGTGACGTGGCATCAAAACGTACGACCGCCACCACGCTGACGCTGTAGGCAGAGCTGCAAGTTAAGGGCAATCCGCCAGTCCGCAATCCAATGCACATAACCACAACACATCGCTGAAGTAACCACAGGTCACGCGCCCACCATCCCCAGGCGCCGCTGTGCGTCCCGAATGATGTTCTCAAACACAACCTTGACGCCCATCATGACCAGCGGCACGCCGTTGCCCGGTCGCGTAGAGGCGCCCACGAAATACAGCCCCTCGGCAACCGGCGTCTCCGGCCAGCCCGGCAGCCCCGTTTTGGTGGGCGGACGGAAGCAAGCCAACTGCGTCAGCCCGTGACTGAGTCCAAACACAGCGCCATGAGTGATGTTGTAGCGCTGGGACCACTCCTGAGGGGTGATGACGAACTCGTGCTGCACCATGGCGCGTACGTCGCCCATGCCCTCAGCCTCCCATCGCCGCAGGATAGCCTCACGCCCAGCCGCAACCATGGCTGCCACGTCAGCGCGAGGGGTGCCAGCCTTTGCTGCAGCGGCGTCCTGTTCCGCCAAGTTTGCGACTGGGAGGAGCACCATGATTGACGAGCAGTTGGGGGGGGCTGCGGAAGGGTCCGTGAAGCAGGGGTTGTGCACGTAAAAGTTGAGCTGTCGCGGCGCGGCCAGGTCTGCGGGGCAGCAGGGTCTCCGCCAGCTGCCCTGGAAGTCGGAGGAGAGGAAGACGTTGTGGTGGAGGAGCTTGGGCAGGGGTCCCTTGAGCGCGAAATTGTAGGCGATCACCGAGGCGCTGTACTCCATGCCCTGCAGCCGCTCAGCCTCGGCGGCGTAATCCGCCCCGGCGTCGCTGAGCAGCTGGTCGTACACCCAGGGCAAGTCCGGGTTGGCCACCACCAGGTCGCACGGCAACACCTCGCCGCTCTCCAGACGCACGCCGGTGACGCGTCGCCGCCCCGGCTGCTCCGCGTCGCCGCCGGCGGCGGGCGACAGCAGCACCTGCGCGGCGGCTGCGCCGGTGCGCAGGGAGACGCCGTTTTTGAGGGCGACGCGCTCCAAAGAGTCCCGCACTGTCCCGAAGCCGCCCATCGGGTACCACACCCCGTCGGTCAGCTCCGTGGCGGCCAAGAGTGAGAACACACCCGGCGCGTTGTACGGAGAAAGGCCCACGTAGAGCTCTTGGAAAGAGAAGAGCGCACGAAGCTTGTCGCTCTTGAAATACTGACTCATCTGCCAGTGTTGACTCAACAGCAGCTCCAGCGGGTTCACCTTGAGCGCCAGCGGGAGCACCAGCCCCGGTGTGACAAAGTCCAGCACGGATGTGCTGTCGCGCTCGATGAACGCAGCCACCCCTAAGTCCAGGCTGCTGCGCGCGCGGCCCAGCCAGTCAAAGAAGGCACCGCCGGCGCCGGGCTCCACCGCTTCAAGCTGCGCCTTCAGCTCGCCCTGCGGTGTTGAGAGCGAGGCGTCGCGTCAGTGTCAGCGGGTGAGCGGCTCCCCCTGCGCCGCGCCGCGCCACGCGCCATGTCGTACGACATGTCGAAGCTGGTTCCGTCGCCGAAGTGCGCGCGGTAGGCGGGGGATACCTGAGGACGGCCCAGGGCACGTCAACGTCAGCAAAGGCCCCAGAACGCACACCCCGTTGCCGCGTGTCAGCGCGCCACGAGTCGAGCGCGCACCCGCTGCAGCTGGACGTGATCCTCCATGCGCTCCCCAAGCGCCTCGAAGCACTCGCGGTACTTATCCGGAAAGAGAAGCAACGACGGACCAGTGTCAAAGCGCCACTCCGAAGCGCCGGGAGGGTTATGAGACTGCATGCGCCCACCCACGCCCGGGTTCTTCTCAAGAAGCGTCACTGCGTAGCCTGCACGCGACAGGCGTCCCGCCATGGCCAAGCCACCCACGCCAGCTCCCACTACCACCGCCTTCTGCCCTACCGCACCGCCCGTGGCTGAAGGCGGGGCGACGGGCAGCGTGGCGCTCGCACGCGCACCGCGGCTGCTTCGCGCGTGCGGGCGCGAGGCGCCGCGGGGCGCACAGCACGACAGCGCCATTGCTTCGCAGCACCAACTGGTGGTGCGCGGGGCAATACGCGGCGCGGGTACGCACAGGAGAGGCGGAGGGGCTTCAAGTACGTTCACTACGGGAGTTCGGAAGGAGTCTGTTGGTCTGTTCGGGATGTTGGCACGTTCGTCGCTTCGTCCAGTCCACGCACCAGCCGGCCATCTATCATGCTTTTTCATGCAGCACGTCGTTGGACATGCTGTCTCTGATTGCCGCAAGCACGTGGCTTTGAAGCAGCTGCAGCAGCTCGGGGAGTCCCTCAAGCGTAGCCGTCACCTGCAGCGCCTGGTCGCCGGCCCCGGAGTTCCTTACCAGCTCGTCTAGGCGAGACAGCGCGGCCGCCGCATCTCCGCGGCGTTGCGCGGTGACGAAGATGGGCACCACCACCGGTTGTTGTTGCGCGTCAAGGCCCAGCTGTGCTGCCAGCTGGGCCAGGAGAGAGGCAAAGAGGGGGCCGTGAACGTGCATGCCTTCCAGCACCACAGCTTTACCGTCCTGCAGCGCCTTACGCAGGTCGGAAGTGACGCCCTGACACACGGAGGTGCAGTCTCGGAGGTAGTCGTCTTGACAAGCTGGCTGCCAGGCGAGCTCGCCCGCAGCCTTCCCTTCCCTGCTGGCCACCACCCGGCTGACCCAGTCCGTCTGCAGCACGTTGCTCAGGTTGAGCCGCTGTGCCAACTGTGCCGCCAGGCTGCTCTTGTGCGCGCAGCAGCTGCCGCCCAGAGTCACCACCAGCGGCCTCCGACGCTGGTGGAAGGCGGACAGCAGCCTGTAGCGCGCCACGTAGTCCTCGCCAAAGCCTCTCTGGCGGAGGTGTCTGAAGATCTCAGCCTCCAGCCGCGACTGCGTCACGTCCAGCTGGTCGCTGTCCACCAAGTGCTTCTTCACCTCCAGCGCAACCTTCACGGCGCTCTCGTACGGCACACAGGAGGCTGTGAGCGTGCGCGTGACCAGGAAACGGCTCAGCACGTGGCTGCGGGGTCCACCACCCTCCGAGTCCGCCGCACAGCTCTCCGCCTCGCCCAGGCGCACGCGGACCTTCACGAAGTCGTACATAGACGAGGAGTGCCGCACGCGCACGGGCGGGCGGGAGTCCATCACGCACACACAGCCACCGGGCGACGTGAAATGTTGCGTGCTGGGGCGCACCGTGGGGTCGAACGACGGTCGATCAGTAGTCACATGTTCGAACAACAGACGCTACTAAGCTGCCACAAGCTACACCGCAATGCGTCTGCTACCTGGCGGTCTTGTGCTCTTCAATCAGCGCCCGTAGCGCCTCCTCCTTTGCGCCTGTGAGCACCGCCAAGAGCGCGCCTTTGCGGTACAGGTGGAAAGTTGGCGCAACCTTGATTCCCAGCTGTTTGCCCAGAGGAGCGAACTCCTTGTTGCAGTTCACCTTAATGAACTGTACCGCCGGCTGCAACTCCGCGTTCCAAAGCGCCAGCTTGGGCGCGATGAGCTTGCAGGGGCCGCACCAGCTGGTGTAAAAGTCCACCACCACCAGCGCGTCTCCGGCGGCCGCCAGCAGCGGGTGGAAGGTGTTAATGTCAGCCTCGGGGAGCGGGGTGGTGTCCGCTAAGGGAGCCGAGTCCAGGCCCTCAGCCAGCACGCCGCCCACGTCATGCCTCTGCGCGTTCCACTCGTGCTGCTTGGAGGCTAGGTTCTGAGGGGGGGAGGGGTGGCACCACTGCTCCTGAGCGCCGCAATATCTGCAGACTGCGGAGGGCGCAGCACACCTTGGCCAGCGCCTCTTTGGCCCGCTGCAGGTCTGCCAGGTCGCCCGTGGACGCGCGCACGCGCACGGAAAGCAAAGACCTGTGCGTGCGGCGGGGAGCAGCCTTGGCACGCGCGCGTCAGTGCGTACGCCCACAAGAGGTGCATGCTTGAGTTGTTGACGCTGCGCGCCCCACAAGCGATGCACCGCCAGAGTGCGCCCCACTGGCGCGGTGTTGCGCAGAGGAGGGGGGGAAACAGCGCTCGTGGAAGCAGAGAGAGCGCAGCACGAGGCAAAGTGCAGTGCACGCACCGCACGCGGCAGCGCCGCGGAGCTGCTGCGTAGCCCCAGCGCGCAGCAGGGCACAGACGACACAGAACGAGAAGACATGGCCGCCACCAAGGGAGCAGCTGTGTCACCAGGCCTCCAGGCAGTCCAGGCGGTCCCACATTCTTCTCCAGGTGGGCCTCCTGCGCCCTCTTGTGCGCCCTCTCCGTGGGCCATGTCGCTGCGCGCGAGCCGCACCACGTTGGTGGCGCCCGCCGCCACACGCGGGCTGTCGCGGCGCACACCCAAGGTGGGTGCCCCACCGCCACGCTCAGCCCCTGCGGCCGCCGAGGAGTGGTGGACGGCGCACGGCGAGTTGTTCCAGGAGGTACCTTCGACGGCGGCGCTGGAGACGCTCCTACAGGCTACGCCGCCGTCGCGCCTGGTCGCCATCGAGTGGCTCTCTCCGTCCTGTAAGGTGTGTGGCGCGCCTCGCACGCGCGCGGCGCGGCCAGCCTGACGCGCGGCGCGACAGCACTGCTCCGCGGCGCAGGAGCTGCTGGCTGTTGTGGCTGGGGAGCTGGCTGAGAGCGTCACTTTTGCCCGAGTCGCCTGCGCCACGCCCGAGTCCAAGGCGCTCTCCAAGGCTGCTGACGTGCGCGCCTTTCCGCTGCTGTCGCTGCACCGGGGCGGCGCCAAACTGCTGGACTTCACACCCTCGCAGCGTGGTGGGCCCCTCACGGCTGCCGCGCGCCTGCGCGAGCTGCTGGAGACGGTGGCTGGGGAGACCAGACCGGACGTGCACTTCACCATGATGGCCGGCAGCGTGCACGTGGTGGAGGGGCCACCTGCCGAGGAACCCAAGAAGTTCGACTACGCCGCCATGCGCGCGCAAGCGGCTGCGCAGCTCAAGGCTGAGGCTGCGGTTGCGGAGGCGGCCGGCGAGGCGGATGCGGAGTGCGACTCGACAGAGGAGGACGAAGAGTGCGCAGTGAAGTGGTGACACTCATCAACGAACCGGCCTTCATCTCGTCATCTGTCCTCCGTGTGTGCTTGAATGCCGATCCAATGATGATAGGCCACCACAAAGAGCACCGCCACGAGCACAATGACTCCCAACAGCGCCACCCGCGCGCCCAGGCCCAGCCGCTGCACGTGCCAGGAAGCATGGGACACCCAGTTGACCACCAGCAGTGGCAGGAAGGCTGGGGGCTGGCCCGGGGTGGATGGGCGCGGGGGTAACCGCAGTGTCATCTCCCCCGAGAGGTTATCTCCAGACTCCTTGCACCAGAGCTCGCCCCCGTGCGCCTCCACCTCGCTCTCCTGCGCCCACTGGTCTGCTGCGAGCAGGCGCCCCCCCGCATCGCGCTGCAGCTGCCTGGCCAGCTGGCGGGTGAGGGTGTTTCCGGAGAGAAGCAGCCGCGCGCAGCGCGTGTTGCCACTCAGCGCGTCGGCCAGCTGCTGGGCGCCCCGGCCGCCCACGCCGTTGAACCGCAGGTCCAGCTCCATCAGCGGCGCCTCCAGGCGCAACAGGGCGGCAAAGGCGGCTGCCGCGGCGTCGCCCAGGGCGTTGTGGCGCAGGTGCAGCTCGATGAGCGCGCCGGACGGGGCGCTGGAGCGCAGCGCAGCGCCGTCGGCGCCGCTGCCGCCGCACTGCGCCTCTGCGCAGCCGTCGGCGAGCGCCTCCGCCAGCGCCAGCGCGCCCGCGTCGCCCAGAGAGTTGTGGTTGAGGTCCAGCGTCCGCAGCGTGCGGCTGTGCCTCACCGCGCGCGCCAGGTGTCTCCCGCCGGCGCTGCCCAGCCCGCAGCTGGCCAGGGACAGGCTGATGAGCCGCGTGTTGCGCCGCAGCGCGGTGGCGAGCGCGCGGGCGCCCTCCGCGAAGAGCGGGTTGTCGCTCAGCCGCAGCGTGCGCAGCCCCAGGGCGTCGTGCTGGATGGCGGCGGCGCAGGCGGTGGCGCCGATGGGACCAAGGCCGCAGCCGTCCAGGTTGAGCGCCTCCAGACAGGGGTGCCCACGAAGGGACCCCACCAAGCTCGCGCACGCTGCGTCGCCCAGCCGGCAGCCAGCCAGGCTCAGCGCACGCAGGTGCTGTCCATGCCGCTGCGCTGCCGCCGCCAGGGCAGACGCCTCCAGGGCTGGCACGAAAGACAGGCCGCGCAGCTCCAGGCGCGAGATGGAGAGCCGCGGCAGAGCCAAAAGCACGCACGCCGCGTCACAGCTGCCGCACAGGCCGCCCACGCGCGCCTCGCGCAGCTGCCTGCACGCGTGGGAGATCTGCAGCAGGTGGTGCGCGGGTAGGAGGGGCGCGTCTCGCAGCGCGCGCAGGCTCAAGAGGGTGGCGGAGCTTTCGAGAGCGACACGTGCCACAACGTCCGCGCTCAGGCCTCGACAGCCAGACACGTCCAGCGTGAGCAGCCCGCCGCCGCGCGCTTGTGCCGTGGCGGCCAGCGCCAGGAAAGCGCCGTCGCTCAGCGCCTCCGCCCGACGCTCAGACCAGCACCCGCCCGGCTCCAAGCCGAGCCACAGCCCCGCCGAGCTGGCGCAGCAGCGCCACGCGCGACACGCGCACGCGGCGTTGGATCGCGCGTCCAGTGGCAGGAGCAGCAGCACGCGGTACAAGAGCACCTCCGGCAGCTCTTCCCACCCTTCGCCTTCAGCCTCCAGTGCAGCCGGGTCTGACCCGAAGGCGCGCACGGTGACGAGGACGTGCGGTAGGGACTCCATGCTGTGGGTGAGGGACCCACAAGGGGCGAGAGGGAGTGGGGCCGGTGGTCCCTAGCGCCAGCAGCTGGTCCCTTTCACAGCGGCAACGCCGCAGCGAGGCAAGGAACACGGTGGGAGTGCTTAGGAGCAGCACCGGGCCCGCGGAGGGAGCGAGAGGTATGAGCTCTTTGTTAAGGTTAACGAAACGCACGTGGTGGTGGTCGGTGGTAAATACAGAGTTTCGCGCACCTTTCGTCGCGCCCGCCTACCAGATGCACGCCCAACCGCGCCCGCCCTGCCTCGCCCGCCGCCCCGCCGCCCGCAACGCAGCGGGGCGCCTGCTGGCGACGCCTCCACATGCCGCTGCCGCGCCGCCGCTCCCGCCGCCCGCCGCGCACGCGCGCCAGGCCAGGGCGGCGCTGCTGGAGCGCCTGGCTCTCACTCCAGAGCGTGGCATCTTCGGACTGCCGGTGCGGCAATCCCAAGCCTTCGCCCACTCTCCTCCGCACTCACTGGCGCCTTGCGCCCTCCCAGGAGGCTCAGCGCGCCGAGATTGACGCCCTGGTGTGCGCTCTGGAGCGACAGACGACGCTGCAGGCTCCCACGGAACAGCTGGCGTCGCTTGCGGGTGATTGGCGTCTGCTCTACACAACGGCGCGTGGTGCTTTTCTCGCCTTGGCGGCGCCCCTCCCCCGCGCTCACGCCACCTCACGGTCCACGCAGCTGTCCATCCGGGGCGGCACGCGCACCAAGCTGGGCTTGCGAGGGGCTCTGACGTTGGGAGAGCTCACGCAGCGCATCGTCTGCGACGCGGACTCCCCCTCTACCGGACGCGCAACCAACTGCGTGCAGTTCTCGCTGGTGGGCGCCCTGAGCGGCTCGTTCACGGTGGACGCCAGCTATGCGGTTGCCTCGCCTCAGCGGTGCGTGCGCAGCCACAGGGGGGGTATGCGTGGCGGGACTGACTGGAGGCGTTTAGGGTGGACATCAACTTCCTGGACAGCACCTTGGAGCCGGAGCAGCTGCAGGCTGTGTTTGGCGCGCAGGTGCCGTTGTTGCTGTCGGTGTTCAACCCGCAAGGATGGTGCGTGCTGCAGCACAGCGTGGCGTGGCTCCTGTGCTGAGCGTGCGGGCGCAGGTTGGAGATCACCTATGTGGACCAGCAGCTCAGAGTGGGCCGCGACGACAAGGGCCTGCTCTTCGTGCTTGAAAGACTCGCTGAGACAGCGCCGTGAGGCACGCATGCGGACGAAGCCGCGAGTGTTTTAGGGTTTAGGGTTTAGGGTGAGTGGTATTCATTCGTAGTATTGGTTCATTCAGGCGTTCAGGCTTCTCTGAAGAGCGTCTCGTCCTCGTGCTCCGCCTTATCAGTGTGAGCCCCTTTCTCGAGCTCAGCGAGCAGCGCTTTCCACGCCCAAGGCGCGCCATGCACCCAGTCCGGCATCGGCGCGACAACTTTGAGCAAAGCGCCAGTCTCTGGGTGTGGCAACCGCAACGACAGCGCATGTAGACAGGCTGCTTCTCCACTGGGACCACCGTAGCGCACGTCACCCACCAATGGCGCGCCTGCAAGAGCCGCGTGCAGCCTGATCTGGTGCGTGCGTCCCTGCAGCGGCGTGGCCAGGAGCAGAGAGGTTGTGCCGTGGTGGCTGGAAGAGAAGAAGCGCAAGCATGTCTGGATGGCGCGAACTCGGTGACCGTGGGGCAGCAGGCGGCCCACGTCCGCGAAGGCATAGGTGCGCCAGAGTCCCTGCGCGCTGCGTCCGTGGCCGCTGCGCAGGAGCAGGCAGGGAGGGGGGGGTGATTGGACGGCGCAGAGCGCGAGATAGCGCTTCTGGACTGCGTGTCGCTGAAATGCGCGCGCCACGGCGGCGAGCGAGGCGGACCCCTTTGGAAGCAGCAGCACGCCGCTGGTGCAGCGGTCCAGGCGGTGCGCCAACGTTGCTGCACCGGCGCCGGGCGAGGCCGCCGCTGCTGCCGCTGCTGCGACGCACTCGCAGTAGCGCCCCGCTGGCTTGTGCACCGCAAGCAGCCAGTGGTCCTCGTAAAGCACAGATGGGGCTGCACCACCGCTCTGGAGGAGTCGAGCCTCTAAGGCCTTGCTTGCAACCGCGCGACGGCACTCCTCCGCGTGCGCAGCCTCGCCGGGCACAGCAGTCAAGGGCACGGGCCAGGAAGACATGCGCAGGGGCGTATCGTGTGAGATAGGGCTTCTTGTTCTACTTTGTTCGGACAAAGCTCCAAACGACAATCCTAGCTTTGGGTCCGCACCGTGTGCACCATGGGATGCTCGTCCAGCAAGGAGGCAGAAAAGGACGCGGCGTCGTCCGCGCCGGCTGTGCCCAGAGCGCGGTGCGTTTGGAGACCATTCCCTGTCTTTCCCTGTCTTCACGCGCCTTGCGCGCTGACGCTGGCCGCGCCGCGCCTACGCAGCAACGAGCCGCAGCAAACGCGCTTCGCAAAGGTCTATAAGGCGGGCCCCAAGCTGGGCTCTGGAGGTGCGACTTTCCCTGACTTTCTCGCTGACGCTCCACTCTCTCCCACTCTCTCACCTCGCGCTCGGCCTGCCCTTGCGCAGGCTTCGCCACTGTGCGGCTAGCGACGCACATTGAGAGCGGCAAGGAGTATGCGGTCAAGATAATGCCTCTGCCAAGGCCAAACGAGGCGCCCACGGACACAGGCGCCACGCGCGAGGAGATCTTTAACGAGGTGAACATCCTCAGCAAGCTGGAGAACCCGAACTGCCTGCTTTACAAGGTGCGCACGGCGAAGGGTGGTTAGAATGCAGAACGCTAGAATTAGTGCGCTGACACTGCCCTCCGCCTCTGCGGCCCCCTTGCAGGAGTGGTTTGCAGAGTCTGACAATGCGCTCATCGTCAGCGAGTACGTGCAGGGCGGCGAAGTGCTGGAGGCGCGCTCCACTGGCGACTGGAAGTGTTCTATTCTTTGCGTGCCACTCACGTCTTCCGTCTTTCCCAGGCGCTGACCAAGAAGGGCAACTATGACGAGGACGACGCGCGCGTGGTGATAAAACAGGCGCGCGCAGAGCACTCCAGCACAGCACTCCAAGGTCACACGCACCAACTCACGCCTGCCTCATGTCATCCCAGCTCCTCTCCGGCCTGACCTACCTGCACGCCCTGGACATCATGCACCGGGACCTCAAGCTGGAGAACCTGATGCTGTCAAAGCCGGGCAACATCACTGCAGGCGTGAAGATCGTGGACTTTGGCCTGGCGCGCATCAGCGCCCCCTTTGACGAAAACGACGTCTGCGGCACGCCCATGTACGTGGCGCCAGAGGTGCTGGGCACGCCCGGCCCCAAGGGTAAGCGCGGCGCGGCAGCAGTCACAGTGGCGGTTGACATGTGGGCTGCGGGCGTCATCCTCTACATGCTGCTCGCCGGCTTCGCACCTTTTTCGGCGGAGCCGGATGCGGCCCTGTTTTCCCTCATTCGCAAGGGGGGCTACAGCTTCGGCGACGCGGTGTGGTCTGCAGTGAGCCAGGAGGCGAAGGACCTGATCCAGGCGCTGCTGGTGGTCAACCCGGATGCCCGCTTCACCGCGGGCGCCGCGCTGCGCCACAGCTGGTTCGGGGCTGCATTCGAGGGGCCACACCCGCTGAGTGCTGCCCAGGCTGGGTTGTGCAAGATCATGGCCAAGCGACGCTTCAAGGGGGCGGTGGGCAGCGTGGTGGCCGTGTCGCGCATGAAGCAGCGGCTGGAGCTGCTGGAGGCGCGCAAGGGCGAAAGCTCGTAGGCGGGTAGTGCCTCAGTCGAGACGGGCACTCCGCACTCTCTCACTGTGATGTTACAGCTATGCGCGCGGATGCACCGCACGCGCAGATGCTCCAGCAGCGCGCTGCGCGTTGCTAGAGGCTCGGGGGACGACAACAGCGAGCGACTCGG
>Ga0049083_10000304_pt1 | contig 16975 bp, 16 predicted proteins | sample GreLakmeMI27MSRF_FD_66719 | JGI IMG/M metagenome (GOLD analysis project Ga0049083, IMG submission 66719) | Freshwater lentic microbial communities from great Laurentian Lakes, MI, USA - Great Lakes metaG MI27MSRF | ecosystem: Environmental > Aquatic > Freshwater > Lake | place: Great Lakes...
CGCCGCGCACGAGGCGCACGAGGCAGTCGTCCTTGCAGCAAGCATGAGCCAGCCTGCGCCTCCGCCTCCGCTTTCGCCGCGTGAGCAGTGCGACGGAGACTGGTCGTTCTGGGTGGAACTGATGGAGACTATGCTGCACGGCGGGAGGGTGCCCTGCATGGCCAAGCTTGCAGGGTGTCGAGCGGCGCTCCAGCGAGGTGACGCCGTGGATTTACGAGTGCAGGCTCACGCGCTTCGGGGCAGTGCTGCCGCACTGTGCCTCAACCAGCTGTGTCAGGCGCGTCTTCGCAAGGACGGAACCCCGTAACTGTCGCTGCGTGCTTTGGCTGTACTGACACCTCGCCGGGGCTTGTTGCGGCTTGACAGCGCTGCTTGGAGCTGGAGCGCTGTGCACAGTCGCCCTGCGAAGCGGCTGTTCTGGTGGATGGGATTGAGGAGGCGCTCGGTCAACTGGATTTGACGTACCGCCATGTCCTTTCTCTCGGCGCGGCTGAGAGAGCAGCAGCCTTTGAGGCAGTCAACGGCAATTGGGAGGCAGTTCAGCGAAACTGACATGAGCCGCTCAAGTCTGCGCGGACAACATGCGGCGACAACGCGCTGCTCTCTTTCTCATTCTCACACTGTGCGCTGCTCTGCAAATTTACGGACTGTTTCTCTCTTCACCGTGTGACCGTGCGCAGCTGCGTGTGCTCTCTTCCGCCGCTGCACGTAGCGTGGCATTGTCCTCGAAAGTCGACTCTCCCTCACCCCTCGCGTCTCTGTGCTGTCACAGGCGCCATGGTCACCGCACTGCGTGTGGTGTGCGTGCGCGCGCAGGCTGCTTCGCCGCCAGGGAGTGGCGTTCGGTCTCGCACCGCTTGCGCACCAGCAGCCCAACCCGCAGCGTCGCAGCGCGTGCGGCGCGCCAGCGGTGCGGCGGGCAGCGCGCCTGCACTCCGCGGTGCGCTGCGTCGTGGCCCCGTGCGGCCGCAGGCGGCGGCTCTGCCCGCGGTGCTGTTCACGGATGTGCAACTGGCGGGCAGCAAACCAGCGAATGGCTCCAACAGGCTCCTGGCCGCCCTGCCGCTCCCTCTGGCGCTCGTATCCGTGCTCCTCTACGGCTTCCACTTCCCCACCGCTGGCGTGCTGGCCGGCGAGGCTGGTGGCGTGACGCTCGCTACCAGCCTGGTGTTCCTTCTCACCGGCCTTGGCCTCTCGCGCGCAGAGGTGGCGCAAGCCTTCAGCGCAAAGTGGGCCGCCCTATACGCCATGCTCTCCACCCTCGTGTTATCACCCCTGCTGGGTATTCCCCTGATGCGCTACGCAGCCGAATACCTGCCTCAGGTGCACCCCGAGCTCTTTGCAGGGTTGGCTGTGATGCTCTGCATGCCCACCACGCTCAGCACGGGCGTGATCCTGACCCAGCAGGTTGGAGGCAACGCAGCGCTGGCTCTGCTGCTGCTGATCAGCACAAACGTGGTTGGCGTGTTTTCGCTGCCGTTTGTGCTGCGCGAGGTGTTTGACCTGGCCGGCGTGGCCGTGGTGGACCCGCTGCCACTGGTGGAGTCTCTGGCTCGTACCATGCTGGCTCCTCTGCTTCTAGGCGTGACGGTTCGGGCTGTGGTGCCCTTTCTGTGGCGCCTGATCGACTGGATGCGCCCGCTGAGCCGCCTTCTGCAGCAGGCGTGTCTGGTGGCCACGCCGTGGATGTCCATCTCGCTGTACGCGCCGCAGCTGGCGGAGGTTGCACCCGTGCAGCTGGCATGGGCAGCTGGTGCGGCGGCGGCTGTCCATGCGCTGCTCCTGCTGGCAAACTCCATCGCCGCCTTGGTGCTGGGCCTGGGCGGACGGGGACGAGCCGCCGCGCGCACTCGCCGCCCGGTCGTTCTGGCGGCCAGCCAAAAGACCCTGCCCGTCTGCATCGCCGTCCTGCACCAGCTGGAGGGCGCGCTGGGCACGCCGGGCCTCATCGTTCTGCCCTGCATCTTCTACCACATGCTGCAGGTGCTCATGGGCAGCATGCTTGTCGGAGTATGGCTCCAGCAGGACCACATGAGCCAGCAGTGAGGCGAGCAGTCACTCCTATCCTCTGCCATATCTATTTACAACACATGTTTTAATGGACTCTGGCAGCGCCTCCTGCAGTTGCAGCGCCACGGCTCTCTCACGCCGTCGCTGCAGGCTGCGCCCCCCCGCCCATGCCCGCGCTCAGAGCAGCCTTGAGCTTCTCCGCGTCCGCAAAGGCGTTGAAGTCCTGCTCAGGAAGCAGCTGCTCCGCGTGTTGAGACGCGGTGCAGGCAACGTCCTCTGCCAGGTGCACGATGGCGTACGCCTCGTCGTACGTACAGTCCCGCACGTAACGCGCAGGTGAGCCCGCCCACAGCTGCTTGCTGGGAATGCGTCGCCCAGGCGGCAGCACCGTGCCGTCAGCCAGCACCGCCCCAGTCTCAACCACCGACCCTTCCATGAGAACACAGCGCTGTCCGATGACGCACTCGTCTTCCACTACCACGCTGCGCAGCAGGCTGCCCGCGCCGATGGTGACGTGGCGGCCGATGAGGGTGTCGGGGCTAAGTCCCGTGGGGACGCTCCTGGAAGGGAGGCGAACGTTAGGGTTGTTGTTGGCTTGGCATGGAGATACAGCTTGTGGCCGCGCGCGTGTTTGCGTACCGCGAGGTGCTGATGACGGCTCGGTCTCCCACTGAGGAGTAGGCGCCCACGCGGATGTGCGCCAGGTCACCCCGAAGCACGGCGCCAAACCAGACGCTGGCGCGGTCGTCCACAGCGACGCTGCCCACGACCGTCGCGTTGGGCGCAACCCAGGCGTCCCCTGCGACGTCAGGCACGTGGTTGGCGAGGGGCATGACGGAGCGACTGCGGTTGAAGCCGTCCAGCTCCACGGCGTTTCGGAAACCGCGAAGACCGCGGCCCCGCAGCGCGCGGGAGGCGGCCTGACGCAGCATGGCGACGCAGCCAAGAGATGCACAGGGCACAGCGAAAGGGCCTGAGGCGCATTTATCCTGACTGTGTCGTACCTCGTACGACAGGAGGGAGCGCGCCGAGATCCTGTCGCGCCCGTAATCTCTGCGCTGCGTGTGCGCGCGCTGCGTGCGTGTGGTGTTGCCTCGCGCCCTGACCATGCTGCGCCGCCGCGCCGCCGGGCTGCTTCACCTCGCGCTGCGCTGCCCTGCGCCCGCGCCGTCCGCGCCGCTTGGCTGTCGCGGTGTCCGTAGCGTCGCCGACGCCGCGGATGCGGATGCGGGGTCTGGCAGGCAGCCCCGCTCTTTCACCACCCGACACCGCGACGGCGAGCGCAAGCCCGTGCTGGCTAGCACCGCTCCCGACGGCGTCTACTTTCACTCGCGTCTTGTGGGCCTCACCGCCCAACGCAAGTGCGTGGCGCGCTCAGACGCAGCAGCAGCAGCTGCGCTCTGATGCCGGCGCGCGCTGCGCTCTCGCCTGACGCTTTCGCCTGTAGGGCGTTCCTGGCACGCGAGGTGTTGGATGAGATGAAGCAAGCTGGACAGGCGCGTGTGGGCCCGATCTGTTGACCACGGAAACGCACAGCCGCCGTTACTCATGGGACTCTTCGCAGGTCCCTAACGCCACAACCTACCATACCGCCATCGTAGTCGCCATGCACGGCAAGCGTCTGTCTGACGCGCTGAGCTTTCTGGAGGAGATGAAGGCGCAGGGCTTCCGACCCGACGTCTCCTGCTACAACGCTATCGTGTCCGCCTGCGCACGCTGCGGCGAGCCAGAAAAGGCCTTCTCGGTGGTGTCTGAGATGCGCGGCGCAGGGCTGCGCCCCAACACGCGCACGTACAGTTCTCTGCTCAACGCGTGCGCGAGCGCGGGGCTGGTTGACAAAGCTGAAGAAGTGGTTGTTTCCCTGCGCAGCGAGGGACACCTGGTTGACGAGTACGTGCTGGCTGGGCTGGTGGATTGCCTGTCTGTGGCACACGTGCGTGAATTCCCGGACGTTGCGGCTGAGGGCGCCGCCCAGGCACGAGAGGAGGCGCTCAGAGAGTGTGCACAGCTGGCGGAAGCCTCCAGAGCGCTGCCTGAGCCCCTCAACTCGTCGCGGGGACGGCCGCAGGGCCTACCGCGCGTGGTGTTCAATGCGCTTTTGGGTGCGCACGTGGCCATGGGTGACTATCCGGGCGCGGTGAGCCTTTTCAACGCGGCACAGAACCAGGAGGGCCTCAAGCCCAGCGCATCAACCTATCAGCACGCCATCGCAGCCACGTTGCGTTGCGCCAGCGGCGACTTGGGCTCGGTTGCAGCGCTGAATGCAGCCATGGCGCTGTACGAAAGCGCACTGGCGCAGGACGTGCAGCACAGCCTGGGCACCCGCCGCGAGCTGGTCAACTTTGCGACGGCGATGCCGCTATCTCCAGGCAGCCCCGCGCTGGCCGCCGCTGTACGACTGCTCTCAGAGTACACCGCTGGCGCCGGCTTCGTCAACGTGCCGGACGGCTCAGCTTGGATGCTCCGCCTGGCCAAGCCGAAGCTGGGAGCGCAGGGGTTACTAGCAGGGGAGGCCATCTGGAACTCGTTGGGTTCTCGGGGCCGCACGCCAAACCCTGAAGCCATGACCGCCTACCTGGCCGCACTGCAGGCGGCGGGCGACACGCACCAGGCGCGCACCGTGCGTCGCGCAATCTCCGTGTTCGGCTCGCAGAGCCAGAGGCGCCAGCGGGGCAGAGGCGACGAGGAGGGAGCGGCAGGGGCTGCGCAAGACGAGGGCGACACCGACTCCTCCGAGGAGGCTCGAGCCTAGACTGCACGCGCATGTGTCATCTTTACAGGCGCTCAATCACCTCCTGCACCTGCTGCTGCGTGAACAGGCGGTATGTGGGCGCCACAACGGCGATGTCCACGTTTGTGGCGGAGACCTTCTCCTCCATCACGGCCTTGAGAGTTGACAGCGCCAGCGTGCAAGCCTCATCCAGGGTCATATCCGGGCGAAATGACTCGGACAGGGTGGTTTGCGCGCCCTCGCTGCCGGCGCCAATTGCCTTAGCATCGCAGCGAGTGCTTGTGCCAGAGGGGTCCGCGTGAAACAGCCCGGGGCCGGTGCTGTCGCATCCGGCCAGCAGCAGCGCGACGCCGAAAGGGCGCGACATGGTGGCATCGCCGTCGTCGCCCGACTCGCCAAAGCGCAGCGCCAAGTCGCACAACGCCTGGCTGGCGCTCTCCAGAGGTAGCGGCTCGTTGTACGAGAACCGGTGGTTCTGAGCCTCCACGCGCCCGTGGTCAATCAGCGTGCGCGCGTCAGCCGTGAGGCCGCTCATGGCGCAGCCCAAGTGGCTGTCTACCTCCATGATCTTCTCGATGCTGCTCGGCTCCAGCAGCGGCGAAGTCACGCGCTTCTCCACAGCAAGCACCACGCCCGTGGGCGTGCGGATGCCGATCGCAGTGCTGCCCAGCTGTTGCGGGGGGTGGGCGTGAGAGGGAGAATAGCAGCGTCGTGTCGCGTCTCGCGCCTTGATGGCCTCGATGGCGTATTCCACCTGCGCGCGGGAGAGTCACCAGCAGGAGCGTCAGCGCCGCGCACGGCGCGGAGAGCGTGGGAGCGGGGCGCGCCTGGAAGAGGCGCCCCTCGGGACTGAAAGTGTTCACGCCGCGGTCATACTCGCTCCTGCGGACAAGTCCCGCCAGTCAGCGCCGCGGCAGCGCGCCGAAGATTGGTGTCAGGCAACCGCGCTGCGGCGGGCAGGCTGCGCGCGGAGCAACAGGAGGCAACAGGAACAACCCTAGTGCCGGGAGTGCTTGTGGCGCACTGCCGTCGCAGCAGCGTGCGAGAGCTGGCGCGAGCACAGCACGCGGGCGAGTGCAGCGCGCACCGTGTCATGAACATGGCTGCAACGGGGGAAAACGCTGCGAGAAGAGGAGAGCCGCGCGGAGCACGGAGCACAGCAGCAGTGTGTGAGTAGAGGTGTAACGCGACACAGGCTAGCGTAGAAGCGCTGGCGACTGGAATCTTTGATGAACGCGCGCGCTCATCAAAAAAGGCAAAAGGCGCTTGACAGACACGCACGCACTTCTAACATCACGGCTTGTGCCCTGCAGTCTTCTCGGTGCTCCTCCCTGATGAGAGTAAATCGCGCTATATAAGTTAGGTGTGCGCGTGCGCTCTAGGCCTCCACTCGGTGGAAGATGGGCAGCGCGTCCAGAGGCGCCGGGTAGTCGCGCAGCCAACAGGGGCCCGTGTGGGTCACCCCCGGCTGCACATTGTCCCTCCAAACACCCCGAGTGAGGTACACATCCCTGCTCACCCCCCCTTTCTGCCACACCGGCGCCACCACCAGGTCTGTGCCAAGCGCAAACTGGTCCCCAATGCGCCACGTTTCAGCATCCAAAGGCTCCAGCCACCACATGGGCAAACAGATTGGCTCCAAAGTGTCAACAGCCTCCGCTGAAAGCCGCACAATGGTGTCAATCAGCGGCCGCCGCATCTCTAAGCTGGCCCTCACCAGCACATCGGCCTCGGCTGAGAGATCCCAGGGCGCGATGCTGAACTGCAGGGCGGGCATGAGCGCGGAGGCTTGCGCCCAGCGAACCATGAGCTCCGCACTGGGTGTTCGCCCAAAGTAGGCGTTGCCCCCAATCATGTCCGGCAGGCAAAAAGGGTAGCCCAGCACGCTGGAGGTGAGCAGCGTTGGAATGAGAGAGCCCAGGCCGTTGTCGATGCCCCATTCGGAGAATCGGTCGCCCATGCGGGTGAGCAGCGGCATGTGCTGCGTGTGATGCCCCGTGCGCACTTCAGCCAGGTCGAAGCATCGCGCCACGTGGGTGACCCATCCGCGCGTGTACTGGCTGGGATGGGTGAGGGGCACGTGAGTGGTGAATCCAGAGGCTGGAAGGAAGCAGGGTTCCCCGGCGTCAAACTTGAAGCCATCCACGCCCGTCTCCCGCTGCAGCTGCTGCAGGCGTTCCACAAACCAGGCGCACGCGGCGGGGTTGGTCACGTCCAGACCAACCACGGGAACGCTGTTCCACCACCGGAAAAAGCCAGGCTTGAGGCCCAACCCGCCGGACGACTCGCTCCGCACGAAGTAGCCGAGCGCATGACCCTCCGCGTAGCAGCTGCTGGACTCCTCCACAAACGGCATCACCCACAGGGTGACCTTGAAGCCAGCCGCGTGTAGGCGGCGCACCATGCCCGCCGGGTCCGGGAACTTGTCCGCGTCGAAGGCTGTGTCCCCGTAGGCCGCCTGCCATCGGTCGTCGATCTCAAGCACGGATCGGGGCAGGTTGCGGCTGGAGATCTCGGCTGCGAACTTCTCAACCGACGCCTGAGTCACGCCAGCCTTGTAGCGAGCCCAAGTGGTCCATATGGGCGCGCGCAGCAGCTCCGGCAAAGGGGAGCCGGTGGGGCGGGGAAGCGTGCGCAGCGCCATCTGCGTGGCGGCTTTGACATGTGGAGTAGCGCACAGCGATGCACGGATGGTCAGCCATTCCGTGGCGGGCTCACCTAGGGGTCCCTCCTGCCCAGTGGGCGGCGCGGCAGCATCAACGGGGATGATGGCCAGGGGCAGCATCACCCCAGAATCAGCGAAGGAGGTTGAGACTGCGTCGTCGTTTGCGTGGGCAAAGGAATACAGCAGCTGCTGTACGTCTCGCGCTGCGCCGTCCGCGGAGCGCACAGCATCCCCATCCCCGTCCAGCTGCGGCAAGGGCGCTTGCGGCGCAGAGCGGCTCAGCGCGGAGGCTGCTGCGACTTGCTGCGTGCCATTGGAGCCGCCCTCAGTGCGCAGCGCTTCGCCCGCACGCGCCGCGCCGTCCTCAGGCACAGCGGGTGCGATCCAGGTGGACAGAGGGTGGGCGATGCGACGGCTGGCGTACGTGCTGCGAGCCTGCAAGCGCAGCAAACCATCCCCGCGACGCTCCGTGGCAGACAGGGGCAAGATCTGGCGCGTGAAGTTCTGCGGGGGGCAACAGCGCTTGCGTGAGTCACGCACAAACGCGTCAAAGCTGGTGCTCAGCCTCGCAGAAGAGGGTTTTCAGCGTCGGACGCGCCTGAATGCCAACTCCCCAGCTGATCTTGTGCACGTGTCCTGAGAACCAGTTTCTCCTCGGCGGCGGCGAGTTGAGCCCCACGTGAAGGTACGGCGTGTCTGGGTCTGTAAGCACCAGCGCTCCGCTGCTGGTCACCCAGTGGTGTCCCACCAGGGTATTTAATCCGTTGGGTCCGTTATCAAAGGGGTAGTGGGGCCCAACCTCCCAAGCGCCGTCGTTGAGGGGCCAGTGCTGACGCATGGTGTGACCTCCGCCAAACCACTCCCCAGCGCTTGCCAGGTCAACCACCAGCTCCGCCATGTCCCGCGGGTGTGCGGCTCCTGGTCGGGGGCGCACCGCGAAGTCAACGAGGAAGCCATGCGCCAGGTTGTGCGTCCAGTGGAGCGCCGGCTGGTCCTGGCGACTGGTGGCGGTGACTCTCAGGCGTGCCAGGTCGCCCCAACGCAGCTCCAGGAGCCCCTCCTGCGGGCTGCCGGGCTGTGCCAGCTGCGCGGTGGCGCCGTGGCGGGCGACGAACCAGGGCACGATGGCGCGCGCGCGGGCCGAGGGGCGAGCGGAGTCGCTTTGGAACAACACCAGCGACCCGTCGGTGCCCACCACAAGGCGCGCGTCGCCGGACAGCAGCTCGAAGCTTGCGGGCGGCTCCTCGTCCGGCCGGGGGCGGCGCGGCTGTGCGCGGCGAGCCTTCCGGGACGGGCCTACTCGGCGGCCGGCTGACCGCGGCGACGCGGCTGGCGACTCCGCCCCGGACGGCAGCGTCACGGCCGCACAGAGAGCAGCCTGCTGGCGCCTGACCGAACAGAGGGGAGGACGCTGAGCGGATACCCGAGACACTCCCTCGCACAAACGCGCGCTGCTCCCCAGCGCCTGGCTCTGCGACACAACGAGGCGCCTAGGAGCACCCGGCCCGCCCATCGGCTGCCGCAGCCCGCACGGGTGCTGCGAGGGCGGGAGGGAGTTGCCAAAAGCACGAAAAGCGCACAGATTTCGCGCACGTCTAGTCAGCTTATCTGTGCGCGGCGCGCACGTGCGTGTGCAGCGCGCTGGCTGTGCTCTGCTGACGCAGAATGAATGCGCAACGTCGTGGACAAGACGCGAAGAGGTCGGCCTGACAGATCGATCGCAGATCGGCGCGGTGCCGGCCGCGCGCGCCCCGCGCGCCGCGTCCTGAACGAACGCGCCCATCTGGAAGTCTCATTGGTCTGCCAGCCCCGCCACGTGTAAGTACTCGCTCGATGCGTGACTCACGGCCGCCGATATGCGGCATAGTGAGAGAGCTACCTTGCATCGACTTGCGTGGTGCGTCGCGGCCGACGTGCGCCCTCAGAAGCCACTCCTGCCACGTAGAATCGCATATCCCCGTGCTTGGTGCGCTGCGAAATCAAGAAATGCCCGCCTTCGTACGAAAATAGCCGTTAGGGGATTCTCTTGCGCCCGTCCGTCGCCTGCGCTATCGCCCCATGGCGGACCTTGACGACCTTGCGCTGCTCATGCCGCGCAGCCTGGGCGGGCGGCGGCTGAGCAGCATCGCGGCGGACGACCAGAGCCTGCGCGCCTACCAGGCGGCCATGAAGCCTCGCTCCGCGCCGGTGCGCGCCGGCGCCGCCGCCGCTGCTGCCGCGCGTCGCTGCGCCGCCTCTGCGCGGCTCCTCTGCGCGGCGCCTGACTCGCTCCGCGCAGGCCATTGCGGAGGAGGAAGAGGGGGAGGAGGCACCAATGCAGCCCGTAGGCAGACTGGCATTGCTGCGCCGGCGCGAGGGAAGCGGACGCAGCGGCGCGGGCGCGAAGCACCTGTTCGTGTTCAAGCCCTGGTGCGTGAGGAGGCGTGTCGCGTGGGGCTGCGTGAGTATCTGCGACTGCGCAAAGTGCGCGCCACCTGACCCCCGCCCAGGACCACCCAGCGCGCGCCCGCGCCACCCAAGGCTGCCCTGCGCGCCGAGAAGACGCCCAAGCGGTCGCCTGCGGAGCGCGGCGAGCGGCGCGTGAGCTTTGCGGCGTCAGGTGCGTTTGCGCGGCGTCCCTCCCGCCCTTTGCACCCGCCCTCACGCGCGCCCCCCGCCCCCAGCCGAGGAGCACACGCCGCCGCCCGCGAGCACATCGGCCCGCGCAGAGGTCGGCAAGGCGCCTCGCTCGTCTTCAGGCGGCGCTGCCGCACGTGCGCCCCCACCCGCGCCCCTCTTCGAGGACGCCTCGCCCGACGCGCAGGCCTTCCTCGCCGCCGCGCGCGCCAGACTGCAGGGCCTGGCGCGCCCGGACGGCAGCGCGGGCCGTCGCGGAGGCTCCGGCGGCGAGCCGCGAGCGCCTGCGTTTGAGCTGGCGATGCCTCCCGCGCCCCCGCCCGCCCCCGAAGCCACCTCTCGCTGGGCGGAGCAGCTGGAGCCCTCTCCTGAAGCTGCTGCGGCGGCGGCCGCGGCGGCTCGCCGTCGCGGCGCGCCTGCGGCCAGACCGGTGCTGCTGTCTTACACCCCTTCCCCGGGGGGCCGCGCCGGCGTGGCCCCCGCGCCTCTGGCCCCAACCCCGCGCCTGCTGGGCGCGCTGTCGCCGACGCCCACACCCACAGCTTCCCTGTCGCCCTTCGATGGCGCGCCGGGCAGCGCGCGGCGGCGCAGCGCGCGAGGTGGCGCCCCCGTCGAGATGCAGACCCAGACCACGCCCGCCCTCGCAGCCGCGGCGCGTGGCCGCGGTGGGGAGGTGCAGGACATGGCGTGCGGCACCACCCCGCAGGCGAGCGTGGCGCCCAAGGAGCAGGCAACGGGCGGCGACTGCGGCGCGGACGACTGGGCGGGGGATGACGGCGCCGCAGGGTGGGGATGCGACGCGGATGATGGCTGCGAGGACGCGGCGCCGGCGGCGCCGGCTGCTGTGAGCAGGAGCAAGCGCACGACTGGGCCGCCGGGCACGCCCAACAAGCGCCTCAAGGCTGCCTTTCGGGGACGCAAGTCGCTGGCCTGGGCGGGGATGCAGCTGGAGGAAGGGAGCGGCGTGCGGCGCAGCACGCGCGCGCACCTGCGCCCTCTGGAGTACTGGCGCAATGAGACCAAAGCCTACGGACGCCAGCACCAGAGCCTACCCACGGTGGCGTCCGTCACGCTGCGCTCGCCGGAGCCCCAGTGGCCAGCGCCGGCCGGGTGGAAGCCGCCACGTGGGGGCAAGCCTGATGGCAAGCACCCCGCACGCAAGGCGAAGACGCAGGCGCGCACCCGCCGCACGCAGGACAGCGAGGAGGAACGCAGCGACAGCGACTGAGGGGGTGCAGCAGCGTGTGCGTGACTGTATGTGAGTGCAAAGATGTGAAGCTGTGTGTGTTGCGTTCAGCACATCACACTTTAGAATCTAGCACTGCGGGACGAGGGCACTCATCGCCGCGTCCACGCCAGGCGCGTAGTTCGAGCCGCGGCTGATTGCGTGTAGCAGGCCGCGTGTGTGGCTGCGTGCCACAGCAGCGCCTGCTCCAGCGCCGGCGTCGAGGCGGGCGCGCGGGCCGCGTAGGGCGGGCAGGCGCGCTGGCGAGAGGTGAATGCCAGAAGAGGTCGGCGAGGAGGGTGCAAGGGTCACGCGAGAGGGTGGCCCCTCAGACAGCTCCAACTGATCGCACTCACCGCCGTCCCCGGCTGCGGCTGCGGCTGCGGCGGCGCTCTGCGGAGCGCGAGCGCTGTCGTCTTCGGTGACCCTCACGTGAAGAGGGGCTGCTGCTGCTGCTTCGCCGCCCAGCCTGCTTGCCGGCGCGCTTCGCCTCTTTCTTGGCCTGCGGCGCGTGACGCGTCAGCGCAGCAGACGCACAGCAAAGCAGCGCAACACGCACCTTCTTAGCATCCTTCTTTGCGCGCTTCGCCTCGCGCTCGCGCTCTCTCTCAGCATCGGGCGCCCCCGGCGGCCTGGAATGCATCATCGACGGCGGCGGCGGCGGCGGCGGCGGCATCGCTGCTGACGAGGCTGCTGCGAGCGCAGCCGCCTTGCGCGCTCGCACGGCCGCCAGCAGCGCCGAGTCGTCGTCGCCGGCGACGGCGGACTGTTGCGCTCGGAGAGGGGGCGGAGGCGGGGCGCCCCAGGCGTGTGTCTCCTCATCCTCCAGGGTCGCCCCTTCCGGCAGGTCCACCCGCGGCCGCGCGGCTGTGGCGTTTCCCCCGGGCGCTCGGTCGCTCGGCCACCGCCCCGGCGCGCCAGCGCCGAGGGCCACCACCGGGCCGCAGACGCCGCCCTCGCTCTCAACCTGCTCGAAGGAGGCGCAGGAAGGTGGGTTAGGTACAGGCGCGGCTGCGGCGGTGCGCCCGAGCCGGGTTTTTCTTCTCCTCTCTGAACTCGTGCGTGCGGCCCGCGGGGCGCGCCTCTTTGCGCTTGAGCTTGTAGTCGTCCACGTGCTCCACGCGCAGGGTGCGCGACAGCACTTTGGCGCCCGAGAGGTTGTCCACCGCCAGCACCGTGCTGCGCTGGTCCTCGTATGCCAGAAACGCGAACCCCTTGCCCTTGCCCGTCTCCGCGTCGCGCACCAGGTTCACGTCCACAACCTCCCCGTACTGACGCAGCGCGGCGACGCCCTCAGTCCAAAGCCACGGACAGCGTGAGGCAAGCAACCCTGTGCCCCGAGTAACCAGCGTGCGCAAACCACGCGCCTGCGAGAAGATTGCCAGCAGGTCGCCCTCCGTGAGGTCGTACGGCAGGCCGCCGGCGTAGATGTAGCTGCGCCGGCGTTGTGAGCGAGAGCAGGGCGGCAAGCGGAGGAAGGCCGACGCACGCAGAGTGCTTGAACCGCGCGTGCCAGGAGCCGCTGTCGCTGACGCCGCGCGCAACCTGGCGGCGGGGCGCGCGTGAGGCGGGGCACCAGAGCGCCAGAGGGCTCGAGGAGGGCGCACCTCGCTCAAGGTGGCGTTCTGAGTGTTGCGGATCTGCGTCAGCGGGTTCATGAAGGCCGCCACAGCCGCGTGCAATACACAGCAGGCGACGAGCGCTGCACGCGAATGAATGCCACGTCAGCAAAAAGCGCACGCACGCCGCCCGCGGTTGAACAAGACGCGCGCTCTGCTCTCGTCGCTCTCTGACAGCCTCACGTTGCGAGAGGTATGCGAGAGCGCGCAGGGACGGCGCCCGCGCAGGTTGTTCCCGTGGCAGGAGGAGGAGCGCGGGACTTGGGAGAAGTCCTTGACTGACTCCTGCACAGTCACTGCCTGCTGCGGCGCTCTTTCAGCTTGGTGCACGGACTTTCCAGTCTCAGCTCAACGCGCTGCTGCTGACGCCAAGGGCGTTTGCTGGCTCATCCCTGTTGTGGAGGCGCTTCTCGGCTTCTGGAGCCCGCCCTGCGCACTTTGTTGGAGGCTGTTGACCGGCGTCACTGGAACGCAAACTATCTACATGCCTGGGAGTAGCCTCGTCCTGTCGACCTCCACAGCCCCGAGGGTTCGACCTCACAACGCGCCTCCTTCGAGGCGGACAGACCTCCATGTCTGCCTCGAACCAGCTCACTCCAGCAGCGCTCCGCAGCCTCCTTCAGCGCACCGATCCCCAGCAAGCAGCGCGCGCGCGTTCTTGCTCCCATGGCTCCTCTGGCCGCGCGTGCGCTTGCCGTGATCGCCTTCCTCTCCACCAGCGCGTTTGCCTGGAACGGCGCCACCGTGAGCGTGAGCAGCGTCTCTGCGGCGGGTCGCGGCGCGCCGCTGGTGCTGATGCCCGCTGGCGCCAAGAACACCACCAAGCTTCCGGTGCTCTTCCTTCTGCAGTCTCGCTGCCAGACGGCGCTCACCGCCGACCTGGACTTTCGCTTCAACGCGCTCATCGACTCGGTGCGGCACGCAATGCGCCGCGATTGCGCGCCGATGCGAGGCTGCGAAGCTGCGAGGCAGTGCGATGCAACTGCTGGGGTGGACCCCGCTTCGAAACTGCCGCGCGCCGGTTCTCACACGCCCCATCATTGCGCGCGCGCAGCTCAACTTCGCGCTGGTGATTCCCGAGGCGTCGCGCGCGCCGGGCGCGTGCGGCAGCTGCCCGGGCGGTGCGCTGGCCAACCTGAACTGCCGCGCGTGGAACGCGACGCCAGCCCTCGCGCCCACGCGCAGCGGCATCTTCGGCCTGGGCGATGCGACGCCCGTGGACGACTCCGCCTACATCATGGACGTGCTGGCGGCCATCAAGGCCAAGTTTGCGGTTGACGAGACGCGCATCTTCGCCGCCGGCGCTGATGCGGGCGGCTTCATGGCGTACCGGATGGCGTGCGAGCAGCCGGACACCTTTGCCGCCGTGATGAGCCTCAACGGCGCAATGGTTGGCTGGAACTCGTCCCAGTGCGCAGCCTTTGGGGGCGACTCGTCCGTGTCCGTGCTGGAGGTGCATGGGATGAAGGACACGGAGGTGCCGTACGAGGGCGGCTCATTCGAGGGCGCCCCGGTGCCGGGCGCCGCCGAGAGCGCACTCCTGTGGGCCCAGCACAACGGCTGCTCCGCAATCTCCAACGGCACGGCGCTGGAGCTGCTGCGCCACGGCCCTTTCACCGGCGGCGCGGACACGGAGGTTGTGGACTTCACCGCCTGCGACGGCGGCTCTGCGGTGAGCCTGTGGAGCGTGGACAGCCTGCGCCATGACGTCACCGACACCACCTTCACCGCCGACTTTGCGCGCAAGGTGATGGCCTTCTTTGCGGCCCATCCCAAGGGGGGCCTGCCCGCGCCCGCGCCCGCACAGGCGGTGGGCACTCTCTCCGTCCAGTCTGCGGCGCCGGCTCCTGCGCCTGCGGCGTCTCGCTCCTCGCCGCCCCCGGCCCGCCTGGTGAAGTCTCCGCCGCCGCCCAGCCCCCCAACGCTGCTGAACCGCATCCGCGCGTCGCTGGAGGCGCGCAACGCCGCTGCCCTGGCTGGCGCCCCCGCCCCCGCCACGCTGCTCCGCGCCCGCGCCCCCGCGCCCGCGCCCGCCATGCAAGAGCTCACCGTGAACGCCCTGTCGGGCCCCCCGGGGGCGCAGGAGGAGGAGGCGGGTGCGTGCCTGCCTGACCTGGACTGCTGCCCCGCCAGCCCGCGCTTTGCCGCCTGCAAGGAGGCGCTGTCGTTGACGTGCGACCTGGTGCGCTGCCCCGCAGGCGAAGCTCCTGTGGAGTTCCAGCAGGTTCCCTCCCCCTCTCCTGCCGTGGTGGCGCCTTCTCCCTCTCCGTCGCCATCGGCCATGCCCACCACGGTGCGCATCCCATTTCTGTCAATTGCGCCCTTGTGCGCCTCTCTGACTCTGCATGTCCGCGCAGCCGATGGGCCCCATGACGCCTTATCAGCTGATGGCCATCCTCAACGACCCGGCCGCCCTGCGCACGCTCATCGGCTCCGAACTGAGCGCCAACACCATGATCCCGGATGACATGAAGGCGATGTTGGGCAACCCGGCGGTGCAGGCTGTGCTGACGGCAGCGGCAGCGAGCCCTAACCCCGGACAGTACATCATGGACGCCATGAACGCGGCAGGGATCGACATCAACACCCTGATGGGCGTGGCTGTGGCGCCCGCGCCTGCGCCCCGCGCGGCACTGCCGGCGAAGAAGAGCGACGCGGCGGGGGTGCGCATGCTGGGCGCCAGCGTCTCGGCACTGGTGGCGGCGGCGCTGCTACTCTAAGCATGGAGTGTAAGTAACATATGTGCTGCCACCGGGATGCTTTCCGCGCACGCGCTGAGCTGCAAGCGTACCATCTTGAACTGCCTCGCCTCCTTGACCTTGGGACCTGCGGAACTCTACCGCCGTACCTCTCCGCTCTCCTCTCATCGGCCTTTGTCATCGAATCATCCATGGCTGCCGCGACGCGCTCTCCTTCCCCCGGCGCGACGTTGGCGCTGCCGCCGCCCGAGGAGCGCGACGCTGGCGGCGTGTCCGTCCTGACCGCCCTCAACCTGCGACGCAGCCAGCGCTCGTTCGACGCCGCCGCCCCGCCGCTGGCGCAGTCCACGCTCGCCAGCCTGCTCTGGGCGGCGCAGGGCGTCACGCAGCCGCCTGCTGGCGCAAGTGAGCGGCCCAAGGGCCGCACCTGCCCATCTGCCGGCGGTCTCTTTCCTTTGGAGGTCTTCTTGATCAATGGCGCCGACTCAATCCAGGCGCGCACACGCATGCTATGCCACTGCCCTCCGACTCGCTGAGTCTCCCTCCGTTGTTCAGGGCGTCGACGCTGGCATCTGGCACTACAAGAGTGCATCGCACGAGCTGCAGCAGCAGCAGCTGGTGAGCGCGGACATGCGCGCTGCGGTGGCGGATGCGTGCGCGCAGGCGTGGGTAGGGGACGCCCACGCGCAGGTGGTCATCTGCGCAGTGCCGGAGCGCGAGAGCAAGAAGTATGGCAGCGAGCGCGGAGCCAGATATTCACTCATGGAGGCTGGCGCGGCCGTGGAAAACATGCTGCTGCTGGCAGCAGCCATGGGCGTGGCCAGCGCCTGGGTGGGCGCCTTTGACGATTCGGCGCTTTCAGCCGCCCTCTCGCTGCCTCGAGGCCTGCGGCCGTTGGCCGTGATCCCCATCGGCCACGCGCCAGCCGCGCATGCGGAAGGCGCGCAGCAGGAGAGCAAGGCGCGCCGTATTCCCGTGCACGGCTGAGCGAGGAGAAAGAGGGGGCATGAATGACAGACCTTGCGACGCAGGCATTTGTAGCACAGTAGATGAACACTCTTTTGTCAGCACGCACGCAAGCCACTCTCCTCTTCAGCCGCGCATGGGTGAGACGACCAGCTGCGTGGATGCGACGTGAAGCGCGCTGGCAGGCGGGGCCGCCTGGGGCCGCAGGCCCGCACAGTGCTCGTAGTGCGCGGCCACGCCGCCGACCAGCACGGCCGCGGGCGACGCGCGTCGCGGCGTGTGGAGGTAAGAGCGCACAGTCTCGCTGACCACAAAGGCTGGCGGCAAAGATGTAGCCGAGGCCGGCAGCGAGTCGCGGCGGCTGCTGCACTCACGGGGAAGCACCCGGCTGGAGCTGAGGGGTGCGTAGGAGGGCATCGTAGCCAGCGGGGGTGGTGCCAGGGC
>Ga0049083_10000305_pt1 | contig 16965 bp, 14 predicted proteins | sample GreLakmeMI27MSRF_FD_66719 | JGI IMG/M metagenome (GOLD analysis project Ga0049083, IMG submission 66719) | Freshwater lentic microbial communities from great Laurentian Lakes, MI, USA - Great Lakes metaG MI27MSRF | ecosystem: Environmental > Aquatic > Freshwater > Lake | place: Great Lakes...
GGCGGTGGGCGCCCAGGGCGCTAAAGGCGTGTCTCGCGCGCTCAGCGCTTGGCTGGCAGCTTGCTCAACCTGAGCCGCGCTCTGCAGCAGCTCGTCCAGCGGGCCCAGCAGCTCGCCCAGAGCGGCAGGTGACGCCGCTGCGGCGGCGCTGGTTTCTTGGGACACCAGCAGCGCCAGTTCCGCGTCGATGGCTGCGGTGCTCGCCCGCAGCTCCTCAAACAGAGCCTCTTCTTCTTCGTCTTGGACCTCGTCCAGCTCCTCGTCCGACTCGTCGGGGCCCTCGCCGTTGGTCAGCCACGCTGCGGGCGGTCGCGCCGCAGCCTGGGTGGCGTTGCAGTCACGCAACGCCGCGTTTTCACTGAGCAACGCCGTCAGCTGGCTTAGCAGCGCCGCGCCGTCGGCGTCCACGCGCGGCCCCTCCAGCGCGCTACGCAGGTGGGCCACCTGGGCGCGTAGGGTGGCCACCTCGGGCGAGCCAGGAGCGCGTCGGATGAGCGCCAAAAGCCGAGCCTCGGCCTCGCGCACACTGCCGCGTGTCACGGCGGCGGGCTGGGCGCCCAAGGCGTCGCCCAGAGCTGCGGGCACGGTGCGCGTGCGGGCCAGGCCGGGAGCGCGCACGTGGCGGGGGCGTCGAGAGAGGGGGCAGAGAGGCTGCGCTCGAGCTGCAGATGACGGGCCTGCACGCAAGCGGGAGGACACCTCAGCGCCTGTCCCGCGCGCACGCGTCTTGCAACGGCACGCACCGCGACTGAGCGCGCAGGCGCGCGGCATCGCCTGCGCAGGGAGGAGGCAACAGTGTTAGCCACAAGCGGAGCGCGAAAAAGGGCTCTCGCTCTTATCTTGCACATCATCCGCGCTGCAAGCCTCGCGCGCACTGGCGCCACGCGCCTGGTCGGCCACCGCGCCCGCAGAGTGCATCGAGGCGTCGTTCGCTCGGCGAGTCTCTAGGAACGAAGGGCTAGGGGCTCGGACCGCCCGGACGGAAGTCCGAAAGACTCCACGCACGCGCGAAGCACGCCACGCACAGGGACAGGGAAAGCAGGACGGGCGCCGCGTCGTGACGGCGGCGCGGCGGGCCCCCCCCGGCGAGCCGGCGTCGTCCGACCGTTTAATCATGAGGGTTCTAATGCAGCGATCAAAAAAACCGGGTGTAAATAAATGGTGAAACTCCCGCGAATCATTTTTGAGCATATTAACCAGAATGTTTTGCGATACAGATTAATAATCTTTTTTGCCGTACGAAGACGTTGCTTCTCACGCGCCGCGCTTCTCACGCGTGCCCGGGGCCGCTGATCTCTCCCCGGCTGCTCGCTGCTACGCAGTGGATGTTTTTAGCGCCCGATCTGTGAGCGTCACCATCAGTCCTTTCAGCGCTTGTGCCCTTACTTTCTCCAAGACTCCCTTCCAATGGAGTCTCAAGACGGCGACTGCGTCATCTGCCTCTCTGAGCCGCGCTGTGTGGTGCTGACCGCGTGCGGACACAACGTGCTGTGCACAGAGTGCCTGGAAGCGCTACAGGCGCAGAGCGACCTGCCTCGCTGCCCGGTGTGCAACACCTGCATCCCGGAGGGCGGGGTGGCGCCACAGCCCCGCGGCGCCGCGCGACGGGTCACGCGCGCGGCGGCTGGCACCGCGGCTTGTAGACCCTCTGGCGGTGCATACATCCCTTCTGCAGTCAACCCAGCGCATGCGGCTCAAGCGCAGGCGATGCGTGTCACCGAGCTGGGTCGTTCATTAGCGGACGAGGTGACCTTTGCGTCCATGGGCCGCCTCGAAAACCTCCTCAACAGCGGTGCTCCACCCGATGCGCTGTCGCTGCCCGCGGCGCTCAACGATACCCCGCTCTTCATCGCGGCGCACGTGGGACGACCAGAGGTTGTTCGCCTGCTGCTGAGTCGCGGGGCCGATGCGGCGCTGCGGAGGCAGCGAGACCAGTGCACTGCGCTCCACGTCGCCATGTGCGACGCCCCCGAAGATGCCTCCCCCCAACAGCGCCAGGCGCGCGACGAGCTCTCGGGGCAAGTGGTGTCGCTTTTGTTGGCCGCCGGAGCCCCCAAAGACGCGCAGGATAGCCGTCAGTGGACGCCGCTGCACTCGGCCGCGTGTCGCGGATGCTTATCTGCCGGGCGCGCGTTGATCGCGGCGGGTGCTGACGTGGCAGCCACAGGAGAGTTGGGCGTCACAGCGTTACACTGGGCGGCGACGAGCGGCCACGCAGCGTTCGTCAAGCTGCTCTTGAGCGCTGGCGCTGACCGCTCTGTGCGCAACACGGAGGGCGAGAGCCCGCTGCATGCGGCCGCTCTTGATGGACACGACGACTGCGCCAGGGCTCTGCTGGAGCACCGCAAGCGGGGCCCAACCCCCAAAACGCTCGCCTCCTGCCGAGATTCAGAGCGCTCCACGCCGCTGCACTTCGCCTGCGCGTTCGGCCACATGCAGGTGGCCACCACGCTCCTTCGTGCGGGCGCTGACGTGCGCGCCACGGACGTTGAGGCCTTCACGCCACTCATCTGGGCCGCACGGCGAGGCCACGCAGGCTTGGTCAGACTGCTCATGAGCCACGGCGGCTCTACAAACGCTCTGGACCGGGTTGGATGGAGCGCCATGCATCACGCTGCGGAGGGCGGCCACGTGGCAGTGATGGAGCAGATCGCTGGGAACAGCGCGCTGCTCAACGCGCGTGACGTGGACCGCGACACGCCGCTGTCCGTGGCCGCATGCAACGGCCAAATGGAGGCGCTGCGATGGCTCATGCGCAAGGGGGCTCGCCTGCAGTCCGGCAACTGCGTGGGGCTCACAGCGCTGCACTTGGCGGCTCTGCACGGCCAGGACGAGTGCGCCATGGCGCTGCTCGCGGCCAGTCCCGCACTGGCGGCACTGAAGGATTGCGGAGGCGGTACGGCGTTGCACGCCACGTGCGCGGCTGGAATGCTCGCCTTTTCGCGCACAATGTGGGCGGTGCCCGCTTGGAAAGCGCAAGCTGACGCGGTCGACAATGAGGGGCGCACCGCGCTGCACCGCGCGGCCGAGCGCGGGCACGCGGCGATGGTTCGTTGGCTGGTGGCGCAGGGTTTCGATGCGAATGCGCACACTTTGAAGGGTGAGACTCCGTCGCAGCTGGCCACTGACGAGGCTGTGCGTGCGCTGTTGAGGGGGCGGGAGGGTGCGGGGCCAGTGACGCGCAAGCGCGCGCGCGGCTAAGCAACGAATGAACTGGACTGGAGGAGGCTGATGAGGAAAGGAAAGGAAGCGGAAGAGGAAGGCAGCTCAGGCTGTGAGGACAGGAGGACAGATTTACAAATGCACAGTGGCGCTGCCACGTTCATGAGGCGTGATTTCGCAGCGCAGCTTGCACAGCCGTGTCCAAGCGACGCAACGTCACGTCCGTGCGCGCATACGCCTCGGCGTCCCCGTCCTGCAGAGGCAGCGGCACGTCGATGGTGACGTCGTGGTGGCTCTCGTTGAGCAGGACGCTGAGGGCGTAGGGCGAGGAGGGCGTGAGAGCGAGAGAGAGCGGACAGCGGAGTGCGAGGTGACGGGACGTACGTGACGCCCTCACAACACAGTGAGTACTTGTTCTGGCTCTCGCGCCGCACTTGGCAGCCCTGTGAGAGTGGCGGCGAAGCGGTGAGAGCACGCCAACGCGCGTCGGCAAGAGAGAGCAAACTGCCGAAGACGCTGACCGTGCGCCCTTCTGACAACAAGCACCCTCACCTGCTCGCCCTGTTCGTACAGCTCCTGCTGCAGCGCGGCAAGCACCGCCCGTCCCTTGTCCTGCACAGCCAGGTGTCGGCGCAGGTGTGCGCCCACGCCCGAAGCATGAATCGAGTGTGCTCCGTGGGTATCTACCTCGCCCGCACGCTCCTTCTTCAGCTCCCAACGCTTGCCGTGCGCGTACATCAGCTCCACCAGCGTGCTCGCTTTGGCGGGCGCCGGCTGCGGGTTGGGAATGACCAAACGCAGAAACGGAGGGAGCAGTCCGCTCGTCACGCGACGACGAGACGAACGCGAAGAAAGGCTGCTGGGCACAGAGAGGGAGAACAGCACAGACATGAGGAGCGATGTGCCCCAGCGTGACGTGGCACGAAGAATTCACAAAAGCTTCGAAATCTTCAAAACTGTGAGAAACTGTCTCAAGCTGCTCAACGCTGCCATCGCTCACTGCGTCGCATCCTCTGTGGCGGTGCGCGCGCGCTTGGCAGCGCGCGGTTGCGCGTGCTGCGCAGCGCGCTTGGTGGCACCGGCTCCTTGGTGAGAAAGGAGGAACCTGACCTTTTCAGCGCCCTCCAGCGGCGGCGGCGGTGGTCCCTCCTGCAGCAGGGGAAGCCTGTGTACGGGAGCCTTGTCGAGGCCAGAGCCATGCGCGGTGCCCCAACCCGCCTCGCGCTCAACCGTCGCGTAGCGACTGCTCGCGTCCGTCACTTGCGAGCTGCGCACAGAGCCGGACAGCACCACAAAGGGCGTCGCAGTGCGCTGCGTGGCCGCGCGCAAGCTGTCCGCGGCGCTCAGCGGCGTGTCGCCTTCGCTCACCTTGAGGCTCGCCTGCTCCTCGTGCCACTGCTTCAGCCGCGCCTCCTGCTTGCCACGGCTGGGGAATATTCCGTGGAACTTGTGGCACAGCTCCCGGAACGCTTCCTTGGGGGTCATCTTGCGACCAAACTCGTCGAAACGGTCCAGCTTGAAGCCAAACTGCCAGCTCTCGTCGCCGCTGGTGATGCCTGCAGCCTCCACAGCACCAGCCACGGCGCTCGCCTTCTTGTCGGTAGTGCGTCCAGCCCACTTGACAGCCTCGTTGAGGGCGCCCTTCTCCTTCAGCATGCTCAGCGTCGCCGCCAGTCCGCGCGCTGCGCTCCCACCAGCGCCGCCGCCGCCCAGCACGTCCACGCTGAGGGGGGGCGCATCTGGACGGGCATTGGCTTGAGCTTCGGCCGCAATCGCCGCCCATTCGGCCGCGTCGGAACCCGCAGGGGCATCCGCCTCAGCTTCAGCCGCCTCTGCTGCATCGGCGCGGGCACGGTAGGCCCGCCGCGGCGCGGGCATCGGCGGCGGCATGGCTGCTGCGGCACTCTCTGGGGTGGTATCTGCCAGGCCGGTGATGCCGGTGAGCCCCGCGTCTTGTGCTCGAGCCGCGGCACGCTCCACGCTGATGGTGCGCACAAACTCCGCCGTTTCGGCCATCCAGGCGCCGGACGTGCTGGCGGGCATGCTGGTGTCCGCGATGCGCCGCTGCGCGACAGCGGCGGCGAGCAAGGAGGTGCCCTGGTTTGGGCCAACCGCCGCCGCGCGCCGGGATCGTGCGAGCGCCCGAGCAAGCTCCTGATCAGCCTCGTCCTGGTCATCCGGCAGATCCGGCGCCTCGGATGCGAGCAGCACGGGCGCGACGCGAGTGCCCACTCTTGCAGCGCTCTCGGAAGTGGCTTTCGCTTTTGCTGCCTCGAAGCGCGACCAGGCGACATCTCCAGTCGCGCCGCCACCGCCCGCGCCACCGGCGCCACCGGGTGCGCCGCCTGCGCGCTGCGCTCGCGATCCGTGGTCTGCTCCGCTGCCGCCGCCTTCCTCCAGTGGAACCAGCTCGTCGGCTGTCACGCTGCGCACGTGGCCTCTGGGCTTCTTGGCCTTCTTGCGCATCTTCTTGGGTGCATTCTGCGCCGCAATCTCCTCTGCGGACAGGTAATCCGACTGAGCGCGAACGTACGTCGAGCCAACGTGTACGTCTGTGCTCTCCAGACTTGCGCGCACGCCACACGCCGCCGCCGCCAGCTTGGCGCGCATGGCATCGGCCCTCTGCGTCTTGGCGTGGTCAACTGCAGTGCCACCGGCGTCCAGAGTGATGGCTTGTGCAGGCCCCGCATCATCGTATTTGGCCAACATTCGTTTTCCGTCACCCCCAATCAGAAAATCTCCATCATCCGCAAACGCAGCTGCTGCTGCTGCTGCGCCGGTGGGTCCTTTCTTCGAAGCAGCTTTGCGTGCAGCCTCTCGCTGCCTCAGTTCAGCCAGGCGCACGTTCTCCAGCGCGTCCTCTTCCTCCTCCTCTCCGGCGTTCAAGATGCGCGCATCTTTGAGCGTGAGGATCATGCTTTCACCCTCGGCTAGGTCTGCGCTCGCAGCATGCACGCGCATGCCCGCCAGGTCCGCTGAGGTGTACGCGTCTTCGTCGCAGGCGGCAGAGGCTTCTTGCGCGTCGAAGGCGGCGGCGGTGCGAGCGGCGAGTGAGCGTGAGCGCTGCGTCCATGCCCATGCGTCGTCGACAGAAGGATCCGCGTCGCCTAAGGCCCTTTCGGAGCGCAGGGAAGCCTCCGCCTGGCGGGAGGCGCGCTGTGCAGCCACCCGGTGTGCTAGAGCGGCAGCTGCGGCTGCGGCGGCTGCGGCGGCGCCCGAGTGGTCCACTGCAGGAGCTGCCGCGCGCGCAGCGCCTCCGCCTTTCAGTGGCTTCAAACCCAGCGCCGCACGAACGCTGCAGGCACGCGCGCGCGTGAGTCTCGCGCGCAGCAGCGCAGCGATGCGCGCCCTGCGACGCAACGCCAGTAGGGTTGATGAAGCGCACAGAGCTTACTCAGCTCCACTCACCGGTTGGTTTCTTCAACGCTGGCGCTGATCTCGCCGCCGCTGTCGCGCACGGTGGCTTGCAGGCCCGCTGGGAAGTCGCTGGGGGTCTCGGCAGCAACCAGCTTGGCCAGTGCAACAGCCTCGTCGTGCGCGCTCGCAGCCGCAGCGTCCTGGCTGCGCTGCATCGGCCTATGCGCGCGTCAGAGGCACAAAGAGCGCAATGGTGAAGCGTCAGCGTCAGCGCACCGGTCGTCGCGGCCCATTTGCAAGCCACAGGTCGGGGTGTGCCACGTATGGTGACGTCATCGTCGTACGACAGAGAAATCTCTTGGTAAAGCGCCCCTACCGTATGCGGTGATGCTGTGCTGGCACGGCGTGATGTGCGTCGTTCCTTCGCTCTTCTTTTCAGCTCCGCAGCGGGCCAGCGCTGCGCCGCCGCGCCACTCTCTCGCGCCGCGCCGCGTGCGGCTCCTCGGCCGCTGCTGCGCCGGAGAGGAGAGCGCTGCCACGGTTGTTGAACCAACCTGTGAGCGGCTGGTTCAGCAGGCATCTGATGAGCGGCTTCGCACGCCGCGGCACGCTGCGCTTATCATGGACGGCAACTCGCGCTGGGCTCGCCGCAAAGGACTGGCGGTGTCTGAGGGACACGCTGCGGGCGCGGAAGCGCTGCGCTGCGCCGTGCGCTTGTTTGCGCAGTGGGGCCTGCCGCGCTTGACGGTATTCGCCTTTAGCACCGACAACTGGGCGCGCCCTCACGCGGAGGTGACCTCTCTGTTTGCGGTCATGACCGCGGCGCTTCAAACAGATCTGGACGAGTTGAACGCGGCAGGGGTGAGCTTACACTTCCAGGGCAACCGTGATGCACTCCCGCTAGCGCTACAGACGGCCATGGCTGGCGCCGAGTTCATGACGCGCAACAACGGCGGTCTGCGGCTGACGGTGTGCGTGAACTACAGCGGCCGCGCCGCCTTGACGTCAGCGGCGCGTGCGATCGCCGCCGCTGTGGATAACGGAACGATGGCCCTTAGTGATGTGAGCGAGAGCGCGTTGGCGGCGCACATGGGAGAGGATGTGGATCTGTTGATCCGAAGCAGCGGCGAACGGAGGCTGAGCAACTTCGCATTGTGGGAGTGCGCTTTTGCCGAAATGGTCTTCCTGGAACAACTCTGGCCGGACGTTGGAGAGGAGGAGCTTCTCTGTGCGTTGAGGGAATATTCTCGAAGAGAACGCAGGTTTGGCGCAGTTTCCGCTGATAACTGGCAGCCCTTGGACACACATCGCTAGCGCCGCCGCCGCCGCCGCCATGATGCACCGTGCCCATGACGTCATCATGGTGGCATGCGGCACCGCGGGCGAGCGACTGAGCATCGCCTATTCAGCAGCTCTGAGCACAGAAACGCCTTTGCATCCTCCACCGCCGCGCGTTGTGCTCGCGCCTGGCGATGTCCACGTCAGCGCGGTCACGGAGAGCGTGCGCCGCCACTCGGAGACGTTCGAGCGCGCGCCTGCTCTGCAGCTGTGCTTCGCAGTGGACGAGACGTCAAAAAACAACCTTCACGAGCTCATGCCCGCACTGCGCGATGCGCTCCCAGATGCGCTGCTGTTCGCGTCGCCCTGGCTCCCATCATGCGTTGCGGGCGGCCCACCCAGTTCGTCCTACGGCAGCGCAGTGGCGCTGTGCGCGCTGGCGGAGCACGCACACCTGAGCTTGGTGCTTGACCGGGACGCGATCTCGAACGTGCGTGGCTGCGCACCCGCTGATGACGTGGCAGCGCACATTGTGGCGTGCTTCGCTGCACCCTGTGACGGCGGGAGCGGGGCACTGCGCCGCGCGGCTGCTTCGCTGGTTCCCTTTCCACGTCTCCACGTCTGTGCGCCTTCGCCCGCGCCGCTCAGCGCATTCCTGTGCGTGGACGCGGACGCGCAAGCGGCTTCGCTCACCGAGGCGCAGATCGTGCGGCGGTGCTGCGGCGCGCGTGCGACGCTGCTGGGCCCGCACGCGCCGTCGGAGGCGCTGCCCGGTGCAGCGATGTCGCGCTACATGGTGCTGCAATCGGATATGTCACTGCCGCGCGCCGCCGCGGAGTGCGCGGCTTGCCCAGGCCCACCGTGCGCGGTTGCGTGGGCACCAGGCGGGGCGAGGCGGGGCGTCATGGCGCGCAACGGCACGCAGTTTGCGGTTGTGCTTCACGCGGCGGCGATGCGCTTCCAGCGCGCCTTCAACAGGCGGGCGGGGGTGGCGGGGTACTTGGCCAGACAGCAGTTTGCTCTGGAAGAGGCTGACCTGGGTGCTGCGGGGGAGGGCCTTAACTCGTGGGTGGAGGAATACGCAGGGATCGCCGCCGCGCCAAGCGAATAGGAGGGACGCCGAACCGTCTGTGCTGGCTTTGATGTGCGAGTTTAGAACTTTAGATTTGGAGCAATAGCCAGCGTAGTGGGTACGGCTGGCCGAACATCATCAGATTTGGAGCAATGGACAGCGCCTTCGTTGCCTCTATGGACCCCGCTTCGTCGCTGCCAGCTTGGCTCCGCCCGGAGCGCGACGCAGACGCCGCGCGAGAGGGGCTCCTGCGCTGCGATTCGCCGCTCCGCCAGATGGAGACGCAGCTCTCGACTGCGCACCCGCCTGAAGCTGACCAAGCGGCACCTGTGGCACCTGCGGCACCTGCGGGTCCTGCGACAGCTGCGTCCTCGAAGGGCGAGGCGAGCGAAGGGCGTCTGGCGTGGCGCGATAACATCCCCACAACCGCCTCTTCCGCCCCGCCCTACCCAACCTGGCTGTCACCCGACCTGGACGCGATGCAGCAGCTTAACCCGGGCGCCTACGCGCCGGGACAAGCGCCCGCTCGACCTGTGTTCGCGGCTGCGCCTGAGCAACCGACACGGCAAGCGCAGTTCCACCTACGCCGCGCTGAGCCTGGCGACAACATCGTCCTCATGTCGCGCAACGACAAGGCGTTCGCGCAGCCGCGACTCACGCAGGCACGCGCGGGCGCGGGTGCAGGCTCGGGTGCGGGATCGGGCAGGGGCGCGGTTGCATCAGCGGGCAGCGCAACAAATGCGGTGGGTATTACAGCGCCCTGGGGCGCTCACTCCAGCACCGGTGACTCGGTGACGCTCGCTGTGGGCGAGGAGGAGTCGGGGTGGGAGGCTGAGCATGCCACGGCAAAGCTGCCAAAGCTTCCACCGACGTCTGGTCGTCTTGGGCTTACTCTTGCTGAGACCATCTATGCGCGCGTGGCAACGTACGAGCCGCAAGCGCAGCGAAGCTGGCACGACTAGCGCGACTGCCTTGCTGCCTTGCAGCGCTGTGATGAAAATATACGCGAAAGCACTGACAAAGAACGCAGTGACGTGGCGCCACTGCGACTTGCCTTCCCTCGCCCTGAGTATGCGCCGCCGCAGCTGACCATGCGCCTGGAGTGCAGCGCCAGAAGCAACGGTCATGGAGGCCTGCACGCCCCTCTCGCTGTCCATTCGCTCTTTGTCGCTGTACCTGCAGCACAAGCCGCTCCTGGGCGCGCCCGCGGCTGATGCCAGCGGCAGCGGCGCGCGCATCCTGGAGTCTGTGAGCGGCGAAGTTGCGGGTGGCTCGCTGTGCTGCGTGCTGGGAGGCTCTGGCAGCGGCAAGACCAGTCTGCTCAACACGCTTGCGTTGAGGCTCCCAGCGGTGGGTCACCGCACCACTGGTACGTCCCAAAGAGGGGATGAGCGGAAGACAAGGCGGCACACTGAGGCGGCCTTGTCCAGGGTGCGTGTTGTATGGAGGCTGCGAGGCCAACGAGCAGACGCGTGGCTCTTTTGGCGTGTTGTTGCAACAGGACTTCCTGCTGCCGTTTCTGAGCGTGTCCGAGACGCTGCTCTTTGCCGCGCAACTGCGCTTGCCCGCGGGAGCGACGCCCCTCGACATGCAGGCACTCACGCAAGCGCTGCTCCTGGACCTGGGACTGCGTGACGTGGCGCACGTGCGCGTGGGCAACCACCGCGTGCGGGGCATCAGCGGCGGCGAACGGCGGAGACTCAGCACCGCCATGCAGCTGGTCACGCAGCCTTCCCTGCTCTTCGCGGACGAGGCAACCACAGGGCTGGACGCCTTCAGCGCCAGAAACCTGGTGCACACGTTTGTGGACCTCACCAAGCAAGGCCGAACGGTGGTCGTCTCCATGCACCAACCGCGGGCGGACGTCTTTCCCTGCTTCCACGTCACGCTGTTGCTTGCCAAAGGCGGGCGAGTTGTTTACTTCGGGCCCACGGACGAGATGGTTGGCTGGTTCACCGGTTTAGGGCACCCTTGTCCGGAATACATGAACCCCGGGGACCTGTTTCTGGATTTGAGCTCAGTGGACGGCCGTACGCCCGCCGTAGAGAAGGCCACGCGTGCGCAGGTTGACGCGCTGGTGAATGCGTGGAGTGAAGCTCACCCACCATGCGCTGAGCAGCGCACCAGTTTCTTGCTTTTTGGAGGCGCGCCGCACAGAGTTCGCCGCCGGGCAAGCACGCTCACGCAGGCGCGGGTGCTCTTCTCGCGGGGCTGTAAAAGCGCACGGCGAGACGTGCTGACCATCTCGGGACTGCTTGCCGAGTCGCTGCTCATCGCTGTTGGCATCGGCGCAATCTTCTACGATGTGCCGGATGACCTGGGCGGCATCGTGTCGCGCATCAGCCTGGTCTATCTGGTGGGATCTCTGCAAACCTACCAGTTCATCGTCTTCAGCACATACACGCTCGTCGGTGAGCTGGCAATCTTTAACCACGAGACGTCAGATGGTATGTACACCGTCACACCCTACCTGCTGGCACGCTACGCAGAGTTAATCCCTCAAATGATGGTCTTCCCAACCTGCTTTTCGCTCATCGTCTACTACATGACAGGCCTGAGATCCACCAGTGAGGGCTTGGGCATCTTCATCTTGGTGATGTTCGCAGTGCACGTGGTTGGCTTCTCGCTGGCTCTGTTGGCGGTGGCGTGCATGCGGAGCTTTGCGCAAGCGTCATTGTTCTCGAATTCGCTGTATACTTTCCTTGGTCTGGTTTCAGGCTTGCTGGTGCAGCTGAACAGCATCCCAATCTGGCTGCGCTGGCTCAAATCTGTCTCCTTCCTCACCTTCTCCTTCCGCATTCTGGCCAACAACGAGTTTGCCGGACGTCAGTGGCCGTGCCCTTATCCCCCAGGCAGCCCCGCCTGCGTGCAGTACGATGGAGATGCCGTTCTGCTCCGACTGGGCGTGGACAGAGGCATCATCTACCCCGCCGTGGCGCTCCTCATCAACTTCCTGGTGTTTGCGCTCGCGGGAGGCGCAGTTCTTGCCGCACGACCCCACTTGAGCGCCCGCCTCGCCGCCGCCTCGCGCGCATCTCCCCCACCGCCGCCGCCGCTGCAATCCACCGTGAGCGCTGCCGCTGCGCCTCCTGTCGAGGCACCGGATGTTGAGCCCGCTGCTGAGGAGCTACACTTCCGCGCATTCACGCCCGTGACGCTTTCCACAGTGGCGCTGGCATTACACCTTCCACCGAGACGCAGCTGTCCGCAAGGCCTCCAGATCTTGCAGCACGTGGACGTGACGTTCTGTCCGGGGCAGCTCACGTGCGTGATGGGCGCCTCTGGGTGCGGCAAAAGCTCCCTGCTCAACGTGCTGGCTGCGCGCATTCGCCCCGGAGAGGGTGACGTGTCCGGCCTGGTGCTCTTCAACGGCACACAGCTGGCACCCAGCCAAGTGCGCTGCGCGTGCGGCTACGTGACACAGCACGACGCGCTGTTGCCGCTGCTGACGGTGCGGGAGACGCTGCTCTTCGCGGCGAAGCTGCGACTGCCGCCACACATGTCCTCCGCGGCAAAGGCACGCAGAGTGCACGTGGTGCTCGCTGAGCTGGGCCTGCGCGACTGCGCCGCCACGCCCGTGGGCCTGGACGAAGCGGAGGCGGCCCTGGGAGGCAGCGGCGCCACGCGCAGGGGCATTTCAGGCGGTGAGAAGCGACGAGTGTCCGTGGCGGTGCAGATGCTCACCGACCCAGCCGTACTGCTGCTGGATGAGCCCACGTCCGGGCTGGACGCCTTCACTGCGCTCAACATCGGGATCACCCTGCATCGCCTGGCTCGAGAGGAGGGACGCACAGTGGTCGCGTCGGTGCATCAGCCGCGAGAGGGCTTGTTCGCGTTGTTCCACCAGTTTGTACTCATGGCGCAAGGGCGACTCGTGTACGTTGGCGCAGGAGGTACCGCGGCGCTCGCCTACTTTGAGCAGCAGCGTCTGCCCTGTCCTCCGCACAGCAACCCCGCGGATTGGTACATCGACTCTGCGTGCGTTGATTTCCGGTCGCAGCTGTTGGAGCGCGAGTCACGCAACCGCGTCGCAGCGCTGGTGGGCGCCTACCAGGAGCAAGCGACATGCGCGCAACACGCTGGCGCGCCCGCACAGCCTCCGCACGCTGGCAACGACGATGCCATGCAGCGGCCCATGGCGCCTTTGAGACTCACACTGCCGCTGTTGCTGCGTCGCAGCGGCCTCAACCTTGTTCGGCAGCCGGGCGTGCTTGTGGCCCGCATCATGCAAAGCGTGGCGTTCGGTGTCATCCTGTGCTGCTTCTACACACGCCTTGGCTTAGATGACTCCACGTCTGTGCAAAACCGGATTGGCTTGCTGTATGAGTTGATGGCGCTCATCTTCGTGGGCATGCTCAACTGCATCGCAACCTTCCCCTCTGAGCGCAACGTCTTCTACCGGGAGTGCGCGGACGGCACCTACAGCACCACCGTCTTCATATTGTCGTACACTGCGCTGGAGGTCCCTTGTGAGCTCATCAGCGCGTTGGTCTTTGCGGTGCTCATGTGCCCAATTGCGGGCATGCAGTCCTCCCCCGCGCACTTCTTCGTGCTGACCTACACTGTGGCATGCGTGGTCAACGCGGGCGAGAGCATCGGCATGGCGTTCTGTGCGGCGATATTCCACGTGGGGTTTAGCGTGACGCTGCTCAGCGTGTTTCTGAGCTTCTGGAGCGTGATGAGCGGCTTCTTTAGCGTCGGAATGCCGCTTTGGCTGCAGGTGGTCAACCACGCGTCGATCCTCAAGTACGCAGGCAACGTGCTGGCTGTGTCGGAGCTGCGCGGCCTCCGCTTCAGCTGCGCGACGCAGCCGTGTGTTGGGCCAGCAACGGGGCGCGACGTGTTGTCGCTATACAGATTTCACGAGGATGAGTACGCGCGAGACCTGTGGGTCTTGGGGCTCATCACCGTGCTCTACCGCCTGGCGGCGACGATGCTGCTGGACCGCCTGAAAAGCAGGCACCTCTGATCCAGGGACATGCGCCGTGTTATTCGGATATTCGCTGTGGTCCTCGGCTCCCTGGTCCCTGCTCATGCGTTCTTCTTGTTCTCTTTGTTCGGCTCCCGCAGCTCCTGCCCAGGGCACGCAGCCGGGGTGCCCTCCAGCGCGGCTGGCGTCGGCGGCGGGTCTTCGTACGCCCTTCCAAACTCGTTCGCCCGTTTTCTGTCCACCGGGTACTTGTAGCGCTGGTAGAGGTACACGAAGAAGACCACGTCATCTCGAAAACACGCGATGCGGTGCGACAGCGGCACTGCGAGGCGGCCACACGCGTCAGTCTCTGCTCTCAGCAGGGGGAGATCTCTCCCAGCCCACTGCGACGCACTCTCCACTGCGAAGGCGAACACGTCATCGATGAACGTGTTGAACACCTGCACAGCAGCGCGTCAGCAGCGTCCAACAGCACGCAGAATTGAACAGCACACGCCTTGTACATCATGACCTTCCAGGGCATGTGCGCCACGGACTTGAGCCGGTGGTTGATGTACAGCTGCGGCAGCATGGCCACGAAGCCGTAGAGATAGACGCCGTAAGCTGCCGTTTTGACGAACCAGCTCCACCAGCTTCGCTGGGGGTGTTTGAGGAGCGAGTACACTCCCCAGACCATGATCACCGGGTACATGCCGTACAACAGCCAGCGCATGGCGCGCGCATCTGCTTCATCCGTGTCACTCTCCAACTGCGACATCTTGGAGGCGCTCTGTTGTCCTCGCCAATATGCGAGGCTCCACATGCCCCGCCGACGCATGATCTTGGACACCTTCCATGCCTCGATGGCGCATCCGATGCCCACCTCGCCTAGGATGAGCCATGAGACGTTGCCTCCGTCCAGGAGCTTCAAAAAGATGATACACTGGCAGACGAGAGATGAGAAGAACGAGCGGATGGACAGCCCTTCCAAACTGGATTTGCCTCTCCAGAATCCAACGTCGTTGGAGAAGGCCAGATAGCTAAAAAAGGCGTGCAACGCGCTGATGGCCGTTGTCAGCGCCCACCATTTAAGGTTTCCGCCGCTCACCATTGCGCGCATTTCGTCCGTGTCGTCCTCCGAAAGCCCAAACTGGCGCTGCAGCTGCGAGAGGGAGGCGCCCAGTTGCGAATACAGCGTGAAAGCGCCTAAAGAGCAGGGGGTGACAGAAAAGAGGACAACCGGGTCGGGAGTGGACGCGTTGGGGCTCAAAAGGCGGTAATCGTTCTTTGTGACGGACATTTCGTCCAGGGCCAGCAGCGGTCGGTACCGCAGAGAAAGGTGTCCTCCTGGCTGCGAGGCGTCACCCCTCAGCACAAAAGCGGAGAGCTCACCCGGGAAGCTAGCCGCCTCCAGAGCCGGCGTGGGGTGCGCCAGGCGCAGAGCGAGCGAGGGGCGCAGGTGCGGCGCGAGCGAGGGGGAATGCGGCGAGTGCGCAGGTTCTTCCGCCCTCGCCGAGCCCAGAGGAGCGTCGGCGACGGAGCAACTGCCGTTGCCAGCGCCGCTGCACTCGCCGTCGGGCAGCGCTGTAGCGCCGGAGAGCAGCAGCTTGGCTGAGCGCGCTTTCACTGGAAGAGCGCGGAGCAGCGGCGCAAACACATATGCCAAAGGCGCAGACTCTGACGCGTCGTCGCTACCGCTCGCCCACAGGAAGACGTGCGCGTGCAGCTGTCCGCCTGCTCTGGTTCCCAGCTGAACCAGAGGCAGCGTCAAGTTCAACGTCAAGCTGTGCGACGGCACTACTCCGCTCTCGTTCAGAACCAGCGCGCAGTGGCTGGGCGACGCGGCCAGCAGCTGCGCTGGACTGGCGCGTTGAGACGTCGACGACACGAAGGCGAGCAGATGCAGCGGTGTCGACTCTGCGAGCAGAGGCCGCACGCAGTCCTGCGCAGCAGTGCGCGCGCTGCACTGCACCGGGTTGAACAAACGGTACAAGGTGCCGCCCTGCGCAGGAGAGGTGTCAGTCAGAGGAGTGCACGCGTCAGGCGCAAAGGTCAGGCGCAAAAGGCGCCGCTCACGCAGCACGCTGGGAGCGCACCACCAGCCAGAGATACGCGCACACGAGAATCGAGAACCAGTTCATAGGAGGAGCAGGACGCTCTCTCAACATGTTGATCGAAGATCGTCGCGGTGCGGCGCTGCTTTGGTGCTTCTGATTCCTCCGCCAACAACAATCTGTGATTTCTCCAGCTGTCGTTGCCCCCGCCCGCTCCGTGCGCCTGCTTTCGTCGAGCGCCATGGCCGCTCCTCGCGTGAGCCAAATGGGCGGAGGCATCGCGCAGCGAGGGGAGGACATTGGCGCTAGCACGCGCAGCTATGTGGACTACTTTGAGGGAGACAACGACGCGGGCATGGACGCCGGCGCGCGCAAGGCGAACTATACGGACGTGGTGAACAAGTGCGTCCTTTGTGCCCGAGCCGAGTGCCATCGAGGCACTCCGCACGCTCAGCGGCGCAGCAACGCGCGCGCGCGTGCCGCACGCCACTGCGACGGCGCGCGGGGGCGTTACACTGTGCGGGGTGGGGCGGACGGGGAGTGGACGCATGAGCTGGCATGCGCGCACGCTCGCTCGCTGCTCACCGCCCGCCGTCTCAGGTACTACGACTTGGCCACAAGCTTCTACGAGTATGGCTGGTGCGTGTCTGTCGTGCGATCGCGGCGTATGTGCGGCTGGTGTTGGAGAGACAACGTGAGAACGAGGACTAGGGGCTGCTATGGCACGCCGCACCCCGCACTTGCCCTATCCACCTGCTGTGCTTGCGTGCGCTTTCGCGATGCGCTCCCACCTGCTGGGCGGGCGGGCGCGGCGAGCTTGGGCGGGATCCGGCGTGCGGCGTGCGAGAGCGGGCGCTCTCAGCTGCATTTGATTGACGCTTCTAACGTCTTTTCAACCTCTGCAGGGGCACGTCCTTCCACTTTGCGCACCGCTACACCAAAGAGACTCTCAAGGAGTCCCTCACGCGCCACGAGCACTATTTGGCGCTCAAACTGCAGCTCAAAAAAGGCTATAAGGTCCGTTCGCCCCACCCTCCATCCGCTCTTCACTCCTCCCTTCCCACTCACCCGCACGCGCACACAGGTGCTGGACGTGGGCTGCGGCGTGGGTGGTCCGTTGCGCTGCATCGCCG
>Ga0049083_10000306_pt1 | contig 16943 bp, 11 predicted proteins | sample GreLakmeMI27MSRF_FD_66719 | JGI IMG/M metagenome (GOLD analysis project Ga0049083, IMG submission 66719) | Freshwater lentic microbial communities from great Laurentian Lakes, MI, USA - Great Lakes metaG MI27MSRF | ecosystem: Environmental > Aquatic > Freshwater > Lake | place: Great Lakes...
GCAGCCGTCTCTCACTCCCGCGCCCCTCACTCCCGCGCTCACGCTCGCCTCCCCGCCCTCAGATCGTGCCCGACGCGCTGGCCGACGACCCGGAGTGGTGCGCGGTGATGCACGCGGACGGGGCGGGCACCAAGAGCAGCCTGGCGTATTGCTACTGGCGCCAAACGGGTGACGAAAGCGTGTGGGGCGGCATTGCGCAGGACGCGATCATCATGAACATCGACGACCTGTTGTGCGTGGGCGCCCTGGACGCGCCCATCCTGCTGAGCAGTACCATTGGGCGCAACAAGAGCTGCGTGCCGGGCGCAGTAATCTCCGCGCTCGTGCAGGGCACCGAGGACGTGTGCGCCATGCTGCGCTCCCACGGTTGCGACGTGCGCAGCACGGGCGGGGAGACTGCGGACCTCGGGGACCTGGTGCGCACGTTGGTGGTTGACAGCACTGTGGTGACCCGCATGCGCCTGCGCAACGTCATCAGCGCCGACCGAATCGCCCCCGGGGATGTTATCGTCGGCTGGTCATCTTCGGGGCAGGCAAGCTACGAGTCGGAGTATAACGGGGGCATGGGGAGCAACGGGCTGACGAGCGCGCGACATGACGTGTTCGGAGCATCGGTGCGCGCGGCTTTTCCGGAGTCGTTTGATCCGGGCATGCCTGCGGAGTTGGCCTACTCTGGGCGGTTTGGGCTCACGGACATTGAGCCGCTAACGGGGCTTACTGTGGGCAAGCTGGTGCTCTCGCCCACGCGCACCTACGCCCCCGTTGTGGCCGCGCTGCTGCGTGACGCCTCCGTGCCGCGGGAGGAGCTGCATGGCATCGTGCACTGTTCCGGCGGCGCGCAGACCAAGGCGTGTGAGCGCGTGTGAGCCCACTGGCGTGCTTGCGTTCTTGCTGCTCACGCGCTTGCGCTCTCAGGTGCTGCACTTCCTGCCGCCGCAAGGCATCCACGTCATCAAGGACAACCTGCTGCCCGTGCCACCGCTGTTCAACCTCATCCAGGAGTGCAGCGGCACCCCCTGGCGCGAAATGTACAAGGTGTTCAACTGCGGACACCGCATGGAGGTGTACACTCGCGCGCAGTATGCGCCGCAGGTCATCGCCGCCGCCAAGCAGTTCGGCATTGAGGCGCAGATTGTGGGCCGCGTGGAGGGGCGACCTGGGCCTACGACCGTCACCGTCAGCTCACCGCACGGCGTCTTCGAGTATGGCAAATAGCATGCATATGTCCTGTATATTTCCACGTACACCACTCCACCTTTATGCGTTGTTCTTGCCCAGCTGCATCCTGTTCAGTCTGGCATATTGCCCGCCACTGCTCAGCAGCTGCGCGTGGTTGCCGGACTCCACCACCTTGCCCTTGGAGAGCACGGTGATGCAGTCGCAGTCGCGGATGGTGGATAGGCGATGCGCGATGATCACGCTGGTTCGCCCACCCGCCGCGATGAGCTTGTCCAGAGCAGCCTGCACCACGCGCTCGCTCTCGCTGTCCAGCGCAGAGGTAGCCTCGTCCAGCACAAGGATGGCGGGTTTGCGCAGCACCGCGCGCGCAATCGCCTGAGCGGCGTGAGCACACGAAGTCAGAGCACTCACACACGCGTCAAAGTGCGCCACGCACCAGCCGCTGCTTCTGCCCGCCGCTCATCTGCACGCCCCGCTCGCCACATGGGGTGTCGAACCCCTGCGGCAGGCGCGAGATGAACTCGGCTGCATTGGCCGCCACCGCCGCCGCCTGCACCTCCTCCTGCGTCGCCCCCTCTTTGCCGTAGGCAATGTTTTCCCGGATGCTGGCGCTGAACAGCGCCGGCTCCTGCGACACCAGCCCCATCTGCGCGCGCAGCCATGAGAGCTTCAGGCTCCGCAGGTCTGCGCCGTCCAGCAGCACTGCACCGGCGGAGGGGTCGTAGAAGCGCAGCAACATCTGGATGACGGTGGACTTGCCGCTGCCGCTGGCGCCCACCAGCGCCATGGACTTGCCGGCGGGGCACACCAGCTGCAGGCTGTTGAGCACCTGCACTTCCAAGCGCGCCGGGTATGCGAAGCAGACGTGCCGCAACTCCAGCGCGCCGCGGCTCTTCTCAGGCACGGCGCCGTCCGGGCTGGCGGAGTCGATGAGGGACTCTCGGTCCAGGATGGAGAAGACGGAGGTGACGGCGCCGCCAGCTTTTGCCAGCGCCGGAAAGGCGACGGAGGCCTGAGCGCCGCCCATGCCCAGGAACATGACTGCGAAGAAGCACTTGAAAACGTCTCCGGGGCCAACCTCGCCGGCGTCCACGAGCACGCCGCCATACCAGAAGGCCAGGGCGTACAGGTACACAAACATGCCCTGCCCAAACCCAAACGCAGAGCCGTTGACCAGCGCACGCTTGCGCAGCTCCGACCGGGGCCCTTCCTGAGCCCCCGTGTACAGCGCCACCATGTTGTCGGACAGCCCGTAGGCGGCCACAGTGCGCACGTTGGCCAGCGCGTCAGACAGCATCTGGTTCGCCTGGGCATACATCTTGGTGTGGTCAGCCCCGCCTGTGCCGTGCAGCACCTTCATCTGCACAATGGCGCCCGACACCAGCAGCGGCAGCGTGGCCACGATGACCAGCGTCAGCTTCCAGCTGTAGACGAAGGCTATGGCGAGGCCGCCGGCCATGACGGTCAGATTCTGGGCCGCCACGGCCACGTTGTCGCTCACCGCGCCGCGGATGTTCACAGTGTCCTCCTCCAGCCGAATGGCCAGGCGGCCGGAGGAGTTCTCGTCGGCGTCGAACCAGGACGCCTCCATGCGCACAATCTTGGCAAAACACTGCTGGCGCGCGTTGCGCGCCAGCTCCGCGCCGATGATCCCCAGTGCCCAGGTCTGGCAAACCAGGGCGAGGAAGGCGGCGACGGCGACGCCCAGGAAGATGAGGCACCACTTGTTCACCTCCTCGCGAAGCGCGTCGCGGGGCAGGAAGAAGGCCGCGATGATGGATGCGAGGGCCAGGGCAAAGGAGGGCATGATGGCGCCGTTGACCACGGAGCCGAAGACGCCGATGGGCATCAGGGACGCGCGGCTGCCTCCCAGCGCCCACAGGCGGGAAAAGGGCACCTTGAGCTCAGCCGGCGCGCCAGCCGCATCATCAGACTTGTTGACCGCACCCTTGACGGCGTCGGAGAGCGCCAGCTGCTTGCCGTCCAGCGAGGCGCGCGCCCTGTCCATGCTCGCCTTGCGGCTGCTCGGCGGCGCCTCCTCCGGCCCAGCCTCGTCGAAGTGCTGGCCGTGCTGCGCCGCCAACAGCGCAGCGTACGCGCCGCCAGCCTCTGCGGTCATGGAGGCATGCGTGCCTTGCTGCACCACCTTGCCCTTGGAGAGCACGGTGATGCAGTCGCAGTCGCGGATGGTGGACAGGCGGTGCGCGATGATGACGCTGGTTCGCCCGCCAGCCGCGATGAGCTTGTCCAGAGCATCCTGCACCACGCGCTCGCTCTCGCTGTCCAGCGCAGAGGTGGCCTCGTCCAGCAGTAGAATGGCGGGGTTGCGCAGCACCGCGCGCGCGATGGCAACGCGCTGCTTCTGCCCGCCGGAGAGCTGCACCCCACGCTCGCCAGTCAGGGTGTCATAGCCGTGGGGCAGCTGGGCGATGAAGCTCGCCGCGTTGGCCGCCGTGGCGGCCGCCTCGATCTGCTCCAGGCTGGCGTTTTCGCAGCCGTACGCAATGTTCTCCCGGATGGTGCCGCTGAACAGCGCCGGCTCCTGCGACACCAGCCCCATGTGCTGACGCACCCAGTGCAGGCTCAGAGTGCGCAGGTCCTGGCCGTCGATGAGCACCGCGCCGGAGAGGGGGTCGTAGAAGCGCTGGATGAGCTGCATGATGGTGCTTTTGCCGCTGCCGCTGCTGCCCACCAGCGCCGTGGACTTGCCCGCCGCCATGACCAGGTTGGTGCGTTCCATTACCATCACTGACGGGCGGCTGGGGTAGGCGAACGTGAGGTCACGCAGCTCCAGCGCGCCCTCAATCTTTGGCTTCAGCAGCGGGTTCTCCTGCATCTCATCCTGCGGCGCCTGGTCGATGCTGGGCGTGCGGTCGATGATCTTGAAGGCGGCCGTGGCGGCCACCTGCGCGGCGTTGATACCAGACAGGTTTGGCAGGGCTTGTCCGCCCTCAAAACCACCGATGATGATTGCGAACAACACGTTCATCACCTGCCCACCCGTGTACTTGCCCGCCAGCAGCAGCGTGGAGCCGTACCACAGGGCGAGGGCGTAGGTGCCGAACATTGCGAGGAAGATGCTACCCAGACTCATGCCCATATACTTAGACTGCTCCATGGCGGACTGGGTGGGCACCACCAGCGCCTGGTTATAGCGCGACACCGCGCGCGCCTCGCCGCCAAAGGCGGCCACCACGCGGATCTGGGCCATTGTTTCCTTAGAGAGTGAGCTCGCGTACGCATACGCGTCGCTCGAGATCTTGCTGTAGCGCTGAATGCTCATGTTCATCACTGCGCCCGCGCCGCCCAACAACGGCAGAGTGGCGCAGATGACCAGCGCCATCTGCCAGCCGCGCACCAGGCCAATAATCACGCCCAGCACGCCCGCACTGCCGTGGTGGATCAGGTTGGGCAGCTTGGCGCTGATCGCCTCCTGGATAGCATTAGTGTCGGTCACAACACGCGCAAGCAGCACGCCGGTGTCGTGCGAGTCAAAGAAGCCCATCTCTTGGCGCATGAGCGCCGTCAGGTACTGCCTGCGGATGCGGTTCGCCTGACGCATGCCTGCGAGACGGCCAGGGGTGGTTACCAAAGCGCGCTGTCGGGCGGATACGCAGCTGCACACTCTCAGGCGCTAACCGGTTTCAGTTCCGCAACGCGTGCGGTTTTTTCGGGCCTCAAGCGTGCGCCCCAGGTGCGCCCCGCCCGTGCGCGCACCCGTGAGCTCGAAGCAGGCGATCTCGAAGAAGCCGGCCACCGCCGCGCCGGAGCCCAGGTACAAAAAGTAGAGAATGATTGGCTCCAACACCTGGCTCATGCTCTTCCCAGAGCCCAGCGTGTCCACCAGCGAGCCGAAGATGAGCGTGAAGCTGCCAGGCGGGCCCGCGCGCGTCAGGCGGGGCACGCGCGGGCGCTGGGCGCCCCGCAGGGGGGCGGACTGTCCCAAGCGCCCACAAGGGTACAACACAGAGCACCATCACCGCACCAGGGCTGCACCGCGCCGCACGCAGCGCCGCAGATGGTGCCCACGGTCATGAGCAGGATGTCGTAGGCGTCCGCGGTGCGCAGCACCTGCAAGAGCAACACGGCAGGCTCCGCTGGCTTTGCGGAAGCGGCCTCCTCATCCCCGACGGCATTGCCCTTCGCGTCCGCCATGTCGCGCGCGGAGCGAGCGACACAGGCCCCGCGAGGGCGAGTTAGTGGTGATACAACGCACACGTATGACTGTTTTGTTCGAGAGTTCGACGACACCACCAGAGATCACCACGCACCAGAATGGTGCCAGGAGGCTGTGGACTGGCGGCTCCAGTCCGGTCACGAGTGACAGGCTTTGCCAGTGCTGTTCCATCATCATCATCAAAGTTTAAAAAAGTAAAGTGAGTAGCGACGTCAGTGACTCAACTCAGACCGCGTTGGGCCCGCTCGCAGCCGGTGCTTCCTCCGGCGCTTCATCCACCGAGGTCGACACCACAGCGAACAACTCTTCCTCCGGCGCCTGGTCCACAGAGGTTGAGACGGCGGCCAGCATCTCCACGCGCGTCACAGCCTCAAGCTCTTGCGCCTCCTCCTCCTCCTCCTCCACGACAGAGGGGCGCGCCGAGTGGAAGGCGCCCATGGCGTCGGCGCGGGGTGAGGTGACGATGCCGCCGCTGCTGCTGCGATGCGTGCTGCTGCGGGACCGCGCCAGGCTGCGGCTGCTCAGGCGCAGTACCTCCTGCAATCGCACCGCCACGGCTGGCGAAAGGCCGTGCGAGCGCTCGTCGCTGTGCGGCGCAGCAGCGTCGGGGTCGATCTTGAGGGCGCCGCTGCCGCCGCGCTTCTTGTCCAGCCGTGCGTGCGGCTCGTCGTCCAGCAGCGCCAGCATGACGCCGCCGACGCATGGCTGCAGCTCCAAGGGCGGCTGCATGTCGCCGCGGCTGATAAGGGCGCTCTGAAGGGAGGCCTCCAGTGCTGCGAGGCAGCTCTCGTCGCGCATGCGGTGGCGCCAGGCGCTGGCCCCATCGCGGCTGCGGAAGCTCCAGGTGACCTCCACCAGGATGGTGTGCGTGCTGTCGCTGACTGGCTCGCAGCCGGTGCGGAACACCTTGCCCTGCGTGTCCTTGCTGCGAGAAGAGAAGAAGCGCTTGACGCGCCGCCACAGCTGGCGCAGCTCGCGTGCCTGCCAGTGCAGCTCAGTGCGCAGGCTGCGCTTGGCTTTGAGGCGCAGGCTGTTGGGCTTGTGGCGCAGCGCCAGCGTCGCCACGTCGTCGCCCGGCAGCGCGGCGGATGGCTTGGCGGCTTGGCCCAGCGCAGCCAGCAGCGGGGCGCGCAGCAGCGGGCGCAGCAGCGTCTTCTTGGGCTCGCACACGCGCTCAGATACCGCCAGCGTCAACAGGCTCACCAGGGCCGTGCTCAGCAGGGGCGCCCCAAAGCGTGCAGCCTCCGTAGCCTCCCCTTCGCCGCCCGCCTCGGAGCCACCGCTGGGCGCCTGATCTGCGCTGGGCGGCGCCCCCACGTGCAGCACCAGCGCCACCGACACGCACGTGCGGCGTGCGTGGCCAGCCTGCAGGCACTGCACGGTCAGGTAGACTGGCAGAAACAGCACCGCGAGAGCTGCGATGGTGTATCCCACAACTGCTCCCGGCGAGCGAAGCCGCACCAGCAAGCCGCTGTCGGCGTGCTTGCCCGCGTTGTTCGCAGCCAGCAGGCTCGCAGGGGTGGCGCCGGGGGGCAGGGGCGGGCGGAACACGGGCGGCGGCGCTGGCGTGGTGACAAAACCGCTGCCCAGGGGGGCAACGGAGGTAGTGTTGACTCCAGCGGACACCATCGCTTGGGCCAGAGCCGCGCGCGCGGCGCTGCTGTTGGCGCCATAGAGCGGCGTGAGCTTGACAGCGACGACGGAGGGTGTGAGATCTTCGAGAAGAAACTTGACGGTGGAGCCGTTGACCGAAGGAGCCTGCAAAAGACGACGGGAGCTGATCTGCGAGACGTTGCACCCGGGAGTGCTGGTGTACAGCTGCACTTGTGAAGGCAGCACTGAGATGTACGACACCAGAGCGCGCTCCATTTCCAGCTCCAGTTGCTCGAGGTTAGCCACGCCGGAAAGACAGAAGGAGATCACCCCCGAGACCAGCCGCGACACTGGCGGCCGGGGTGGCGGCGGGCTAGGGTGCGGCGGTGGCGGGCTGTAGCCGCCAGGAGGGGCGGGCGGCAGCGGCGGCAGCGGCGGGGGCGAGGGGAGCGACGTGCACAGGTTGGGGGTAAGCAGGTAGAGGGCGACGACGGAAGTGCTGTCCAGCTGGTAGTTGTAAATTTGAAGGTCCCCCAGAGCGCCAATGAGCGGCGAGAAGGTGGACACGCCAGTCACACTGCTGTCGAAGCCGAGCGAGCCGCCGATGATGGGGCCATACGGCGCCGGCCCGCCAAAGTACAGTCCCAGGTTCAGCGGGTCCCAGTGGGGCGCATCGTCCTGCAGCTGACCGTTCCAGAAGAGCCCCGTCTGCAGGCCTGCGCCGTTGAAGGTGACGACGCAGTGCTGCCAGTTGCCAACCTGCGCAAAGGCGTTGCCCTGGTTGGGCTGCTGCGCCGTGGGCCCAAACTCATCGGTGCTGGAGCTCACGGCGTAGTCGGCATCGGTGGTCATGGCCGAGCCGGGGCCATCAAACTGAGCCACCAGCGAAAGCACGCCGCTGGTATTCCAGCTGGAAAGGAGCGTCAGTGACACAGTCGACCCCGCCGGCTGCGCGGAGGCTGTGAGCTGAAACAGCACGTTGCCCTTTGGGTTCTGCGCAGCGGCGGCATCCACGCGGAACCAGAGTGCCAAAGAGAAGCCCGCAGAAGAGCCCAACATCGATCCAGCGCCAGGCTGCAGCACCAGGCCGTCGCTGCCGCGCAGCTGCCATGCCTGCTGTACGGAACTGAAGAGGTCCACGGAGGAGGCCGTTGTGCTGCCGGGGCCGATGAGTGGCAGAGAGGTGAATGCTGCCGGCAGCGCAGAGACTGAAGCAACCGCAGCAGTCAGGTTCCAGTTGCTCAGCGCGTCGCTGTAGATGGGAGTGGAGCCTTGCAGAGCGTTGGCAACGGAGGCTACGAACCGGTGCGATGGAGCACTGCAGGCGACGGCGCCCGCAAAGCTTGACAACGGCGAGAACCCTAAACCCTAAACCCTAAACCCGAACACGATGTTGCTATCTGCGTCGTTCCTGAGCGTGTTCCCGTCTCCCACCACTGCGCAGGCGTGACGGACCTCCTCATACGGCAATCAGAGCGGCCACCACGCAGGGCACACGTACCGGAATCGTCGCTGATGCCCGTCTGCAGCTCATTACTTTGCCCGGTCACGTTATTTCTGACAACGCCCGATGTGAGCGTGTTGTAGTCTCCGTCAACTGAAAACGCACGCAGCAGGTGTGAGCAACGGCACGATGTGAGGGGAAGCGTACGTGCCGCGGTCGTCACTGGCGCCATACTGAACCACGTTACGATATCCAACCACCGTGTCGCGGTTCGCGCCGCTGCCGAGCGTGTTGCTGTCGCCGGTGACAGAGACGTAGTTCACGCCGCTGTTCAGCACGTTGTGCGTGCCTGCATGTACAGGCGCACGTCATGCCCCAGTAGAGCTACTATCACAGCGTCGTGTGAAGAGTCTCACCGTTGATGAAACTGCTGCGCGCCCCGCTGCTGAGATAATTGTAGTTGCCGACCACCTGGCCGAGGCGCACGCAGTCAGAGCAAGCGCAGACGCACGCCCAAGCGCCTATGACTGCCGTACCGTGTCATCGCTGACTCCCCAGTTGAGGTACACGTAATCGCCAACCACGCTGTCCCGGTTGGTGCCTGCGCCTATGCTTAGCGGCGCGGCGGCGCGCGGCGCGGCGCAGCGCACCATCGTGCAGGAAGACGTGTTTGCCCGACACTTGGTTGCCGCTTGCGCCGCTCTGAATGACCCCGTAGTCCCCGACCAGCTGCAGCCCGGGGCGCGTCGGCACACGCATGATGCGCGCAGGCGCGAGCGCAGCCGCGCAACACATTGTTGCTTGCGCCGCTGCCGACAAAGCCATGGGAGCCCTGGATCGTGTTGTTGGACGCGTCATTGTTCACCACGTCCAGGTTGCCCTGCACCACGTTGCGGTGGGCGTTGCGCTGCACAATATTTTGATCTCCGATGACCTGAGAGGGCGGGTAAGTGCCCATGGCGCACTGTACAGCGGGTAAGCCTAGACGCGCCGTGTCACTGCTCGCAGAGTCCACCACGTAGTTGCGTGAGCCAGTCACAACCTCGTGAGTGCCGTTGACGTAGTCTCGGTTGCCTTGCACCACGATGTTGCGCCCTTGCACGATGTTGCGATTGCCGCTCACGTTCAGCATGCATCCACTGAGCAGGTTGCCCACGCCGACGTTGGTGTTCATGCCCTGGCAGGGCAGCGCCAACGCAGCCACAGAGGCTGGCACGGTTCCACTGAGCGAGTTGCTCGCCAGGCTCAGCGCCGTGAGCTGAGTGAGGCTGCCCAGGCTGGAGGGCAGCGTGCCCACTAGGTTGTTGGACGCGAGGTACCTGCGTGGGAAGGGTACGCTCAGAAACCCCACTTCTTGTGAAGGACGGGCCCGGTGGGACCGGGCGCCGAGCACGGGCGGGGCGCACAGTGAGATGATGGTGTTGGTTGAGGCCAGGCACGCAACGCCCGTGAAGGTGCAGTAGTCGGTCTGAGTTCCAGATGCGGCCGTCGCCCACCCGCTGTTGCTGGTCCAAGACGCTCCCCCGGTTGCCACGTAGAGCGCGCCCAGCGCCGTGCAGGCTGTCGGGTCATTGGTGGGGTCACAGGTGAAGAGCGGCTGTGCGGCAACGAGGAGCGCTTGAAATGCCAGCGCCACAACGCCAGCTACGAGCCCTACCATCCGCGGTGGCGCCCAAAAACGCGAGCTCGCCTGCGCTTTCATCACCTGGCTGGGCACGCGCGGCCACGTGTCAAGACACGGGCGCGCACGAAGAACTCCCGCGTCCCGCGGTCCCGCCGCCGTTAGAACCCTTTTTCACAAACTCAGTCAGGGATAAGTCAGGGAGCCTGACGTGGCGTGTGCCGTGTGCCGTGAATTCCCAGATGCGGTGACTACAGCCCAAGCTGCTGTCCCAGCTGAGCCATTTCCTCCCCCAGCGCCGCATACACCCGCGCCGCCTGTGCCGCGTCTCTGCGCTGCAGCAGAGAGAACGCTGGCGCTCCGTCACCCACGCTCTCCAGTCGCTCAGTGTACTCGTGCAGCGAGGTGCGCATGGCTGTCACGATGCGGCTCGCCTGCACGTCTGCCACGTCATCATCCACGGGCTGAGTCCCGCTGGTGAGATAACCCGTCAGCGCGCCGTGGAGGCCACGCTCAACCTCTCGGCCTGCCCAGAGCTGCTTGAGTGAGGCCGCCACGCCGCTCTTCTTCTTCATGTTCAGCGCGTGCTCCGCAAACGTCAAGTTGAACTGGTCGTTGTGCACGCCGTAATACGGTTGCAGCACGGACTGCTTCACGTAGCCTGCCAGGTTCAGGTCTACCGCACGCAGCCGGGGCCGCAGAAAAGCGTGCGCCTCGGCGCACTTCACCAGCACGAAGCCGTCCATCTGGCCCTCTACGAGGTGCTCAACGTCCAGCGCCTCGAACGGGCGCGGTCTCAGGCTGTACGCGCAGACGGTTCTGTCTGGGCGCGCCAGCACAGCGGCGCAGGAGCGCAGCGCCTCGTCGCGCACCAGCTGGCTGTAGAGGCTGGCCCAGGCCTGCGCGCTGGCGTCGGAGGGCAGCTCAAGGCGCAACTTGGTTTTGCGGCCGCTGGCTGGCGAGCTGTAACCCAGTGGAGCTGCTGAGACGTCCCCGAAAGCGTTCCACCCGCAGCAGGCGGCGTCGCCCTGGCAGCCACAGGCGGCGGAGCAAGCACGTCCAGAGCGCTTGCACCCGCAGCTATTCCCGCAGCGCTTGCCCTGAGAGTCCAGCGCCTTGCAGCTGCACCGCGCTTTGCCGCCGCCGCTGATGGGCGTCGCAGGGCTGCGCAGCTGCACAACAGGTGACTGCAGCACAGGGGGCTGTTGCGCGTCGTCGTCGTCACACCGAGCAGGGAGGTCTTCTTCACTTGCTGCTGCGCCCAAGCAGCAATAACGGCGCAAGCATACCATTGGCCGGCTGTCACATGCAAAACAGGGCACAGTGAAGTGAACATCGTCTTGTTCGAACGTGTTCTACGTCGATCTGCACCGCCCCTGTAGCTTTGCGGCTATAGATACGTCAGGTGAAGCGCTGGCGCATGCAGCTGAGCCCGGCGGGCTGCGCCTTCAACTTGCTGCTCCTCTGCGTGGCGGTGGCCTACCTCGCACTTCGCGCTCGCAGCACGCTCAATCCAGTCTGCCCGTCCTGGTCACGCACAGTGCTGGCCGCCGAGGCTGCCGGCGCTCTGTCGACTCTGCTGTACAGCGTGGCGCTCCTGTCGCGGCGCAGCAAGAAGGAGAAGACGCTCACAGCAGCAGCGCCCGTTCCCCCTTACCACCTGCGCGTTTTCGTGCCTTGCTACGACGAAGCGCTGCCGCTGGTGGCGGCCACTGTGCGCGCGGTGCTGGCTGCGAGGCTGCCGGAGGGCGTCAATCGCAGCGTGTATGTCTGCGATGACGGGCGAGACGCGAGCAAGCGTGTCTGGGTCACTGCCGCAGCCTCCACCTTGCCAGCTGGCAGCCTAAGGTACGTGGTGCGCCCTCCCAGCCAACGCCACCTGAACGGCAAGAGTGAGAACCTGAACCACGCGCTGCGCTGCGTGGTCTATGCTGCCTGCGCTGGCGACTCGGAGCAGCCTGGGGGCACCCTGTTGGCTGACGTCACAGACCCGCTGGAGGTATGCGCTTTCTTCGACGCGGACATGGCGCCCCACGCAGACTTCTTCGAGCGCACGCTGCCCATCCTGGCGGCTGACCCTGGCGTCGCAATCGTGCTGGTGCCGCAGCACTTCCACAACGTGCAGCCCTGCAGCGACGTGTTCGGCCACATCAACAGCGCGTGGTGGGACGTGACTGTGCAAGCTCTGGTGAGCTGCGGGTCAGCCGTATGCTGCGGCACCAACTACTTGGTGCGCTCATCTGCGCTCCACCAGGCTGGATACCACCCTAGCTGGACGCTGTGCGAGGACAGCAAGCTGGCGCAGAGCCTGACGGCCTGCGGGCATCGGGGCGCCTACCTGAACGCGTGTTTTGTGAGCGGCGAGGCGCCTCTTAGCGTACGGGACGTCTATGCGCAGCGCTACCGGTGGGCGGTGGGGAACTTGCAGAGCATGTGCCTGGGTGGGCGACGGCAGAACATCCTCTGGCAGGCGGGACACCCGGCTCTGGCACGCGCCGCGTGGCTGGGCGGCTTCTTCCACTACGCAGCCTCGGCTTTCTACACCCCAGTCTTCCTGCTCATACCGCCGCTTTGCGTCTTCAGGGACTGGGCGCCGATCACCCTGGATGGGCCCAGCCTGACGCTCTTTGCATGCTATTACTGCCTCATGCTGCTCTCAGGACACTGGGCCTGGGTGGACGCAGATGCGGCACAGACGGGCTGGTTCGGGCAGCACAACGCGCAGCTGTTTTGGTTTCTCAACGCGCGAGCGGTGGGCGAGGTGCTGAGGCAGGCGGTTGTGAGCAGGCGGGCGTCGGCACACTTCCGCGTGACCCCAAAAAGCAGCGCTGCTGCGGATGCGGGGGCGAAAGGCTTGGCCGCGGCGCCGGCTGAGAGCGGGGAGGTCGATGGGGTGGGCGAGGCCGGGGGGGGGGAGCGACGGCGTCGACTGGGCCACAACCTGTGGTGCGCCGAGTCGTTCGCGTGCGCGCTGCTGGGCGGGGCCTGCCTGGCAACTGCGGCCGTGGGGGCGCGCACGCTGGCCTTGCGTACGACCACGCACTGGAGCACGCTCGTGTCCATCCTCTGGGCCACGCACAACGCCTGCCCCTATCTGTTTGTGCTGGCCTATGGGCTCTTCGGCCACGGCCGCGCCCTGCGCGTCGTCACGCTGGCAGGCAAGGTGGTCATGGTGTTCTGCACAACCTTCAGTGTGGGCTGGATGGTCAAATCCTCCTTCTCAGACTCTGCAGCCACCTTTCGCCAGCACGCTCCTTGGTTCGCCCTCTGTTGTGGCGCCTACGCGCTCGCGTACACCCGCTGCACGATGCACGCGGGCGCCTCCAGATACAAAGCCGCCGGTTATTCAGAAGAACAACGTGGTGCTGCTCACCCAGGGCCAGGAGAAGGGCCAGCCTCAGAGCCTCACAGCCCGACGCGTGCATCATTGCCCACGCGCGGCGCGGCTGCGCTGCTGCTCCTCCTGTCGGCCACCACGCCCGTGGTGTCGGAGGCTGTTGCGCTGCCCCTCTTCCCTGACGCGACTTTCAGCGCCAATGGGAGCGGCATCTTCGCTCGATCCACCCAGGCAGCCCCGCCCACGCTGCTGTCGCTGAAGGGCGTGAGCTGGTTCGGCTTTGAGACCAACCTGAGCGTGCCGCACGGCCTGTGGGCGCAGCCGATGGAGTCGCTGCTGGACTTCGTGTCCAGTCGCGGCTTCAACGCGCTGCGGGTGCCCTTCTCCGCACAGCTGGCGCTGCAGCTGGACAGCGCCTCTCCTGCTCAGGGGTCCCTCAACGCGACGCTGAACCCGGGGTTAGCCAACCAAAGCTGCGGCGCAGTGTTTGACGCCCTGGTGTCAGCCGCCAAACAGCGGGGCTTGCTCATCATGCCGGACCTGCACACGCTGAGCATCGGGGGGCCCATCACCCCCCTTTGGTACGACGGCGGGTACAGCGAGGCGGTTGTGACACGCGCCTGGCTGGCCCTGGTGCGGCGCTACGCCAGCGAGCCCTTTGTGTTTGCGGTTGACCTCAAGAACGAGCCCTCCGGCAACGCGTCTTGGGGTGACAACGTCACCGCCACCGACTGGGCGCTGGCGGCTGAGCGCATCGGCAACGCGCTGCTGGCTGTGAACCCCCGCCTGCTGGTGTTTGTGCAGGGCATCAGCGCCACGCGCACCTGGCCAGCCTGGAACGGGGGCAACCTGGAATGGGCAGTTCAGCGACCCCTCGCCCTGGCACTGCCGGACAGGCTGGTGTATAGCCCCCACGTCTACGGGCCGAGCATCTACAACCAGAGCTACTTCGCAAGCCCCACCTTTCCAGCCAACATGCCGCTCATCTGGGCGCAGCAGTGGGGACAGCTCGCCTCGCGTGGCCTGGCAGCGGTTGTGGTGGGCGAGATGGGCGGTTTTGCAGCGCCAAACACTTCGGACCTGGTGCTGCAGTCTGCGCTGGTCTCCTACCTGGCGAGCCAGCGCATCGGCGCCTTTTGGTGGTGTTTGAACCCAAACTCGGATGACACGGGCGGGCTGCTGGGCGACGACTGGCGCACTCCAAACGCTGTGAAGCTGCAGCTCATGGCCAACGCGCAGCCCCAGCCATCCACCTTTGTGGCTACAGCCTTCTCGCCACCGCCGCCGCCGCTGCCGCCCCCGCCCCCGCCACCCCCACTGCCGCCGCCGCCGCCCCCGCCGCCGCCGCCGCCCCCGCTGCCGCCGCCGCCGCCGTCGCCCAGCCCCCGCCCGCCGCCGCTGCCGCCGTCGCCGCCTGTGCCTGTGCAGAGCGCGGGCAGCGGTATGTTCGCGTGGCGTGCAGGGGCGGCGGGTGCCATGGCTGCGATGTGGCTGGCATGAGGCAGCAATTCACCGAAAGGCACAGCGGCGAGATATCTAGAGACTCTACGTGTCGTGGCTGCGTGCACTGACACTTGCGTCCGTCCGTCCTCGCAATCCGCCTTCTACACGTCATCCTCAGGCCCCGTCACGGTGCGTGGCGCCGCCGCACCGCTGCCCCGGTACGCGGGTCCCGCCCCGGCGGACTGCAGTCTGCCCATGCGCCGAAGCTCCGCGACCAGGTCGTCCTGGCTCATTTCGCGCAGGGCGGTCATGTCGGGCGCATAGTCACCGGGCGGAAAGTTTGTGACGCCGTTGCGGAGGAGGCCCAGAGTGCGCAGATCTGCGTGGTGGATCTCGCACCAGAGCATCATCTTGTCGTAGGCTCGTGCAGCCTCCTCCTCACGGTCAAAGCAGCCCAGAGAGGTTGGCTTGCCGGCGCGTCGGAATTGCGCCTCCCATCGTCGCGTGGGGAAGGTCTGGTGCACCCCCCGGTAGCGGGAGGTGTAGGTGCGCGCGCCGGCTATCCCCTTTTTGCCAGCAGCCTTGTGCACCGACTGCCGCAGCTCCGCGCTCCCATCATCGGCCACCGTCAGCGCCGCCACGGGCGCGCCGTTGCGCGGCGCGACAGGGGTGGTGCGCGTGCGAGGGACGGTATAGTGGTTAGCCCCAGTCCCACCACCCTGGCGTCCAATCACCTTCTCGCTCTTGCCCGCGACGCGACCGCCGCTCGCCACAGCCGCAGCCACAGCCGCGGGGCTGAGTCCCTTGGAGGCTATGTAGCCCTGGTAGGTGGGATCGTTGGGCCAGCCGGGCACGCAGATTTTAGCCGCTGCCGCATCATCCTGCGAGGACAGCTCAGTCAACGCGTGCATACGCGCACACACCGAGCGCAATACGTGCCTGCAGGCTCGCCAGAATGAGGTCCAGCGCGCTGCCTGTGCCTGCCGGCTGCGCACCCGGGCGGCGGCGCTGTGTCGCGAATGCGGAGTCAGAGACGAGCCCTCCCGAGCACAGATACGTCCGCACGCTGCGCACCTTGAAGAGGGCGGGTGCCACGGGGAACGTCTCGGCAGCCTTGCGCAGCTTGGAACGCAGGTTGCGGCCGGATTCCTCTGGGCCTGCATTGGAGAGACCGGACGGGCGTCAGGGGGCCACCAGCTGCCGGCATTCGCGGCGCGAGCGGCTGCAGCGAGGTCTTGCCCGCGCGCGCGGTGGCGGGCGCAGCGTGCCGGCGCGTTCCGGCGCGGCAGGCGGTGTCGGAGTCGGCAGGACAGCTGGTGCCCGTTTGCGGGGCCTCCACGGCGCCGGGAGACCGACTTCGGGCTGATGCGCAGCGGGCGACCGTACGCACCAGCGAGAGCAGCAGCGAGCGCGCCGTTGTCTGTGCCGGCGCGGCTTCCGCTGAGCGCCAGTACGTCGGCGCCAGGCGCATCGCCCTCCTCAAGCAGCTCGCCGAAGCGCTGCGCCAGCGGCGAGGTGGCCGGCTTGACCACCGACACCTCCGTGGCGGTCAATGAGTCGGCGGGGCGGCTCTGGGAAGGCGCCAGGGAGCGCGAGTCCGACGCTCGCATGAGCAGCGACGCGCTGCCTTGCACGCCGCCTTCGCACGACTCATCATCACGGGACTTCATGGTGCACCAGGAAAGCCTAGGGCAGGAAATTAGAACGTTCTATCGTACGACACTCAGCATGAGTCAAATTACACGTCCCGCTCTCGCCTCTCGCTTGGTGGATCCCGTGATAATCGCACGGCGGCGCACGGACCTTCTCGGCCAACGCACCTTCTCGATGGTGGACCCGCAGCAGCGCACGGAAGCTGAGCACGCGCTGGGCGTGCAAGCGGACCGTGCTGCCCAGCGCGGCGACACCGAGACGGTGATCAAGCTGATGCGAGCGCATCCCTCAAGTCCATACCTCAACATGGTGTGCCTGTTCAACCTCAGCCAGCACCTCAAGGCGCACAACGGTGTGGCGCAGAGCTTCGAGGCTGCGGGCGTCACTGCGCTAGCTTTAGCGGCCCTGCGCACCCACGGCAAATGGAACCAAGGCGTGGCAGGCAATGCGTGCTGCCTTCTGGGCAACCAGGTCCTCCTCGGTGAGCCCTGCAGCC
>Ga0049083_10000308_pt1 | contig 16913 bp, 9 predicted proteins | sample GreLakmeMI27MSRF_FD_66719 | JGI IMG/M metagenome (GOLD analysis project Ga0049083, IMG submission 66719) | Freshwater lentic microbial communities from great Laurentian Lakes, MI, USA - Great Lakes metaG MI27MSRF | ecosystem: Environmental > Aquatic > Freshwater > Lake | place: Great Lakes...
CACAACCCGCTGGCCTTCGGCAAGTTGGACCTCACATAAGCGGAGTGTCGGACTTTATTCAAAGTCTGGCTGACGTTATTCCCTCCAATCTCAGAAATGAGGTTGAGAGGGAACTTCGTCATGGCTGGAACATGGAAGCGGTTAATGCGAAGAAAGACGCTAAACAGAATGCTATCTATGGTCACAGTCATGAAGCCCGTTCCATTGAAGGAATAGGCCAACTAAGAGCACGAATTCCCGCTGCTGCTTTTCACTACTGGGGTATCCGTCTTGGCTATGAATGCTGGGAGGACAAACAATTTATGAATGAATTCGTTAGGGACAATCCAGAGGTTGCAGTCCGTAACAGAATGAAGAGAACTATGGTAGGGGGTGCTGCTGGCATCTTCGATTCCTCTGGAACACTTATTAAATGAGAACTATCGACTTCGAGACAATCCTTGCTCAGTCACTCCAGATTACTGGACTTGACAGAGAGAACCTTACGGCTCAGTCGTTTAGGCAGATTAGGGATTTTGCCAACTTCCGACTCAAGACTGCGTGGGAGGTGGACACTTGGCCCGACCTCATTAGAACCACCGCATTTCCCGTTACAGCCGTTGGGACTGTATACTCTGTGCCTATCCCATCAAATGGCGTTGTAATTAATTCTCAAGGCACTTTTAAGGTATCTGTAGGCGATGTCCTGCAAGTTACAGACAAAGACCCCAGAACTACTGGTTCTGTCAGAAACATTGGGTTTAGCATTGATGAACAGGACGTTCTTGTTTCTGGCGATGTATACACACAGTCAAGAAGGCTAATCATTGACAGTAATGCTTACGCTGAAGTTTATCTGACTTACAGAATCCCCTGCCCAGAACTTGTTGGCGACCTATGGTCTATTGGGACTTATGTTACTGGAACAACTGTCTATTGGGCTTACGAACCTACTAAGTATTTTGCACCTACCACTGGCTCTCTTGCTGGTGGCAAAAAGGGTAATTTCTGGAATTGCATAGCAAGCACAACTGCTGCTCCTAATGTTGGAGGATTTGTTAATCCTACCGCTGGAGATGTATGGGAAAAGGTCAAGATTCCTGCTATTTTTGGTCAGTATATCATTAAGGGCATTCACTCTGACTGGCTCAAGTCTGAACAGCAGATGGAGTTTGGCTTTGCAGTTGACAAGGAAGCCAGCCAGTTGCTTGACTTCGAGATTCAGAAGGTTATTGTCCAGCAAGGTATTCAGCCCAGACTAAAATTTAATCAAATATACTAAAATGTCCAATATCAAATTTTCGGCTCCTTTTATTAAAGGGCTAAAGCAGTTAAATGTTTCTGTTACGGCGGTTAACGCAGTTAGCCCAACCTTGCTAATCGACAAGGCTCTTCCTCACGAAAGAAGGGTTATTGTAATTGTGCAGAATCAAAGCACCACCAATTATATTTATCTGTTGCTTGATACAGGTAATCAGGTTGGACTAATTATTCCTCCTCTTGGTAATATTTCTTTTGATAACTATAATGGACTTATTTCGGCTCACGCTGCTAGTGCGTCCATTGCTCACGTTGCTTACGGAACTGCCTAATGAGTATTAATATTTCTGCAAGCGGAATTCCTGGAATTACCGCAGAAACTGACCCTACGGCACTTAAGTTAACAGGTGGAACTTTGTCTGGTGAATTAAACGTTCCAGAACTAGGCAACCTTTTAAACACTAATCTTGTCATTGACTCGTATAATGACACAGGTGCTGGAACGCATTATTACCACACATTTACTCCGTTTGATGGTAAGTTTAATCTTGCACCTAATGGCGGTGGGTTGACCTTCCCTGACGGCTCTGTGCAGACCACGGCAACTCTCACAGGTCCGCAAGGCGACCAAGGACCGCAAGGAAACGATGGAAACAACGGAAACAACGGAAACGATGGCGGAAGTTTTGCCGATGTAAATTACGACGGCACTCCCTACATCCGCATTAATTCGAGTTGGCAACCTCTGTCGTCCTATGACCAAAGCGGCGGCGGCATCAGCGATGCACCTAATGATGGAAGTGCGTATGTTCGTTACAACAGTAGTTGGATGCAATTCTCCAACTTTGACCAGAACAGCGGCGGCGGCGGGTCTAATGGAAATGACGGAGCAAATGGAAGTGACGGAGCGCAAGGCCCAGAAGGTCCGCAAGGCCCAGCAGGAGCAGATGGAGCAAGTTATCCCGAAGCCCCTCACGACAATACATCCTATGTCCGCATCAACAGTAGTTGGGCACAGACCTTTAGGGATTTGCAGAGCAACACGGAAATGGCAGGATACATTACCCCGCACTATCCCTACGAAGTTAAGATTACCCTCAACGGCACGGACTACTGGATGCCTGTCCGACAGGTTTAATTTATGACCATTATTCTATCTATTATCACCTTCTTGGGTGGTGTTTATGTCGGTGCTAGATATCAGGAGTTCCTAAGAAATTTTTGGTATAACATCTTCGGACCTAAGTAATGGCTCAACAGGCACAGGTCAGGGCCAATGAACTTCAGGATGGGGACCAAGTTTTTACTGGTTTCAATTCAAGGGACAACCCAACTGTGCTTAAGGAAGGGACGCTCTCTCTTAGTCAGAATTTTAGACTAAACAGAGGTATTGCTACGGCAAGAAAAGGAATTAAGAAATTGCTTAATATAAACACGACTTCTTTTGGAATTCGCTTTGTTACTACGTTTAGAAACGCAAATGGAACTGATACAATCATTCTAGTTTGTAGACTTGGTTTGTATAAATATGATGTTCCTACGTCCACTATTGCTGGCCCTATTCTTTATGATTCTTTTGGGACTATTGAATCAACTGACAGGGTAGATGCATTTCAGATGATGGGAAAACTTATTATTTTAAGAGGCCTTGACAAAAAGCCTCTTATTTGGGATGGAACTTCGACAATTACACAAGTCGGGACTGCTGCTGGTTTTATGCCTAATTCAAATCAAGGCATTTACATTAACAACAGAGCAGTGGTTCAAAGCGGAAGTGATGAGATTGCTATTTCGCATTATCTTGACATTGACCATTTTGAGTTAATGGACGTATTTAAGATTAACGATGGTTCCAATGAAGAGATTGTGGCTATTGCACCTTGGGTGCTTAATGAGTTTGTTATCTTTATGCGTAATAGACTTTACTACGCATCGGTAGGTGCTGGTGCGTATAACTCTGGAGATGCCCCAATATCTGCTGATTCATACGTTAAGGTGCTTGCTACGGACATTGGGTGCGTAGCCCCAAGAAGCATTACACAGGCTGGCGGCGGTATGCTATTCCTTTCTGATGCTGGCGTATACGCATTTACCCCTCAACAGGCTACTACCCCAGAAGGTATGCGTGCTGGTATTGTTGGCGAACCCTTGTCTGCTCCTATTGAAGACATTATCTATAGAATTAATCAGAGTGCCGTAAAAAATGCTTGTTCTGCTTATTACAACAATAGATACTATCTGGCAGTCCCTCTTGATGGTTCTTTAGTTAACAACGTTGTTTTGATTTTTAACTTTGTTAATAAACAGTGGGAGTCAATTGACACATTCCCAGAAGGTGTTGATATTCAAAATATGTTTACTGCCGTTTACAATGGACAGAAAAGACTGTTTTTCATTGATAAAGATTATGGAGTTTTTCTTACTGAAGAACTGGAAAAAGGAGACAACTACAACCATTCAACAGTCAACAATGTCCTCCCAATTATTCCTACGTTTATTCTTAGAGACGAAATCAGATGGAGCATTTACCCCATTGACAGTGTGATTAAAACACGTTCTTACAATTTTGGAATTACCGAAGATAAACGATATTCTCAAGCAGAACTTGACGTTAGGCTTACAAACGCCGCACAAATTAAAACTTCATATATGTCAAAAAACCCAGATGTTGAAGTTGTTATTGATGAGTTTGGCTCTCCGTCTAATTACTCCAACGTCAGAGACTTGCCTATTCGCAAAATTGGTTCATCTTGTATAATTAAAGTTCAGTCTTTTAATGGAGAGGCCAATATTAGGTCAATTGCCATTACTGGTATGAGAACTGGAACAAACATTCGCTCTTCCTAAAATGCCTTCTCAAATTACCCCCCCTATTCAATATCAAGATGGTGATGCTATTAATGGCGATGCTTTTAATCAACACGTTTCTCACGCAACCCTTTTAAGTGGTTCTATTTCAGAGCAGACTGATATTTCAATTTCTGCCGTTCCTTCCGTAAATAAACTTGATAGCATTGTCATTTATGACGAATCTGAGGCTACTACAAATAAACTCCGAAAGGCAACTATTGAACAGATTTTTAGTAACGGTTCCAGCCTTCCTACGTCTGAACTAATTACGCCAAAAATTACTGCACCTGCTTGGAATGACATTGTAGTTACTCCTAAGTATGGCGTTCTCCACATTGGTAGACCGTTTTATTCTGTAGATGGTTTTACATCATTTGTTACTTCTACTGACCACGGCCTTGAAAGTGGGATGTATTTAGAATTTACTGCTGCTACTAATGTTCAATATAATGGAACGTTTCAAATTACAAAAGTTAGTAGCAGCGTTTTTACTTATCACAATAAACGAACTGTTGCCGCAACAGCCGTAAGTGCTGGAAGTATTAATTTTGAGAAATCTGCTACTGTTGCTGTAATTGGCAACGTAACAATTAACGACGACCTTCTTGTTGCTGGTAATACTGCAATCAGTGGAACTGCTAAAATTGATGGTGCTGTAGAAGTTGGTTCTCTTAAAATTGGTGGCAAGACTCCTTCTACTGTTGAAGATAATTTCATTGGGATTAATCATAAGATTGCTACAATTGTTGTTGGACAAGCGTGGGGGTCACAAGAGTATGTCACCCAAACGTTTGTTGTTCCTCCAGGCGAAACTTGGACGTTTATTTGGAACACTATGACAATGCAGCATGGTCAACTTGGAAACACAAGACCAGAGCCAATTTATCAGTGGCAAATTAAAAACGGTTCTTCTGGAAGCGTTCTTGATACTGTTCAAGTGTATATGGGTTCGTATGGAGGCCCTTGCTATTGCCATAGAAGCATTAAGGTTACCAACAGTGGGGCGGTTGGTTCTACTGCTGTTGATGTTAGTAGTCCTACTGTTGGAATTAATATTGGCTCAGCAATTAGTTTAAGTTGGCACGCTCAGCCTATTCCCGGAAGAGGTAAATGGGACACAAACGGATATATTAACATTACACTTTTTAGACAGAAAACTGCTTCACTTAACTACGGATACCCAACCGCAATTCTCTAATTTTATGTCTTTACTTTTTGGCGGTGCATTTAGAAATATGGGAAACAGAAACGCTCCTAACTATGGAGATTTTATGACTGCTGACGCACAGCAGTATTACAATGAAAACATGGGGGCACTTGCTGCCCAGAAGCGAATTGTTCCTGCTACTATTGAGGCAGAACGAGGAATGCTTCCTGGACTTCAGCAGTATCAGCGAGAGTCAATGGGGTCACAGAGTCAGAACCTGCTAGGTCAGTATTCTGATATATATGAACAGACCCGTGGAACGGGAATGTCTGAGGCTTATAGCAATGATTTGATGGGTATGTATGGAAGACTTGGTGCACAGTCTACTAACAATGCAATTAACAGTCTTGGTGCTCAAGGCACGGCTAACTACAATATGTTCCAGCAACAGGCTGGAGAAGGTCTTGCTCTTGGTTCTTCGCTTAACGCACAGGAAACAACTGCGGCACAGCAGTCTGCACGTTCTGCAATGGCTGCAAGAGGCCTTGGTGGTAATCAGGCCGTTGGACAGGAAGTCCTAAACTCCTACCAACTTGGCAACCAGCGTCAACAGCAGAGACAGCAAATGGCTACACAGGCTTACCAGATGGCTGGTCAGCAGCAGGCATTTGGTGCTAACGCTTATATGGCTCCTGCGGTTGCTGGCGGCGAAATGTTTGGCCTTCAGAACATGATGGGTGCTACTCAGAATTCCTTTAACAACCTTGGTGGTCAGTTCCTTCAGCCTGAATCTCAGTATCTTGCCAACATTCGTGCTAATCGTATGCAACAGGAGAACGCTGACAAGGCTGCTTCTGCTACAAGAAGTGCTGGTATTATGGGTGCTGTCGGCAGTGTTGCAGGTGCGTATCTTGGTGCTACACTGATTTAATGAACAAAATCAATAGGACTCTTGACATAATCTACAGGGGGCTAGAAAGCCCAAATCGCTCTGCGATTGCTTGGTCTGGCGGAAAAGATTCTATGGTCTTGCTCCATATCATGCGTAATATGATGGGACTCAAGTTTCCTGTCATCTTCTTTAGGGAGCCGTGGCAACCTTGGAAGTATAAGTTTCAGGACAAGATTATACAGGACTGGGGACTAGAGGTGTATACGTGGCATCCTATGCTTTCTGCTATGCAGCAGTCTGAAAGTGAGTTTGAAGTGCAGAACGTATACAAGTTTAATACCACTACGATGTCGTGTCCTAGTGGCATTACAGAGCCAGTTCAAGGCAAGCCTTGGGTATGTGGAATTGATATGCTAAAACGCCCTAAGCAAGAGTCTTTGATTGCACCTTGGGACACTGTATGGATTGGTCATAAGGCGGCTGATAGTGACCCTATTTATGGTGGTGACGCTGGCACAAGAATTGAGTGCAGAGTTAATCCAAACCAATCTACAATGTTCTTCCCACTTAAGGATTGGACGCATCTTGACATTTGGGAGTTTATTGAAAACGCAAACATTCCGATTGACCTTGACAGATATGAAAAGGTAAATGGCGTATGGGGTGAAAAGATTGACAAACTGTTAAATGTTGATTATGTTCACGCCTGTGTTAAGTGCCTTGATAAGCGTGAAAATGCCCTTAAATTCGTGCATTGCCCTAAATTAGATATGACAGTTGAAAACTGTGCTGATAAGGTTCCGTGGTTCAATCAAACTTTGCCAACTTATATGAAAGACTAATATGAAACAAATTCAACCTGCACAGGGTGGTGGCGGTGGCGGTTCCATGTTCTCCAAATATTCTGGCGAACAAATTAATCAGATTCCTGAAGGATACGTTCAGGCTATGGGTCAGAGTCCTATTGCGGCTCTTATCTCTAGTGGTCTGCAGGGTTACCAGATGGGGACTCAGATGCAGATGGCTCAAACTAAGATGGGTCTTGAAGAAAGAAGCGTTGCTGCTGGTGAAAAGAGTGCTACTGCTGCTGCTGCTAAGGCAAATACCGACGAAGCCAAGTATGCACTTCTTACGGAAGATACCTTCCAGAAGGGACAGGCTGCTCTTGATGAAGCAAAACTCAAGGGTGACAAACTTGCATTTGATTATACAAAAACGGCACACGATGGATTTACAGAAGAACAGGGTGAACTTGTCAAAAAACTTGGGCTATTGCAAGGCACTCCAGCATACCAGAAAAACGATAAAATTGCTAAAGATGCCGAAGCAGAAATTCAGAGGAGACAGATTACTGTTGCAACTAGACTGCGTGAACTGAATGACAAACTTGCACAAGGAGCAACAAGTTCGACTCCAAGAGAGATATACAGACTTCCTGCGAATGTGTCTTTACCCCCTAATGACCCTTTAGGTAAAAGATATACTGAAAGCCAAGAGGAAATGGTTTTTAATAATGAGAATTGGAATAAGTATACTGATTGGAATAGGCCTTTGATGTTGCCCAAGCCAAACACTCCGCTTCAACAGGCAGAAAAATTTAAGAAAAGTCTTACTCCAGATGACTTGAGAAGAATGAATATGTATTCAAACCCTTTTGGTAATAGATAATATGGCTTTCGATAGATATTTAGCAGCAGCACCTGCACTTGGCGTAAGCAATGATTCTATAGAAGAGGCTGCGAAAAACGCGGCAAATTATCAGAAAAGTTTTCAGGAATCCCAAAAGGTTGCTGAAACACCAAAACTAGACGCTACAATTGTTCAAGGGAAAGCCATTGACCAATGGAAGTTGCTTCCAGTAGGAAAGCAGCCTCCAAAGTTTATAAAAAGTGATTTTGGATACGCCGCTAGAGATGACAAGGATATTCCAAGTTATGTAAACAATGCTGAAGCACTAGGTTCAACTGTTGAGTTTCAAGACATTGGTGAAGGGCAGACAATTTCTGTCGTTTCAACTAATGCTGCACTTTTAAACGTTAACCATTCATTAAACAATGGCGCTGATGCAAGTGCTCTTGCTACTCTTACACAAAAACAAAGACAGGCAACCTTGATGAAAATGGTTATTGACGGACAATTTGCAAAAAACGTTAAAGTTGACGAAGATGTTGCTAAAGAAGCCGCCGCAATGTGGGCTACTCCTACTAATGTTCATAGACTTTATGACATTGAGAAGGCTTGGGCTTTAGTAAAGCAAAATACGGCTGAATTAACCGATGGGATTAACCCAAATTCTACTATCGACTCTGATAGGTTTTCATACAATTTTCATAGAAAGAATGGATATAGTCCATCTGAATATTTAAGAAATGGGTATGTTTCTGGCATCACAGGACTTCCAAAAGGAGGGATTCCAGGAGCAGAAGAAGACATGGAAGCGGAACGAGCCAAACTTCAAACCAAAGTTGATGAACTTACCAAAACGTTTTACGAACAAGGCGAGATTAAAAATCCTTTTATTGAAAAGATGGCGGAGGTGAGTAAGGAGTATGAACGAAATAGTGCAATTCTTGCTACAATTAACGCAAAGACAGGTGCTTTTAAGGGTCAAAAACAAATTGTTGATGACCTTTCAACTAAAATGACAATGCTAAACACTCAATCTGATGCATGGGCAAACGAAAGAACAAACGGAGAAAGAATGCTGGAACAGGGCAGAAAGGCTTTAAACGAATTGCAGGAAAGAATTAATGGAGGACAAAGCAAAACTCAGATTAAGGCTGGCTTAGAAGTGGCTGGTTCACTTGGAAAATATAAAAATAGATGGACTGGTCTTGATGATAAATCAATAGAACAGCATTTTGGCTATTCTCCTGCTGCTTATGATTCAATTAGTCCTGACGAAAGACTACAGTATATTATTGATAAAAATATCAAAAGAGAACCTGGCGAATCTGCTGTTTCGTTTAATAGAAGACGAAGCGTTATTGATAGGGCTGACACTCCGGAACTTATGCGATATTTGGCGAAGCGTGACCCTGAGGCTTTTGTTACGATGAGTGAAAAATTGCCAGATGATGATTCTGACGCAAAGTCTAAACTTACTACTGAAACAATGGTAAATCAGTCATACCATTTCAATAAACTTAATTTTCTTAACCAAAAACTTATTAATGGTGGTTATGTTGAAGGTTTCATGAACAAGGTTGCGAACGCAGAAATGAAAGAAGCAGCCTCGTCAAGAGCACAACTTATTGGTCAGATGCGAGTATTTATTGTTGGTCCTGGAAATCCTTCAAACTTTGAACAAGAAATCCTACATTCTATTATCCCAGAAATTGAGGCTATTTTTTCCGTTTCAGGATTCCATAAAGCAAGACTAAGGGCACTTGCAATGATTTCAATTCTTGCACATCATAACGAAAAGATTAAACTTGGTTATAAGGCAAATGACACAAGCATGGAATTGTATAATGCAAGATTTGGAGAAATGCTTGGTAGGAAATTGACTCTTGACGAACTTAACCAGTTTAGAGACTTTTCAGCCAAAGAAGCCAATACCTACAATGGGATGAAGAAGTATGGCAATATTGACGTTGGCGACAGGCAGGGTAGTGGTTATACTGGAAACGGTAAAACAACCAAAGCCTTTGGCAACGAATATTTCAACAAGGTCGAACAAATGTTTGGCAAATAATTTATGGCTGACCCTCAACCAACCTATCGAGTGCCCGCACCCGCACCGAAAGTATCTGGAACTACTCTTACTGGGATTGAACCCCCCAAGGAAACCAGAATCAATGATTCAGTGGCTCCTGAATTTTCGCAAGAAACTGGGTATTTCCCTACGTCTGCGGTTGTTCATGGAACTCTTGAAAATAAAGGAGTAAGAGAAAACTGGTATACTACAGAAATTGGACGTAGATTTAGTTCTACGCAGGATGGTGCTGCTAGATGGAAGAAAGGCTACGACGAAAAGGCAGCCATTTATCAACAGAAAGTCCAGCAAAGGCTTTCTGCCCCAGGAGCCAATTTGTCTTCTGGCAGAACTGTGCTTGCTGGGGTTGCTGCTGATAATGCTGGAGTTGGCATTGGCCCTCCGCCTAAACTAAGCCCCCATGTTCAGTTTCTATTTGAAATGGGAAATACAAAAGAAGAGCAATGGAGTGAAATTGCTTATAGAAACCATAGAAATGAGTATTTGGTTAAGAAATATGAAGCCCTTGGCTTTAAAGAATTAATTGCAAGAAATCCAAGACTACTTGATGAGGGAGATGAAAACGCATTGATGAGACAGATGGATGCTCTTGGTTATTTCTCAGAAGGAAACGACAGTCAGTCAAAGGTTGATGAAGAAAAGAAAGACTTTTTGGCTTACGCAACAAACAAGTATGCTGATAGATACGGAACAAGTTTGTATTCAACTTTAAAGGATAAATACGGCGACCATAGCCAAGAAAGAGCCGCACAGACTTTTATTTCTCAAATTGCTGCTGGTAGACAAATCAACTCACGCAATCCTGTTGATATGAAAGATTATCTAAATCTTAAAGATTTTAATAGTCGTCATCCAGGAAAAATTATTGATGGTGCTACAAATATGGTAAAGCACTTGACACAGGCATTTCTTAACACATACAAAAATACTGCTGCTGGTTTTACGCATCCTGAAATTGAGTGGTCCGAAGGGTGGAAGGACGCAAAGGGTGGAAGTGCAAAAAAGAAAGAGGCTTTTCTAAAACTTCTTCACGATATAAAGAATGCTGACCAAAATGGCGAACTTGGTGCATTTTCTGATGCTGGGAGAGCCATGAATCTTGAAAAGGGATTAAAGGGCGAAGGAGACTTTGATGCCTTTGACTTTGAAGATTCTGGAAGGGTTCTTCCGCCACTTTTAGACAAGTTTGCTGCAGATTTTAAAGAACTAGAAAAAGAAGGAGCATTTGACGCTGATAACAGATTTTTTGCACCTTTGTTAAGTAACCTTTCTGGAGCCATTCAAGGATTTAGTATGATTCTAAGTCTTCCTTTTTCAACTGACCCAGATTCTTGGTGGTCTAGGGGTCTTGCTAACGTTCAAGCATCAGGTTATTTAACTGGTGCTAGTATCGGAGAACTTGTAATGATGCCAAAAGCAAACACAGAATCATTTGAGGATATTAGGAATATGTATGGTTTTAACAATTTTAAAAGAGGAGTTCAAGTTGAAAACGCATTCCACAGTTGGGAAAAATCTGGATGGCCTTTGCCTACAAATTTGTATAGAGAAGACATTTCCCACAACGCTGCAATGTGGGAAGACCCTTTTATTGGTGCTGGTATTATTGTAAAAGGTTTTAAAATGGCTAAAATGGCTAAAGGTTTTACCAATGCTGGAATGTTGGAAAAAGCGTCAGCAACAAGAGCGTCAATTACTGCTGGAATTGAACAACTAGCAAGAAATCAAATTATTGTTCCCGCTGGCGTTCAAGCAACTATTGATGCAGCAAAGGCTAGAATTTTAGAAACAACTGGAGAGGTTGTAGACGACTATAAAGCACTTCAAGCAATTTATGATGGAAAGCCTCTTCATTTTGACATTAATGCAACTGTTATTGACCCTGTAACAAAGAAGCCAGTTCCTGCTATGACTGACGGGAAAAAGGGTGCTTGGGCAGGATTGAGCGTCAAGACACTTGAGGCTATGAGTGAATCAATTAATGGCTCTGTAAATGCTGCAAAGCAAGTTAGGGCTTCATTAATTAGAACAATTGCAGATTCTAAAAAACTTGTCTACCCTAAGGTTATTACAGACATTCTTGACCCAGTAAGAGAATGGCTTGTTAAAAATGACAAACTTTCTATTGACTGGTCTAAGGCATCTCACAGAGAACTTCTTGGTGCTATTGATGAAGGATTGCTTGATGCAGTAGACGTTAAAGGTTTCGGCCCACAGCAAAGAGCCTCACTTGTGGAAGAACTGTCAAAAGTAAAAGGCGAAATCCAAGGTTTAGATAAGGCTGCTTATGCAAGAGGCGGAGCAAACATAATTAGGTTTAGTTTCTTGACACACAATCCACTTTTTAATTCCATTAGAGATGCTACTGGAAAAATTGGCGACTGGGCAGATAAGTGGATGGAACTTGCAGGTCATTATGCTGGAGACGTGCAAGCAGTTGAAATTACAAAAAGATTGGCTGAAACTGGAAAGGTTGGATATGGAACAACAAATGTTATTCAATCCTCCAACACACTAGGAAGCGTTCAAAGAACTTGGGTAAGAGCAAAATCTTTTGGCTTAGTAGCCAAGGTTATGGGTTGGGGTGGTGATTTGATTGGTATCACGCAGGACTATATTATGGCTCATAAGATGGGCGTTGGCAAATCAGAAGGCTCTGTTCTTCTTGGGATGGCTGATGAATATGCACACAGAGCAGCACAGGCTACAAAGGAACTTGCTGCACTAGACCCGCTTAACACTACTATCAATTATCAGAAAAAGGCAAAAGAATTGACAAGGATTATTGGAGATGCTCACGACAAATTTAATTTTATCAAAACGTATCACTCTGGAACTGGTGCTGGCCTAATTGATTTTGGTGCAGACCTTATGGCAAATGGAGGTTCTCATATGGTTATCAATGAAATGATGTTCCAGTTCTTTAACGACCAAGCATCTGGCGTTGGCGTTGGAGGGGCTGTGTTCTTTGGAAGTAAAAATATTATTTCTAAACATTCGTTTGACAAAATCATTCCAGCGTTTGGTGCTTGGGAATTAAGTGAAACTATGAGAGGCAGAACGAACCTTACTTTAAACGAAATTAACGGATTTCTTCCAAAGTTGTCACACGAACAACAGGCCAATGTTATTGAAATTCTTCAGGCTGAATTTATTAGAGCAAGATTAATGCAAAGTAAAGGAAGCAGAACTGAAGCGGAATACTATTGGATGCATTCGGTTGACACAATGGCTAATTTATTCAGAAGTGCTAACGGAGTAGAATTTCATGACCCTGGAGTTATTAGGGGAATTGAGTCAATTTTTAGAAGCAGAAGAGCAGCACAAAATCCAGAACAGCAACAGGCACTTTTAGAAGGTTTTATTAAAGAGGCTGAAAAGCAGGGATTGGCTGGAGATAAGGCTCACAGTTGGGCACTTGCTCAAGTTGAGCAGTTAAACGTTTCTGATGCTGCCAGCATAAGGGTTGGTGCTTTAGCAAAAGAAATTGCATTGATTGAACAGGCAAGAAATAAGATGCTTGATGTCAATGACAATGCACAACACAAACTTGAACAGGCTGCTATTATTCTTGCTCAAGATTTAGGTATAGACGTTAAGTCGCTGTATGTTCATGCAGTAGGTGCTGACGTAAGAGGTAATGCAGGAAACAGGGGTAGCGAGATTCCTCCACTTGAAGCATTTGGAACAGATTTCCCAGCACCTAAGGATGCGGCTGAAGCGGCTGTTCAGAATCTTCAAAGAATGGTTCTTAGAAACAAGGCAATACTTGAAGCACAAGGTAAAACAAACGTTACTAATCCAGATGGAACAGTTACTTTGGCAGATGACCTTGGCTTTGACTCAGCCAAGGGAGAAGTGTTTATTGGCGACCAAAAACTTAATGATTTATTTGATGCTGCCGTAATTCCTAAAGACGCATTTAAAAGAGTCCAAGCATTAAAAAATGAGTTTATTAGAATTCGTGCGTCTAGAATTGCTATTGGTAAGTCAGTGATGGAAGCAAATGCTAATATTAAAACGCTTGAAAATGCAAAATTACAGGCAGAGCAAGTAACAGATAGCAGACCTTTTAGAGAAGGAGAAGTTATTTATTCCGCAGCCGATAACAGTCAAATCACGACAATGAAGAAGGGGATTACTGTTTGGACAAAGTTTTCAAAAGACGGACAAAAGGTTATTGAAACAAAGATTTATCTTGACAAGAAGGTGTATAATCTCGCAACAGCAAGAGAAGAAATTGCTCATGCTTTGACTTATACTGAAAACATGAATAGAGCAAGGTCAAGAATCAATACTCACATTTTAGGACAGTGGGAAAGGAATCCTAATACTGGAATTTATGAAGAAAGGATTTCTTCGCTTTTTGGTAGCACCGAAGAGGGCTTTAAACGTTTGGATGCTTTTGCAGAGGCTTATGCCGATGGTCTTGGGCTTGCTGATAAAGTTGAATGGCTTACTAGATATCATCAAGGCAAAATTGCCTTTAAAAATGACAAGTCTCAATCTGCAAGGCTTTCTGCAGTAATGGAAGAAGTTATTGGGCAGATGTATGTTCTTAGAAGTGCCACAATTAGTCCTTTCTCTTCAAGAGGAAAGTTCTCTCCTTCTTCCGCTACTGGAAGTTGGAATGGAAGTTCTAATGTTGCTGGAGAAACTCGTGGAAGACTGTTTATGAAAATGGTGTTTGGTGACGTGACAGTTAATGATTGGATATATCAAAAAACACAAGGACAAACAGAAAGCGACCTTATTCTTAATTCCTTTAATGAAGTGGGACTTGGTAAAAAACCTGGCGACCTTTCAAAAGCAGAAATTATTGCAAGAGAGCATTGGAAGACTGCCACAAATTTGGTTCATTTCTTTGGAAAAGGTGGCGAAATGGACCAATTGTTCCAATTGATTAATTATGACAGATTGAGACATTTGGGAATGATTCCTGAGAATAACAATTCTTCTAATCCTTTTCTTCATTGGAAGAGAATCATGCACGTTCTTACGGATACTCCAGAACAAAAACGTGATAGAATTGTTATGGGAGAGCGATTCTGGTCAACTGCACAAGCATTTAATTCAGACGGAACTCCAAATCTAGTAAGAAGAGAATTTAACAGTTCTATTGACATGATGGTTGCTGATACTAGAAACCATAAATCTTCTATTCCTATTGTTGAACTAGAAGACAATAATGCAATTAGAAACGCTCAACTTGATATTGGACCTCAGGCAATGGGTGCAAGATTTAGATGGGCTGCTGCAAATGACAGGCTTCATTGGCTTGATGATAAAGGTAGATTTAAAAAGCCTTATCACGTATTAATGCAATACGAAGCACAGCCTTTAAGTGAAGCATTTACTCACTTGATTCTTACTGGAGTAGATACCAAAACTGAATATGGTATTGAATTAGTAAGAAAGAAAGGACAAACCGCAGACCAAAGTGGCATTATTATGTCTGGTTCTCCTTCATTAGAGCAATGGAATAAACTTAAAGATTTTCTTAAGGCTAATACAAAACGCGGCAAGGAACTACAAGACCAAGGAATGGACACAGGTGGTTTTCATGGCGGTATTCCAGAAAAGCAATGGATTATCTTGGATAAATTCTTTACTTCTATTGCTGAAGGAAGCCCAGACACTTCTAGTTCTGTAAACGCAGGATATTTAAGAGTTTTTACTGGTGAATATAAATCTGTATTTGCGTCTAATGGTGCTGGTGTTTCTGGTTCAAGAAGAGTTGTTGAAACTGAAGGCACAAGGCCTAGGGTGAGAAAGTTTGCACCATACAAAATTACCGTTGAAGAATCTGGCCTTGATGCAGACGGATTCCCGTATCTTAATGAAAAAGGAGAACCTATTAAGCAGATGGTTATGTATGCTTGGGTGGCTGACATGGATGCTAAGTTTGACAGAGCAGATGCTGGATGGAGAGGTGAACTAAAAGACAGGCACGGCGAAACTATGTGGAAACCTGGAGATATGAAAACTTTGTTTGGCAGTCAATTGAGAATGGCAGAAGCAACTAAACACGTTATGCGTAATCTTGCAATGACTGAAAGAGACGGAACGCCAGCCCAACGTTCTTGGCAAGTGTTGATAAATCCTCCAGACCAAGTAATGGCAGATGGTGCAGTTGTTAAAACTGTTCCTTTTGCTAAAGGAGAATTAGATGCTAAACATATGGCTGACGTTATTTTTAGACTTATTGGATTCCATACAAATCAATACCAGCAACAGTATAAAGAACTTAGCACATTAGAAATTGATTTACTTCGTGAATCAAAGCAAAAAAACCCTGATGCAAAAAAGATTGGAAGACTACAAGTAGAGATTGCTGGACTTAAAGAAACCATTGATTCTACTCAACATTCTGCATACCAAACGGCCTTGGCTAAAATTACAGCAAAGGATGGATATAGCAACGAACTTGGAGACAACGCAATATGGGATACAAATACAATCTTTACTAAAGTAAGAATTGATAGATTTACCAGACAACCACTTGAGTTAAGTTACCTTAAAGGTGACGACTCGGGCGTTTCTATTGCGATGTCAAGTAGGGGCAATGACCTTGGTGGCGTTGGTTTTTCACAAAATCAATGGAGAGACATCCTGCCAGATGAACTTGCTAATATTGCTGCTGGTTATGAAATGGGAGGACATTCTATTGCAACAGGTCATTATCATGATTCTGGCTATAAAACATTCCTTACAAAAGAACTGTATTTGACAGGTCCGAACAAGGGTCAGCCTAAGGGTGCTGGTTCGTATATGCTTTTTGACCCAAGAGGAAAAAGAATTCCTGGACTTTTCAATACTTCAACCGATTCGTTTAGAGCAGCGGAAACTCATTCTGCAGACAATGTAGGTAAACCTGGGATGCACAATCCCGTTGAACAAGGACTTGCTGGAATTGGATGGATGCCATTAAGTATGAGATACGTTGCTGGTATGAGAGATAGATTTATTTCTCCAGATGGCGTATGGGAACTTAGAAAAGAAAACTATACAGGGCATGGAACCCCTTACAGTCTTTACCACACAGAGAGTGGCGTTAGAGTTGATAG
>Ga0049083_10000312_pt1 | contig 16860 bp, 15 predicted proteins | sample GreLakmeMI27MSRF_FD_66719 | JGI IMG/M metagenome (GOLD analysis project Ga0049083, IMG submission 66719) | Freshwater lentic microbial communities from great Laurentian Lakes, MI, USA - Great Lakes metaG MI27MSRF | ecosystem: Environmental > Aquatic > Freshwater > Lake | place: Great Lakes...
AGCATTCTGACGATTACCATCGTAGGTCTACCGCTTAAAGCGGGTCGTGTGTAGCGTATGGGACTAATGCCCCCTCTTGATGGATATCGCGTCAGCCTACGGAGCTGAAGGTTGCAGGTTCGATCCCTGCCAAGATCGTTTTGTCCCCGTGACTAACAGAAAGCGGGTCACTTCTTTTTGCACGCACGCGCCTGATGATGAGTCCGGCGCAGCGTTACAAATCATCTGCCATCACACACGCAGCTCACATCCTTCCTAATCGTCGTACGCAACATCGGCGAAACCAGGCACGCCAGCTTCAAAGCTGACAAGCACACGGCCTCGAACTGACGGTTTTCCGGGCACGTAGTCGCCGGACTCTGTTCGCGAACCCAGCAACTGCTCCATGGCGATGATGAAAGAACGGCGATGTACAAGCAGCTCCTCCAGAGTCCAAAGTGCACCGCTGTTTCGGGTCACCGTGTGGATGTCCCTGTCGTCGCCTGTGATGGCAGGTGCCCCCCAGGCAAACCGCATCTGCTTGGCCTCGTCCGGAGTCGCGACGCCTTTCTCATAGCGGTCGAGCGCTTCAACCTGCAAACCGGCCGCCACACACTCGCGCGCCCACGCCCTGGAAAAGTCCAGCGACGCTAAGGTGCTTCCCCACGCGGGGTAGTCGGCAGGGCTGCCGCCGTACATCTCGAAGAGCAGCGTCTTCTCAGCCCGTTCATACCGCGCGGCTGAGCGCTCCCACCGTGCAAAGTCAGCGAGCTCAGCTGCTTGTTGCGCCAGCTCTGCTTCTTGCTTCCGCACGGTATCTTCCAGAGCAGCAATGCGATCTATGGCAGCACAAAGCTCGCGCTCCACACTGCCTGGGCCGGTGCCGGCACGCCTCCAGCGGACGCGTGCGCAGTGGCCGGGTCCATCACTCCTGCGCTCTGTCACGGCGTCGCCCAGTCAAGCGGTGCACAGCGCGACGCGTCGGACGACGCACACCCTCCCGCCGCACGCAGCGCAACCGGATAAGGAGCGCGAGCGGTTCTGGGACATCGAAGAATTTCTTCGTGGTGGTGATGACGTCATTTTGGTCGACATCTCACGAAGAGCTCTTTAGTGCTGGTGTATGTCATCCGTAAGGAGAGCCAGGCAGTCTGTCATCAGCGTGCCTTCTTCGTCTCAAACACCCGCCGCAGCTCGCCCATCGCAGCCGCTGTCTTCTCCGCCTCCGACCTGAAGGGCCGTCTGAGGCTCTCCTTGGCCTCCCCCTCGCGCCAAAGATGCAACCTCACCACCTCCGCGTCAAACGCCGTCAACGGCAGCAGCAGGCTCTGCATGCACACCGCAGTGCTGCTCCACCCGCTCACGTGCAGCAGCCAGGAGGTGACAAGCGCCACGCACACGCTGTTGCACAGGGTGCGCAGCGCACGCAAGTCGTGCTGGCAGAACGTCAGGCGCTCAGTCGCCTGGGGAGCTTGCCCAGCACCCGCAGCCACGTCCAGCGTGCGCCCGTCTTGCGCGCGAACGATGCGGACGTAGGTCAGCGCACAGGTGAGCGCCAGCGAGTAAGCCGCTGCCAGCGCCGCACAGCGGATGCGCCACGACGTCCAGGAAAGTCCCAGAGCGTTGCACGCCACCAGCAGCAGCGGCACAAACGCTTTGACCTTCCACCCGCGAAGCGCGTCGCTGCCCAGAGTCGGCGAGCTCATGCGCACAGTACGCGGACTTCGCAAAAGAATGCCACATGCCACCACCCGTCGGTCGTCGTACTACTACGTCGTCAACATCGCCAGTCTTCTGCCACCATGCCACGTCATCGCCAACCGCTGTTCTCCCTCCGCTCTCGCTGTGCACCGCTGCCGTCCCAGCCCATAGCGCGCCCCTGTTTTCAGCCGCCTCGGGACCCCTCGCTGAGCCGCACGCGGCGGCAAACGGCCGGTGCAGACTCGTGGCTGTGCCATGGGAGACATCCAGGGCTCGCCTCGCTTCGAGAAGGTCCGCCTGCGCTTCGCTGGTGCCTGCTTTTCAAGCCAGCGCTGACGCTCGCCTTCATCACCCTCCTCGCAGGTGAAGGACCTAGGCAGCGGCAACTTCGGCCTTGCGCGCCTGGAGCGCGAGCTGGCGACGGGCGAGCTGGTGGCCATCAAATACCTGCGGAGGGGCTCGGGGGTGCGCCCACGTTAGCGCAACGCCATCATGCAAACGCTCCTGCTCCTGGGCACACGAGCGGGCCTCCGGAAGCTTCCAGCGCACTGCACAGCGCGTGCTTGAGACGCCAGGCGGCGCTTCACACGCAGCGCGCGGCGACGGCGGCACACCTGGCTTTGGCGAGTGCACTCACGCTCTGGCGCCCACCGCTTGTGCTCCCTCCCAGATCGACGACAACGTGGCACGTGAGATTGTGTGCCACCGCCTGCTGCGCCACCGCAACGTGGTGATGTTCAAGGAAGTGCGTCCAGCTCTATTGTCTCTACTGATGAAGAGTCTCGGCAGCTCTCACCCTTCCTCACGCTGCGTTACCCCAGGTGCTGTTAACCCCCACGCACTTGGCCATCGTGATGGAGTACGCGTCCGGCGGTGAGGTGTTCGAGCGCATCTGCAGCCAGGGGCGGTTTGGCGAGCCAGAGGCGCGCTTCTTCTTCCGCCAGCTGCTTGCTGGGGTGGCCTACTGCCACGCGCAGTCCGTGGCGCACAGGGACCTGAAGCTGGAGAACGCGCTGTTGGACGGCTGCGGCGCCCAGCCGGTGCTCAAGATCTGCGACTTTGGATACAGCAAAAGCTCGCTGTTGCACAGCGCTGCAAAGTCAACCGTAGGCACGCCAGCCTACATCGCGCCCGAGGTGCTCGCGCGCCGCGCGTACGACGGCCGCGCTGCGGACGTGTGGTCCTGCGGCGTGACTCTGTACGTGATGCTGGTGGGCACCTACCCTTTTGAGGACCCCGCCGAGCCGCGCAACTTCCGGGCCACCATCGGACGCATCCTGGCGCGCAACTACTCCTTCCCGCAAGGGCTGAGCCTGAGCGCGGAGGTGCTGGACCTTTTTGAGCGCGTCTTCGTGGTGGACCCCCAGTCTCGCCTCACAGTGGCGGGCATCCTGGCGCACCCCTGGCTCAACATGGGCGAGGGGGTGGCCAGCGCGGAGGCGCTGACGGAGGGCGTGCCAGAGCCGGAAGGCATGCAGAGCGTGGAGGACATTGCGCGCCTGGTGCAGCAGGCGCAGACGGCGCCCCTGGGCGAGCACGTCACGGGCGGCGAGCCAGGCGGTATGCCGATGGGGAGTGGCGCGGCAGACTGCGAGTTCGCTGCGGACGACATTTACGACGCGGCTGACGAGGATGCAGATTTCGCCGTGTGATAGACGATGACTGACTAAATCGGATGCCCTTCGCTGCTGTAATAGCGCCCGGTGAGCGCCCCTTTGTCGAACACGCAGTAGAGGCCCCGCGCGCCCCCTTCGAGAGCCGACTGAACGTAGCGCGTCTCATTGTGGGTGCCCGTCGCTTGCAGCGTGCCGGTAGCGTCGCACTCATAGCGCAGCCCCGCGCCGCCGTCGCCGTTCAAGTGGGTGTGTCCGTAGACGTGCACGTCCGAGCGCAGCTGCGCCAGTTGCATGTCGATGTGCTTGCAGCCGACGTTCTTGAGCAGCTCCGGCACGCCAAAAGCGCACGGCAGCTCGGCGCGCGGCAGAAAGTGGGAGGCTGTGATGGTGACGGCGGCCCGGGGCGCCGCCGCGCTGCAGAGACGCGCCACGTGGCGCTCGTTGAGCGCCAGCAGCGTGCGCCAGGCGCTGTGCGGGCCGCCCGGGAAGCTGCAGAACTTGTCGTACAGCAGCGCCCCGGGCTGCGGGTCCGCCTCGTCGAAGCTGCAGTGATACCAGGAGAACAGAGGCGCCACGCACAAGGAGGTGCCGATCATCGCCGGCTGGGCGTCCACTCCCAGGGCGTCGCACGCGTCCATCAGCGCCATGAGCTTGCAGATGCTGTCCGGGTACTTTTCCAAGTCTGGCCTGACCCAGAGGTCGTGGTTGCCGGGCGTGAAGAAGACTCGCCGAAACTTGCCCTTTAGAGCCTTCAAGCCCCGCCGCACCGCGTTCAGCGTGTCTCCCACATCGCCAGCCACCACCAGGACGTCGCCCTGAAACGCGGTGTCGCTGAGGCGCTCGCACCAGCCCAGGTTGCCGTGCGTGTCCACGTGCAGGTCAGAAGTGCAGAACACGCGCACGGAGCAGCTCCCGGATGCGGCCGCGGATGCGGCGCGCTGCGCGCGGGCGCGGCACGCGGCGGTGTCGCCTGCGGTGAACGCAGCCAGCGCAGCGTCCCTGGCGCTTGCCACCTCAGTGCTGCGCGCCACGGGACCCGCCAGCCCCTCGCAGCACAGCCGGTATGCAGCCTCCGCGTGGCCGCCGCCGTGCATGGCGGCGGCTGCGCGCGTCCAGGCGCGCGGCCAGTCCGGACGGGCCTGCAGCGCAGCTTGTCCGTCGCGCAGCGCCTCCTCCCAGGCGCCCAGCTTGGCGTGGCACGCGCTGCGGTTGCTGTGCAGCACCGGGTCTCCTGGGCACGCGGCCAGGGCGACGTCGTACGCCTGACAGGCGACTGTGTAGTCGCCCCGCTTGAAGGCTGCGTCCGCAGTGCCCTTGGCTTCGCAGCCGCGCAGCGCCCGTGAGCACGCGTCCGCGCCGGCCCGAGCTGCTGGGGCGCCCGTGCCGCCCGGGTCCAGCCGCAGCACTTCCACGTACGCTGCGGCCGCCTTGTGGCAGTCGCCGCCCAGCAGCAGAGCCGCGCCCCGGCGGCTGTGCGCCTTGGCCCAGCCGGGACGCAGGCGCAGGCACTCCTCCGCGTCAGACAGCGCCTCGGCGGCCTTGCCGAGCGCGCATCGTGCCGCGCTGCGGTTGCTCAGCAGCACCGCGCGGGCGTCATCGTTGTCGCCGCAGGTGCGCGAGCCGTACGCCAGGAGGGCGGCGCCGTAGTGCGCCTCGGCGGCAGCCCAGTCCTTGCGTGCAAAGGCGGCGTCCCCTCGATGCTTCTCGTCGCAGCCGCTGTCGCGCGCGGCCAGGGCGCTCGCGCACCCCTCCCGCGCGTCAGCGTGCTGCGGCTCCAACGCGAGCGCCTGCGCGAAGGCTGCGTGCGCGGGGTCGTAGCGGCACAGCGCCAGCAGCGCAGCGCCTCGGGCCGCGTGCGCCTGTGCCCACCTAGGTCTCTGCGCTGCGGCGGCGTCCGCGTCGCGCAGCGCATCCAGTGCTCGGCCAAGCTATGGAAGGAGCAGGGGGGGGGGCGGGGGGAGAAGGGAGGTGAACGGTCGCAGTCGCGGCTGTTCGCGTCCAATACAGCGTACCGCCAGCAGGCATGCGCTGCGTCCGGCCAGTAGCCGCACATCCGTGGCGCAGGCGGCCAGTGCCTGTGGGGAGGTGGTGTGAGGAGCAGCTGAGAGCCGTCCAAGGCCAAGGTAAGGTGCGGCCCCCGAGGCAGCAACTGTAACTGTTACGAACTGCTCCACGCGCCGCGCCGCGCTGCACCCTCGATCTCGTGGCGCTACGCCTGGCGCGCCTAGCTGCGTTCCTGCGCACGCACCTTCGTGAACTGAGCCAGCGCTGCCTCGGGGCAACCAGCCTTCAGTGATGCCTGAGCAGCAGCATTGGCCGCGTCGTCCGCAACCATCGCTCGAAGTGGTCGCCTGAGACGCTCAACACTCACGGATACGCCCAGCGCGGGAAGACACCGGCAGTTGTACGACTCGCAGCGCCGTCGTGCTCGACGAGCAAAAACAAATAAAGACGCAACATTCTTTGATCCGGGCAGTTCCTCCTCCCTTCGCAACCGCGTGGCAGCCTCTGCGTGTCTGTCGAGTGCGCGAGGCGCCATGGAGAACGAAGAGACTCGTCCGCGTCGCGGACGGGCCTCAGGCCTCGTTGCCGCAGCTGTGGACTGGATTTGCAGGTGTGCCCTGCTGCCACCGCGCGCCCGTGTGCGCCTGCGCGCCCGTGTGCGCCCAGCGGCGCCGCAATTGGAGGAGTGGTGGAGCAAAGGAGGGTTTCCTCCGCCTGTCTCGCTGTGCACGTCTTGGCGCGCCACATGCACGCGGCACAGCGCTCTGCGTGGGTCACATTGCGCGCCGGCAGTCGCTGGCGGGCGCAGAGAGTGACCATGCGTGGCTCAGTGCGTTGCTGACGCTGCATTGTGTGCTCCCCCTCGCAGCGTGCCTGGCTCCATCTTCGAGGGCGACGGAGAGGCTGACCGCGCAGGCGTGTACCGTCGCAGCCACGCGGCCAAGTACTACGAGGAGAGCGAGGACCGTTTGGTTTCTCGCGCGGCTGTGCCCGAGTTCGTGAGCAGCCCGAACAGCGCGCTTCCTAGCAACGACTTCACCGTGAAAGTGGTGAACGGCGTGGCGGTGGTGGTTGCGCGCGGACCGGGGGACGCAGCGGAGCTGGAGGCTGCAGCGCTCAAGTCGGAGAGCCTGCTGGTCGCGCCGCTGAAAGGGAAGCTCAAGGGCAAAGGCGCCGACTTAGCGCCAGAGCGTGGGGAGATCCAGCCCGCTGCGGGCGGTGGCTCGGCCAGCTCCGAGATCCTTCTGCAGAGCGCCACTCCTGCAGAGGCTGGGCGGCGCAAGGGCAAGTTCACGTTGGAATGACGGCAGCCGCGTATCAAACCACACACACTGTTTCACACCTGTCCGTTGGGCGTTTGCAGAAGGAGCTTCCTGTGCACTCCCAGGCTGTTTGCGGCATGCGACAGCGGCGGCAGCGCCACACCGGCGGCGGCCCCGTCGGATGCGCGCCGGATGAGCGAGCCGCCGGCGAGCGCCAGCGCGGAGCTACTGGAGTACTGCAGCGGCGTGCACACAAATGCTGGACAGCTGGTGTCGAACGCCTTGACAACGTAGCGGAACCTCAACACGTCCGCGCCGTCCCACGGCCCGGCGGCACTCACCGCCGGAGCCGCCACCGTCGCAGGGTTGAGCTGGGGCAGCGTATCGGCCACCAACACTGCGCTCCCGTTGGCGCTGTTGGCGTTGCGGCCGGCCGTGACCAGCGAAAGCGTCACCGAACCGCACGAGGAGAAGGCTGTGACGGACGGCGAGGCGCCGCCCTGAAGGATGACGCCCCGGCTGGCGGCTGGGATCCAGTTGGCGTTGCCGGAGCCGCAAGAGACCGCAATTGGTTCCGAGAAGCGGACGATCAAGTCGACGGCTTGCCCCACGCCATAGATCCCGCTCACCGAGTCAGATGTGACGGACAACACGTAAGGGGAGCCCACCACGATGCGCTGCGTGGCAGAAAGGCTGCCCGGTTGTCCGCTCATGCCGGGGGAAAGGGCGCTGCCTGGCCAAGGCAGGGTGAGGCGGGCGGGGCGCCCTGTCGAGGTTGACGCCAGCGACCAGCTGCCCAGGCTGAGCGCCGCGAGGCTGAGAACATCGAGGCGCGCGGAGCGGTGTGCAGTGGTCACGTCCAGCCCAAAAACCAGCCGGGTTGCCGTGGCTTGCTCTGTGCGCGCCTCCGGGGCCGCGCCGGGCACGCACAAGCTGACGGCGCTGGCGCTGCGCGTGCGGTTCCAGGGGCGGTCCGCGCCGTACGCCCAGGAGGTGTACGACGGCCCGAGGGCATTGCGCGTCCCCACCAAATCAAGGTAGCGGGGCCCGTCGCCGCGGCAGGGCTGCGCCAGCCCGCTCAGCAGCGGGCCGGGCGAGTCGTTGAGCCAGAAGCCTTTCGAGGCGGAGCTGCCCCCCGTGAGCAGCAGCGCCACTCCGCTCGCTGCGTTGCTCTCAAAGTGCGAACCCGTCGCCAGCGCAAGCGTCGGCCTCGTGCTGCCCACGGAAGTCAGCGTCACCGCCTCGCTGAAGGTGACCACCACGTACAGCGTGTCAAAGGCGCTCCTGCAGAGGGCGGGGAGTGACAGCATGACTCAATGGACACTGCGCCCCAAGCATGCGCACGCCACCGCTCACGCACGAGTTGGTGTACACCAGCGGCATTGTGCCGTTGACGCCCGTGTCGCCATTCACGGCGGTGACGCTAAGGACGAACGGCTCTAGCGCTTGTCTGGGCGACGGCGCACTGCTCGCAACCACACTTGGGCTCACCCGCGGGCCCACGCCCGACCAGGCACGCCGTGCGGCGGCGCAGAGGAGCAGCAGGCGCAGCAGCGCGGGGGGCCGCATGCGCACGGTGCACCCGGCCCGCGCAGCGCACGAGTGGGGCAGCACTCACAGGCACAGGCTACGCAGAGACAACAGGGCTGTGAGAGGTTGGCGGAGGGAGCAAGTCTGGCAAGAATGGCGATGACGTGGCATGTATGGTGTCAAATGTGCTTTGAGTCAGACGAGCGTAAAGTCCTTGAGCTCGATGAGCACCTCGTTGCGCCTGAAAGGGCCCAGCGTTGTGGGGTCGTTATATCTGGCAAGCTCATAGCCGCTGCAGGTGCGCAGTCCATCACGCTCCAGCGCCCTCCTCAGCTTGCCAGCCTCGCGCTGCGCATCCGCGTCGCTCGCCACGCCGGAAAAGCACGCCACCGCCAGCACGCGCGCAGGCACACCCGCTCGCTCCACAGTGCGCTCGATGGGAAGTGGCAGCTCGCTTTGACTTCCCATGTTGCGCTCAATGACCGGAAATGCCATCTCTGTGCTACGCCCTGAATCATCGCTCACGCGGTTCAGCACCGGCGTAGTCATGCTCATGGACACCCTTTGCTGGTTGCCACCAAACAGGTACCTGGCCAGCGTGCCGAATCCGCCGCCGTCACCCGCGGCGCCCGTGGACGCCGGGAGTTGCGTGCGCGCCACCAGAAAGGCGTCGTAGCGGCGAACGGCATAGTCCGCGCGCCGCAGCAGCGTGACGAACGCGGGCGTTGCCAGCTCTGGCGTACGCTGCAACGCAGTCAGCTGTTTCAGCAAGTCGGCGACAGCCTCCCCCGACAAGTACGCGTTGTTGTCGATGCTGTCCCACAAGTCCACGTGGCGACAGAACTTGCCACTCGGGTTCACGTCCATGATGCTCACTCCTGTGAACAGCAGCTCCGGAGACCAGGCAAAGGAGAGCGGAGTGGTGACCCGCATGCCCATCGTCCAGCGCGTGCTCAGCTGCAAAGGCCCCGTTCGAAGCACAGAGTGCAGCGTAAAGCTTGGGCTGAACACGCGGCGAAGCATCTGGATGTTGAACAGGTACCCAGACAAGTTGTCGTAGCGGGTGAGCGGGTCGGTGAACTCCATGGTTGGCTCGTAGCGTGTTTGGTCGATGCCCTGGTCGTCAAACAGGTGCGGCAAGTCTTGTTTCAGGAAAGCGGACAGCTCCTCCAGGAGAGCACCGTGAGGGTCGCTGCTGGAGCCGGGCGTCCAGGGAACCAACGCCGAGGTAGCTCTGCACACGTGGCGCGCGCGCACCCTCTGCGCAGAAGAGGTGTGCGTGCGAGAGGCACGCTGAGCCACAGAACACACGCCAACGCCTGCCGTGGGCACTGAAAGGACCCGCATTCTGTGGGCGCGTGTGAGACACACAAGGTGCAGGCGGAGGCAGCGCGTGGTGCTGTGGTGGTACCGTTTCAGTGTATGGTAACGACTCCAGCGGGGGCAGCGCGTTTGGCACTATGAGCCACCGCGCGTTTATCGTACGACGAAGTCTCGCGCCTCCTCCGCGCCTTGGCTATCGTGTGAGCTCAAAAGCGTGTGCATGCGAGCTTTCCGGGCGGTGCAGCAGGTCGTCTTGACAAGCTCTCCACGCCGGCAGTCTCGCCTCGCAGTTTCGCCTCCAGTCTTGCAGTCTCGCCTCCAGCCTACGCGAAGCTCGCAGCGCACAGCACGCAGCACTATGCCTTGCGCTGCCACCCGCGTCGTCATCGTGCCCGGCAACGGCTGTGACGGCACGCTGGAAGAGCTGCGGTCTTGCAACTTTTACGGAGCGGCCGAGACCGGCTTTCACAAGTCAGGCTGTGTCGTTGCCATGCAACCCATGCCGGACCCGTTGCGTGCGCGAGAGAGTGTGTGGGTGCCCTTCATTCTCAACCAGCTGGGCGCTGACGCTAACACGGTACTGATAGGGCACTCCTCTGGCGCTGCGGCAGCGCTGCGGGTTGCTGAGAAAACAAAGCTTCGCGGCCTGGTGCTTGTTGCAGCCTACGATGACAGTCTGGGCGACGAACTGGAGGAGGCGAGTGGCTACTTCAGTCGCCCGTTTGACTGGCCCGGGATAGCAAACAACTGCGGCTTCATCATCCAGTTTGCAGGGACAAAGGATCGCTTAGTGCCCATCGCGGTGCAGCGGCGTGTGGCGCACTCTTTAGGCAGTGCGGTGGATTACCGAGAACTGCCTCTGCGCGACCATTTCTTCAGTCCGCCTTTCGACGAGCTCCTCCACGCGGTTCAGCACCACCTGCAGCAAGCCGACGCAGCCGCATTGGAAGAATGAACGCTCTAGATCACTCATTCACGCGTTGGTCGTCGATGCGCATGCCAGATCCTCTCAGCGCCTCCCGCAGCGCGTCACAGGCTGCAAAGAGCGCTGCAGCTACGCACGGCTCGCACGTGTTCTCCCCTTCCGCAGCCTCGAGTCGCTGCGCCGCGCAGTGCACCGCTTGCGCAAAGGCGGCAGCCGCCGCCTCCTGCGCCCCGCCTGCGCTCGCATCCAGCAGCCTTGCGTCCAGCTCCGCCGCCACTCGGCGCAGCTCCGGCGCGCACACGCTGTGGCCAGCGCGCTGACAGTCCTTGAGGAGAGCGCGCAGCGCCATGCGGCAGCGCAGCGCAGCCGCGGGCAGGCGCGTGAGAGCTCTGGGGCTGGTCCCCTGTGCCAGCACCACGTCGCACGAGGTGGAGGCCTGCGTGCGCGCCTTGTCCGCCTTGTCAGCCTTGCACGCCGCCGCCTCTCTGGCGAGCTGCGCCGCCAGCGCGCCGTCACCCGCGTCGCGCGCGCAGTTCTGCGCCCACCGCAGCGACGCCTGCAGCTCGTGAAAGGCGCCAAGGCGCTGCTCCGGCGGACCGGACGCAGCCAGCCGACGCAGCACGTCACGCTGCACCGCATAGTGCGCCCCAGCGCCAGCCAGGTCCCCGCGCGAGCGCGCCAGCTTGCCCAGGGCACCCAGGGTGGTTGCCAGCTCCAGGTGCGGGGTGCCATGCGCGTAGATCTCGCGCCGGATGAGCAGCGCAGACTGCAGGTGCGCCTCTGCGGCGTCTCCGTCCCCTCGCGCAGCCGCGCACTGGCCCAGAGCGTGCTCGATGGCGGCGACGTTGACGTGGCGCGCGCTGCCATAGGCGCAGCGCGCCAGCTCGCCTGCGCGACGCAGGTGCGCGTCCGCCTCGTCCAGTCGGCTCCGCCGCAGCGCCAGTCGGCCCAGCTGCTGCAACGTGGCTGCTGCGGCGGAGGCGCCCGCGCCGCCCTGGCGCGCCGCCGCGCCGCCAGCCTCCAGCGCCTCCAGCAGCAGCGCCTCAGCGGCATCCAGCTTGGGCGGGCGGCCGTTCATCGCCGCAGCCGCCAAATGGTGCAGCGTGCTGGCCTCATCTCCCCGAGGGCAGCCGGCGGCCCGCTTGGTGGCCAGGGCGAGGCGCAGAAGGGACTCGCCTGCGGGCACGTCGTGGGCGCGCAGCCGCAGCACGCCCAGCTCGTGCAGCGCGGCGGCTACGCGGGGGCAGGCGGCCGGGTGCGGCGCGGCTGCGGTGCGCGCATCCAGCGCCAGGCGGGCCGCCTGCTCGGCGGCGGAGAGGGACCCCTGGTAGCGCAGCACCCTGGCCAGCTCAAACTGCGCGTCTGCCACGGCGGCTGCGACGGCGGCGGCGGCGCCGGGCGCGCGCTGCAGGCACGCCAGGGCCGCCTCCAGCAGCTCCCGCGCCTCCGCGAAGCGGCTCAGCGCCAGCGCGGTGAACGCGCCCGCCCCTGTGAGCAGCACGCCCGCATCCGCCACGCGCACGCCGTGCGCGCTCGCCACCCGCCCCAGCGCCTTCACGTGCTCCACCAGCGCCCCGGCGGCTGGCCAGGACGCCGCGTCCGCCGGGTTGAAGCGCCACAGGCGCCTCAGGCTGTCCGCGCAGGCGCGCACGCAGGCGCGGCTGCGGGACGCGGAGTGCCCCGCGCGGATCACCAGCCCCAGCAGGCGGTGGAGAGCGCCCTCGCGCTCGCGCACCACCAGCAGGGAGAAGGATTTCAGGAGAGACCACACTTCGTCAGCCTCCGCTTCCAAGGAGCCTTCGTCTAAATGTGGGGGCAACGGCGGCTGCGAGGGCACCGCCGCAGGGGCGGAGGGCGCCCACGTCGGCGACTGCTGCTGCGCTGCGCGCCGGCGCGTCACAGCCACTGCTGCAAGCGCAGCGACTGCGGCGGGCGCAGAGGCCCAGAGCATTGCGCGCCCTCCGCCGCGACGCAGCGCCAGCGTCAGAAAAGCTGCGGTTGCGGCGGCGGCGGCGCCAACGTAAGGCATCGCGCTGTGTCGTTCGCGCTGTTTGGCGGCGGCGGCGCCTGGCGTGCCCGCAGCATCTGTAGGCTCGCAGCCGCCCTCGGGCGGCCAGGAACGCGCATGTCTAAGCAGTTCCAGGAGCAGGGGCTTGCTGATCCCATCTGGAGCGAGATACGCCAGCGCGTCCAACACCGCGCGCGCGCCCTGCGACTCTCCAGCCAGCCTGCATAGGCTGAGGCTGAGACTGGATGCCACCGAAAGCGGGTACTCATCGCCGCCGTCGCCCTCGCGCTCAAGCAGCGCCGTGCGCTCCTGCACTCGCGCCAGGTAGTCCCCGAACGACACGTCCGCGCGGCGCATGTACGCCGCCGCCATGGCCAGAGCCAGGGGCAAGCCGCCCAGATGCTCGGCCAGCGCGCCCGCGGCTACCACGTCGGCCGCCGTACCGCTGGCGCCAGCCGCGCGCTGCAGGAACGCCAGCGAGTCTGCCCGGTCGAAGCAGTGCAGCTGCACGGCCTTGTGCGGGTGGGCAACTCTGCGCGTTGTGACCAGGACGTGGCCCCGCACGCCCCCCCGGGGCAAAAAAGCCGCCGTGTCCTCCAAACGCTCCACGTTGTCGCACACGAGCAGCCACAGCGCATGGCTGCGGAACAGGCGCGCGCGCAGCTCCTCCACCACCTCTGCGGCTGGGCGGTCGCGCACCTGGATGCCGCAGTCGGCGGCGAGGCGTCTCAGGTCTCCGGCGATAGACTCTGGAGTTTCTGCGCGTATCCAGGCCACCATGCCGTACGACGCTGCGGCGTCCGCGCCGGAGGTGCGCCCGCCCTGGCTGCCCTGCGCCCAGCGCCAGCAGTACTCAGTGGCGAGCTGCGACTTGCCCACGCCGCCCAGGCCCACCAGCTCCACTTGTGTGACGCCGCCGGAGCTGTCCTCGCTGAGGCGCAGGCGCAGCTGCTTCAGCTCCTCCTCTCGGCCCACAAAGTTCGGGTTGCGCTTCGGGACGCCCCACACCCCCCGCAGCGCAGACAGATAGGCGGCCGCAAACTCTTCGGGGTGACGCCGCTCGCTGAACTGGGTCACCCCGCCCTGCGCGCCCAGCAGCCGGTCAACCGTGGCGTGGTGCGGGCCGCGGTGCAGCCAGGGTCGCCGAGACGCGGGCACGTCGTTGAGCCAGTAGGCGGACCAGTCGCGCGTGGACGAGATGAACTGCGCTGCGAAATCCTCGCCGCCCAAGGACAGGCAGCCGTTGAGCACCACGTCCAAATACGACTGCAGGAGCGGGTACTCTACAGTGGCTGGGGCGCCGTCCTTGACAGCGTAGGTCCAGGCTCGTTGAGAGGCTGTCAGGCGCCTTTGCAGCGCCTCCGCTTGCGGGCCCGGGTTCAACGCCAGGTGCTTGGCCGCCACGGCGACGCGCGAGTAGCCCGCCTCACGCGCGTCCAGCGCACGGAGGGCGGCAGGGGAGACAGCGAACAGCAGGCCGTTTACCGGGACGGTGGCGCTGACGTCCGCGTGTAGTCCCAGCGCCGTGAAGCCTGAGGCTGCTCGGAAGCACCAGGCGCGTGAGTGGCCAAAGCAGGGGAGCAACGTCGCTGACGCTGCCGGACACGCGCCCACCGTGCTCGCGCGACTGCTGTCGCACAGCACGCTCCCATAGCCAAACACCAGCTCCAACTCAGTGTCCGTCTCCATCGCTAGCTCATGGCGCACGCAAGCAGTCTTAAGGGCCGCTAAAGTACGTACGTCGTCGAACACTCGAACACTCGTCGAACGCGCATCGTCGAACGGTCGAACGGGCCACCACTCTCGCGCGCTCTGTGCGTCAGGATGGCGTCCTTGGTGACCACCTTTGTGCGCGACTCGTGGGAGACTCTCCGCCGCATGAACTTCCGTCAGCTCGTGCAACAAGTGCTGGCGCTGGGTGCGCGTTGCTCCGCACGTCGCTGAGCGCCTGCAGCCCAGCGCCTGCTCTGCGCAGCGGGCCCGCTGTGGTCTCTGGGCCGAGCGCCCGCACAACACGCTCTATAGCGTTGAGCTCACGCGAGCACCTACGCGGCCAGGCTTGATCGTCACTTCGGCGCTGATCATCTGGAAGTCGCTGATGGTGGTCACGGGCAGTGAATCGCCGGTGCGTGGGCGCCAGGCAGCGAGCGGCGCCGACTGCGACTGACAGTCTGCGCGTCGCGGTCTTTCTATCAGGTGGTCGTGGTGCTCAGCGGCAGCATGGAGCCCTCTTTCTATCGTGGTGCGCCAAGCGCCGCTGCGTGAGCGTCTCAGCAGTGCTGTCGTCGTCGCTCGGTGCTGTGCAAGCACCATACCCGCTGTGCTGACAGCCTCACGCGCGGCCACGCGCAGGCGACATCTTGTTCCTCTACATGGGCAGCGCGCCCGTGCGCGTGGGCGAGATTGTGGTGTTTAACATAGCGGGCAGGCGCGCCGCACAACGCAAAGTGTCCCCTTTCGGGCTGACAGCCACCCGTGCTGGTCGCAGGGAGATCCCGATCGTACACCGGGCGATACGGGCGCATACGCGGGCGGGCAGCGAGGCACAGGAGATTCTGACGAAGGGGGACAACAACTACGGCGACGACAAGGTGAGAAACGAACTCATCAGCCTCTCACAGGACGGCTGGCTATTCAGCTCGCTGACGTATCTCCTGTGGCAACAGGTGTTGTATGCGGCTGGCCAGGACTGGCTGAATCGGCAACACATAATGGGGCGCGCGGTAGGGTATTTGCCGCACGTTGGGAGGGTAACCATCATCATGAACGATTACCCCTACATCAAGTACCTCCTCATCGCGGTGCTAGGAATGCTGGTGGTGACCAGCAAGGAATGAGAGGGGTTCCTTTGTTGGGTGCGAGTGCTGAGAGACGCTTCTTGCAAATCTCAGCGCAGCATGGTGCGAGTGTTGGCGGGGCGGTCGCGATGGACTTATACTGGCGCTGTGTAAAAGAAGGTGCACTGTTGTTGGCCACCATCCTGTCATCCTGTCGCTCGCTGGCACCACGCTGGGTGGTCCCGCCTGCGACCGAGTTCGCGAGACGCGAGTTGTCTCGAGAAAGAGTTGTTTCCCTCGCCTGCGCGTACACGCACTGCTGCGGCCTGCACCGCCCTCGCTCGCCACAGCCTGCCCTCGGTTGAGGCATTGAGCACCTCCACTGCCCGCGGCCAGGCATCTCTCCCTTTTACCTCCACACAGCCCACCCGCAGCCTTGCCATTGGCAAATGTCTGGCAGCGTGGATCACGGGTGCGCAGCAGGCTGTGGTGGCTGTGGCGCGGTGTTGTGCCAGCCAGGCCTGTGAAGGCACTAGGGCTGCTCGTGTTCCGTGCCACCGTCTGACGCGCGTCCGTGCCGCCTGCGCCAGGCGCGAGCCGTGTCCGGACCGCATCCTGGACGACTTGGGCGCGGCGTTCGGGATGGGCGCGGTCGGGGGCGGCATCTGGCACTTTGGCAAGGGAGTCTACAACTCCCCAAGAGGCTACTCGCAGCGCCTCACCGGCGGCTTGGCGGTGCGTGCGCTCGCAGGGGCGCGTGCCGTGGGGCGCGTGTGGCACCACAAAGCAGGGCGGGGCTGAGCAGCTCAGCTGAGGCGCTCCAGCGAGTTGTGCGGTGTGCTCTCGGACGCTCACGCGCAGCGCCGCGCAGACGATGCGCTTCGAGGCGCCCCGCCTGGGAGGAAGCTTCGCGGTGTGGGGTGGCCTGTTCTCCGCCTTTGACTGCACGTTGGTGGCCGTGCGCAAAAAGGCAAGGCGTCGGTTGCTCACGCCAGCACTCGCCCAGCCTCACGCCTCCCGCGCGCGCAGGAGGACCCCTGGAACGCCATCGCCTCCGGCGCACTCACAGGCGGCTTCCTACAGGTGCGTCGGCGCTGCTTGCACTCGCGCCGCTGACCGACTGCTCACCTCTGACGCGCTCGCCTCTCTGTCACCGCCGCAGTTGCGCCACGGCCTGGCATCTGCGGGCAGGTCCGCCGCGTTCGGGGGCATCTTGCTTGCGGGCATAGAGGGCATCGGCATCATGATCACCCGCCTGACTGCGCCGCCGCCGCCGCCCGGGCTGGATGAGATGCTGGCACCTGCCATGGCACCCGCCCCTTCCGCGCCCGCAGCTGCGGGCCCCTCTATATTCGAGGCCAACGCTGGGGCCGGGGCGGAGAGCGCAGCCCCAAGCAGCGCCCCAAAGCCCGGTGGCGGCGCCGCCGGCGGCGGCGGTTGGTTCAAGGGGGGGTGGTTTGAGGGCGGCAGCAGTCGGAAAGCGCAAGCGCCGCAGGGCGGCAGCGAGGCGCCACCCATGCCTGACTTTGGGGTTCAGGGAGGGGGGGACGTCTTCAAATGATAGAGGAGCACCGCACGATGACGTGAGTGGTCCCGCAGGGCGCATTCGCCTGGTGTTTGAGGGGAAGGGTGGCTGCAATGCACGCCTTGGTTGTTGCTGCGATTGCGTGTCTCCAGTAAGATAGAGCTCTAAAGTAAGCAAGAGTACCCACGAGCGAGACTGCTCGAGAGTCAC
>Ga0049083_10000313_pt1 | contig 16800 bp, 16 predicted proteins | sample GreLakmeMI27MSRF_FD_66719 | JGI IMG/M metagenome (GOLD analysis project Ga0049083, IMG submission 66719) | Freshwater lentic microbial communities from great Laurentian Lakes, MI, USA - Great Lakes metaG MI27MSRF | ecosystem: Environmental > Aquatic > Freshwater > Lake | place: Great Lakes...
GGGGGGGGGTGGGGGCCGCATGATGTCCCTCCCTTTCGGGTACCCCCCCAGCCCGTATCCCCACATGTACGGCCAAGGCCAGGGTGACATGTCTGGCGCAGACTACATGCCGCCGGTGGCGCCTGCGTCCACGAGCATCAACGCCTTTGACGAGCAGGCGGTTCTTGCTCAGCACGCGCACGCGCAGGCACACGCGCAGGCGGCCATCTCCTTCCAGGCGCAGAGCGCCGCGAAGCCGGCGGATGTGGTAGATGCGGCGCAGGACCTGGACCGCAGCGAGTGGCCGCTGCCTACGCCCGCTCCGCGAGAGGCGGCCTCTAAGGGCGCTCAAGAGGACCAGCAGACTGCGGCTGCGGACATCAAGGCGAAGCCACGTGAGGCGGGCGCGCCAAAGCCCTACGCGCCGCCCGCCAAGTGATGGTGAGGTGACGGTGAGAGCTGCGCTGAGAGGGCGGTGGGTGAAGACGGGGAGGGATCGGGGGATGGGGTACACGGGGCGGGGCGAATGAGCGGAGTGTAATGCGCTCGTTCGCGGAGATGGCTGTGCGTGTTTAGTGCGCATAGTGCCGCTGCTGTGGAGTGATGCAGTGTTGCGAACTGCGAGTGGAGTTGTTACGTTGACGCACGGCGATATTCGGTGAGCCACAAGCACACCTCCCGTGCTCCCCATGTGGCGCAAAGAGAAGCGGCACGCGCCGGCGGCGCTGCAGCGGTGCGTGAAAAGAACGGTGTCTGTCGCTGACATGCTCTCGCTCGCAACCTCTGCCACGCGCTGACGCCACGTCGGCCCCTTCGCAGCGGCCCGCAGCTGCCGTTTCGCATTTTGACGGAGCTGGGCGAAGAGGCGGCGAGGGGTGAGAGCAGCAAGCGTGGCAAGGCTGCGCCTGCAGCCGCCGGAGGTGCAGCAGCACGCAAGGCCCGCCGCAAGCTGGAGCGGGTGGCCAAGTCGCAGCGGGTGCGCACCCGAGCGTGTGGACGCTCGTTGTTCAGCCGCCGCGGGCCTCGCTTCGCTCGCCTGACTCGCCTCCTTGCCCGTGTGCGTGCAGAGGGCGGAGCATGCAAGCGCGCACGGCCGCGCGGAAGCTCCGGCGCCGGCAGCGCCCTCGGGCGCAGTCGTCTTGAAGCCCAAGCGGCCGCTGGCCGGACACCTCTCAGAAGACGCGCCAGAGCAGCCACCTGTGAAGCGGCTCAAGGCGGCGCCCGCTCCGGCTCCGCCCGCGCCGCCGCGCGCGCCGCCCGTGTCGGCGGAGCGCCAGAAGATCCTGGACGACATCGAGGGCGAGCTGCGCCTGCAGCGTCGCCTGGGCAAGCAGCTGGGCAAAGGACGCAAGGGCCGCACGTCGGTGCGTGTTGTCATGCGACGTACGACGCGCCTGAGCGTGGCGCTGCGCTCACGCGCGCGCACAGGCTGGCTCCAAGGGCGACGGCATGGAGGAGCTCACGGTGGACCTTCCGGGCTTCAGAGCGGATGACTCGGGGGATGATGAGGCGCAGGTGCACGCGCTGGTGCAGTCTCAGAGCGTTCGCGTTTCGAAGAAAGAACGCGCCGCAGGTGCCGCAGGTGTCGGCGAGGAGGAGGCGCCCGCTGAGCTGAAGGGCGTGCCCGTCGCCGCCCCACCCCCCGGAGGCCACTACGTGCCTCCCGCCGCGCGCGCCGCCTCGGCCGCTGCTGCTGCGAGCGGCGGCGACGGCTCATCCGTGCGCCTGTCGCGCGCGCTGAAGGGCTTGTTGAACCGCCTGGGAGAGAGCAACGCTGCTCGGGTCACACAGGAGGCGTCGCAGCTGGCGGACGGCACCGGGTGCAGCCGTCGAGAGCTGAGCCGCTGCGTCGCCGCAGAGGTGACTCACGCGCTGTCAGACGGCCCCAGAGCCTCCTCCGCCTACGCGTGCGCGCTCGCAGCCTTTGTGGCGGGCCTCTGTGCATCGCTGGGCCCGGAGCCCGGCGCGCGCACGCTCGCAGCGGTGGCGGCGGCGCTGGATGCGGCGCGCGTGAACAACAATGCTCAGGGCGCAGCCAACCTCGCTGCGCTGTTAGCGCGTCTCTACGTCGCCGCGCTGGCCCCAGCGCCGCTCATCTGGGGCTTGCTGGCCCATTTAACTGGTCCTGCCCTGGAGGAGCTGGATGTGGCGCTCACTTTGGCCGTGTTGCGCAGCGCTGGGCCCAAGCTGCGCACTGAGGACCCGGAGGGCTTGCGAGACTTCATCATGGCGCTGCAAATGCGCTTCCGCGACCCGGCAGGCTCGTCCGCACAGGGGCTGAGCACGCGTGCGCGCGTTTTGCTGGACCTGGTGTGCGATGTCAAGAACGGTAAAAAGGGGGGCGGGACTGGCCTGGGATCCGGCGGCGAGTCGTACGATTTCCCGCCTCCGCTGCTCAAGTGGCTGCGCGACAGCGGCGTGGGCGGCCCCGCAGCAGCGCTGCGCGCTGTGACGTATCCGAAGCTGCTTGAGCCGGCTGCGCAGCGTCCCGATGGCGCCGCGTGGTGGCACGCCCACGCGCTGCTCGACGAGCAGACGTACGGCGACGATGGCACGGGCGCGGGCGCGCGCCTTGCGGCCAGGCGCGCCGCCGCAACAGCGGACGGCGATGGCGCCGAGCTGCTTCGTGCAGCCTCTGTGCAGCGCATGAACACGGACGTGCGTCGGGGCGCCTTTGTGGCGCTGATGGGCGCGGAAGATGTGGAGGATGCGGTTGAGCGTCTGCTTAAATTAGGTCTCAGCAGCGGCGCAGAGCGGGACCTTCTCAGGGTCGTCCTCCACTGCTGCCTTGCTGAGACGTCGTACAACCCCTTCTACGAGCACGTGGCCAGCCGGCTGTGTCTGGTGCACAAGCGCCACCGTGTGACGCTCCAGTTTAGCCTATGGGATGCGTGGAGAGAGCTGGGTGGAGCGGACACGGATGCGCGCAGGCTCTCCCATCTGGCACGCTTCGTGGCTGGCACGCTCATCCGCGGGTCGCTTCCCTTCTCGGGGCTGCGTGGAGCGGACTGGGCCGCCGCCGCTGGGCCGCCGCCGGGAGGCGCGGATGGGGCGGCTTTTGCTAAGAAGGTTGCGCACCTGCGCCTCCTCATCAAAGCGCTCCTCCTGCCCCCGCGCACGCCCGCCGAGGTGCACGCGCTGTTCCTGCGCGCCGCGGGAAAGCCGCCACTGGCGCCTCTCCGGGCGTCCCTCCTGCTGTTCATGAGAAGACATGTGCTGGGGCCACACGCGGAGGCAGCCACCCTGGCGGCTGTGCGCGCCGCGGAGGCGGGCCTGCACGGGGAGCCGCCCCCTGATAACGGCCCGCCGCGCTGAGAAGGCTCGTCATTCATGCGATCCGGAGTGCCATGGGTGCAAAGTATGGTGATATCACAGCGAGTGAGCGGAGGAACCGAGTTTTAATCTGCGAGCTTCGTCAGCTCGTCGCCGTCTGCAGTCTCTAGCTCAGGATGAAATCGACGCGAGGCTGCTCACGCTCCTCGGCGCTGGCGCTGGCGTTCTTGGTCTGCGCCAGTTTGCGGCCTGCCAGGAGACCAAACAGCTCCACGCGTGGCTGCGAAGAGTTGCCCAGCTGGCTGAGCTTGCGGATGGACTGCGCGGGGCGGGGTGCTTTTCTCGTGAGGTCAGGTGGTGCCCAGCCGACCCGGCGCCAGCACCAAATCGCATCGCGCCCAGCTGCGTGCCAACGTGCGCGCGCGCGCGCTGCCCGCCGCCTTCCAAGAAGCCGCGCGCGCAGTGCTGCCCCGGTGGCGCACCAGCGGGCGTGCGTCAGCACCCGGAGTTGAGGAAGGGTGGAGCCCGAGCAAGAGAACCAGGAGAACAAGCAGCATCGCCAGGAGGGCCATTCGCTCTCAGCCTCTCAAGTTGCCGGCTCTGAGGGAGCAGGCACGGAGGGGAGCAGTATGATATCTAAGCGTTGCTGACTGGGATGCTCTAAGGTGGTTTGCGTGTGCCCACAACAACCAGACCTTCGCTGACCCCAAGACACAAACAGGTGCGGAGATGCAATGACACGGATGCGAAATCTGGAGCGCGCAGCTCAATCCAGGATGAAGTCCACGTCCGGCTCGCTGCGGTCGGACTCGTCGCTCAGCTTGCGACCAGTCAGGCCCGGCTGAAATCGCACGCCGTCGAACAGCATGCGCTTGGGGACCTCGCTGTCCTGGCTGAGCTTGCGGCCGGTGAGTCCCGGCTGGAAGCGCACACCGTCGAAGAGCATCCGAGCCGCACGAGCAAAACCGTCCTGAGCCTCGCTCAGCTTGCGGCCTGTGCCAGTATTGGAAAGGTGGTTGCGCTCGCGCGCGGCGCGAGCGTCGCGCTCGGCGCGAGGATGGAAGAACTGCGCGGGCAGGGAGCAGCGTGAAGGCGTTGACAGGAGGCACCACCCACGAGGCATCGAGCTTCTGCCTCGAATCGCATCGCGCGCAGGGGCATACACGCGCGCGCGCGCCGCAGCTATGTTCCCAGAAGGCGCGCGCGCAGTGCGGTGGCAATGGCGCACCAGAGACCGGGCGTCAGCTGTGGGGGCAAGGAGCACGAGGAGGGCACAGACGGCCAGGAGCACCGCACGCAAAGCCATGCTGGCAGACTGGCCGGGTGCGCACTGCTGGCAGAGGGAGCCAGGAATGGAAGAGCGAGCGTAGTGCAAACGACGCCTGCTTGGGCGTCTTTGTGTCAACGAGGTGAACTGACACCTTGTTGGCAACCCGCCAAATATGCGTCATACCCCCCAGCGTCAATCAAAACATGCACAGGAGCTGTGTCCCTCTCCTGCGTGCGGTGCAGAGGCGCAGCAGATGCGCCAGGCTGTGCGCAAGGAGAGCTGAGATGTTGAGCGGTGCGTCCACACTGGAGGCTGGCGAGGCGTGCTGCTGGCGCTTCAGGCGGCCCACTACCGGGTCTGGTCACGCGGTGGTTCCTTCTGAGCACGTATACCTGAGCAACGTGGCTGGCGTGAGCGAGGAAGCGCTGCTGGCGGCTGTGACTGCGCGAGGGACCGCACCGCTGCGTCTCACGCGCGCCTCACCGCCCCGCGGCGGCGCCGGCGGCGTGTACGAGGCCGTGGTGCTGAGTTACGAGAGCGTGGCGGCGGCGGCTGCGGCGCAGCTTGCGCTCGACGGCTCGTCGGCTCTCAGCGCAGCCTCCAGTCGCGCGCTGGTGGCTCGCTTTTCCTCGCTCGAGCCGCTGGAGGCGCACCCGCAGGTGGAGCCTCCCGCGCCCGGCCCGCCGGCGCACTCGTGCGCCTCTGCGCTGGGCGTGCCGGGCGTCACCCTGCTCCTAGACTTCCTCACCCACGACCAAGAGGCGGCCCTCCTGGCCCACGTGGACAGGCCCGACGCGCCCTGGGAGCACCTGGCGCGCAGGCGGGTCCTCCACGAAGGCTACCGCTTTGACTATCACACCCGTGCTGCAGACGCCGCCCACCCTTTGCCGCCCTTTGCACCTCCCGTGGCTGAAGCAGCCGCCCGGATCGTCGCGTTGCCAGCCTGCGCCTGTCTGGACGGCGCCTTTGACCAGCTGACCGTCAACGACTACGCCCAGGGCGCGGGCATTGCGTCTCATGTGGACACGCACAGCGCCTTTGCCCCAGTGCTGGCCAGCCTTTCGCTGGCGGGGAGCTGTGTGCTGGAGCTTCGTCGTGGCGAGGAGAGACGCGGGCTGTTCCTGCCGCGTCGCTCGCTGCTGCTGCTGGCGCAGGAGGCGAGGTATGGCTGGGCGCACTACATTCCCAGTCGCGCATCGGACGTAGTGCTGACCGGGCCATCCGAGCAAGGCGGGCCACAGCCGGGCATCAGAGTGCATCACCGGGGCCCGCGTCGAGTATCGCTCACATTCCGCAGATTGACCCCGCCCGGCTCCCGATGCTGCTGCGCGTGGCCGGAGGAGTGCGACACCGCTCGTCAGTCAATATCCGGGGGCGATGCCGCCTCTGCGCCGCCGCTCCCGACGGTCTGCGCCCCTGACGGCTCTTCCGCTGGCGGCTGCGGCGGCGTGCCGGCGCTGGAGCTGCAGAACGTGTGGGCTCTATACGAGTGCATCGCGCCCCACTTCAGCGCCACGCGGGTGGCGCTGTGGCCCGCGGTGAGGGCCTTCCTGGACACGCTGCCTCCTCGCTCGCTGCTCCTGGACCTGGGCTGCGGCAACGGCAAGTACCTGGCGCCCGCCGGCGCGCAGGGTCACGTGGCGCTGGGGTGTGACGTGGCGCAGGCGCTGCTGCGCGAGTGCGCCGGCCGAGTTGGGGGCGCAGGGCCCGGACACGCAGGACAGCTGTTCAGAGCGGACGGCGCCTCCTCCGCCCAGCGCCTGCCGCTGCGCCGGGGCGCCTTCGACGGGGCGCTGTGCGTGGCGGTGATGCACCACCTGAGCAGCCCAGAGCGGCGGCGCGCCTGCCTGCTGGCGCTCGCCTCCGCCCTGCGGGTGGGCGGCACAGCGGTGGTCACCGCCTGGGCGCTGGAGCAGGCGGAGCCGGAGAGGACCACCCGCCGGTGGAGGGCGCTGGAGGGACGCCACGTGGAGGCGATGGAAGGCGCAGAGGAGCAGCCGCAGGCTCAGCAGGAGTATTTCGTGCCCTGGCACGTGCCTCTGCACCGCCCCGAGGGCGCCGCCGCGGCGCGTCGCGCGGCCGGACCCGACGCGCATGCCGCCGCCGCCTCGTCGCCAGTGGTGGACGCTGTCAAGGGCACTGTCGTCTATCAGCGCTACGTGCACCTCTTTGCCGAGGGCGAGCTGCCAGCCATCGCACGCTCCGTGCCCGGCCTCGTCGTGGAGCAGCAGTTCTTCGACGCATCAAACTGGGTGGTGATGCTGCGCAAGACCGCCTAGACTGGTGAGCTCGCTGGCTGAGCTGGCGCACCTGTTTTCGCGCGCCCTTTGGTCACCCTCTCTCTCCTCGTATCGCTCCTCCCCTCCCATGACATCGCCGTACCAGCTGGGAAAGTGGCGTGTCACCCCCGCGGGTGGCGGGTCGAGTGAGCCACGCACTCTGCCGGCTGGGTGCCTCTCTGAAACCCTTTCGGCGCTCACGCTGGCGGAGGCGCGCGGCCTTGCCACCGCGTCGCCCGACGATCAGCAGCGCGCGGCTGGCGAGGCTGAGGATGTGGTGGGCGGCCCCGAGGGCGCTGACACGCCCACGCGTCCCAAGACGAGCTCCTCGTTCGACGGCCCGCTGCTGGGCTCACCGACGCCAGCAAGCCTCCGCGAGGATGCGAGCCGCGCCTCCTATGACAAGGTTCTCAAGAAAGCTGCCTTCGCGTGGGCTCTAGACTCCAAGGAGCCGACCCTAGAGGAGGAGCCTGGGGCGGGGGAGCCTTCGCCGGAGTTCTACGACGCGCCGCAGGAGCTGAGTGCCAGCAACACGGAGAGCAACACGGAGAAGAACGAGTCCGCCAGCGCCACGATCCCCAGCATGGCGGAATCAACCTTAACCTGGTCCATGGCGGAGTGCGCGGCGGCGGTGCTACACCTGCCACACCGCGCGCCCTCGCCGCAGCAGTGAGGCGTGGCGGGGCGGACGCTGGACGGTGGCGTGAAAGCCTTTGGGGCGACTCCATGGTGACCCCTAGCTGACTGGGCCCTGCCCCCGAGGGCGCCTCCTTCGTCAGGCTCCTAGACGCGCACAAAGAAGATTCTTGCCTTGTGTGATACATTCAGTCAGTCGTCCAGTAGCACGCGCCCCCGCGCCCACGTTCTCTCTGCAACGCGCGCAGCAATGTCGAGTGCGTCGAAGCTGTGCCGCGCGGTGAGCCTGCGGGCGCTGGGCGGTCGCACGCTGCTTGCTCGCCGCGCCTTGGGATTGGGAAGCAACGCGAGCGACAACGACCCGGTGGCTCTGCAGCGTGCCAAGGAGCGTCAATTGGACGCCGCGAGACGCATGGACGACCCTGGGGATGGCGCATTTCGCCTCGCCTGGTCTGAGGCACTGGCAAGCGACAGCGAGGCTGTGGTGAGCGAGCTGCACGGATCGGGATCACTACGTATACGTAACGACTAACCCTCGCTCCTGCCCGCCGCTGCAGGTCAAGGCTGAGCGCTGCGAGTCAAGCAGCGTGGTGACGAAGGAGCATTCGAGCGAAGGCGCAGACTCGCAGACGGTCTTCAGCACGGACGAGGTTTGTGTGCTCTCGACGGCTGACCCCAAGGCCGCAAAGATTGAGATTGAGAAGATGGTCCAGTACACGGTGAAGCGCACAGAGGCGGAGCGCTGCAATGACGCGCAGGAGGCGTCTGACGCCGCTGATGCGAAGCGGGAGTGAGCGAGCGAGCGAACAAGAACGACGGGTGTTGCCACGCAAGGTTGTGACAGGCCCGTGCTGCGGTTTGAGGGTCCACCAGCGTCGGCACCCCGACGATGGGCGTGTGCAGCGTCATCATTTCTACCGCTCACACTCCCCTCTGACCCTCACACTCCGATGTCCCGAACTGGCCCGAACTCACTCACACTTCCTCCGTCGTCTTCTCCCAGCGTGTGAGACGCGCGACAAGCACTGCTGCTGCGAGCTGGCCTGCAAGCGCTAGGCCTACCCTTAGAGGCTGGAAATGCAGCAACCTCTAGACGGTGAACCGGCCTGGGCGGGCCAGGGCTCCATGTTCTGGCCAATGCTGGGCGAAGGCGAGGAGGCGCACGGCACAGACGACTTGGAGGTGCGTGTGGTGGCAGCAAGGCCAACCCGTGATCAGCGGCAGGCAGGAGCACGTTTGCGGCGCCTCCTGCACGCGCATTGCCTGCCAGCCGCGCTGAATGCGAGCCCACGTATCGCGCTGGCAGAACTGGCTGGAGACGGGACCACTGGCGGTGCCAGACATGGTGCGTAAGCTCGCTGGGGTGCTAAGGGTACATTCGCTCCTGCGCGCCCATGGGCTCCCCGCTGCTCTTCTGGCCCAGCGCGCCGCGGCGACGGACCTGCAGTGCGCGTCGGGTGCCGATGGGTGCACGTGTGGGACAGGCGGTCTGTCTAGGAGACGCGACTTTCTCACACCCTGCGCCCTCTCCCTGCCCAGGCGTGGGGCCTCCCGCTGGACGCCGCCGCGCCTACCGCACAGGCCGCACCAGCCAGGGCGTCCCGCCCTGCGCCGCCCCGGTCGGCCCCTCTCCGCGCGCCCTTCACCTCCGCGTCAACCTCCTCCCGCGCCACCGCACGCGCAGTCGCTCGGGGCGACCCATCCTCCGCGGCAACGCTCACGCCAGTGGAGGTGAGCAAGCCGCGCCTGCGGTGGACTCCGGAGCTGCACGACCGCTTCGTGCTCTCGGTTGCCAAGCTTGGTGGCTTGGACGTGGCAACCCCAAAGGCCATCGTGACCCTCATGGGCGTCACAGGCATGACCATCCAGCACGTCAAGTCCCACCTGCAGAAGTTCAGGCTGCAAGAGACTGAGCTGGCGGAGGCTGCTGCCCGCGGCGGCTCTGCTTCAGCGGCTCCGCCTCAAGTGGTCGCTTCGGCGACGCCCGCATCGGCCGGCGCGCGGCGCGCCAGCGGGATCGGCGGGAGCGGCGCGAAGAAGCGCAGCAGCGGCGCGAGGAAGCGGCCCAGCGGCAAGCGCCCGCCTGCCACCAATGCCACCGACGCTGAGCCAGGCGCCGCGCCCACCGCGCGCCGTAGCGGCTCGCGGCCGCAGCGCATCTCCGGCGGGGCTGTGGCTCCAGCTTACGCGATGTCAGAGTCGCCAGAAGGCGCCGAGGCTGCACGTTCGGGCGCCGGTGCGCCATTCGCGCGGCACTTGTTTGCATCTGGCGCGCCCGCGCTCGTGGATGCGCCGCAGCATGCGCACCCTGCGACTGCGGCTGCGCCGCCTCAGCCGTTGTACGGCGCGCCAGTGGCTTTGGAGGCGCAGGCGGGGTCACCTGCCTCTCCGGCGCACTTTGATGCGTCCCATTGGGACGGCCTGGACGAGGCGTTCGGCTCGCCTGGGCGTGGGGTGCCGCCCTCACACGGTCTGCCCTACTCGCTCCCTGGAATGGACAGCGCTGGCGGCGCAGACGGCGGCTTGTTGGACCCACTCAGCCAGGGGGCGGTGCAGCAGGCTTTGGCGCTGCAGGTGCACCTCCAGGGACAGCTGTACGAGTCGCTGGAGGCGCAGCGCAAGTTGCAAGCGCGCTTCGAGGAGCACACGCGCTACCTGGCCAGCATCGTGGAGCAGCAGGAGCATCAGCAGGCGATGCGGCAACTGCAGCACCAGCAGCCGGCGGAGTCGCAGCCCCTGCCGTCACCGCAGCCTGCTTCGCCGCACCCGGCGCCGTTGTTTCCCTCGGTGTCGCCCATCCAGCACCGCCACATGACTGGCGGGGAGCGCGACGCGGTGGCAAACAGCCCGGAAGATGAAGCCATGTTTGCGGCGGTAGCGGAGGGCTTTGCGGGAAGAGAAGCTGGGCCGGAGGAGACGAGAGGCTTGGTCTAGAGGCGGCCTTTGCGCCTTTCATACGTGAAATACATTGCAAAACCACACTCTGGAGGGCCGACATGGCAGCCGACCGTCCGCTGGTGGGCTCTGCGGCGACAGGGTAGGTGTTGTACGCGAGAGGGAGCACAGCAGGTGATGATCACCGTTTGTCGAAGAAGAACCAGAAGAACTAACACGCACGGTCGTAGCGTCGTACACAAACAGTATTGGACCGCCCTGCGTGCTGGTTGAGCGCTCTGGCAGCGGCGCATGGCGGCTGTGTGCGGCCTGCTGCCTGCGAAAGCGTGGGTGGGTCCGCGGCAGAGGGGCAGCAGAAGGACCGCTCGATGTGTGCCGCGTGAAGCAACCTTTGCCGCCTGGAGCGACGAGTTCACAGCCCTGGACGATCGTCACGACGTTGCGCCGCTTCCGCTGCCTAGTCTGCAGTCGCCTGTATCCGTGACACTGGTGCGGTGAAGCCGGGAAGGTTGCTGGCGTCTGCTCTAAAGTTGTTGTTGCGCGCAGGTGCGTCACGGGCAGAGCACTTGGAACGCGGAGGGGCGCATCCAGGGTAGTTCTGACGAGTCGGAGCTGACACAGAAGGTGCCGTGAGCACAGCAGTCAGAGATGCCAACTGCTCCCGCAACTCACGCCCTGTCTTCCTCTGCCCAGGGCCTGGCGCAGGCCGAGTGCGCACGGCAGCTGGTGCGTGCTGCACAGTCCGTCATCAGCGCCTTCAGTGCCCCATGTTAACTCGCCGCCCGCCTCTCAGCTCGCTGCGCAGCCGTTCGACGCCCTGTTCGTCTCGCCGCTGCGCCGCGCGCGCCAGACCGCCTCCGTGGTCTGGGGCGACCGCCCGGGCGGGCCCACGCTGCTGCCGTCGCTTCGTGAAGTGGACCTGTACTCGCTGCAGGGGCTGGAAAAGGCCCAGGCCAAGCAAAGCCTGGGCCCCGTCTACGCCAGCTGGCAAGCTGCACCCGCGGCGTTCGAGCTGCACGGACACGCGCCGGTGCGCGAGCTCTGGCACCGAGCCTCACTGGCGTGGAGGAGCGTGCTGGGTGCACAGGCGCCCCGTTCGCTGCTGGTGCGTGCCTAAGCCGGCTGTAGTGTCTGCGTACGTGCATCTCAACTCACACGTGTATGATCCGCAGGTTGCGCACAACGCCATCAACCAGGCACTGCTGGGCGCTGCCTGCGGATGGCCACCTGCAGCCTTTCGTCGCTTTGAGCAAAGCAACGGCGCGCTCACTGTGCTCTCCTTCACGCCGGGCGAAGACGCCGATGCGCCCGCCACCGCGCGCGTGCTCTGCGTCAACGTATCTTCCCAGGGCTGGGCTAAGAGCCTCCAACCGGGTGCTATCCTGCTTGTGGTTCCCCCAGCCTCCCCAGAGACGTTGGCATCCAACCTCCGGGCGCTCAACGCCGCCTCGATACCCCTCCTGCACAGCTCTTCACACGCTGCGCGCGCTCTTGCCACTTCCCTGCCAGAATATCCACCTCAGGTGCGATCTCGCCGTCCTCTTGGGCTGGGCGCTTGTCCTCACATACCGCGGTGGGTTGTCCCGCGCAGATGATGGCGGAACTGGAGTCGCACGGCGGAGATGCCGCGCAGGCTGCTTGGTTGGCGGCTCTGTCGGCTACTGCGGGCGGCACAACCTGCGTGGTTGTTGCGGCAGAGGCGCCCGTCGTCGCCGCGCTGCTCTGCGAGGCGCTGCATTTGCCAGCGAACTGTGCGGAGCGCCTCCGATTGGATCCGGGGGGCTGCAGCGTGCTGCAGCCCGGCAAAGGCGGAGGCCCAGCCTCTGCGAGCTGCGTCAACGCCGAATTTGCATCCGGCCCATGAGTGCATGGGACGCCTGACTTTGGAGGTGACTGGGGGCACGCAGAACCTAACCCCCCGGCCGCTGGTGACGTGTGCGCGGCAGGCAATGTCCAGCGCGGAGGGCAAGAAGTTCAAGCGCGAGGTGAAGGCTGTGCCGGGCAAGAGCTGCGACCAGGTGCGCGCCCCTGCGTTTCCGCCTGAGAAGCTGTCACGTTGTCGTCGCCTCACGTCGCCGAAACGCGCAGTGCGGCGCAACGCGCACTCCCAACTGGCGCCGCGGCTGGCCGCTGGCCGACGGCGGCTTCGCCAACCTGTGCAACGCCTGCGGCTGCCGGGTGCGAAGACGTGGCGCGTGAGCTGACACGACCCGTGGTGAGCTGACGCCTCCTGCCTCCCCTGCCTCTCAGTGGAAACCTGGTCGCGGGCGCAAGGGCGCCGGCGACTTCTCCCGCCCGCCGGTGGTGCCCCCGCCGCGTCAGGGCCCCACCAAGGGCAAGTGGGTGCAGCCCTTCCGCGCTCTCACGCCCGCGGCGGGCCTGCCCGACGCCCTGCCCGCCCGCTCGCTCGCCGCTGCCGCGCCCAAGGCTGCGCCCAAGCGTCGCGCCACGCGTCGCGCGCAGGACGAGGAGGAGGAGGAGGAGGAGGAGAAGCAGGAAGACCCTGAGCTGGAGGAGGCGGCGAGAGAGGGCCCACGCGCCTCTGCGGGACCCGCACGCCCACTCCGCGCCTCCTCTCCCGCTCCCCTTCGCCCCCCCTCGCCCGCACCCGCCACCGAAGAGGCGCGGCCGGCTGCACACCCACTCTCCAGGCAGCCCTTCTCCGGCTTCTTCGTCTCCAAGCAGCCACAGCTGGATGCTGGCCTGCACGAGAACGTGTTCGTGTGCGGGGAGAGCCCAACAGACCGGCCCACCCTGGCTGCAGTGGGCATCGACCTGAACGCGTCTGGGCACCATAAGTGGACGTCGGTGCCGGCCTTCCGCCAGACTCCGCTCATCGGCTGCGCGTCGCGCGCGGAGCTGCTGGCCTGGCTCGCCGCCCTGGGCGCGGTGACAGACCACGGCGTGGATGACGGCACCGCCGCGAGCGCCATCAACAGCGCGCCCAGCGCGGCATCTCCCCAGCCACGATGGGCGGGGTGGCGCGAGGATGTGGGCACCCGATCCGATGGCGCCCCCATTCGCACGTTCATGCTCCTCGGGGCTGATGGGTGCGAGACGCCCGCCGTGCATGCGGTGCAGAGTAGCCGCACCCACTCCTTCACCTACGCGTCGCTGCTGCCGCGCCCGGGGCTGCCGGTTGGCACCGCGCTGGGCGGGCGGGAAGATGTGGTGGAGTTCATGGCCCAGTGCATGCGCGAGGGCGCCAGCGCGGACGTGGGCGCGGATGCGGGCGCTGGCGCGGCGGCGCATGCTGCGGTAGGGAATGTGACTGACGGTGGGTCGCGTCAGCGCGCGCAGCCGCAGCGTTTCGACCCACGCCCAGAGGCGCCACCGCTGCGCGCCAAGGAGCTGGCCGTGCCGCCCGCGCCCGTCATGGCCGCTGCTGCGCCGGCACTGGGCGGAGGCCTGATGCTGCCGTGGTTCGGGCCGCCCTTCGGCGCCGCGTCGGCCGCGTACGGCGCCCACGCCCTGGCGCCGCCGCCCCTTCCGCGCCCAGCTCTGCCTCCGGGCCGCCCTCTCGCGCCCAGCTGGGCGGATGCAACCACCCTGGCGCAGGTGGGCGGCCCCAACGCCTCGCAGTGGGCCTTTCAAACCCCCAGCCAGGCTGAGGTTGACCGCTTCAGAGGATGGCGGGACCTCCTCGAGCGCTACTTCCTCACCATCAACCCGCTGAGTGACATCCATGCGATGGACATCCTGGTCCGGCTGGAACAGCAGCGCGTGACGCTGGAGCTGCTGGAGGCGAGCGGCATCGGACGCGTTGTCACGGCACTGCGCAAGTACGGTCGCCCGCAGGTGGCGGATGTGGCGACGCGCATCTGCAGCGGGTGGCAGCGCACTGCCGCGCAGGTCATGGCGGCGTGTCACCCCTCTGGCGCAGCACTGGCGATGGAGCATCAGTGAAACGCATTGTACTCAAGCCTCATGCCTGCATCACAGCTTTTCTCAGTCCAGCTCGTCAGCCTCAGGGTTTGTCGTAAGCTCCCGTACGCCCGCACAGAGCGCGTGCAAGTCGAAGCTGGTGGCATCCCACGGTTTAGTGGCTGCCCTCAGCAACGCGTCAGCCGCCTCCTTGGAGCTGCATTTCGGCGGCGCCTGCGCGAGCGCAAAAATCACCCGGTTCACGTCATCCTCCGCATCCGCCTGCCAGACGCTAGCAAAGGTGCCCCGCAGCGCCGCCAGCGCATCATCGAAGCTTGCCTGCGAGCGCGCCACCACGTTCACCACCAGCGCGCCGCCGGGGCGCAGCGCCCGCTGAGCCGCCTGCAGAAAGGCGGGAGCCAAGAAGGCAGCGGGCGGGCAGCTCATGCCCAGGCTGGCGTCATTGCTGCCCGCGTCGATGACAAGCGCGTCGATGCTCTGTGCAGGCGCAGCCTCCACGGCGAGCAGGCCATCGCCCAGCGCGAGCGATAAGCGCTCGGTGGTGGTGAATGCGAAGTGCGCACGCGCGACTTCAGCAACGGACGCGTCCAGCTCCACCACGTGCACATGAAGTGGCAGATGCAGCGCCAGAAAGGTGGGTAGGGCACCGCCGCCCAGGCCGATCACCCAGGCTGTGGCTTGCGATGGCGCTGCGGGAGCAGCGAGCACAGGCACTACGACGGCCAATCCCGCCACGATGGCTGTGTGGTACTCGCACGCCAGGTGACTGGTGTCCACGTGGCCTGTGGGCAGCAGGCGCGCCTCGCTCTGCACCAGGTTTGGGTTTTGTGAGAAGACCAGTCTGCGCAGTGTCACACTGTGTGCGCCCTCCCCGTCATCATGCCCCTCCTGTAGGGTCACGTCCTCCACTAAGATGCCCCCAGACAGCGCGCTCTCCATCTGCGCCACCAGCGTGCGACGGCCCAGCCCGTCGGCGGTAGTGAGGAAGGGCACCGAACCGGTCGGCGCTTCCCGCGACTGCAGCGGCAGCAGCGGCAGCACCAGCGGGCTGAGCTCCGCTTGCACCGCCTGCGCGGTGCCGAATTCGTGGCCCCTGCCCAGCGAGATGAGCACGAGGCGGCGCACGGCGCAACTGGCGCTGAGTCGCGCCCGCCCCTCCTCGCTGCCGAACAGCCACTCGTGTTCGCGACCCTGTGGCACCAGGAACACGGCCGCCTGCTTGCGCTCCGGCGGGCATGAGGAGGAGAGAGAGGCTGCTGCGAGCGCGCTGGCCAGCTCGTCTTGCAGGTCAACCACGCAGGCGCTGAAGCGGGGGATGCCGCCCCGGCCGCCGCCCGTGACGTGGCCCAGCTGCGTGTGGATGGTACGACCTGGGTGGAGGCACCGGTAGGGATCGCCGCCAGGAGGCATGCCCTGGCGAACCGGGACAAAAGTCAGTTGCAAAAGCACAGGTGACGACCCGCACAAGAGCCGACATGGGCCATGCCACGTCACGTCATGCCATGCCATGCCTCGCTCGCACGTACCCCAGTGGCAGCGTGCGCGTCTCGCGCCGCGTTCTCGCGGCGAACAAGCAGCGCCACGTTGTGCTGCTGCTCTGCATTGCTCACCCGAGCGCCTGCGCCCTTTTTGGGAATGATGAGCTCCACCGACGCAACCACAGAAGTACCTACAGCCGCGTGCTCTGCGCTCTGTGCTTGCGCGACAACCAGGAAAGGCTGCAGAGGCGAAGCAAGCATGTCCGGCCCAGCAGGCAACTGGGTGACGCTCAGGCGCCAGCCCACCCTGAACGTGCGCAGCAGCGCCTCCAGCACGTGGTCTTGAAGCAGCGAAACGACGAGGATGCGGCCTTTGGGTGCGCACACGCGAGCGCATTCTGCAAGCAGCGAGTTCCCTGCGCGCTCTGCCGCGGCGCCAGGCTCGCCCATCAGCGCGTCCAAGGCGCCCTTGTCTACAAGTGTGTCGAAGGAGCCCTCCGAGAACTGCGAAACGAGCGTCAGCACAACACAGAGACAGGTAGCAGCCGCTACGTGCTCGCGTGCCTTCATCGCAGTCGCGTCCATCACCAGCCAACGCATGCGCGGACGCACGCGCACGTGCTTGCGCATCATGTCCGAAATGCAGACCTGCAGCCGTGTGGCTCAGACGTGCCTAGTGGAGAGCCAGGCCAGATCCGCATAGTGCTGTGTGCTTCGTGCTGTTCGCGCCTTTGAGAAGTCGATGTTTGTGATGTCTTGGAAGCCGTCGTCGTACAGCTGGGCTGAGAGCTCGCTGTTGCCGCAGCCGACGACCAAAAGGCGACCTCCCAGTTGCGTCGGTGAGCCCTCGTCCGCGCCCACCGCCGCACGCACCAGCGACCGCAGCTGCGCCCACTCGCTGTACCACTCAAAGGCTCTGGCCCCGCGCTGCGCAGGTGCGCGCGTCAAAGGTAGCCTTCCCGAAGCTGGTGCTTTGCGCACCTTCGTGAAGAAGCCGTCCCAATACTGCTTGCTACGAAACTCCTCGCCAACATCGCGCACCTGCGGCAGCAACTCGCCAGCTCCTACGGCGGGCGCCATCTTTGCGACAGGTGCGGGACCCCTA
>Ga0049083_10000314_pt1 | contig 16797 bp, 27 predicted proteins | sample GreLakmeMI27MSRF_FD_66719 | JGI IMG/M metagenome (GOLD analysis project Ga0049083, IMG submission 66719) | Freshwater lentic microbial communities from great Laurentian Lakes, MI, USA - Great Lakes metaG MI27MSRF | ecosystem: Environmental > Aquatic > Freshwater > Lake | place: Great Lakes...
AGTCCGTGCCCCTCCACTTCCACGCGTTCAAGATCATGCGCACTCCGGGAGAGCTGTCCGCCATGATATCGCGCAAAATGCTAGAGTAACACCCTTTAGTGGCGATCCATAGAGAACGAGACTGGAAACCCTTAGCCTCAGTTGATGTGAGTTGATGTCCATACGGATTCCGTGATACTGGCAATAATGCATTAGTCAATATAAAAGACATTATGAAATAGGATATCAACGTTATGCATGGGAAACCTATGCACGCACTTGAAATCCACGAACAGGGTGGCTCCACTCGAGGCCAAATTATGTGCAGCTGAGAATATAATTTCGAGTCAAGGCAGGACGATCGCGCACAACAACAATGCGATTGCGAGCCAGAACAGGACGATTTTGAGCCACGCTTCGGAGATTTCGAATCTGAAGAAACTCATCGCCTCCCAGACTGAGGATCTGACGGCGGCGCGCCTTGCAAAGGCCATGGCTATACAGCAGGCCCGTGATCTGGACCAGATGCTTGCGGACGCTCAAAACCGGACTATAGCCAGGCTCATAGATCTCGAAAAGAATCTGAAGTAGTGTTTAATTGTTTTAATAAACTGATACATCATCACTATATGTCATGAATCATGGTTTTGTGTGTCATATATACTTCTTGAAATATAAAGGAGGATAATCCCTACCACATGGCGCCACGTGAGGATATGCTCGACTCTCTCGACAGCTTGAAGATGCTGGCTTCCGACGGCGCGTTTGCGAATAAAGAATGGGGACGGGGGGGTAAAAAGGTCGCGCCTGAGCCACAGCCAAACGCCGCACAGCAAGCGCTACAGACACGAGAGGACAATCTACGGGCCCGCGAAAAGGTCTGCAATGATCTCAGCCTCGAATTACAAGCTCAAGACAAACGTCAGACAAAGAGAGACCATGATCTGTTTCTGAGAGAACAACGTTTGGAGAAATATAAGACGGATATAGACACAGATTTGGAGACAAGGAAGGACCTACTCGATGCCGAAGAAAGAGGTATCCAAGGCGCTCAACGCTCTCTAAACGCATCAGCACGCGAGATCACAATTCGAATGGAACAATTGAAATCGAGAGAAGACGCAATAAAAGACTACAAAGACAAAAAAGGTGAGCTCCAATCTACTATAGACAAGCTAACAAAACAGCTTGCACAAGAACAGAACTCACTGGAAAAAGAGAAAGATAAAGTCAAGCAGGAGCAACAGAAACGTGAGGACTCGACAAATATGGCGAATCACCTAATCGAATCAGCCAAGGATAACGCACTCAAAGGCTTGAAACTTTTCGTGCGCATGTGGAAGGATGAAATCCTCACCATGATACAGCAGGATAAATTGCGCTGTATTATTCCACATGACACAACGACCTGGTTCAAATACAATTATTATAAGTTGGACAGTGTCCGCCTAGAAGACTTGACATATTGGCTCAGCGCAACCTTGGATGCCAATATACGAGACCTTCGTATAGATATCGATATACAAAGACCACGATTTGTCATCTTCTATCGGCAGTCAAAACTTGAGAAGTATGCCGCTGAGTCTTGGAATGGTAATCTTCAGAACGCGTTGGACAACATGCACTGCATACAAGACGACGACAGGGATCAAGTAGACGAAAATCTCCGACAGATAGAGATAGAGAGAGAGAGAGAGCGAGAGAGAGAGCTTACTGCGCACACGAACACCGATTGATATTCCCCCTACATTATGTTTATTAAAGAGAACAGATTGTGTGACTACACACGGCATGTCATACGCCAGAGACATTTGTTTTGTCACTGCCCCCTCAGATTGTGTGACTACACACATATGTCGTACTCCGCCCACTGCACACACACACACATGAAACACTTATTTTAGTCAACTCGGCCTGGTACTTAAGAAAATCCCTCCCAACCCCCCCGCAACTTTTTCTCCACAAACATCTTTTAATATGACCTTCTATCCATATATATATATATATATATATAGTCATACCAACAAAAAACTCTATAGAAAAGAGAGAGGGGGGAGGGAGAGAGGAGAGGGCTTGTACCAGGAAAAGTTGACTAAAATATAGCCTGGTACTAAACCGCAACGGTTCAGATTCCGGTACTAATTTGGCGGGGTCTGGGGTGGTCGACTTCCTATGATACATGAAATACACGCGGTGGTCAAATGCTGAACGCAAAATAAATCGGAGTTTTATTACAGTGTAAATTACCGCGACTCATATATGAAATGGTAGACCACGAGGATCACCATCAAAGATATGCAATGGCACACCATGTGGATCACCATTGCGAGTGCCGACACACACACAATGTCTTGAGTCCGGTTGACGTCAGCACGGCATTGTTCGAGACACAGCGTCGCCGTTTTGTGGCTTTCCCAGTCGAGCCCGTCTTGTTCGAACAGTTGATCAATGTTGTTCTCCATCTGACGCAGCTGGGTGTGCATGAGGGCAATAGTTTCCTGGACAGCTTTGAGCTGGGCGGCCAGTTTCTTGACCCGTACCATTTCAAGAAGTATGTGCCAGGTGTGAAGCTCTTAAATACCACTGCGGTTTCTTTTGCATGCTTTTCGCCAGAAGTTCTACTTCTACGTTTGCGTGGAAGACGAACACATCGAATAAACTCTGTTGATTCATCTGAACGCGCCGTTTTGTGTGTGTGTGACGTGAAATACACGCGGTGGTCAAATGCTGAACGCAATTCATTTTTATATAATAACTTATTCCTTACACAAAATTTGCTCGGATACACTCCAAATCGCACCTCACACACTCTCTCTCTCCATCATATCAGGAGTAGGAGGCTCAGTATACACAACATGCGGATCAGTCCATGCTATCACCTCACTCAACGATTCTTCGCGAGGACAGAAGTACGCAGCCGTGCAAGTCAGCCCACACAATATCGTCACCGCGTCACACGCCACGAAATATTCGTGCTCCATCTTTCTGATACCGTCCCCGCCCGTGTGTTTTATATACACACACACACAATTGTCATCTGAACGCGTCATATATATTTTATTACAGTGTAGTTATACACCACACACACACTTTACTCGGGCGATCAAATCAAATTTTGCAAAGTATCCAGTAGCGATTCCAGCTTGCGTTTCCCTGATGAAGGAACCTTTCCCTCGGCGAAGAACGGGTCATAAACATCTCCACCAGTTTCTTCTCCTTGATATTCAAATCTAAAATTTAAAACGGAGAGACCTGCGGTGTCTCTTAAATAGAAATTCATCAGCTTGTAGTCAGCATCCAGTGCAAAAGCGGCTAAACGGATACCGTACGGTAGAAAGTTGTGTATTTTACGACCCTTGTCGACGTCACCCTTCGAACGTGGATTTGTCAGATTGAATGGATTCGGAATTCCCGTCATGAGACTTCCGTCATTTTCACACACTTCCAAGTCTGAACTCATATTTGATCTACACAAATTTTTTATGTCAACTATAACAACCTGTTCATTCAACACCACGTAATTAAATGTATTGCCGCTCCTGCTCATTCGTACAGATGCACCGTCATAATATCTTGCTAACACGTAGAAAATATACCCATCGCGATAGAAAATTCCGTTTCTTATAGCCTGCACGACTTCTTTGGAATCTTCAAGAATCGCTCTAAATGTTTGTCTCCCCCCACCAATCTGCCCGTCTGGACCCCACACCGTAGTGACTTCCCGAAGCTTAGATTTCAGATCTGCACTCGTTATACATCCAACAGCAAGTTCAAGAGTGTCGCTTTCCAGAAACCCGTCAAGTTGGGCTACGATACTGTTATATTCAGCTAAGGTTCCCATAACAAATATGCGGTAGTCTTTTATATCACATTCTCAAATCAAAGCGCCGCCTTCGCCGCCTTCCCGCCTTTCTCGCCATTCTCGTCCATTCTCGCCCGCCCCTCATATAAAAGACACGCCCCTTCTGCGCATACACACACATGTCCGATCACGACGAACCCGCTCTCTACGGCTCCGTCTCTCTCCACGTCAATCCCGGCCAGATCGTCACGCCCCCGCACGGCACAGTCCAGCTCGAAGTGGTCATCGCCTTCACGATGGGCGCGCACGCACGCCTCGGAGCCTCCAGTCCCGTTCGCTTGATGACCGGCACAGGCGAGCTTCTCAGGCTGGTTCTCGTTTCCGCCCGTCTTTGGCGCGAACTCGATCCGTGGGTTGTCATGATAACAACCTGGCCGGCAGACACGGCGGGCTTCTACATCGCCAACGGCGTGTCCTCTGATGAGAGGTTCAATTCTCTGATCGTACCTGACATGGGGTCTTTGTCTGGCAACACCCGGGTCGCCAGGTATCTTCAGGCCTTTTACATGGACATCGGCCAAATCGCCGGAACTGCGCACCTCACCTGGACTGAGGCGGAGATTTTGTGAAGCGTCAATCCATCATCGCTATCTGTTTTTCAAATCGATTGCATTCGCCTGAGTAGGTGTCGCAAATCATGCATTTCTACCCTTGCTCCTACATCACTACTCACCGAGAGACCTTGCGTTGCATTCTGTAAATAAACTTTACACGACACAAATTTAGAACGAAAACCCGGTGTGAGTCTTTGACGACACACCGCTTCACCCATCTCTAAATGGCCCAAAATAGCTGGATATGACTTGGTATGCGAACCCCTCCCTCCTGCCTCTTCATTATGTGAATGTACCCATTCATTACAGGCCTTACTTAAGCAGTTATTCATTTGCGCCAGACTGTCATCAAACACTTCTGCATATTCTGACCTCAACCGATGTTTATCCCGTGCTAGCGCTTTTAGATATTGACCCAACACTGCATCTGACATGTTTGATGCACCCACTACTGACATGGTAATCATATCCTTGTCTTAAATACTACTTTGTCTGTATGTGCATGGAAATCTAGATGAACTGTATTTCCCCGCCTCCCCGCCCTTTCCCGCCTTCACATAAAAATATACACCTTCACCCACAAATTGTACAAAAACACGAATCTTGTATGAAAACACTGAAAATGTTGATGATCAAGTTCAACTTGCGGATGTCATTGGTTGATTTGAAAAATATCCACGATTCTATTTACACAAGTGAATAAATGAAATGTATTTACGATCACTGGATTTCAGCCATGTCCGAATGTCTTCGCACGATGGTCACAGAAATGGCTGCTTGTCTCTCTGCCGCCGAGTTGACGCGTATCCTCCTCAAAGTCATTCCTGAGCGCGAGCTTCGCTTGTATCAGCCTCCAACACCTCGACAGATTCCCGGTTTACGACGCCAACCACGCGCTGGATCCCCCCAGCAAGCAATGATTTACGACCCAGCATACTCCGCCCTATTTCCCGACTCCGACGATCTTGAATTCCTCGAGGAAATACGCAGCGTCGTCCTGGCACAAAATCAGGATCGAGATTCTGAGACACTGCAGTTCCTCCTTGCAGAATTCGAGACCTACTCCGCCAAGCAAGAACCCGATGTACCCAATTTCTTCCACCCCATCCTCATCGTCTTCAAACAATGGCACGAACGCACACACACCAACCCTGCAGCCACTCTCCACAATCCCGAGTCCACACAAGCATCCAATCTCTCGAGCCTACTACTCCACATGAAAACGATCTCCTCAACTCTATAACACTTTGAGCCAAAGCTCCGTTTATTTATATCAAACAGACATAATAAATGACACGTGTGCACTCTCCCGTTCGCGTCTACACGCCCGCATTGAGCATGCAGCCTGGTACCGGATGTTATTGCTTGATTTGAAAAATATCCACGATTCTATTTACACATGACAGCAAGAGTGCGTGTTATATATCCCTCTCTGACAAGTCATGTAATTCAAGTAAAAGAGCATTGACACACACACACGCTGCCTCTGTAGACTCGACGTGAGGAGGACCTGGCTCTCTCGGTTTGTTTCTGAAGTACGTATCTCGTGGTATATTGTATATCTGACGGGGTGTTCTGCCTCTGTCGACATCATGCCCAAGCGTCCATACATCACCCAAGTGCCGATTTAATAAGTCAATTATTTGTCGCAGAAGTTTCACATTGTGTGACAACCTCCTAATATCCAAAGATCGAAACTTCACACGAAATTTCCAGAACTTGATGGCGCTCCGTGCATGTTCTCTCGCAGCATCGCGAGAATGGTCGTCCGTTCGCTCGCACATTGTTCTGGCACTCCTAATTTCACTTTGAAATTCAGGGAAGACATCACCAAGAAAATTCATGTCGTTGTATATAGAATTAATTGTAACGCTCAACAACTTGAATTTGTCCTCCTCAGAGACATACGTGGTCGTCATACACGACACACACTCCTGTTTTATAGTACAACAATTCATAAACCCATGTATAAAAGCACACGATATCCATGTCATGCCACTGATAAACAGGTCTCTCTCCGCGATGGTCGCCCTGCCGCGGGCTCTCTTTTCGATGGCAGCCCTGCTTGCCGTGTCCCCGCCTTCACCCACCAATTCCCGCCTTCACACACACATTCCCGTTGAGACTTACGTTCTCCATTGATAAACAACCACGTTTTCTTTTCCATGTTTTTCTTTTCCACGTTTTTTTCCAACGTTTTTTTCCCACGTTTTTCTTTTCCATGTTTTCTTTTCCATGTTTTCTTTTCCAACAAATTGTGAAGAGCCAAGTACTTCCAACAAATTGTGAAGAGCCAAGTACTTCCAACAAATTGTGAAGAGCCATGTCTGAAGCCGCTAGACCACAAACGCGCACCAAGGTCCCAAACCGTGCTGCCCTCCCCATACCCCCGCCCCCGTCACCCATCGCCAAGACCGCACGCGAGCGCAAGAGCATCGCGGCCCGCCAGGCCGGCCGCGCTGCGCAGCGTGCCATCAACCGCACCAACGCCGTCTTAGACGCCGACGAAGTTGACACGCTCCAGGCGCAGATCGACGAGCTCGACGAGCTGTCCGACGAGGACAGCGCCAAAGAGTACGCCATCATCAAGGCCCGCTTCGCCGCCCTCGCCGGCGAGCACAACAGCAAGATCGCAACCGAGGCCAACAAGGATCTCAGCTTCACGTGCGCCATCTGCTTCGACGACTGCAGCATTTTCGCGTGCACGGGCCTGCGCATCCTCACCCCGTGCGGCCACGGCTTCTGCGCCGGCTGCATCGCGACCCACATGTGCGACGACGCCCCGATTAGCATCTGCCCCAACTGCCGCATGCCCATCACCTCCGTCATGCCCCCGTTCTTCTGACTTCTCAGCTTCTAAGTTCAGCAAACAAGATATAAGCCCGCCTCTCACGCAATGCGCGTTTTCTTTTTGAGCACTCCACACCTCGTCGAGCACCTGCCCGACGTCAGCTACACCGCAAACATGGACCTCGACACCCCCTTCAGCGACATCATAACCGCCGTCTGTGCCGCCCTCGCCTGGCGCGAGCACGACACGGTCTTTCTCTTCAACCCCTGGGCCTGGCGCCTAGTCCCGCCCGGCAGGACGCCGCTGTCCTACAACTTCGACCACAACGACGAGGTCTGGATTTACTGCGTGCCCGCAGAGGCTACCAATTGAGAAGTAATAAACAACTTCATATAAACAACTTCATGCACACTTGTTGTAATAAAGCCCTTTATTTCTTCAACATGAAGCACACTCCGCCTTCCCACACGTTCCCGCCTTCCCACACTTTCCCGCCCATTCCCGCCCGTCCCCACCCGCGCCACCCACGCCACCGCGCTAGCCTGTGCACTCGTGACACTTCGCCGCCACCGCGTTCGCCACCCGCCACGGGTGCATTTCCATCGTCGCGGGCACCTTCTTCACCCGTTCGAACACCGCACGGTGCCCGGCCTCCCACGTCACGTCTCCGCTCCGTCTCTGCACACACACACGCATCCGCTCTCTCTCCGCGTCCAACCACACCTGCTCCAGCGCCGCCAGCGTACATCCGTCGGCCTCCAGCGCCGTGATGTACTCCACCGGCACCTCCTGCGTCGCCAGCAAGCGCGCGAGCTCGCACATTCCTTCACGCCTCACGCACAGCTCCCACCCGTCCGTCGCAAATACACTTTTTACTTTTTTCAACGCCTTTCTCTCACAGCACACTCACGTGTATTTATATCTCTGTGTGAAAAACTGCGAGTCCTTTCAGTTTCATGAGCAATGTGCACATCTCAACCTTTTCAGGCTCTTGTGCTAGTAACAATTTCCGTCTCTCTTCCTCATCTCTCATCCTATTTACCTCGTTCCATATATATCTGGAGATATCTGTGATATACTTCCTCGCCTTTACAACTTCTGTATCATTTTCAGTTAGAACGCCGTTGCGAATCAAGTGTTCAATATTCCCCCATGCGATTCTGCTTATCGGTACAAGTTGTTTGAACAAAGCAAGATTTGTATACTTCTGAATTTCTGCCAATCCTTGTAGTTTGAACGTGTTCATAATCCTATACACATTATGAAAATTATCGGGATCATGGGGATTTTGAAGATCATCCGTGCATCTCCCGAATAATTCCTGCAAGGTATCGCCCATGAAGCTCAAGCAAGGACCATTTATATGACATGGCCCCATATTTCATTACAGAACTCAGTATTCCAATTATATGTCTATGTCTCCACACTTATCGCAGCACAGTCACATGTATTCATATCTCTATGTGAAATCACACTTATGTGTGAAAATTTGTGTGTGTCAAATTTCGGGAATCCCGACGTCAACCCGTACGCCACAACATGTCGGGAGATAGTATAAACGAGGCATGTATCCATTGGCATGTCGGCAGTAGAGGCTGCACACACACAGGCTGCAGTGACACTGACCGACTTGAAACACATGCGATTTCCTGCGGATGTCGCGCACGCTGTCGCACGGTGGACATCAGCTGGTTGGACTGTCGAGCAAGTACAGAAGAACATATTACACCGCTTCAGAAGTCACATAGACGGTCTCGATCTCCTCTTGGATCCTGCGTTCAAAGACAGCGAATCTTTGAATATACGCTGCTCTCTAGAGAACAATTATTTATGTACGATCACCGCATGCACACCAGTAGCGAATTACAAACGAATCGTGCTGGTGTGGCCCGGTGGCCGTCAAGAGGTGTGGGAACTGACGTTGGACACCTCTCCACGCGATGGCACTCCTTATATTGAGAACTTTATATATTCTGCCTATCAGATGGACGGGAAAAGGATTCCTCATACGCTATCGAGCGCAGATATGCTATCGAGCGCAGATATGTGTGCACTGCTACGACAACTGCAAGCGCTGAAGTGACACACAATATCCCGCCAATTCCAGCCCTCTCCCACACTTTCCCACCCGCGCGGATCTCGGGGTTTTTATGACGCTCACACATTTCATGTCTCAATTTCATCATATTCAGCCAACATTCTCAGTAAATCATTTACTTGTAACATGACTGTCTCGATATATCCACACACACTTGAAAAAATAGGCCCCTGCAATACTCTCTCTCTCATTTTTGTCACGGTCTTCTGCACCTCCACGAGCTTTGTGTGCACGGACGTGGTCTCCAAGGGGTTCATATATCTTCTCTGGATTTCCTGCAAAGCATTCCGAAAAACAGTGTCTATGTAAGCCTTCGCATTTTCAGGAGTCCCAGGTTTCGCGCTTCGTTCTTCATCTCTTATGACTATGCCGCTCACCATCTCTTCAAGTTTACTCGTAATTTCTCGATGTTTGTCCTCCCGTTCCATGTCTCCATTTATCCCTACGCTTTTCAATTTGCCTAGTAGCGTTTTGACATCCTCACCACCATCGTGCACAGACATTGATCTTCAAGTAAATATCTTTTATATCGGTCGCAAGTAAATGTCGAAAGTCACACAGATATGCACATAACCCACACTTTCCCGCCCGCGGGCATCGCGGGGTTATTATACGCACACACACACTTTCAGATCTATTTGCCATTCTTCTTGCGTTTTTCACCCGACCACAATTTCCCATTCTCAATTCGAACCCCCACGTCATCATGATCCAGGCCATGCATGATCTCATTGTTTGTCTGTCGCTCTGTACCTTCGGGGTTGATCTGCTTCGTCACAGCCCGATGCCACACGACGTCCCGGGGGTCGCGACTCGACTGTGTGCTTTGCATATACTGAAGTTGCGACTGCGAGAATACGTTGCTCCTGAATGCAACTGCCAACGTCGCGGGGCTTATCAGACACACACACATGCCACAACCGGACAAGCACGGAGCGCTAATGGCATATTTGCATCTTTTTGCTTAAATGGTTTCCCCATATTTATCCGCATTTCACACAAATTCACCACATTCTAGGCCTCAGTACCAATTATATGTCTATGTCTCCACACTTATCGCAGCACAGTCACATGTATTTATATCTCAATGTGAAAAACTGTATCAATACCATTAGGGGGGGACCATATAAATCCCATAAGAAATTGGTGGGGTCATTTATTGGTACTAAATATAACATCATATCGGTCATCGTCCATACCGGTGCACATATTTATATAGCTATGTATGTGTCAAGTGTGCAGACATAGACACATAATGGTATATTTTGAGATTTAATAGACCTTATAAATGATAGTTTACATGTGGATAGCATATTAAACACTCGTGTCTGAATATCATGGTGCATGAAAACAAGGGAGAGTTTTGCGAGGGAGAGAGCGAAGAGCACTGTGGCTGTATGCGCCTGAACACGTGCACATCACTCGCAGTAAAACTCATTAAAAGCTATGGAGAGGCAATACCTGCCAGTATCCACAAAGAATATCATGCATACAAGACAAACCCAAGTCCTGAGAATAGTTCTGCCCTCTGCCAAGCAGTGTGGGAACACACAAATCCTGACCTGCTGGCGTTCATACAGACGTATCAGCAGTACACATCCAAGAATGACGTGCATGCACTACTAGACCAATTGATAGTGAGTAACGAGCGCGAATCCACAGATGACACATGTGACTGTGAGGATCAAAAGAGAGAAGTCCCTGTGATAGTTATCCATGGGGTTGTTCATGGATGAAGTTTATTAAAACGTGGGGGACTTACACCAGTCTCGTTGTCACCTCCTACTTGCGGTTCTCCGTAAATAAAAATCTTCCCAACTAGTCGTACTTACGCAGACGTACACCTTCGTCCTCGAGCTTACCGAGTTCATACTCGACAGTATCATCCCGAGGAGTGTTGGGCAAGGTTGGAATATCATTACGATACTCATCGTAAATGCGTGAAGACACGTTCTCATCAAGAGACTTTAGCGCCGACACGACCGCTGCCTCACCAGCAAGTGAATACTGCTTCGTTTCAACGACAGCAGTCAGGTACAGAAGAACGATTTTCTCCATATCTTCTGCAGACATGTCCTTGAATTTGTCCATCAGGAAGATGCTTGTATAGTTGTCATCTTAAATAGTATATTTGTCTATTTGTCATAGACGGAGATGATTAACATATTCTTTATAAATGAATGAAGTAATTCTTTCATGGACTCACGCTGCTGTGCCCAGCACACAATATTCCCACTCAGCGATCAAGAACGAGGGGCATGCGATGCTGCCCTCCATCTATCCCAGCACACCACGATAGAACTCCTACCAAACGTGCATATCAACGATAAGATGGAGCTTAGTGGATTCCATTTCGAGGCCGCTGGCTGTGACATGGCCCACGTTCTTCCTATCCCCAGCAATCTATGTGACTGTATCGTGGCATATGAGATAAAAAATGAAACAGACACTGCATTCAATCATAACGTCCTGCATATTTTACAGAATATAGACGAATACAAACAAAAGCTGAATGCAATCATAGACGAGTTAAAGAGTAACACAGGGAGAGTCCCCACGTTCTCGTGTATGGTAGATGACGACGACGAGGCATGCAAACAGGAAGAGCTGGTATTCGTAAAGAATATATGTGATAGAGAAGTATGGGATGAGCAATTACCGCGCAAAGTTGGGCTGTACCACGCGTTTGTGAGACCGAATACGAAAGACTCGATCAAGCACAAACTTTTCATTGTGGTATCTGGATCCTTAGCATTTCTTGACGAGGAATTTCATAGGACTTGGCAAGATTGCAACACGTTTGTGACATGTGAACAGTTACTCGAGTCGGAGGAACTGCAATTTCTCAGATCTGCGACAATTCGCAATCACAATCGCGTCGCCGCCCGCGTGGCCGACACACTCGGACTCCAAGTCCGCTGTTTCATTGACAGCGAGGATCCGACGAACAAGAAAAGAAGCGCTCATCCAACGACAATTACCATGAAGAGTGATATCCACCTCGATCTCTCCACTGGACGGGTGCACATGGTGGATGCCGGGTGTTTTTTGCACAATAGCGTGAACGGTATATTACACGAGATGCACACGGCTGAAGGATTTTGGTTGTTCCAAGGGCCTGTCGACAACGCGTCATATAATTGCTTCGGCACAATTTTCAATCATTACAAGGACGTCAGCTGTTTTCCGACGACCACCCTCCGTTATCACGATAAATTCACAGCTCGTGGCACCATTGTCTCAAGTCAGCACGGTGGGGAGTCCACGAAAGACACCATTTGGGAGCTGAAAGTCCCCACCGAAGTTACCACACTATTCCCCGATGAGTCGTACATGAAAATGGCCGAGAGTTTGGGGTATAATAGAAATCAAATGGTCGTCAGTCTTATGCCCGTGATCCAATATGTTTCGGAACGGGCGGTTTGATCATATCACTGACGTTGTTTTTTTCTAATTCAATAACGAGGAAATACTTCCCGGGGCGTGTGAAGTCTTGCCGTCTTCAACCCACGCATTGATGACCTTATTTTTCTTACCATTCTTACCACAGAATGTATTGGTTTGCGAATGGCAATTTGGGCATAAAAAAGTTAAATTTTCGAGTCGGTTGTCATTATTCACTCCGTTGATGTGTTCCAATTGAAGATGGATTTCTTGGTCATTCCACATGAGAACACCATCACGCTTTGTGAAGTTCGCATTTTTGCACGCGTTGCACTCATAAGGCCGATCAAAATCGCGTATGAGTCTTTTTTTGATGTTGTTCGTTTGTGTATACTGACTGTCGACCACGAATATTTTGTCATTACTGATTTTGTCATTATTGATTTTGTTTCCCTGTGTGTACCGATTTTGTCTACTTTGTCTAAGATAACGAAAGTGATCCAAATTTAGTTTCATATTGATAGCCTTCTTCTTTATTTGCCGTATCATGTTAGTATTTTTTGTTCTACCAAAATCATCTGTTTCACAACCACAGCGAATCTCTAGATCTTTCCAGCCGGTGGCATGACGCACGTGGTGCGCAAAGTCCTGTGGGGAAATGTCGTACAACATTGAGTAGACACGAGACTCGATTCGACTGACATACGCTTTAAACGATTTTTTTTGATAACACAACGTTTCATGTTTTTGAATAAATGTGACGTGGCGATTGGATTCAATATGAACAACGCGAGTGTGAGTCTGAAATCTATATAAAGGCATTATATAGAAGAGCAATGAAGACTTGCGTCAACATTTGCTTTGAAATGCCAGATAAGAGTGAATGTGACAAAATGTTTGAGTATCTCACAGAGCATCCAAGAGATATATGGAATTACGAGGAGCGTGTCAGACAGAACTTTCATGACAGAGGCTTCGAATCGCAGTTTCATGTGCATTGGACGGACGCTGACATTCTATCTACCAGAGTAACAAGGTTAACATTCAAAGATATGATCAAATACGAAGTCACGTTACGACAAGATGCGAAGGATCCGCGACTCCTCGTAGACATCCTACACAGATGCAATAATACACAGGAAGGAAATATCGGCAGTCACTGGACCATCCACGCATGGTATCGAAAAGAGGACGAAGACAGATGGACCGCAGATGCGGGTAATAATGGTGAAGTGAATCGTTATTCGGTGAGGATACAGGCGCTCTTGTGCCAGATGAAGGAGATGATGTCTGAATAGAGATATTTATTGTGAAAACGCATACAATAACACTGCAAGGGTTTAGGATTTACGGGGCATATAGACCCACTCCGGCTCCGGGGAGGGCTCCGGCTTGTAGTCGCAGGCCTTGAGCATTGCGGTCCTCGCGGCCCTGGCGTCAGCCATGCGCTTCTCCTCCGCCTCGCGTTCGGCAGCCTCACGCTCCTCGCGTTCGGCCTTGGCAGCTGGGGTCTCGCGATTCGCCTCCTCCGCTAGATCCAGCTGCTCCCAATCGTTGCTCGGCTCTGGCATGAAGTCGCGGTAGTCTACAAGTTTCTTGTTGACTGTCTGCTTGCGATAGGGCATTCTGATGGGTGGGACTCGTGTGTCTTAAATATAAAACATTGCGAACGCGTGATGGGCTAAATTATACAAAAGAACGCGGATGAAATGCGCCACCCATATACATGGTGTGGGCGATACGCATGTCATATGTGAAGAAGTGAATCTTTATTCAAGAAAGAACTTTTCAGAAACAAATAAGACAAGTTGTATATAAAAGGATGTACATATTTTCATATCGAAAATGTTCATGCTCAACAACCTTTTCCTCCAAAACACCCACAAGGAAGAAATGAAGGTAGAGTGGTCTGTCTTTAAGCAGAGGGTGTACGCCCTTCAGAAGGAGATCGAGGAATTGAAGGATGATCTCCGTTACGAAGTAGCTGCTACCCGCCGCACGGGTGGCATGTTCACCAGGGAGCAGTGGACTGTGGGTAGTGCTGAGTGGCTCCGTCTGGATGACTATGACAAGGACAGGATCCTGAGGTTCATGTATCCTTCGATTTAATACTTTTATTAAACAATTCAAATTGGTAAGTTATAGACGACTGCGTCTCATTTCACAGAGCAAAATAGGGACAAGAGTCAAGCCCCCTTGTGGAGCGCCAAGCTATTTTCATAGATGAGTCGTATTACTTCCGCGTGTGTGTGCTAATATGACCCTCTCCACCATGTTCCGGTCACGCTCCGTGTATGAGTTGACCTCGCGTTCGGCGCCGTCCACCCACTGGCGGTGTTTCGAGGGCGGCTCCCTGTGTTCCTCACGGTACTGTGAGGCTAGGGCCTTGCCGATCGCGATCGAGTCCGAGTGCTTGAGCCGCACCCCGAGCTCCTGTGCCACCTGACTGACGGAGATGCTGCGTGAGGTGGCAAGAGACTCGCCGTTGGTTATGAGCGCCTGCTGACCACCGAAGAGTGCCGTCTTCATCGAGTCCTCGAGCTGAAGACGGAGCCGATCGTCTTTCTTCCAGTCGGGATTCAGGGAGGTCATGAGTCCGGCGAACATCTGCACGTTCTGCATGCTCTTTTCCTGTAGTTCCGCAGGCATCCGTGACTTCCTCTCCTCAAGCGCCAGTTTCCTCTCTTGAATCTCCAGCTCAAATAGAGTGTCCTCACGATCCAGTTGGCGTTTACTACCAGCCGCGTCAATCACAGGCTCCTGTGCCAGCGCCTGGCGGTAGGCCTGGTGGATCGGGGCGGAGGACGCTGCGTTTGAGTGAATCTCTTCGAGCATGGATTTGTCGCCTGCCATGTATCGCGTGAAGACGCCTTCAACGAGGTGGCGGAACTCGGCGGCTACATTGCCACCAAGGATCATCATTAGTCTCTGCAATCCGCGCAGGGTCATGACTGGAGTCTTACGATTTCTTATTTGTTTTCCATTCCTTAAACCTAAATTTTCGTACTTTAAGAAAACCATAGTGAATTTTATTTCATCTTTGAATTCAGATTTTTCGGAAATCAAATTCCTCCACGTCACACTCGTCCACGAAGGTGACATAGTCGGACACGCCAGATCCATAAAATTATACACTGAGAAAAGGTGATCTCCGTCAGCGGTGATCGTTGCCCGCACAGTCGCATTTCCCGCGAGCTTAAGGAGGAGCTCGGACATTTTGATGTGGTGTGGAATCAGACAACGAATGTCTACTTTATATTTTTTTGTTTCTTATGAAGACTACCGGTGAGAGGGGGTTCAAAGTTGTAGTGGAGATTCTCAGGAGAGACTGTCGAATTCAAGTCCACTTCAATGAGCATGGAGGTATCTCCATTCATGTAGCGAGCGAAGGTGTCCTCGACGATCGGTCGGATGTCTTCATCCAATTTTAGCATGCACAGTAGTTTTTGTAATCCCTCGATAGTCATGCCGGGGGTTGTGAACTTCCGTATTTTGGTGCTCGGTACAGCCAGGACCAAGGCTTCCTTGACCTCTGTGAACTTTGAAGTGTCAGATATCAGACGCTTCCATAGGAGTCGTGCATACGATCCAGTTTTGTGACAGACTATGTTGATGAAGTGTGTCACCGAGAATACCCGTATCCCACCGCCAGTGGTGATGCCCTTGATATTCGAATTACCGATGACCAAGTACACCGCAGACATGTCTGATGTGAAAACGTACACATGGAATGCTATAATTGATTTTTTGAGTAATGAAACACATATTTTAGTTAACTTTTTAGTATCAGGAAGATTTTCCCACCCCCCCTTCAACTTTTTATACAAATATACTTCATATGACAGGTGTATTATGGCGTGTGTACACACACATATTAGATGAAACGCCTTTTTTAGTCAACTCGGCCTGGTACTTAAGGAAAACCCTCCCAACCCCCCCCGCAACTTTTTTATATAAATATATTTTAGTATGACCTTCTATATCTATATATATATATATATATATATAGTCATATCAAAAAAAATCTATAAAAAAAAGAGAGGGGGGGGGAGGGAAAGAGGAAATGGATCTGGTAGTATCGAGTTGACTAAAATATTTATGACATGCATATGAGGTTGCATGTACACAC
>Ga0049083_10000315_pt1 | contig 16782 bp, 17 predicted proteins | sample GreLakmeMI27MSRF_FD_66719 | JGI IMG/M metagenome (GOLD analysis project Ga0049083, IMG submission 66719) | Freshwater lentic microbial communities from great Laurentian Lakes, MI, USA - Great Lakes metaG MI27MSRF | ecosystem: Environmental > Aquatic > Freshwater > Lake | place: Great Lakes...
GCGGAAAATGCGCCGCCGCTAAGCACAGCAGCCCGCCCCCCACCCACCCACCCACTCCCCCCCCCGGCGCGGGGTGCCCGGAGCTGGCCGTGACACCCACCCACTCCCCAGGGGGAGGGGGGCACCGGGGCACCCACCACACTTTGGCACCGGCCTCCGAGGGGGTTAGAAATCAGCTCCCCTGCGCATTCGTAGCCTGTCGTGCCTTGCCTGGCGCCATGGCGAGCCAGCTGTCGCCGGAGGAGGGCAAGAGCGCGGCATTGTTGGTTGGGGGCCAGGCTGTGCGACTGATGAACGACCAGCACTTCAGCGAGCTGCGCAGAGCGCTAGGCTACGACTGCTGGCTGCCTGAGGCTGTGGCCGGCTTCGACTGGGGTCGGATGGCTGCGGGTGGCGGCAAGGGCGGCGACAAGATGGCGCGAACGCCCTGCAAGCGCCTCTTCGTTAAGGAGGTGTCTGGCGGCGACCTGGAGACGCTCACCAACCAGGAGTTTTTGAAGGCGCGCACTGCGCTGCCAGCCTGCTATAGCGGCTGCGTGCGGCCCTGCTGCATGTCGGTACATTGCGTGTGCTGAACCGTGCACGCTCACAGGCATACGTGGCACGCGTCTCTACCGGCAGCTCGCTCATCGTGCATGTCCTGGCGCACTTCGCGCGGCCGGACGGGCAGACATGCCTCATCATGAACAACTGGCTGCCGGTGCGCTCGCTCGTCAACTGCTCTGAGCCTCGCGCGTGCGCATCTGGCCCCACGCTTGCTGCCGCGCGAGCGCAGCACGTGAGCGCCCTCTCTGACGGCCCCTAACGCACCCGGCTGCGCGCACAGCCAACGACGGGGATCACTTGGTCACGTCTGTTTGACCTCAAAGGCACCGCTGACGACAAGGTGCTCTTGGTGGACGGTGAGCCTTTGCCTGAGGTGCGTCGCGAGCGCCGTCTGTGCGTCGCGGGCACTGACGTGGCTCGTGGGGGCACCACCGCAGGCACACAAGCGCTTCTACAACCTGCCCTGGATGTGCGCGGAGAGCGTTGCGTGCGACGCTGGCGCGGCGTTGACGCCGGAGCACCGTCGCAAGTACGTGGCTGGGAAGCGCGAGGCGTTCAAGGCGAAGTTTCACTTGACGGCAGCTCAGCGCGCTTCTGTGCTCTCCTCGCTGCGCGATGACGTGGCATTTTTGTCGTCCGACCACGCCGCCGGCGGGCTCATGGACTACAGCATCATCCTGGGTGTAGCCACGCCCCCGACGGACGACGCGCTTGCGACTGCGGAGGCCCTTGCGCCGCCTGCACCCCGTGCAGCACACGCGCACCCGATGGCTACGATACACCAGGGCCAGCTGCGCGTGCACTACATCGGCATCATCGACTTCCTGCAAACCTGGACGACCAGCAAAAAGGTTGCGCACCTGATCAAGGCGTGCTGCGCGCCGCACCCAATCTCCACCGTGCCGCCCCAAGCCTACGCCCGCCAGTTCATGCAGCACTTCGAGGAGGCGTTTAAGGACGACGGCGCGGAGGCGCAGCCGCCGCCGGCGGCGGCGGCGGCGGCGGCAGCGGCGAAAGAGCCGGAGGAGCAGGGTGCTGCTGCGGTCGCGGTCCCTGAGCCGCTATGAGCGATGGACACCGTCCCGTAGTATTATTAAGGATTGAATTCGAAAGTGTTCGTTCAAAGAGGCACCACCACCATCTGCGTGCGGCGCATGATGCCACATCACTCGCACTTCATTTGGCCGCTCTGCGCTCCAGCGCCTCGCGCCAGGTCCCTCCCCGTGTATGCGCCCATGAGCGTCGCCGCCAGCAGCGCCTGCGCAGCCAGGAAGAGGAGCGATGCCTGCCAGACGGTGCGGAAGGCGTCCCGTTGTCCGTCAGCCGCCACCTGGTCGTCCGTGCCGCCAAACTCCAGCGCCGCCGCGCACGCCAGCCAGTACAGCTGCGCCGCCAGCCAGGCACCCGCGGCCAGGGCGGCGCGGCGGCGAGCAGGGGAGCCTGCTACGACGGCTCCTCCTCCTCTTCCTCCTGCTGCGAAGCCCGGCGCCAGCAGCGGCGCGAGGCACATCCACCAGGTGAAGTACTGGGCTGTAATGACCCGGTTGAGGGCCACGAAGCAGAGCGTCTGAAAGAAGAAAGCCGCAGGCGGGTCCCGCCTGTAGGCCCACCCGCACCCACCCACCACCGCAGCCTGGGGCGACCCTCCCGTCAGACGCAGCGCCAACCCAGCCCAGCCCGGCGCCGCCGCCGCCGCCGTGCGCGCGTGCGACAAATACGCGCCATAGAAGTCAGCCGCGAAGTTGTGACGCGGGTCGCTGCGGCCCAGGTGGTACAGGTACGCCTCCTGCACGAAGCGTGCGCCGTAGAGGCGGTAGCACAGAGCCCCCAGAGCTGTAAACGCGGCGAGGAAGCCCGAGGCGCACGCGCTCGCTGACGTCACACGGCGAGGCCACCTGGCAGCGGGCGGGCCGGCGAGGAAGAAGAGGCCCAGGGGCAGGCAGTGGACGAGGGGGTAGAGCCGCAGGTGCGTTGCGCAGCCCAGGAGCGCCCCCGAGAGCCACGGGCGTCGCTCCAGCGCAGCGCGCAGCGTCAGGAGGAGCAGCACCGCGAGGAGCGAGTCGCAGCTGCCGCGCGTGGAAACTGGGAGGCGGGAGTGAGAGCCTGGGGCGAGACCGGGGGTGGGGGGAGAGGGCGGAGGCCGCACCGGCGACTGTGAACGGGTTGAAGAGCGCCGCGGCGCAGCCTAGGCGCGCCGCGCGGTCCGAGGCGCCCGTGGCGCGCAACACGTCCGCCACCAACCACCCGGCAAGCAGGTCAGCAGCGCAGAAGAGCGCCTTGCCCCTGCAGACGCACAGGTGGAGTCACGCGAGCGCTCTCGCGCTGCAGCCTTCAGGCCGCACCAGGCTGGAAACCACACGTTGGGCAGCAGCACGGCGGCTAGCAGCGGCGTGTATCGGTAGGTTGCGCGGTCGTACTGGGCAGCGTAAAGGATGGAGCGTCAGGAAGAGTCCTGCGAGTCGGGTTGTCAAGCGCTGCGCACCGGAGACCCTCCTGCAGCCATGAAGCGCGCCGCGTCGCTAAAGACGTCATAGTCCACGTCTGTGTAGCGAATGCGGCTGTGCGCATCCTGCCACGTGCCTGCCAGCGCCAGCGCGAGGCGCACAGCCGCGCCGGCGAGCAGCACGCGGCGCAGGTGCATGCACCGCCCCAGCTGCGTGCACAGGAGGCGGAGGGCCAGAGGTGTGCAAAATGCCAAGAACCCAAATAGAACCAGAGAACGCTCGAACGGGACAACGTCTGTTCGCTCGAGCGAGCTCCTGTTCGAGACACCCTACTTCAGCAGCTGCGTTTAACAGCTGCGTTTGGTGGATCCTCTATGCCCTCGCATGAGCTAGTATGAGTGAAGGTCGTTTACAGCGAGCGTGCCAGCAGCGGCGCGTGCACACGGCGGGCAATGCGAGCGTCATTGCAGCTCCGCCCACAGCCAGCCCAGCGCAGCCGTCACGTGCGGCTCACACCCGACTCTACCCCCCTGCAACAACCTGCGTCCCGAAGCTGCGGGCGGAGGCGGCGAGGAAACAGCTGCAACGCTTCCCGGCGGCCCCGGCGGCGGCGGCGAACTGGTGGGCAACGGCACGCTGATGCTGATGTCCTTCACCAACTTCACTTTTGCAACCTTGAGGATGATCACCACCACGATGCCGCCCACGATGAGCATGAGAAACATGAGGATGCATTTGTCGGTGGCCATTGAGCGCGTTATGTCCGTGAGGAGCTTCTTCGCCTTCTTCATGCTGAACTGGATCTCGTCCAGATCGTTCACGATCTTCTCCATCTGGTGTGTCTGCTCCGACAGCATCGCAGCAGTTTGTTGCCCGATGGCAATCGTGTCCTCAACCACTCGCGCGCTTCTCTGAATGCTCTTCTCCGTCTCACTCATGGTGCGCCGCCCGGTGTTCATCAGCTGCTGAGTGGTCATCTGAGATGTAATGTCCTGCCCTGCGCCCATCTCGCCCATCGCAACGCCTCCCTCGCCCTCACCCGAAGCAGCCTTACCCTTGCCCTTCTTCTTGGTGGCGCCGCCGCCGGCCGCATCCTTTGCCGCCGTCGCCTCCATGAGCTCCTGAGCGCGGCAGCGTGCAGTCAAAGACACGTACCACCTTGCTGCGCTGCGCTCTCCGCGCGCCTGTTTATTCTGCAGCTCCTCGCCGCGTTTCTTCTTCTGCGCCACGAACTTGTTGAGCTGCACCACCATGTCCTGCATGGTGGGGGGAGCGGGGGATTAGGGCTGCCTTTGCAGGAACGCTGACGCCCGCCAGGATGCACAGCAGCCGGCGAAGGCGCGTGGCCGAGTGCGCAGAGGAGCGGTGCACGCACGCTCTTCTTGCGCTGCACTTGGCCAGCGTCCGTGCCGTCCGTGCGCGCCTCCTTTTCAAACTCGCGGATGAGCCTGCGGACAAAGCCTCAGCGCACGCCACGCTGACGCTGCAGCTGGGCGTGGTGCTCAGGCGACTGCGCACCGCTTGCACTCGGTCATCTTGCCTCCCAGGTCCTTCAACAAGCGCTGCGCTTGCTCTGGGTCCTGCTCCCGGTCCACCGCGCGCATGCCTGACTTGAGCTCCATGAACAGCGCCGTAAGCGCACGTTCGTGCGACTCGGCGTCCCCCATTGGAAGGGCGGCTGGTGCCCACTTGCCACGCCGGGAGAAGGAGGACTCAACGCGAGCGACGCATGCAAACCGCTGCCGGCCTCGCCCGCACGGGCGACTGCCGCGGCGTCACGCGCTCAGCGACGGGCGGAGCGCAGTGCACGGGCGGGACGCACCATCGCACCTGGTGGGGTCCTCCTGGTTGGCACGTGCGGGGCCCCCCGCCCGCGCGTGCCCCGCCTGCTGTGTCTCACTGCCTCTCTGCTTCTTCGGCGCCATGTCGCTGTCCCTACGCTGCCCTGCTGTAGCTCTGCCCTTGCGCCCGGCACTGCGTCGCGGCGGCGGCCGAGTGCGCTCACCCGCTGTGGCGCTCTTCGGACCAAGCAAGAAGGAGCTGGCGCTGCGGCTGCAGCTGGACCAGGCTACGCGGGCGCTGCAGGAGGCGAGCCGGCGATCTGCTGAGCTTGCGCTGGCTTTGGAGGCTGAGCGTGCTGCGCGAAAGGCCTCTGAAGAGACCACAGCCGCTTGGTTGGCGCGAGTCAATGCAGCAGACAAGGAGGTTTTCAAGCTGGAGCAGCGACTTGTGGATGCGGACAAGACGCTCGCGTCCTATAGCGCCACCGCAGAGCGGCAGATCGCAGCCCTTGCAGCCGCACTGAAGCAGCACGGTATCACGCTTTGACGCTGCTCCGCTGTGAAGCTGCACGCTGTGGTGCACTTTAGGAGCTAGGGCGCGTGCGAGACGACAAAGTCCAAGGGCTGCCCTGAGGAGCAGACGGCCACGCTCCCCTTCCTCTCTTCTCGGCGCGACAGAGATGCTCGCCATTTCACAGTCTGCGGTGCTTCGTGGCGCGCGACTGCCCGCGCCGCACCGCCCGCCGCCCAAGGCGCGAGCGTTGCAGGTTGCACGTGCTGACGGTGCGACTGTGGACGCACGGGTTGAGACGCTTCAGCGCGCGTTGGCGGACGCGGAGCGTCGCAACGCGGAGCTGGCTCAGTCTCTGAAGGCATTTCAGAGTTTTGGCAAGCCGCCTTCTGTGCCACCACTGGCGCCCTCCCACCGTAAGACCGTCAAGCTTGACAGCCTGGATCTCTCTTCCCTCCACATGAGCGTGTTCTGCGCCCCCAATGGCGTGCATTACGCTCGCAACGACGACGGCAGCCTGTTCTTCAAGCTTCAGGGGTCGCGGGCCTTCACTTCCGAGCAGGCTGCGCTCGACTCGAGCTCCCGAGGCGCTTCCGAGAGGCAGCGTGCGGCGGTAATGGCCCTTAACCTGTGGAAACATGACCCTTCTCCCACGAAGCCTGTGGACTCCGACGGTCACTTCAAGTGCCTCTCGCAGGCGCAGAAAGCGCCCTACCTGGAGCAGGCCTGGGCGTCCATCCGCCAGGCGAGCTCTCACGCGGCCGCGGGTGAGGAAGAGGAGGAGGATGAGGAGTCACCGGATTGGCGCTGAATGATGAAACGCGAGCGAGAGGACTGGAGCGGACCAACAGACGCGTGACAAACTCTGTGCTAAACGTGCGATTGCTGGCGTTCATGTCCTTTCCAGTAGCGGCACCGGGTTCGCCCGAATGGCGTCCGCAGCAGCCTGGATGGTTTGCGGGTGCTTGCAGATGGCAAATCTCACGAGCGTGCTGGGCGGCGGCGGCACCTGCTCGAAGTAGAAGACGTCCATGGGCACGGCGGCAACCTGTGCGTGCGCGATGAGCGCTTTGCAGTACTCGCCGGCGGTGAGGGGCGCAGCGTCTGCGACAAGAAAGTAACCGCCGTCGACGGGGAAGACGGTCAGTCCTGCGGCGCGCAGCGCGTCGCCCAGCACGCGCGCGTTTTGCTCAAAGAGCACCGCCGACGTGTCAGCGGGCGGGGCGGCGCCCTCGGGGAGGTCACGCAGCTCCTGCGCTGCCTCGTTGAGCGCCGCCGCCACGCCCACCTGCAGCGGCGTGGGCGCGCAGAAGGTGCTGTAGCTGTGCATGCTGCGCACCCCGGCGAGGAGCGCTGGAGGAGCCAGCACCCAGCCCACCCTCCACCCGGTGAGCGACAGCAGCTTGCTGCTCGTGCCCAGGGTCAGCGTGCGCTCAGCCATGCCTGGCGCGTCGCGCAGGCGCATCTCCTTGTTGGTTTTGAAAACTTTGCGTTCGTAGACTTCGTCCGCCACGGCGACCACGTTGTGTCGCACGCACAGCGACGCCAGCAGCTCAACCTCCTGGCGGGTGGCCACGTGGCCGGACGGGTTGTGGGGGCTGTTGAAACACACCAGCTTGGTGCGAGGCGTGAAGGCCTTTGCCAGCGCGTCGCTGTCCATACTCCACAGAGGTGGACACAGACGCACGCACACCGGCGTGGCCCCAGCCAGCCGTGCGTGACTCACATACCACGGAAAGACGGGCTCAAAGAGCAGCACCTCGTCGCCTGGGTCCAGAAAAGCCTGGAAGATGCTGTATAGTGCTTCCGTGGCACTCGTGGTCACAAGCACGTCGCTGGGCGTCAGCCCCCAGCCGTGCAGCGCGTTGTAGTAGCCGATCAGCGCGTGGGTCAGCACTGGTAAGCCGTCGATGATGCTGGTGCAGTCAGAAGGGCGCAGAGTCAGCGGCGGCTGCTTTCTTGTCTGCAGAGCCTTTGCGCGCCTGTACTGATTCAACTTCACGTCCGACTCGTCCAGCACCGCAGCAGCGGCTGCTCTTCTCGCAGCGTCGCTGGCGCCCACGTCAGGCCATCCTTGTCCCAAGTCGATGACGCCCGGCTGCCTGGAGAGCGCCATGATCTCGTTCCACACCTGTGAAGCGCCCCTGGAGCCCAGCTCGAGCCGAGCCCGCGCAGAGAAGCAAGGCAGCGGAGGCTGTGGTGGCGGCGGCGTGTCCGCCATGGTGGCAGCGTTACAGACTCGACGGAGAGGGCTGCCAAACCAGGCCGTCCTTGTGTGGCAGACTGTGATGGAAGAGACTCTTGCCACGCGCACCAGAGCGCTCGCAAACAGCATGCGAAGGGAGTGGGGATGCACTCACCAGCTGTCGTCGTCGGTCGGTCGTCGTGTCTGTCGTAAACACGTACGGGAGGCACTTGAGCTCGCGCCATCGCACTTCAGTTGCAGCTCTCACAGACCGACAGAGGCAGACGCAGTTCTCAGTTGCAGGCGCCTGGAGAGCAGCGAGCATGTCTCGCTGTCAACCAACCTGCGCGACGCAGGCTCTCAGCGGGCGAGCGGGAGGTGCTGTGCGTGTCGCACCGACACGTGTACGCTCTTGGGCTGTGCCGCGCGCGCTGGTGGCCTCTCGAACGCAGAGGCTCGACCTTCGCCGCCCCCGAGCAGCCTCTGAGGAGGACGTCGAACCCGCTGACATGGCGCAGCTTGTGCGCACACCCGTGCTGGGTCGCGGCGCCGGCACTTTTGACGCCACAGCTAGCCTGGCCGAGGACATTGAGCGGTGCGCTCGTGTGCTGTCGGATGATGACACTGACGCCACAAGCCTGTGCGCTGACGCGCCTCCCGCTGGCCCTGCAGTCTGCGCGCCAAGAAGGCCGAGCAGCAGGGCGCGTCTGGCGGCGTGAGTCGCGCGGCGTCTGCGGACTGGCTGGATAGCATGAACACGGCTTTGGTGGTGCTGTTCTTCGTTATCTTAGGCTTCGGAGCCTGGCTGCTGGCTGGCGTGGCTGAGCAGAGCGCGCTAGGGAGCACCAAGCTGAGCGACGCCTGGTTTGTGCTGTGGCCTGTGGTGATCCAACCGGCGCTGGGCATCCTCATGACTGCCAGCCTCGCCAGCGGCGGAGCGGCCTGGGCACGCGAGAATGGCTATCTGAAGTGACACGCACAGCAGAAGATAGAAGAGTGGGCCCTTCGCTCGCGGACGCTTGCTCGTCGCGCTAGCTACTACTACCAACGCTACGCGCAACGCGCTTGCTCCTTCAACTTTCTGCGCCCCCGGCAAACCCGTACGTGCGCTCTACGCCTGCGTGAACACCACTCAACTCCCGTGCTATCGCTCGTACCTGTAGCGGCCGCGTGTTACGCCTCCGTATCTGCTGCGGCGCGGCCGTGCGCCAGCGCAGGGCGCTGGATGCGCCTGTGCAGAGCGACTCCGAGCTCCGCTTCACGTGCTCAATCACGCAGCCTACGCGCCTCAGCCACCACCGGCAAGGCTGCAGGAGTCATGGCCGCCGTGCTGCCAAGCCGCCACCGCGGGCTCACCAGCCTGCGGCTGGCGGGCTACGAGCTGGACGCGGTGAGCATCGGCGGGCAGGAGACATGCATCTGCGTTCCCGCGTTGCGCGTTGCCTTCGACATCGGGCGCTGTCCTCAGAGAGCCTGCACGTTTGAGACGCTGCTTCTCAGCCACTGCCACCTGGACCACGTGGGCGGGGCCGGCGCCTACGTGGCGACGCGCTCGCTGCTGGCACTCTCGCCGCCTGTGGTGTGCGTCCCGGCAGCGTGCGCGGCTCCGCTGGAACGGCACTTCCAGGCGCTGCGGGAGCTGGACGGCAGCCAGCTCGCCTGCACAGTGCAGCCCTGCAGCGTGGGCGAGTCGCTGGAGCTCAACGGCAGGAGACACACCGTGCGCCCCTTTGCCACGCAGCACACTGTGGATAGCCAAGGCTACTGCGTCTTCAGCCAACGAAGCAAGCTCAAGCCACAGTACGCGGGCCTGCCGGGCGCCCACATCGCACAGATGCGAGCGCAAGGCATAGAAGTGACTGATGCGGTGGAAGTTGCGGAGGTTGCATTTACGGGGGACACCTGTGCAAGTTGGGTGCACAGCCCCTCCGCCGCGGATGCACTGCGCGCCAAACTGCTCATCATGGAGTGCACCTTCGTAGACGGTGCGTGTGTTGTGCCAGACGGCTCAGCACTGCGCTGACGTGTTTCACAGATGCGGTCAGTGCGGCGGACGCTGCCCGGTTTGGCCATAGCCACCTGGACGAGATTGTTGAGCACGCGCATTTGTTCCAGAACGAGGCTATCCTGTTGATCCATTTTAGCGCGCGCTACAAGCGTTCAGACATCGAGGCTGCCCTGGACGCCAAACTGCCCCCGTCGCTGCGCGCACGGGTCACGCCGCTCCTGGAGGGCTTCTCATGATGGGCTCACGGAGGCCTTGGCATTTAATTACTAACCGTGCTCAGAGCATAGTGCTGAAGAGCGCGTAGGCACGCCACGATATCTAGAGCTCTTGCTTGCTGCTTCACGCAGCTCACAGCTCCTCGTCCTTGATCTCCTCCAGCACAAACTTGCAGAGGAACTCGTCGCCAAAGACAACCTCCGCGCCCTGAGGCAGCTTGCAGGGCGTGCCTGCAGTGAGCTCCTCCCCGTCTAGAAACGTGCCGTTGGTGCTCGCAAGGTCCGTCACGTAGTAGCTGCCCGCCACCAGGTCGATCATCGCGTGCGTGCCGGAGACTGGGGGCGCGCGGGGGGGCGCGAGTGAGCCGGGGTGCGGCGCATGTCGGTTGCTCCGCTGACTGGGCTCTCCCCAGAGGCTCCGCGGCGCGGCAGCCGGTGCCGGCGCGCGCACCTGTGGGCACCGGCAACGCCAGGTTGACGGTGGCGGAGAGCTCTCGGCCCACGACCAACTGGCTTTCGCCCAGCACCACGGTGCTGGGCAGGGCAACCTGCACTTCCAGGTGCGAGCAGTCTCCCGTGCCGATGGGGATCAGCACCCACTTGGCCTCCACGCGCACGCCGCGCGCGCGACGAAGCGTCGCCCGCCGCGCGGAGGTGCGAAGCACTGGCGCAGCGCGAGGCAGGCGCTGTCCCTGGGCGCACTCGCTCGCGCGCGCGGAGCAGCAGGCGGCCGTCACGTCGCGCACGAAGGACATAGCAGCGTCAGGCGGGTCTGAGCTGCTTCGTACGACACGATCGGGGACGGTTCAGGTCCGCGGCCTGTGCTCAGCACAGCTCCGATGCGCCTCGCGCGCTCTCGCGTGTCGCTGGAGCAAGCCTCTCTGTTAAGAATGAGACAGCGTGATGAATGGATGAGGACGGAAGCCGCCCAGGCTTTGCGTCACGTTGCTCGCTTATGCTTTTGTCCCTCGTCCTTCGATACAGCTTCCCGGACCACATCCCGCTTGCGACCGATACCTCTCAGCAGCGGGCGCGGCGCCGCTTCTCTCTCCTTGAGAAAAGCCTGCATCTTGCTGCTGCGCTCTCGGAAGATCGTGGACGCGTCCTTGCCCGTGGCGGCCGCCTCCTCCGCATAGCTGGAGAGCACCGTGCGCGTGTCGGTGACGTTGCGGCGCACGATGGACTCGAGGAAGGGCAGCAGGTCCAGCAGGGTTGTGTCGTTTGGGCTCAGGTCCCACGGCTTGACCACCAGCACGTTGCTGGGCTGCAGCTGGCCAACCTTGGGCTCGCAGGTGACCAGCAGGCAGCGCTCCAGCGGCCGATTCAGGTGGCTCAGGTCGCGGCAGTGCACCCCCAGGCTGTAGCGGGTAGCGTCTCGGTACAGCCGGTACGACACGTAGCGCTGCGGGTCCAGCCGCTCCAAGATGGGCTCCCCGTACGTGCTCAGCTGCTCCGTGAACACCACCAGCTCGTAGTACTGAGACATGTGCTTCAGGAACGCGTCGCAGCCGGGCCTCTTGAACGTGCGCCAGCCGCGCTCACGGTTCCAGTCGCTCTTCACCAACACCCCGTCCAAGTCCAGCACTGCGCACAGCCGTCAGAGGAGAGGGGAGAGAGGAGAACAAGCCACAGGGAAAGCTTGCATCGGCGCTCGCTTGCTTTCTACGCACCCAGCGTGCGTGTGTAGCTGGCCGCGTGGGCGGGCAGGTCTGGCAGCAGCTTGGGGCTGCTGGGGTCCGCGAAGTAGTGGATGTGCTCGGCGGCCTTGACGCGCGCCTCCAGCAGCGCGGCGCACACGCGAGCGACGGGCGTGGCTACGCTCGTTCCGGCCACCGCGCGTGCCACGCGACCCTGGGGGCCAAACAGCGCCTCCGTCTGCTGTGTGTCGTACGCTGAGGGTGCGGCGCGGCGTGAGGGGAGACCAGAAAGGCCCGGCCCTAACCGAGCGCGAGCAGCCGGTGAGGCGAGGGCACACACTTCCTGCCACGTACGCAGCGCCGCCGCCCAGCAGCGCTGCGGACGCCGTCAGCGCCACCTTGGCAAAGCGAAGCGCTGCGGAGGGTGGCGGTCCTGGCGGAGTGCTTGGTCCTGCCGAGCCCGCCGCCTCCGTCACCGGCGCCATCGACGCGGCGCCGAACACCGACGCGCTGCTCTGCGAGGGTGCATTGGAGGAGGCCAACTGCCGCTGCAGAGGCGCGAGTTTCAGAGGCTTGCCTAGACGCGTTGCGATGTAAAGGGGCGCGCACTGCTGAGGCTGCAAGCTGTGGACTTCTCAACCCGAGACTACTGGCGGCGCGCATGGCGCCGCGCACTGTTGAGCGCAACATCGAGAAACGGAGGGAGAGGGATTGACCAGGTTTTTCGTTCCTGCTGCCTGCGAGTGAGTGCGAAGGATGGATGAAACGCCATCCTGCACCTGTAGCAGAATGCGCGCAGCGCTGGAGACTTCGAGTAAGGGCAACGTTCGTTACGAAGAGCGTGCACGACATCTTCCAGTCTTCAGCTTCATCTCCAAACATCTTGTCGACGTCGTTCACGCCTCCCTCCGCAAGCCTGTTTTACGGCATCTGCTGCCTCTGCAGCCTGCAGCCTAGGCCTGTGTGCGCCCTCGTGTTCACTGAGCGAGGGCACGCGAAAGTTCTGGCTTCCGCCGCTTGCTGTGCATCTGCCCACCGTCAATGCATGCCGCAGCAGGCGAGCGGCTGTGCGCCCGCCGCCAGCCTCCCGCTGCGCTGCGCAGGCCCCGCACCTGCTGCCCGCTTGCCACGGCGGCCAGCGGCGTCGAGGTGTCGCTGCCAAGCGCCACCTTTTGCGAACTGGTTGCTGCGCAGCTTGAGTGCGTCGCGTGCGGGCTGGGCGGCTCGCCGAGCCTACAGATTGCAGCCTACACGCGCACACCGGACTCGTTCGCCAGCGGCCGGCTGCGGCTTGCGCGCTGCGGCACATGGCCCGCTGACTCCGCTGCTGGGGCGCCTCGCAGCGGGCGAGCGCGGCCCGGCGGCCGTTTGGCGCCCGCGCTCTTCGAAGCTCTGCTGGACGACGAGGACGTGGCGCTGTTGTTGCAGCGTCGTCAGGTGACGCTGGGCAGCGGCGCACTGGTGGTGCCCGTCTCCTCGTCCGGCCTGCTTCTGGGCCTGTTGGCCGCAGACGGCGTCGACGCCTCCCCGGCCGCGTCTTCGGTCCCGTGGGCACCCTCCGGCGCGCCCTGGGCCGCCTCAACGCCTTCTGCAGCGCTCACCCTCTCAGCGGAGAGCACCACCGTTTTGGGCGCCGCAGCGCGCGCAATGGCGCTCGCTTGGACGCTGGACCAGGCGCAAGGGGCGGCTACTCGCAGCGCCAGGCAGCAGCAAGCCAGCCTGACAGCCTTCGTGGAGGACAGCAAGGCGCCACTGGCGGCGATGGGAACCCTGAGCAGCATGTTGTCTCGCCAGCTCGCAAAGGAGGCCGTGCCACGCGAACTGGCGGGGGCGCTGTCGGCGCAAAGCGAACGCTTAGCGGAGCTTACCGCTGCTCTAGAGGCTGCGCTATACCCTGCCGCAATGGCGCAAATAGGCGCCCCCGGGTCAAGCGGTGCGCCCGCGTTGACCGCTGGAGACGGACCCAGAGCGGCGTTGCCGCCGCCGCCGGCGGCGCCGGCGGCGCTTCCCGGGGGCTCTGGGTCGAATGTGGCGTGCGATGTGGCGGCGCTGCTTCGTCCGCTGCTGGGCGCATTGGACGGCGTGGCTCGCGGGGCGGGCAAGCGCCTGCTTGCCGAGCTGCCTGTGGACGAGGGCGCAGAAGCGCCCCTCCTCGCCGCGCTACCAGAGAGGGAAGTGCGCGCCTTTCTCAGCGCCGCGCTGCAGGCTGGCCTGGGCGCGGCCCCCAGGATGGGCACCGTGCGTGTGTCGCTGCGACGCTCAGGCATACATGGAGCGCCCACGGTGCGCGTGGCGGTGCTGGCACCAAGTGGAGCCTCCGTGCCAACCGGGGCCATGGAGGATGACCCGGGGCTCAGTCTGGCAGCCGCGCAGCTCAGAAGAGTCGGAGGCGCGTGTGAATTTGGGGGCGAATCTGGGGAAGCGGCTGCTGTGAGCCTCACCTTTCCTTGAGCAGACTCGGTCATCTGAGCAACACAGTGTCGTACAATTTCACAGCGCCCGCCTTCCGCACGTGCCGCGTGGATGAGCACGCGCGAGGCGCCGCTGTGTCGCTACTTCGCGCAGTCCACCTGCAGAAACGCGGAGTGCGCCTTCCGCCACGAGCTGCCCCCTCGGGGCTCCCAGGAGACCCTTTGCCGCTTCTACCAGGCGGGCAGCTGCGCCTACGGCGCCAAGTGTCGCTTCGACCACGTCAAGGTGAAGCCCGACAGAGCCGCCGTCGCGCCAACCAGAAGGGTCGCTCCTCCTCCTCCACCTCCTCCTCCGGCTCGTGTCGCGCCTGCAGCGCGGCCTGAGGGCAGCAGCGAGCGCGCCTGGGCCGACGTGGCAGCGCCGAGCGCCGAGCAGCTGGCCGCGCTGCGCTTGAGCGATGAGCAGGCCAACGCCTCGCAGCCAGCCTCTGCGCCTGCGCCCGTCATCAGCGACCCCTGGCGCGTGCTCACGGACCCGGGCGCGGCGCCTCGCGAGCCCGACGAGCAAGCGGAGGTTGCTCGGGCCGCTCGCAGTGAGGCCCTTCTGCAGAGTGCCGGCGTGGAGTGTGCAGTCTGCTTGGAGGTTGTGTTGAGCAAGCCCACGCCTGCAGAGCGTCGCTTTGGACTGCTGGAGGCGTGCAGTCACGCCTTCTGCCTGCCCTGCATCCGCGGGTGGCGCAGCGGCGCCGCCAGCGACAAGCAGCAGGAGCACGGGCGCACCTGCCCGATCTGCCGCACTCCCAGCTTCTACATCGTGCCCTCAGCCACCTGGCCTGTGGACGAGGCGGCCAAGGCGCAGGTGGTGGAGACCTACCGGCTTCGGCTGTCAGCTATCCCTTGCCGCCACTTTGACCAGGGGAGAGGCAGCTGCCCATTTTCCACGTCTTGCTGGTACGCGCACCGGTTGGCGGACGGCAGGGAGGCTGCGCAGGGGCCGCTGCGGTGGCGGGGCGGGGAAGACGGAGAGGTGAGAGTGGTGGAACCCGTCAGACTGAGCGCCTTCCTGGCGGCGCAATGACGAAGCCTTACGTGCTAATGGAGGTTCCGATACGCGGATGCCGGTTTTGATACGCGCCGCGCCGCGATACGCCGGCAGCTGTTGGGTGACGTGACCCCACACTTGCTCTTCCCTCCGGCCACCCTGTGGCTGCCTGCGCCATGGATACGAGCACGGAGGAGGTTCTCAGCTTCGACGCTCTCAGCCTCGCTGTGGAGGCCGGCGCGCTGAGCCTTGCGCTGGACGCTGCGCTGCTCGGTGGTGCAGGACTAGCTGAGGGCGCTCTCTACGCGACGACGCTGCTAGAGCCCCTGCCCGATGGTGTCGCGCGGAAGGTGCTGATGTCGCTGTCGCCTGTGGAGCGCGTGCAGGTGGAGGGCGTGTGCAAGGGCTGGCTCGCGCTCTTCCGCTGCCCGCTGCTCTGGCGCGACCTTAACTTCGACGAGCTATATAATGACCTGGACAGCTGCCACGTGAGCTACGATTTCTACGACATGGAAGCCATCCTCGCAGCCGTCGCCAAGCGCGCGGGCAGCGCTGGACTGCGCAGTTTCACCAGTCCAGACGAGATGGACTGGGAGCTCGACTACACGCGCGTGGTGGACTTGGTTCTGCGCCCGCACGGCGCGCTGAGCTTGGAGCGCGTGACGATTCCTTTCTACTCTGCACGAGTTGGCGATCTGGACTGCAACATTGTAGCAGCGCTGGCAGCCTTCGCAGCTGGAGTGCCCACGCTGCGCGAGTTCGTGGTGAAGTTCGTCGACCTGGATGGCATGAGCGACAGTGTTCGCACTCTCCTGGCAGCTAATCTGCTGCACTGCGCCTCCGAACTCCATTTGAATGTGACCGAGAGCTGGTTTGAGCAGGAGGATGAAGACATCGGCGCATCACTGATTGCGCTGGGCACTGCGCTATCACACGGCTGCGGCTGGCGCACTGTTGATCTCTCCTGCGACTTGTTTCCTGACGGTGAAGAAGGACACACCACCCTTCGGGCCACTCAGTTTGTGGCGATGCTCGCTGCGATGGAGCATCAGAGCAGCCTGCGACTGCTGGACCTCGAGTCGATTACCTTCGAAGCAGAAGATGCGAGCTGGATCACACGCGCAGCCGCCCGCGTCAACCCGCCTGTGAGCGTGCGCTTCCGGTACCTTCAGTGCCTTGAGATGGACGTGCGCTTTCTGCCCGCCGCACTCGCCTGCGCCGGATCAGTGACGAACCTCACTTTTTTCCTGAAGGGCGAGCCTTGGCACCAGACTGCTCTCAATGCCGCGTTCTCCTGCTTTAGCGCCTGCATCGACAGCCTGCCATTCGATGGCGAGCCGCCACGCATCAATCTGGACTTCGTAACCGCCGAGCAGTCGTTCTCAATCGACTTGACGCTGGCTCTGGCTGGCTTCCTGAGACTCAATGTTAGCACATCACTAAAACTGGGTGCAAACACGCGCTTCGCGCAGCCTGCTAGTTGGTGCGTCGTCGCGGATGCACTAGGCGATCGACTCAAGGTGCTGACCGTGTGTGGCTGTGCCCTGGACGCTGCAGGCTTTGCTGCGCTGGCGCTGCGCCTCCCTCTGCTCACTAACCTGAATTATCTCTATGTGGGCGCTCTGAGCGTGAGCGCTGCACGTGCGCTTGCGCCTGCCTTGTGCAGCGGCTGCCGCATCTCGTTCTCAGCTTTCTCTGACCCCGACTTCTACGGCGTCCATCTGGCCATGCTGGGATCGGCGGCTGAGTACAATAACGCGGACATCCTGGGGCCCGTGAGCAAAGCGGCGAACCAGGAGGTGTTGCAAGTCTGGTGCCAGGGCATCATCGACAACGCCGGCGCTGCTGTTCTGGTCTCAATTCTGAGCAACATGGGCGCGCAATTGGAGGCGGCTCGCACTGCGCTGCGTGCTCTGCTAGTGCTCGCTCGTGGGGGCTTCTTCTCTGCCGTACTCAAGGCCTCCCTGTTTCCTAGCTTCGTGACTGTGCTCCTGAATGTCTT
>Ga0049083_10000320_pt1 | contig 16682 bp, 20 predicted proteins | sample GreLakmeMI27MSRF_FD_66719 | JGI IMG/M metagenome (GOLD analysis project Ga0049083, IMG submission 66719) | Freshwater lentic microbial communities from great Laurentian Lakes, MI, USA - Great Lakes metaG MI27MSRF | ecosystem: Environmental > Aquatic > Freshwater > Lake | place: Great Lakes...
GAGGAGTCTGTTCCGCAGCCGGATCCATCGCAGTTGGAGCGCTTGATCGCTGGAGAAGTACTTCCGGAATTCCGGGTCCAGGCCGACGGGAAATCCGCCGTCCTGCGGATGCACATCCCTCTCACGGATTCCACGGCCCCGTCGCTGGCCGGCATTTTGGGTGTGGAGGTCGCGGGTTCGGGATTATTGGAAGAGTATGCCCAACTCGATAGCAGTCTTTGGCGACAAGGGTTCGTCACCCTGCTGCTGTCCGGCAGCGCCTTGGCGGTGGCCATTACGATCGCCTTTTCACGGTTGGCCCGTACGAACCGAGTCTTGCTCGAACGCAGCGAAGGTTTGGTTCGGGCCAATCGAGAGTTGATGGTGGCCACCAAGACCGGAGCGATGGGAGCCGTGGCTTCTCACTTGGTGCATGGACTGCGCAATCCCCTGGCGGGCCTTCAAGGTTTTCTGGCCAGCCTCGGAGATCAGCCCGTGGCGGCCGATGATCGAGCTGAAGCCCTGGTCACCCTCCGCCGCATGCGAGCTCTCATAGATGGAGTGGTGCGTGTTCTCCGGGACTCCGGTGGCGTCTCCGAGTTTGAGATTGAGATGAGTGAACTGCTGCCCCGGGTCTTGCAGCGGCTAGATCCGGCGGCTCAGGCGCGGGGTGTTCGGAGCGTTTTGCAAAGTCACTCCCATCGTCGGCTTCACAACCGGGAGGCCAACATCCTCCTGCTGGTGGTGGAGAATTTGATTAGCAACGCGCTGGAGGCGGCGCCGGATCATTCTGAGGTGCGGATTGCCTCGGTCGATGGCTCCGATGGCAGTTTGATAGTGCGCGTCACCGATGCCGGAACGGGGATCGCACCGTCCGTGCGGGAACACCTCTTCGAGCCCACGGTGTCCACCAAGCCGGGCGGCAGCGGCTTAGGCTTGGCCATCACCCGACAACTGGCCCTAAGCATCGGCGGTGACGTCTCACTGGAGTCCACCGGATTGGACGGATCGACCTTTGTTGTACGTTTCCCGCCTCCGGAGCAAGTCTCTGTGACAGATGCCTGAAATTGATCCGAGCACATTGTACAACCGCTCCTGAGCGCCTATAGAAACGCAATGAACACCCTCGTCCGCAGCAGCAAGGAGGCCTGTGTCTTTGGACCAACGGGTCGGTGGAGGGCCTTGCCTCTTTGCTTGCTGATCTTGATGGGTGCCGTGGCCGGATCGCCCAAGGCCAACGCCCAAGGCACCAATTTGACCTGGCGCTGGTCCAACCCCGTTCCCTTCGGCAATTCCATCACCGATTTGGCGTGGCGCACCAATCGCCTGTACCTCGCCGTGGGAGATCGTGGCGCACTGTGGGTGGCGGACGCTCTGCCGGACTGGCGTCGGGTGAAGACCGGAACCTCGGTCGCGTTGCGTGGAGCCACCTATCTGGGGGACCGGGCGATTGTGGTGGGCGAGTCAGGGACGATCCTCTGGTCCGATGGGGAGGTGTTTCAGTCGGCTGTCTCAGGCAAGACCCAGTGGCTGGAAAGTGTGGCCGCTTCATCCAATCGGGTCGTGGCCGTAGGCGACGGCGGGACGGTGCTCGTTAGCACCAATGGGGTCGAATGGACGGCCGCTTCTATTGGCAAAACCAACAATCTCAGCAGTGTGACCTATGCCTCGGGCGTTTTCGTGGCCGTGGGCGACGCCGCCTTTGTGGCCAGCAGCGCCGATGGCCTGAGCTGGACCGTGCGTAACACCGGCAAGTCGGGATTCAATTGGTACCGCGTGGCCCCGGTGTCCACCGGTGTCATGATCGTAGGTGATGCAGGCAATTACGCGATCAGCCGCACGACCCAACTGCTCCAATGGGATGCTGGCCGGATCAGCACCACCAACGCCCTGACGGCCGTGTTAGCCATTGGCAACGAGCGGTTGGTGGCCGGTTCTGGGGAATTGCGTTTCGGCGTCAGCCTCTTCGGTAATTGGGTCTGGTCGTCCGAGGCCAATTCCCTCCGAGCCAATCCGGCTCCGCTGGTGACCTATCAATGTCTGTTGTGGGACGGGCAGCAGGTGGTGGCCGGAACACGCAATGGCCTGATTGTCACCGGGACGCGGTCTTCCACCTTGGCCGGATTCAACTGGAGCTACACCGAACCCACCGGCATTGCCGCCATTTGGGATTCTATGGTTCTCACCGTCCCTGGCACCAATGTGAGTGTCGCATTCACTAGCGCAGTGCCCACGTTCTCCACCAACACCCAACCACAAACCCTCCGGGTCACGGCCGGAGAATGGGCGCAGTTCATGGACAGTCCGGACGGTAAGAACTGGAACCGGGGCCTGGCGCCGGCCAGTGCGTCCGGAGTGAATTACTACGGGCTGGGCGGCCGTTCCAATTTGGTGGTCGCTGCGGGTTCCTCAGGAGCGCTGGCCTTGAGCCGCACCGACTATGCGCCGTTGGTCAGCACCAATTCCGCAACCAACGGAACCCAGGTGGTCCGGGTGCTCATCACCAATCAGGTCAACACGCTGGGCATCGCCTGGGAAGCGATCGCCTCCGGAGTCACCGCCGACCTGCGGGCCGTCTGTGCCAACTCCAACCTCTTCGTCGTCGCCGGTTCCAGCGGAGCTATCCTGACCAGTCCGGATGCCCGGTCCTGGACGAGGCGAACCTCCGGATCCACCGCCATTCTGAGCGGCGCCACCGAATGGCCGGGTGGGTTTTTGGTTTCCGGACAAAATGGCGTCCTCTTAAGCAGTGCCAATGGCATCAACTGGTCTTCCCGCTCTTCAGGCACCGGGCGCTGGCTTTGGCGAGTGCGATGGCTCAGTGGCCGTCTGGTGGCCGTGGGCGAAGCGGGCACAGTCTTGACCAGCACCGACGGGGTGGTCTGGTCGGCGCGGTCCACGGTCTCGACCACTTGGTGGAATGATGTGGGATGGTATTCCGGTTGGTTCTGTCTGGTGGGCGATGGAGGTATCGTGGCCTTGTCGCAAGACCTCTTGAATTGGGTCGAAATGCCCACCTCCACCACTCGCAACCTCTATACGGTGAGTGCGGCCAACGACCAGTGGATTGTCGCCGGTACGGGCGGGGCCATTTTGCGAGCCAGGGCCACCGCCTTCGATGCGCCGGTGCAAGTTCTCAACTATCCGAAGTCTTCCGAAGACAGCCTGTTCCTCTTCGGTGGACAAATGGACCAGACCTTCCGCCTGGAGCGCTCGGTTGATTTGCAAACCTGGCAGGATTCGATGGATTTGGAGATCGGTGATCCAGAAGGGGTGCTCATCCTGCTGGACTCCACGACCAATGCTCCGAACGGTCAGTTTTTCAGGGTGGTCCACCCGTGATGCTCGCGGAGGTTCTAGCTCGTACCTTTGCCTAACGGTGCGCGGACACCGCACTTGTAAGCCTTGGCGGCTGGGGTATCGTAAGCGCTAGCCATCATGAAACCTCCCGAAATTTCCAATCGTCGCGCGGTCAACCGCCGTGGCTTTACGCTCATCGAACTCTTGGTGGTCATTGCCATCATCGCCATTTTGGCCGGCATGCTCCTTCCGGCTCTGGCAAAGGCGAAGTCCAAGGCTCAGGGCATCGGCTGCGTCAACAATGGCAAGCAGCTCACCTTGGCCTGGCACCTGTACTCCTCCGACTACAACGATGCGGTGGCCAACAACTATGGTGTCAGTGAGACCATTCAGGCCATCGACCAGAAAGTGTTCGATAACTGGGTGAACAACGTCATGACTTGGAGTGTCGGCACCGGTACGGCCGAACGCAGTGTTACCAACGACGCGTGGGTGGTGAATGGAGTTTTGGGCAAGTATACCGGAGGGGCTGTGGGTGTGTACAAGTGCCCGGCCGATGTCTTCGTTTCGCCCGCCCAGCGCGCCAAGGGTTGGGCTCGCCGCAACCGGAGCATGGCCATGAACTCCTTCTTTGGTCGCTTCAGCATTGGCAATGATTCCACCAAGGACGGACGCAACTGGGGCTTCTCCGATCGCCTCCAGTTCCTCAAGCAGTCGCAAGTCCCCTCGCCCTCCAAGACGTGGCTCACGCTCGACGAGCACCCGGACTCCATTAATGACGCCTACTTCATTAATAACCCCGATGCTTCGGCTTGGCAGGACATCCCGGCCTCGTATCACAACGGCGCCTGCGGCTTCTCCTTCGCCGACGGACATGCGGAGATCCGTCGCTGGCTCAGTGGTGCCTCAAAATACCAGGCTGTGAAGTTTTCCTATCCAGCCACCAAGGCCTTCGATGCCCAGGGGAAGATAGACTTCCAGTGGTACCGCGAGCGCACCGGCTACATCTTGGCCAACGGGAGCGTGCAGCAGTACGGCTACTAAAAGATTGTCTCTGATCGCTGTTCGAATCGGGGCATCCAGGAATTCTTTCCCGGGTGCCCCGATCGCTTTTTAGAACCCTTCCATACCGACTACCCGAAGGATTTCTTCCAGAGTGGTTTCACCTCGCAAGGCCCTTCGCAGGCCCGCCTGCCAGAGAGTCTCCATGCCTTGAGCCTGAGCAATTTCTTGCAGTCGTCGCGTGGGTAGCTTCTGCAGCACCGCATCGCGCAGGACCTCGTCCACCGTCAAGGTTTCCATCACAGTAGCGCGACCGCTGAAGCCGGTGTGGTTGCAGGCTGGGCAGCCGCCTCCGCGACGGAATTGACCCGTGCTATGCGTCTCCACCGGGAGGTAGGCCAGAGCGGCCGGTTCGGGTTGGTAGGATTCCAGGCAGACGAGACAGCTGCGTCGAATGAGACGCATACCCAGGACGCCCGTGATTGAGGAGGCCAGCAGGAAGGGCTCAATGCCCATGTTAATCAGGCGGGCGAAGACTCCGGAGGTGCTGCCGGAGTGGATGGTGCTAATGACCAGATGCCCGGTGAGCCCCGCCTGCACGGCGATCTGGGCCGTTTCAGCATCCCGGATCTCGCCGATCATGATGACCTGGGGGTCTTGCCGCATGAGCGACCGCAGGGCCACCGGATAGGTGTAGTCGCGAGCCACATTGCACTGGGACTGGGCGATGAGGGGTAGAGTGAACTCCACCGGATCCTCCACCGTGGCGATGCTAATGCTCGGGCCCGAGCGCTCGATGAGGTGGCAGAGTGAGGCATAGATCACCGTTGTTTTGCCTGAGCCGGTGGGGCCGGTCATGAGCACCAAGCCGCTCGGTCGGGTCAGCAGTGCCTTGAGGGTTCCCAGAATGTCGGGTTCGAGACCGAGGGCCTCGAGGTTGAAGGCTCGGTTCGACGGGTCAAAAATACGGATCACTGTCTTCTCGCCCCGGATGGTAGGGAAGGTGGAGATGCGCAAGACCACGTTGCCCGCCTCAGGGAAAGTGTTAGCGCGGCCTTCTTGGGGTAATTGGGTCTCATGGCCTATCAGGTTGGCCATCACCTTCAGGCGACCCGTGATCTTGGGCAGGAGATCGCTGGGCAAATGAATGAGCTCATTGAGTACGCCGCTCATCCGGACTCGTACGGCAATACTCGATTCCCAGGGCTCGATGTGGATGTCGCTCGCCCCGGATTTCACAGCATCAATGATCACGCAATCCACCAGACGAACGACGTCAATCTCCTCGTCGGAGGGACAGGCTTGCAGGAAGCGGACTGTTTGGCTCATGCACGGAGTGGAGTGGACCTCGGTGGAAAAGCCAAATGCTCATCCGCCTTTTGTGGTGTTTGGAAAGTCTGTGGGCTGGGTGGCTCAGGATGAGCGGTCTGATTTGTGGCGTGACCGGCCGGAGTGCGAACCAGCTTCTCTGGGCCTCCGCCGACCGGTTCTCAGAAACGCACGGCCTCGTTAGTTTTGCCGCATTGGGGGCACCGGGACCGTTCTACTTCGGCGTCATCGGTGTAGACCGCGCTGCAGCGCACGCAGCGGAACACTTGGTCTTGGGAGACATCTGAACCGATGCGCCGCCTGCGGAACTCGTCGCCGAGGGCGAAGAATCCTAGAGCCGTCATAAGCAGAGCGACCCACAGAGCGATGAGAGTTTCCGGGTGCATCGCCGTTCAGAGGGGGGTGACCGGTCCCTTGGGGGCCGCGCCAGGGATTGGATGCACGCTGACGACGCCCCAAGTCAGCGGATCGACGTGCAGGGCATCAGGCCGTTTGGGTTGGGTCAATGGCTGGAAGCGCGCGTTTCGGACCGCTTCCAAGGTGGCAAGGTCAGCGGCTTTGGAACCGGATCCGACGGTGATGCGCGCGGTCAAGACTTCCCCCCAGGGATTGACCGCCAACTCGACGTGGGTGGGTTGCGGTGAGTCACTCTCGGTCCAGGGCGCGATCTTCAGGGGTCGCACCAGGCTGCGAGTGGTTAGCGCGCCCCGCATCTCGACCTGCGCCTCATCCTGCGTCATCCGGGCTAGATCACTCCTGGCCGGAGTCACCACTGGAGGGGATAGGACCCGGGACGGGGGAGTGGGGGTTGCCGGGGCCGGCCCCAGATTGGATCCGCTGGGATCGGCCGGCAGAAATGAAGGCCGCGGTTCAGTTCGTCCCCACCCGTACGCGACCGCTGGCAAGGCTCCAGCCGCATCGCCCGAAAATCCGCCGGCCTCCGGCAGGGCAAATCGGGTGGGTGACAGTACTAGGACGTCGAGGCTGTCCGGAAACCCCGCCGACCAGACCAGACCAAAAGTGTCGCCGTCGTCCAGACTGGGGCCCGGTGGAAAACGGGCGATGAGCCAGAATCCTCCGGTATGAAGCACCGCTAGGAGCGCGGTGAGGCCCATCCACTGCCGAGAACTCCAACCTGGGGCGGGGGTGGTCATGGGTTGGGAATGCCGGGGCGTCGACCCTCGGGGCTGCCCTGCGTGCCGGTTGGTCCGCCTCCGCCGTTGCCACCACCACCCAGCAGAATTTCGGACAGTCCAGCCTCCCGTGCCAAGGTGGCTAGCTCCTGAAGCCGCTCGTAGCGCACCGAGCGATCGGCCTGCAAGTAGAGTTTGCGGGGTCCCTTCGGCGCGTTGGCTCGGGCAGTCAGTCGGGTTTTGAGAATCGCCAGGTCGGGCACAATCTGGTTCTCGAAATAGCACTGTTCCCCGGCGTCGACGGCCACCACGAGGAAGGCGTCGCCGGTCCAAGTTCCGCTTCGAGAACCGCCTGGGGGCAGCTCCAAGCGTGTGCCGACCGGCAGGACTAGGTATCCCCCGAACAGCATGAAAAACAGCAGCACGAAGACCACACACAAGTACGGTGCCAATTCGAACTGTCCCTTCAGCGGTTTGAGGGTCCGCGTGAACTTCATGGGGTTCCCGAGGCCTTGTTGCCCGAGGTGTCCGCGGTTTGGGTCACCATTTTGACGGCCTCGGCGGAGGCACGCTCCATGTCGAGAACGACCGCATTCACTCGGGACACTAGGTAGTTGTAAGCCGCATAGCACACCGCGGCGATGGCGATGCCCAGACCCGCGGTGTAAAGGGCCTGCCAGACGCCCGCAAAGAGTTCGGCCGGTGCGGCGAAGCCCGGGCCAGTTTGGAGTTGTCGGAACGTGCCGCCGATACCCACGAGTGTTCCTAAGAGACCCACTAGCGGCGCGATTTGTGCGAAGGTGGCCAGCAGCGACAAGTTGGCCTCGAGGTTCGGTACCTCCACCCAACCCACTTCTTCAATGGCTTCCAGAACGCGCTCGCGGCCCGCATCGCGGCTCAGGATGGCCGCTTTCACCAAGCGGGAGACGGGTCCTGGGGTGGCATCGCAAATAGAGATGGCCTCGATGACATTGTCGCGTTTGAGCACATTGCGCACGCCGGCCAAAAACTGCGCCGAATCAATTTGCACCCGGTGGTAGTAGAGGAGTCGCTCAATGATGACGCTCAGCGCCACGCCGGCCAAGAGGGTTAGGAGCCAGAAGAGGATCCCAAAACCACCGGCTCCGGTATCGGCCGAAATCGCATTCGGTAGGACCGTGCCGTTGGTGGGCACCACGACCGCCAGCAGGACGGAAAACGTCATGGCCCTCAGCTTGAAGCTTCGCTCCGATACGGGCAATCCCCGATCCCTGCCCTAGGATAGGCTCGCCGGGGCGTGTCCATCGGTGCGGTTGGGGAGGGGGCGCGAGCCTGGGTTCCAGCGGGAGATCCCCCTTCTGTTCAACGGCTACTTGGTAGTGTCGGCGAAGATGCGGGCTTCTTTCTCGGTGATCTTGCCATCTTGGTTGGTATCGGCTCGGCGGATCGACTCGTTGAACACCTGGTGAGGTCCGTTCACGGTGGTGATCCCGTGCGAGAGAATGATCGGGATGTGGAACTCGGTCTTGCTCTCCGTTGGGGACGACGACGCGCGGACCTTCTCCACGGCCTCATAGAATGTTCGGGCCGCGGCATCGGTCTCGAAGGAGATGGGCAGGCGCTGCTCGTCCCGATGGACCGTTCCTTGATGGGAGATCAAGGTGCAGCCCAGACCGCCGAGACCTAAGAGCACTCCGGCCGCGACGGGGAGAAAAGTTCGGAAAGTCATCACAACCCTTAGAGACCCCGAGACTCCGCAGCCGTTCAATCCAATTCTTGAACGCGCCGGGCTTGAAGATATTGCCCGCTGACCGAGTCTTGCACCACGCATGACGATTCCCTCCTTCGACAGCACTCTCCGGACCCGCGTGGTGTTCGGGGCCGGTAGCCTGGATCGTCTCGGCGAACTGGCCGCCAGTCTGGGCGGGCACCGAGTCTTGTTGGTCACCGACGCGGGCATCGTGCGCGCAGGTCATGCCGCCCGGGCCGTGAGCCGGTTAAAAGCCGCCGGGCTCGAAGTGACCGTCTTCGACGCGGTTCGCGAAAATCCGACCACCCTCGATGTGGCTCGTGGCCTTGAAGTGGCCCGCGCCGCTTCGGTGGATTTGTTCGTGGGCCTCGGAGGCGGCAGCTCCATCGATACGGCCAAGGGCGTGAATTTCTTGCTCACCCAGGGCGGTGAGATGCGCGATTACCAAGGAATCGGCAAGGCCACCCGGCCCATGCTGCCGCTCATTGCCATCCCCACGACGGCGGGTACGGGTAGTGAATGCCAGAGTGCAGCGCTCATCGCCGACGAGGTCACTCATCACAAGATGGCGTGTCTTGACCCGAAGGCCGCCGCACGCATTGCCTTGCTCGACCCCGAATTGACGGTGTCGCAGCCGCGCCGCGTCACGGCCCTCACCGGTCTCGATGCCTTGGTCCACGCGGTGGAGTCGGCCGTCACCACGCGCCGCACGGTGTGGTCGTCGATGTTCTCGCGGGAGGCGTTCCGACTGTGCGCCGGCGCCCTGGAAACCGTGCTGCGTTGGCCCGACGACCTTGAGGCCCGCGGCCGCATGCTGCTGGGGGCGGCCCTGGCGGGCACGGCCATCGAAAATTCCATGTTGGGAGCGGCCCACTCGGCGGCCAACCCCTTGACGGCGCATTTCGGGGTCGTCCACGGAGCGGCCGTCGGGCTGATGATCCCGCGGGTGATTCGCTTTAATGCAGCCGATCCCGAAGTCCGGGCCATTTACGCCGACCTGGCGGCCACCGCCGGCTGGACTAGCCCCGACGTCTCGCCCGAGGCGGCGGTTTCGGTGCTGGCCGACCGGTTCCAAGCCTGGCTGCGCCTGGCCGAGATCCCCGAGACGCTCACGGCCGCCGGCGTGGATCCGGCTAAAATCCCGCTCCTAGCCGAAGAAGCCTCGCGCCAGTGGACCGCCACCTTCAACCCCCGCCCCATCACCGCCCCCGACTTCGAGCGCCTCTACCGCGAAGGGCTCTGAACCGGCCGCACCAATCGGCGACGTTCAGTCCCATGAGTATTCAGCCGACAGAAACACAGTTGATCGGAAAGTGGTCGGTGCATAACGGTCAGGTGATTGCTGATCCCATCTGTGATAGGATCAATAAATTAATAGAATCAGACCTAAAAAAGGTCTCACATGATGCGAGTGGGTGGGATTCACTGTATCTTGATCCCAACGATGATCGTCTTTGGGAATTAATCTATCCTCTGGGCGAAATGCAAGGCGGTGGTCCGCCGAAGCTTAGCCTTGTGAGTCCGGGAGAGGCTCAGCGGAAGTATAGCTGGTCGGTTGCCTTAAAGTTACTAACATAATCAATCGTAGCCAATGACCGACGAAATAATTGTGAGATTGAAGGTCACCAGCACCAGTCGAACGCCTGAACAAATAACAGACGCGACGGGTATTTTATGTGATCACTCATGGCGAATTGGAGAAAAGCGGGAAAAAACAATCCTTGTCGAAAAGACGAACGGGTGGGTTCTGAACTCAAAAATGCCCAAAAACGCTCCGCTTGAAGTCCAAATTGAAGAACTCCTCGGGCGGTTGATCGTACACGCAGACAGAATTCGAGCGCTGTCAGAAAACGAAACGGTAGAGCTTTCCTGTGTTGTCTACGCATCAGCTCCGCCCTCGCTGAATTTTAACAAATCAGTCATACAACGAGTCTGTCAACTTGGAGCGAGCTTGGATATTGACCTGTATTTGATAGGTTCTGTAAATAATTGAAATCATTGAAAATGGTCATCCGAATGCTATTATTCCATAGACATGAAAGCCAAAATTAAACGCCTCCAGTCGCCAGATGTCGACATCCCAAGTTATCGGCCCGAGAATCCGGAGTTTTTCGGGTTTTTCATGGAATTTTTTGCTGGACCAGAAAACGAAAACGGAGACGATTCATTCGGGATTACTGTTTGCACTCTGCCATGGCTTGAAAGGAATAAACCGGATGAAATCTTCTTTGGGAAAAATTATCTCATTGTTGATCGATACGACATCGGTAAAATTGAAGTATTTTTGTCCAATTATTGTGATCGTTGTTTGGGAGACACTTGGGTTGAAGTGGCTTCAAAAATAGGACGGATAGCACAATAGGAGTTTGAGGATTACCGCGAATATAAACCGTGATATTAACGGTTCGAATCACTAGCCGAATTAAATAGATAAAATAAATTAGTATCGAGTGTCTTAGAAAATCCACTCTTCTACGGCCTGTTCTTGTCACGCTCGGCGCGTACACCTTCGCGAATGTCGCCGATGTCCGACACAAAAAAAATCTGTTAGCTGCGGACGGCTGGCTGAAACGCGCTCAAAACGTCTACGACGTTGAAATTCATTACGTCGAAAATATCTCGACAAAGTAGATGGTCGACTTCAATTTTGTGCAACCATGACTTTTAACGATCAGCTTTTGCATGCGATCGGCGAATGGAGCAAGGATCCGATTGAAGATGAATTGGTCTTTGTGGAGTTTCGGGACCAGATTGTAAATCGCATGTCTACTGTGGAGGCTTTTGAAGCAATTGGAGAAACGGTTGATGTATTGTTAAGTCAAACTGATGAATTTAACGCCATAGAGGTGGTCCAGACTCTCATAGGGTTGGCAAGGCAAAGCGATACAACCGAGATTCCGTCCAAACTCCTTTCCCAAAAGATAGTTATCGAAAGTCAGTTTTCAAAATTTGGCAGTTATGCAAAAAACAAAATTCAGGAGCTATTTCATTATTACCGGTTATAACAATCAATACTAATCAATCATTTAATTTATTATTTGGCCGCTGACGCTGTTTTTTCGCTGGTGGGACCGGCAATTGAAGAATATGAAGATTGAGGCAGTCCTCCAATGCCGCAAAGACGACAGGCAAAGCCAATGGCACTGCGAACAGATCGATGATTTTGTCAAATCGGGAATATAAGTAAATATCAATAATGCGGGGGTTAAAATATTACAAATGGGGATAAAATAATTCGCGGTGGAGCAAAATGGTTTGACCACCACTACGACTATCCCGAGCATAAACTGACCACATGAAGGAACTGTTCGTTTGCTGTTTTCCTCTCCATGACTGAATCGATCCTGAACGAATATATTTCAAGAGTAAAACATTCCCCAGACGGGGATGCGTTTCATTCTTTGATTGAAGCTAGAGAAGAGGCAGTTATTCTGGTTATTAGAGCCATCAATACTGAGTGCTCAGCCGATCAATTCAAGCGGCTCATCGAAGTGTTGCAGGAAATCAGGACGATGAGTGCCTTGGCAGAGCTGAGACAGCTTTGCTTGATGGATTTTTCGAAAAAATGGGAGTTGGCGGCTGAGGGCTTATTTTACAACAATCCAAAAGCGGCAAGCCGAATCCTAGTAGAATTAATTGTAGAAGCATCCCCTGTGGATCGTGAGGCCAAGACAAAAGTGGTTGCCGAATTGTTAGCCAGTTTAGAACCTCAGGATTTGTCCCGGGATAGAAAATAGCTGGTTCAGGCAAATGGTTTGCGCGACTCGGGGGAAGATTTAAGAGTGTCCCGGCGTTGACTGCAAAGGTGGCTGAAACGTTTTTTGACAGTTCAAGATGTTCTGCAAAGGTTCAGAAGCAAATGAGTAACGCAAGTGATGTTTTTCATGCCTTTCCGCCTAGTGTTGACGAAATGGCAAGTAAGTATGGACGGTGGGAGACAAAAATGGGCGATGATGTGAAAAACGTCTATGAGTGGCTTGAAATGCAAGGTAGTTATAACGGAAAAACCGGGACATTTGAGTACATAAAAGATTCATCAGGTAAAATAAACCATCGATACTTTCGCCCGGATTGACATGAGCGATCTTAACAAATTCTTACATTTCATTACTGTGGCAGGAAGACAGCTTTCAGAAATCAACCTAGGAAGCGATGAGGTGGCATCGAAGCCATTCATGGAAATTGAGGCGCTTGACCTTCTTTCAGGAACCAATATTGCAGTCTTAGGTGGTGATGTTTTGTCTGATGCATCAGGAAGGCTTGCTTACACCTATGATAATTTGTATTGCAATCAATTGTTGAACGAGAATTGTGTGGAATTTGCACGACGTAGCCATGCTATCGCGCGCGATTCCACTAACAACATAGAAAAAAGAAACGACCCAAATATATTTATTGTTCTCGTTTATTCTACACCGAAAGGAACCTAAAAACAACATATTGCCTATTCGCTGTGTTATTTAAAATAAAAACAATATACACTTAATAGTGGTACAGATCGCAGTCGGTGATTTCAATTGCTGGTTGCGGTCAAGCCTGGATTCTTCCGTTATGTAGCCAACGTCTTGGAAATGGTGTTCAATCCGACAACGAAAGAGGTGTGGCATCTACTGCCAATGAAATAACCATGAACGATCTCATTGCTGGAATAGTGACGGTGGAACGCGTTGGTCAGAAACTTACCTCTGATGAAGCAGCGGCTCTCGAACTCAAGTTCAATCAACTTCTAGTCGACATTTGCGGTAGCCCAAACATAGAGGCCGCTAGTTCCCATCTCGACCTCTTGGGACAGCTACAACACGAATTGGCTAGAGCGTGGTTCAAGTGGAATGTGGAGCTTCCTTTGCGTCTCCGTCGATTGGTTCGAGAGTTCGACCGATCAGATGATCCTGATTTGAGGCTAGCTGTTTACAAGCAAATCAAAGGCGGCGCTTTTCTTATGTGATGCCGCGATCGACGGTGTCTCGCCAAATGGTGTGAAAAAATCTAGCGCGCCTCTGCCCTGCGCGACATTATGTTTCGACCAACAGATGGGATCAACTACTGGAACAAGCAATGAGTACCGAGAAAACCAACTACGATTTGAAGCCTTGCCCTTGCTGCTGCGCACTGATTATTACGTGAAAATTCTACCTACAGAAACTCAGTTAAATGGAAAATGGTTGATATCTTACGGTCAAATTATTGCTGATCCTATCTGTGACAAAATCGATGATTTAATAAAATCACACCTTAAGAAAATCTCACATGATGCAAGTGGGTGGGATACCCTTTACCTTGATCCCAACGATAACCGTCTTTGGGAGTTAACCTACCCTGAGAGCCAATTGCAAGGGGCTGGTCCACCACAACTTAGGCTTGTGAGCCCGGAAGATGCTCAGCGGAAGTACGGCTTGTCATTACCGTTGAAAATACTATCGTAATCAGCTGAGGCAAAATTCGAGGGTTAATCAGGCGATATTTTAACTGTCGTTGAAAATAAATCCAACCTTGGAGAACAATGTCCATTATTGCTAGTTGGCTTGTCGAATGATAAAATTTATTATTACTATTAACCGCAATCGCGGCGCAAGTTGTAGATCTGCAGTTTATTCCGGTTATTAAGTCTCCAGAATATCAGCGAATTCGATGAAGTATCATCCACTATCAGATCATCGTTGGACTCCGGCCTTAATAGCCTAAAATGAAACTCTCCCTAATACGTCTCGTAACGATCTCCTTGGCCTCGCTCTTGATTGGGGGCGTCCTGAGTATGTGGCTGAACCGGTCGGTGTCGCGCCCGGATGAGGAGGGTACAGTCTGTGGTATTATAAGGCCGGTGCCGTCGATAAGTTGTTCGAGTACGAGTTCCAATCGGAAGATATCGGTATGCCTTCACCGGGCGCGGTGGGACGGCCCTTTGAGAACCTGTCAGCCACTGATTCCCTTGAAATCAAGTTTGTTCCCAAGGCGACGATCTTCACGCTGAAGAACGAAGAATCTAGAAGGCCCGACGACGTGATGGGTGCCATGCTGCTTCGCTTAGAAGGAGCCGCAGGGGCTGCCTCCGAGGAGGTGCAAGAGATCGTCGAGTTGGGCAGCATGGTCTTCGATCCGATGAGCCTCCGTGGCCGCCAACAAGCCGTGGGTTTAGCCCAGGACATGGTCCAAGCCATCGCCCACTGGGATCAGACCATGGCGGCCATCCAGCGCCAGGCGGACGACACGGCCAATACTTACTGGGAGAGCCGTGTCGGCCTGATCAACCCCGAAGATGCCTACCGAAAAGAAGGTGCTTTTCTTTTCCATTTGGCTTCTAATGTGACCGGCGGATGGGTGGTCAAGGGTGCGGGAAAAGCCAGGCTGGCAGGGAACGTAGTTGATGCTGCAGAATTCGCGGCAAAGGCAGCAAAGAAGCCAAACCGCTTCCTTACAGGGGTCAAAGTGACTGACAGAGCCACAGGAAAGGTTTTTGAGGGAACGGTTGACCTCAAACCGACAATCGACCGAATCAATTCCTGCCGACCTTTCCCACATCGTAACGACGGTGGGATTTTCAACAACTATCCGTTGCCAGACAGAACGGTCCCGGAACTTCCCGTGCGCCCTCATGGCTACTATCGCGAATTCGTCCACCCTACACCAGGCATTGCAGGCCCAGGCCCCCAGCGAATCGTTGTGGGGCAGGGCGGTGAATGGTACTATACCCCCCAACACTACCAGAAGTTCATTCCACTCAATCCTTGAGTAATGGCTACCTTCCACAACTTCACATTCATTGAACCGGGCGCGACGCCCGCCCAAGCCGACAGCTTAGTTGCCGAAGTCCCGCAAGGCATCTCCGACACGAAGCAACTCTTGGACGTGTTGTATCGACAGCTCGGTCTACCGGGATATTTTGGTTTCAACTGGAACGCTCTCTCTGATTGCCTGAGGGACTTCCACTGGGTCAAACAGCGTAACGTTGTTATTATCCATCAAGACGTGCCGGCGCTAACAGGTGCTGATTTGGTAACCTACGCCGAGGTTCTTGATGAGTGCGTTCGCAGTTGGAAGCCGAGCGAAGAGCATCGGCTTGTCGTCGTGTTTCCGCGGTCCTGTCGAGCGAAAATCGAGCAACTGGCTGACGGCAACGCATGATGCAGGTTGATGCGTACCAGCAATATGAGAACATCCTAGCGAGCCTTCCAACTCATGACGCGCCTGAAAGTAAAAGCAACTTGTTCACCGGTTGTTTTCGTCGCTCTGGCCTCGCTCTTGTTGGGGGCTGTCTTGGGGGTTTGGCTGAATCGGTCGGTGTCGCGCTCGGATGTGGCGGGATCGCCGGCGGCGGGGCTTCGGCAATTGGACGGCCGCATTAACGCGTTTCGGCCTCGGCCAGGAGCCTCGGCACCTTCTACCGCTCCCGCCTCCATCCGCTGGGCCTCGCTCAGCGATGACGACTACCTCAAATACCTCACCGAACTGAAGCGCATCGGCTGCCCGCTGCGGACCCTCAAGGACATCATCGAGGGCGACGTCGAGGACCTCTATCGACCCCAACTCGCTGCGGCCAGCGGGCCCTATTGGTCTCACTCGGTGCGGGCCCGACGGGACGTGGTGCTCAAGAAGGTCGAGCTCATCGCTTTCCTCTTCGCCCATGTCGAGGGCCGGGATCTCGCGCGATTCCAACCGGCAGATAGCGTCGAGGCCATCTTGGAGACTCACGCCATCCTCGCCCGTCATCTTGTGCGGGATAGCCGCCATGGGTCCCAGGCCCGGGATCTGACCGAGGACCTGGAAAAGGAAACCCTGGAGGCCCTCTCAAAGCACCTCGATGCCGAGGGAATTATGGAACACCGCCTGAAGCATTCCACCATCGCGCGGCAACTCCGGGAGCAATTGCGCCGATTTACCCCCACTGATACTGAGTTCCGGACGATCTTCGCCGCGGTGGATCAACCGAAATCCGCAGGCCTCGTTCCTCTTGTGCCGGGTCCTGATTCCCGACCGATTCCGCTGTCGGAGGCTTTGGGGCCCGTCCGTTATGAGGAATACCGCCTGACCCGGGAAACCGGTTATTCGGGCATCGTGTCGTTGGTTGAGGAGTTCTCGCTGCCCCCGGAATCCATTGCCGCCTACTTCAAGCTGCAACGCGAGGTGTCGAGGGATCCCGCGCGCGTTTATTCGATGTCAGGCGGCTACGACACCATTTATATCGCCGATATCAAGGCCCGGCTGAAGACCATCCT
>Ga0049083_10000321_pt1 | contig 16653 bp, 12 predicted proteins | sample GreLakmeMI27MSRF_FD_66719 | JGI IMG/M metagenome (GOLD analysis project Ga0049083, IMG submission 66719) | Freshwater lentic microbial communities from great Laurentian Lakes, MI, USA - Great Lakes metaG MI27MSRF | ecosystem: Environmental > Aquatic > Freshwater > Lake | place: Great Lakes...
TGCAGTCGCCTCCTCCACCTGCTCTTGCTCTTCCTGCTCCTCGCTGCCCGGAGGGGTCTCCTGGCTGAGCTCAGGCTCCTCGCCCGCGCGGTGGTGGTGGGCAGCGTCCTGTGAGGTGTTGCGTCAGTCACACCGACAGCTCAAGGAGCTTAGGAGCCTTCCCTGACGCCTAGCGCCCCTTCCTGCTGCGGGAAGCGCCGCGCGCCGCGTGGCTGGCGCGTGCGCGGAGCGGGAGCGGCGCACCTCCTGGAGGCGCGGCGAGAGAGCAGCTGGCGCAAGTGTAAGTGGTAGTGGTACTGGCGCGGTCTGCGTGGCCTGCACGCCGCCGGCCTGCGCCGCCGCCGCGCCGGTACGGCCGCCGGCATTCACCTTCATCAGAAGCGCTCAGGGCGAGGAGTGCGCGCGACCCTGAGTGGCGCCACTGGCCAGAGCACCCGCACGACGAGTAGCCCGCACCACTCACCCGCACGAAGTCAGGGCATTTGGGACCTGTTTGGGACTCCGTATTGAACTGCACCTATTGGACGGGTGGTATTAGAAGCTTCCTGGCTTCTGCATCACACACGTGACTCGGCAAGTTCTTTGACGTCTGTTGGCGCGGTGTTGAGCCACGTAACTGCGTCAGAGCGACGTCGCGCGATTTCCCGTGCTTCGATCGCCTGGATGTGCGCAACGAGAAGCGCCAGGAGTTCTGCCACACGGTCTGGTCTTGTCAACAGCTCACCACGGCTCCTGGCGCGGTCTCAAGCAGGAGCAAAGGACATCAACCCGCACACCCCTGTCTGCTCACCCGCCTTCGCCCCCATCCGCGCCGTGAGCAGTCAAGCCCAGCTTGCTCGCCAGCTGACGCGCGATGGCCTCGTAGGCCCGCCCCGCCCCGCCCGGTGCCGCCCCGCCCAGCGGCGTGCCCCCGTCGCTCGCCTCCCGCACCGCCGTGACCAGTGGCACCTCCGCCAGGAGCTGGCATCCCGCCAGGGCAGCCGCGCGCGCCACGCCCCCACGGCCAAACACGTACAGCCGCTCGCCGTGCGCCTCGAAGAAGGCCATGTTCTCCACCATGCCCAGAATGGACACCCCCACCTGCTTGAACAGGTCCACCCCTCTCCGAGCGTCCACTAGTGCAACCTCCTGCGGCGTGCTCACTATCAGCGCCCCGGACAGAGGCAACTTTTGGCAGATGCTGATGTGCGCGTCTCCCGTGCCCGGAGGCATGTCTACAAACAAGATGTCCAAAGCCGGCCAAGCGGTTCCGCGAATCAGCTTCTCCAACGCGCCCATCACCATCGGACCCCGCCACGCCGCGGCTGCACCCTCTTTCGACGCGCCTCAGCTATGACGCATGCGCGTGGCCGCAGGAGCACACGCGCCTTTCAACAGCAGCCCCATGCTCTGACACCAGACGCCGTGTGCTTGCGGGGGCAGCATCAGGTTGTGCTGGTTCAGGAAAGGCGGCGTGTGCGGCAGTCCCATGAGGAGCGGAACGGACGGTCCGTAGATGTCCGCGTCCAAGAGACCCACTCGCAGTCCGAGAGCCGCTGCTGCAACCGCAACGTTGCAGGCGGTGGTGCTCTTTCCCACGCCGCCCTTGCCGCTCGCCACCGCCACCACCGCCGCGACGCCGGGGATGGGTGCGCGCGAGCGGTAGGGGTCGGGGCCCGCGGCCGTGCCGCTGGCAAAAAGTCGAGCGTGCGACGGTGACAGAGCGTGCGCAAAGCGCCGCAGCGCCATGCCACGGCCAGCACCTGACAGCGCCGCGCCCAGAAGACGCGCCAAGGCACGCGTGAAAAAGCTACAGGCAGAGGAGGCGAGGGAGTAGGAAAAGAGCAGAGGCAGAACGTTGTCAGGTTGGTTGTGACATTATGTGACGTGGAATGCGTCCCGCCACGTCATCAGAATGTCCTCAGAAGAGAGCGCGTCGCGTGTCGCGTGTGCTGAGTATCAGCGGAGCCATGGGCGGCATTCTGGGCTTGGCAAGTGCTGCGCCTGTGCAGGTCAGCAGCATGTGCAGCTCTTGCAGGGCGTCCCTCCCGTGCCGCGTGCGCCGCGCGGCAGCAGCTCGTAGCTCGCGTGGCGGCGCGTCGCTGCCTTTGCCGCGCGCTGGCGCTCGCTTGGTAACCGTTGGAGCTGTGCGCCAGCCGTCGCCTATTGCCACCTCCTTCGATGACCCGGCGCCTCTCAACCCCGCCGTGGAGGTGCGCGTGCACGTGGCGGGCACGCAGGCTGCACAGGATGCGCTCTGCGCGCGTGCAGTGATAGATCGACTCACTTAGCCGCCACTGCCGCGTGCTGACTCCACCACCCCCAGGCGCGCCGCGCGGAGCTGGCCAAGCTCACCGTGGAGAAGGGGCTCAAGCCCATGTGCCGCGACTACGGCATCCCGGCCACGGGCGCCAAGGCTGCGCTCGTCGCACGGCTGCTGGAGCACGAGGCCACCACGCCTGGTGCGCAGGGGCGCGCAGTGGCCGCCGCCACGCGCCAGGCGGTCCCCGGCGCGTCGTCCGAGCTGGTGCAGGCCGTGCGCGCGCTGGTGGGTGACCGGGAGAGCAGTCCGGTTTCTCCCAGCGAGGTGGCGACATATCTGCGTCTGTTTGCGGAGAGCGTGGAGAGCTTTTACCCGGCTCAGACGCCGGTTGCTGCGGGCAGCCTGTTCGAAGGGGTTGCTGCGGAGCGCCGCCGCTGCAGCTGCGTGGTTGACGGTCGCACGGGCACACTGCGCGTGCTCGCCACGGTGTTGGACGACCGCGGCGCGGTGGCTGCGCAGAGGGACGACACGGCCGCGTTCGCGGGCTCGCTGGCTCGCGCCGGCGGGCAGCAGACGCGAAGCGGGCGCGAGCTGTGCGACGCCTTCGCCGACGCGCGGGAGGCGCAGCGCCGCGTGCAGCGTGCAGCAGACATGGGCGACTCGCCCGGCACGGTGCACACCTGCGCCGTGCTGCGGGCGCAGCCTGACGGCCGCGGCTGGGCCGTTACCCTGCTGCCTGACCGGGTGCCCGCGCTGCTGCCGGAGGACCAGGAGCTGCTCCCGGGAGCCGAGGAGCTGCGGCCCGGCGTGGAAGTGTCCGTGGTCATCCTGCCACGCACGCCCAGAGACCTGGACGCTCTGGCGCAAGGCGCACCCCTGCCGATCCGAGTCTCGCGCCGAGACGCCTCCCTCGTCACCGGCCTGCTCACACGCCACGCGCCCGCACTGCGCGACGGCACAGTCACCGTCGTGCATGCGCAGCGCAGCCCCGGGCGCATCACAAAAGTTGTCGTCAAGCACGCCTTGGGCCATGCGGCGGGTCACGCGCTGCCCGCGCGCATCAAGGTGCTGGGGCCGGATATGGCGTACGTAAACGCAGCGCGTGAGGAGCTGGGTGGGAGGGAGACCATCCAGCTGATCGACCTGGACCTGCTGGGCAGCTCCAATCCGGCCGCTTTCGTGGGGGCCTGCCTGTGGCCTGGCGCCATCGCGCACGTTGAGCTGGGGAGTGGCGCTGACGGCGGCGCTGTGGCTTACGCGGTTGAGGAGAAAGACCTGGGGCTGTCTGTGGGCCGGGGAGGCTGCAACATCGCCACCGCCGCCGCGCTGTGCCGCAAGGTTTTGGGTAAGGAGCTGGTGCCCAGCATCAGCGTGAAGGCGCTGCGTGAGGCTGAGGCTGACGGGGTGACGGTGAAGCCGGCGTATGAGCGGCCGCGTTCGCAGCAGCGTCCCGCGGGCGAGCCGCCTCGCCGCGCCTCGGCTGCGGGGCCGCGGGGCTTCGCCAGCAGGGCGGGGCCGCCGACCTTCCAGGAAAGGCTGGTGCGGCCAGCCTCGGTGCCCAGCCGCCAGGACGACGACGACCTCTTTGCAGCCCTCAACCTGCCGCCCTTGCCCCCGCCCACGCCCGCGCCCACGCCACGCGCGCCTCAGACGCATCCGCGCTTCGACAACAGCGAGGTGTCCTCCTTCTGGGGAGACCTGGCTGCTGGTGCAGAGCTGCAGGAGGGGCCGGGGGATGCGCTGCGGCTGTCAGACGCGGATGAGCACCTCTTCGAGGATGTGGTTGCGCCCGCAGCGCGCACGCCGCCTGCGCGCAGCTGGGGCACCTTCGGCGACTTCCCAGGACAGGACGTCTTGGAGGGTGACGAGGACTCGGGGCCACTGTGATGTGCACTGTTGCTTCACTCGATTACCGCAGCGCGCGCGCCAGCGGAGCGTGTGCGCCCTTGGGCTGACTCAGCTGTGTTGACAGCCAGACACTCGTTTCAGCTGCATGCTTGAACACAAACAGAACGCCCCATCGCGTTCTGCGGACGGTCACCATGACGCTCGCACTGCCGGAGTACACCTGGATCGTCGTGGTGCGTTGCCTGTCAGCGCAGCCTGTGCGCTGGGTTTGCATCTTGCATCTCGCAAGACTGACCACGCCCCGGCACGCACCAGGCCGGCGCCATCGGCGCGTTCATCTTCGGCTTCGGGACGGGTGCGCGGCACTGTGGCTCGCAGCATTTGCAGCGCTGGCTGCTCTGGCAAGCGCAAAGAAGGAAGGGTCACAGCCGCCGAGGGAATATCAGAGCCTGCGCTCTGACGCGGCACCAACGCAGGCTCCAACGACGTTGCAAACGCCTTCGGTGCGTTGCGCTCCCGCGCGTATGAAGTATGCTCCGGGCTAGTGCGGCATCGCCACGCACGTCGCTTCGTGGGTGGGGCTGCCCTCAGCCCACACTCTCTTCTTACTCTCTTCACGCGCACCAGGCACCTCCGTGGGCTCCAAGACGCTGACGCTCAAGCAGGCGGTGCTGATTGCGATGGTGTTTGAGTTTGCAGGTGCGCTAGTGCTGGGGCCGGCGGCACAGCAACGGCGCTTGCTGTAAGCACGCCCACACACGCAGGCGCGCTGGTGCTGGGCCGCGTCATCCAGGACACCATATCGGGCAAGATCGCTGACTTGTCGGCCTTTGCGCGCGAGCCTGAGATGTTCGCCTACGGCATGATGGTTGCGCTGTTTGTGGGCGGCGCATGGCAGATCGCAGCCAGCTATTTCGAGCTCAACGTCAGTGCCACGCACTCTATCATCGGGGCCATCGTGGGCTTCTCGCTGGTCCACGGCGGCGGCGGCGCGGTGCATTGGGCTCAGAAGGCACCCAAGAAGAAGGGCGAGACGCGTCCCTTCCCCCCTGTTACAGGCGTCACGCCTATCGTGCTCAGCTGGTTCGTGTCGCCTGTGCTCACCGGGCTGGCCTCGGCGCTCATCTTCCTGCTGTGCCGCACGCTGGTGCTGCGCCGCAAGAACAGCTACAAGCTCTCCTTCATCATCCTGCCCGCTGCCGTGCTGCTCACTGTCTGGGTCAACATCTACTTCGTGCTCACCAAGGGCGCCGCCAAGACGCTCTCCACCACGGGCAGCTGGTCCAAGCAGAAGAGCGGCTTGGTTGCATTGGGCGCCGCCGCGGGTGCGTCGCTGCTAACCGGCGCGGTGGTCGTGCCGCTGCTCTGGTTCCGCATCCGCAACCTGGGCCACGCGGCGGAGGCCAAGGCGCTGTCGGACAAGGAGGCGGCGCTGGCGGCGACCACCGGCGAGGCTGAGGCGCGGCAGACGGCTGTGGAGCTGCCAGAGGCGCCCTTTGAGTCCACTACCTCCCCCCAGTCCTTCCAAGCTCAACCGCCGCGCACCAAGCTGCGCCGATTCCTCCACTGGCTGCTCTGCATGAAGAACGGCGCGGTTCACAGCATCCAGCGGGGCGCCGTGGCCGTGAACCGCGCGGCGATGCACGGCATGGAGGTTGACATCTTCGAAATCGTGGAGGAAGACCCCATTGTGGCTGCGATCCACAAGCACGCGGAGGTGTTTGACCCAAAGTCGGAGCAGGTGTTCAGCTACCTCCAGGTCTTCTCAGCAATCTGCGTCATCTTTGCGCACGGCGCCGGCGAGGTTGGGTACATGACGGGGCCGCTGGGCGCCATCTGGCAGGTTGTCAACACGGGCGTCCTGGGCAGCAAGGTGTCGGTGCCCATCTGGATCGTACTCCTCTCCGCTGGCGGTCTAGTGGTGGGTCTGGCCACTTACGGCTACAACGTCACGCGAGCGATGGGCACCCGCATGGCGAAGCTGACCCCCTCCCGCGGCTTTGCCGCTGAGCTGGCCACGTCTCTGGTCATCCTCATCGCATCCCAGTACGGTTTGCCAACCTCCAGCAGCCAGTGCATCACGGGCGGCATCATCGGAGTGGCGCTGTGCGAGGGCAGCGCTGGCCTCAACTGGCGCTTCTTTCTGAAGACGTTCGGCAGCTGGATGGCCACGCTGGTCATGGTAGCCGCAATCACCGCCCTGGTGTACGCGCAGGCGGTGTACGCGCCATCGGTGCCGATGGCCAAGCAGCTGCTGAGCTACGAGAACGGCGTGGCTGGCGCAGCCTCGACGCTGCTGGCCTCCTACGCGGCGCAGCTCAAGGCGAGCGGCTACAACACCAGCAGCACCACGGATACGCTGGCCAAGGACCTGGCTGTGACGCGCGCCAACCTGGCACTCGTGCAGAACGGCAGCCTTCAGACTGTGAAGCCCTTCCAGACCATGGGCTACCTGAACACTTCACTGGCGCTCTTCCAGCCGGCGCTGACCGTGAACGCCTCCAGCCCAGCCATCTGCCCCGCAATCACGCCCTCCAACGCCTGCACGCTGCCCCCAGCCGCCGCGCAGCCGCCCGTGACCCTCACCAGCTACCAGTACGGCGTGGACACGCCCACGCTGGACAAGAAGAAGCAGAGCACCAAGACCACCTGCATCTCGGAGCCCTGTAACGCGGCCACCATTGAAGAGCTTTAGCGAAGACGGGCGGTCGTGAATCCAATCCAATGTGTGCCAAGAGACGGAGCCAGCAGTCCCCGCGTGGCATGCTTACACGTTTTGTTTTACTGTAGCTGAAAGGAGAGCGCCTGTAGGGCCGCGCTGGCGCGGGCCTGCACGCCCTGGTGTGAGGGGAAGCGCTCCAGGGCCGCCCGCAGCGCCTCGTGCGCCCCGGCGTCAGCCGCCTGCTTCTTGTCTGCGTGCGACCCCACCAGGCTGCTCAGCGCGCGCGCGCCAAAGTCCTGCAGCCCCGGGTTGGTCGGGTGTGCAGTCATCGCCTTGACCACAGCCGCAAAGGCGCCAGCCTCCACAGCCTTGGCCCGGTTGTCGCCGTCCGCAGCCAGGTGCTGCACCGCCACCGCCCCCCAGCGCAGCACCCCGGGGGCCGCCACGCACGCGCGCAGCGCAGCTACCGCGGCGGCGACGCCGCCGCAGGCTGCGATGCGCCGCTGGTTGGGCGCATACGTGGCCAGGCGGCACAGCGCGCCGCAGCCAGCCTCCTGGACCACCTGCGTCGCCGCGTGCGTCTTCATGGCCGAAACCACGCCCTCCACCCCGCCAGCCTTTGCGATGCGCTCCTGGCTGGCGTCATCCGCCGCTAGGGCGCGGATGGCCGCGCAGGCCCAGCGTGCGAGCTTCGGGTCAGAGCCGTGGGTACGCATCGCCGTGGCCACAGCCTCGATGGCACCGCCAGCCACGGCGGCTGCGTGGTTGGGTGGGTGCACCGCCAGGTCGAAGAGCGCGCCACAGGCTGCGCGGCACACCTCCGGGCTGGCCGCATGCGCGCGGAAGGCGTCCAGCACAGCCGCCACGCCGCTGGCAGCCGCCACGCGCGCCTGGTTGTCGGCGGTGGCCACCAGGTTGCCCAGCGCGCGGCAGCCGTGCTCAGCCACGCCCGCGTTGTCCGCGTGCTGCTGCATAGCCCCCAGAACAGCCTCCACGGCGCCCACCGCAGCAGCCTGCGCCTGGTTGTCCGCGTTTGCAGTCAGGTTGCGAAGCGCCTTGGCGCCCCACTTCTGCACCGACGCGTCAGAGGCGTGGACCAACATGGCCACAACCACGGCCTCGATGCCGCCCGCAGCCGCAGCCTTGGTACGGTTGTAGGCGTCCTTGAAGACCAGCCCCGCCAGGGCTTTGCAGCCGCCCATCTGCGCCTCCGAGTCCACCGCGTGCGCGTTCATGGCCGCCACCACGGTCTCGATGCCGCCGGCGTCGCCGATGCGCACACGGCAGTACGCGTTGGCCGCCAGACTCCACAGCGCGCGGCAGCCGTAGTCCTGCACGCCCGCGTGCTCCGCATGCGCCTTCATGGCCGACACCACAGCCTCCACTCCGCCCGCGTCAGCCACGCGCGTCTCGCTGTCGATGACGGCCAGCACCGCGAGTCCCTCCAGCATGGCCGCCCCCCACATCTGCACCTCCGCGGCCGTCTCGTGGCGTCGCATGGCGGCCACGACCGCTTCGATGCCGCCGCAGTCGGCCACCTTCATGGCTGCAAAGACCGCGACGATGTCGAGGAAGACAGCTGCGCCCTTGACCAGGTTGACCGCGTTGACCGCGTTGCTGATGAGGTTCCACAGCGCGCGGCAGCCGTGCTCCTGCACGCCTGCGTCGCCCGCGTGCGCCGCCAGTGCAGCCACCAGCGTCTCGATGCCGCCCGCATCGGCAACCTTGACTTGGTTGTCCGCGTTGATGGCCAGGTCGAAGAGCGCGCCAGCGGCAGCCTTCTGCACCTCCGCGCTGTCTGCGTGGGCGCGCATGGCGCCGATGACAACCTTGATGCCGCCCTCAGCCGCAGCTTTGGCCTGCGCGTCGGCGTTGTGCGCCATGCCGGCCAGCGCCAGGCAGGCGTTTTGCTGGACGCCCACGTCCAGGGGGTGGGCGCGCATGGCTGCAATGACGATCTCGATGCCGCCAGAGTCGGCTGCGCGAGCCTTGGTCTCCGGGTCGGCGGCGAGGGCCCACAGCGCGCCGGCCGCCTTTTCTTGGAAGGGCGCATCGGAGGGGTGTTCCACCATGGCCAGCAGCACCGCCTCGATTGCGCGCAGGCCGGCGTCGTTGGGCAGCGCCGCGTCTGCGTGCGCGGCCAGCCCCGCCACGGCGAGGCAGAGTGCCTGCAGCACCTCCGGGCTGGCCGCGTGGCGGCGCATGGCGAGCAGCAGCAGCTCGAAGGCCGACAAGGCGGCAGCACGGGCGGGGACGCCCGGCATGTCGGCCAGCACCCAGAGCGCGCGGCATGCGTGGACGACTACGCCGGGCGCGCTGGCGTGGCTGCCCAGCGCAGAGAGCACGCCCTCCAACGCGATGGCCGCCGCGGGCTTGGCCTCTGGCGGCGCAGCCACCGTGAGCAGCAGCAGCGCCCGGCACGCCTCCTCCGCCACGGCGGGCGAGGCTGCGTGGGCGCGCAGCGCTGCGGCGCACGCCTCCAGGGCCGCCTCGAAGGCCTCCCGCGGCGGAGGCGAGGCTGACACGCTGCCCTCACCATGGCCGGTGACCAGCGCCTGCAGCGCCTGGCAGCCCAGCTCGGCCACGCCCGCGTGGAAGGCGAAGCGCTTCAGGGCGGCCACCACGGAGGTGAGGCCGCCAGGCATGGCGGTGCTGACCAGCTCGCGCACCGCCGCCAGCGCAGTCTCCGTCGCAACAGCCTGCTGGGCGCGAGCGGCTGCCTCGACGCTCAGCGCGGCGGCCAGGAAGCGGCTGAGCTCCTCGTTCACGTCGGCCATGGCGGGCCGGCTGGCGGGTGGGCCCTCCCACGCCTTGCACACTACCTCCCAGAACAGGTCGGTGCACCCCTCTGGGCGCTCGGGGCGGTATCCGTCGCGCACCAGCGCCTCGATCTCGGACGCCTCGCTCACTGGGATGCCCGCCCAGGGAAACGTGTGGCTGGCCAGCTCGAACAAAGTGCAGCCAAGACCGTACACGTCGCTCGCGTGCGAAGGCACTGCGTCAGCCTCAAACAACTCCGGCGCGCGCCAGTTGGGGAAGCGCCATGTGCCGAACGCGGGGTCGCCTGGCAGCGCGCGGGCGGTGTTGAGCGCAGCCTTGATCTCTACCAGCCCGTGGTCGGACATTTTCAGCGTGTATGCTGGAAGGCTCTGCGCCGCCACGCCCTTGGCGCCCGCCGCGCCCACCGGTTGCGGCGGTCCGGGATAGACCATGAAGTTTGGGGACTTTACGTCGCCGTGAATCAGTTCGCGCGTGTGCAGGTATTGCAGCGCGCTCGCCATGTTGCTCGCCATGCTCCACCGAGTCGTCCAGCTGATGCTGGCCACCGGGGTCTTGGCAAGCAGCTTGTCCAGGCTGAGGCGCGGAGGGGGTGAGAGGAAGCGCAGGCATTGATGAGGGAGGGTTACGGAGTGCGCGCGCGTCGACCGAGCTCACAGCCGCACCCAGCCGCTGCGCACGCGCCACTCGCGTGCGTGCGCTGCGTGCCGCGCGCCGGCGTGCGAGTGGGGCGTGCCTGCCCAGCTCCACCAGCTCCTGCACGAGAACCAAATGCGGCGGGCGAACGCAGGCGGCCAACAGCGGCATGATGTTGGGGTGCACCAGCTGGCTCATCTGGTACGCGTCTACGTAGAAGCTTTTGAGCAGCTCCTCGCTCAGCTTGTTGCTGGCAAAGAGCATCTTCACGGCCACTGTGCTATGCTCATACGCGCCCGTGCTTCCGCCGCCACGCTTAAGCACACACTTCATGGTGCGCCCGAAGCCGCCGCTGCCCAGCACAGACTCGGTGTCGATCTCCAGATCTGCTTGTGGGTCCACGATGACAAAGCGCCGCGCGGTCGGCTTGTCTTTCCAGCGCGTGGGGTCGTGCCTGTACGCCCTCTGCACCAGGTAGTCGTTATCCGGAGTCGGCACCGCCATGGCGGCTTTCAGCCAGGTGCGAGAGCGAGGTGCGAGAGTGCCGCGGCCAACTCGCGACTCGGAAGGCCCGCGCACGCCCGGCCGGCGCCCGCGCTCAGGCCAGGCCACACGCACGCGCACGCGAAAAGCGGGAGGAACTCGATGTGCCGCGGGGTGCCGCTCGGCGAGCGCGCGCGCGGTCATCCGACACCGTACCGCCAGTGGTCCCTCCCGCAGGAAGCCACTGTGAAGCCTCCTGACTACGCGAGCGGCCGGGACCCGTCTGTCCTCCTTCGTCGCTCGAAACGTCGATTCAAGTCCCACTGTCAACACTCTGCGCCCCTCGGTGTGCGCGTATCGCCGTTCCAAAGGCCCTCCGTGCTGCCAGCTCGCGCAGAGCAGGCGCTGCACCCTCTCACTGCTCGCTCGCTCGCGCCGTCGCCGACCGTGCGGCGCACGGTTAGCGCACAAATGGCGTCTCACCAGCCGTGGGTGGAGAAATAGTGCGTGCTCTGCGAGCCCGGCGCTGTTTGCTAGAGCGGCTTCTTGCCGCCATGCCTCCTTGTGCTCCCTAGCGCACCCTCTCACGCTTCCTGCACAGCCGGCCCAAGAACGTGGACGAGGTGGCCTGCCAGGAGGAGGTTGTCGCCACGTTGCGCAAGTCCATCGAGACAGCCAACGTGCGTCCACACTGCCGCATTTGCTCGCTTGCGTCCTGCGCACGCCGCGCTCCTCGCGCCGCGGCGCGGCACGCGCGGTGCTGCACCTATCTTTGTGCGCGCGCGGAAGCTGTGCCGTGCCCAGCTGCCCCTTCCCGCCTTCCCCTGACCTAACACAATAACCCTCACGAGCAGCTCCCTCACCTCCTCTTCTACGGCCCTCCCGGCACCGGCAAGACCAGCACGGCGCTGGCGATCGCGCGGCAGCTGTACGGACCAGAGCTGATGAAGAGCCGGGTGCTCGAGCTCAACGCTTCGGACGAGCGCGGCATCTCAGTTGTGCGCACCAAGATCAAGGCGTTCGCCTCCGTCTCAGTGGGCGCCGGCGCGGCGGGCTACCCTTCGCCGCCGTACAAGCTGTTGATTCTGGACGAGGCTGACGCGATGACTGAGGATGCGCAGAATGCGCTGCGGAGAACAATGGAGGCTCACTCGAAGGTGACCCGCTTCTGCTTCATCTGCAACTACGTGTCGCGCATCATCGACCCCATCGTGTCGCGCTGCGCCAAATTCCGGTGCGAGTGGCGCTGTGAACGCTCTGGCAAGCGGGCTCACCCTCTCCCTCCCCCAGCTTCCGCCCTGTCGCCAGCGACGCCATGTTCTCCCGGCTGGAGCACATCTGCGAGTGCGAAGGGCTGACGCTGGCCACGGGCACACTGGACGCGCTGAGCGGGTGCAGCGGCGGCGACATGCGCAAAGCGATCACGCTGCTGCAGTGCGCCGCGCGCCTGCACGGCCGCCACGTGGCGCCCGCCAGCGTGGAGGAGGCTGCTGGCTCAGTGCCCGCTGGGGCTGTGGATGCGCTGCTGGCGGCGGTGTACCCGGGCCCGGGGTCCAGCTTTGACGCGGCGTCGGGGGCTGTGCGGGACCTCATGAAGGACGGGTACCCGGCGCTGCAGGTGATGCTGCAGCTGGCGGACCGGCTGTTCGAGGACGAGGGCGTGAGCGACATGGCCAAAGCCGCGGTGGCGGCGCGCATGGCCGCTGCAGACAAGGCGCTCGCCGACGGCGCAGACGAGGGGATGCAGCTCATGGATGTCGCCGCAGCTGCGCAGCGGGCGCTGGCGGGTCTCCCTCCACCCGCACCCGCGCTGCTGCACGTCTAGACTTTACTGTGGAGGCCTCCCCACAACAAAATCTATCGTGCAAACCAAATACCGTACACGCACCCGCCGTAGCACCTGGCTGTGACACTGCACAGCTTGTGCTTGCAATGCCGAGGGCCGCTGCGGTCGAGGAGGGGGCTCGTGAGGCTGCTGACGCGGTGCTGGCGGCGCAGCTCCAGGCTGCGTTTGCGGGAGGCCCAGGTAGCAGACCCAGGCGGAGCGTGGCCGCGCCGACGGAACAGGTTGTACGCGCCGCGCGGCGTGCAGCTGCTCGTGCTGCTTGCACGGAGCTGTCCCTGCAGCACAGCGTGCCCCACCGCTGTGCCCCGGCCCCACCACAGCCTGCATACACTCCGCGCGGGGCAGCGCACGTGGTGGAGGGCCAGTTGGAGGCGCCAACGCTGGAGGGCGAAGGCGCGCTGGAGGAGCAGATCGCAGGTGGAGGCCCTCTGCTTGTTGTTAAGCCTCAGCGCCCGCCTCGCCGGCCTGAATATCAGCCAGGCGCGCTGGTGTGGGCCACCGTGCCTGGCATCTCGGCCCTGCGTTGGCCAGGTCGCATGTGCGTCCCCCCACTTAGAGAGGAGCAGTTGCTGACATGCGCTCTCCCCGCAGATGGCTGCTGAAGCACACTCGGCGTCGGCGCGAGCTGGCGGAGTGCCGTGTGAACCTGTCTCGCCTGGTGAACCTGCTGGGCGACGGCAGCTTTGCCTGGGCGCTGGACAGTGACCTGATGCCGCACGACGACGGCCCTGCGGCGTCAGCGGCGGCCGCAGCGCTCGCCGCCTACGGCGCCGCTCGCAAGGGGAGCAGTCGTCTGGGCGCGCAGGCCCGGCGGGCCTCTCGCCAGCTTGCGGAGGCGCCCTTGGAAGCCTTTGACCCGCCATGGACCCCGGGCGAGGACAGCGAGGCCGAAGAGGCTGCGGATGAGGCCGCCGCTGCGGCCGCCACCGCCGCCGGAAGCATCGCCGCAGATGCAGCTACCGTGCACGCTGCTCTGGCCGAGACTGCTGTGCGGGACGGCTTGACGCCCGACTGGATCATAGACGCGGGGTGCGACATCTTCGGCCTCAGGTGCGTGCCACACTTACCCGGGCTTGCCGTCAGCTCACCCGCTCCATCTGGCAGGAGGCCCACCATGTCGCAGCCGCTCATCGCGGGGTTGTGCGATCCCTGCTGCAACAACAAGCGCAATCCCAACATCCCCGCAGAGCGACTGTTCTGCAAGGCTGACGACGGCCTCAAGGTGAGCAACAGCTGGGCGGAGAAATACATCATCCTCAACCCGCCTTACGAGGCGCAAACTCAATGGCGGTTCATCAACAGAGCCATCAACGAGGTGGAGTGGGGCCGTGTGCCCGGCATCTTAATCGTCTGCCGCAATTCGACGGACACGGCATACTTCCAGCGGTTGCGCCCCTTCCCTCGCTGCATGCTGCGCCGCGACGCCATCATCTTCAAAGATTACCCAGACAAGTCTCCTCCGGCATTTGGCATCTGCTCCTTTCTGCTCACGAAGAGCGCGGAGCACCAGTCGCTGTTCTACCCTCGCTTCGTGGACGCTTTTGCCGGCCACGGCGAAGTGTGCATGCCCATCGACAGCCTGTTTGCGCGCCAGCCGCAGTTCACGCAGCTGGTGCAGCGCCTGGCGGCGCAGAGCGTGCAGTCCCAGCGTGACAGCTGGGTCTGCTGCGACGCCTGCGGCCGCTGGCGCGCGCTGCCAGCCGGCTCCGACGCGGACGCGCTGGCGTGCCCCGAGGTTGCGTGGACCTGCGCGTCCGCGCACCCGCTCACGGGATGCGAGGAGCCGCTGAGCCGGCGGGAGATGCGTGCGTTCACAACACGTAGCAATTTTCGTTCGCTTCACCTCACGCCTGCTCCCGCCTTTCTGCAGGCGCCTTCATCTACAAGACGGAGGAGGCTGACGCTGAGGACCAGTTCCCGGTGCACGGGCACGAGCACTCGCGGGCGCTGGCTGCTGCGGAGGGGCGCAGCGGTGACGTGGCAGCGGCGGCGGCGCAGCAGCACCAGCAGCGGGAGGACGAGGCGCTCGCGCGAGCCCTCCACGAGGGGGAGCGCAGGCGGTCTGGCCTGCGAAGTGGCGGCGCCGAGGAGGAGAACGCTGACCATGCAGCCCTGCCCTCGCTCACGCTGGCATTGGAGCCCCTGTCGCCGCCCCCGGTTTCCACGACAGCTCGCAAGCGCCCCCGCGAGCCCGCCGCGCCGCCGCTCACCTTCCCAGATGCTGTGTCTGCTCATGAGGATGCCAGCTCGCTGACGGAGTACGAGCGTGCGCGGCTGGAGCGCATGGCCGAGAACCGGGAGCGGCTGTGCCAGCTGCTGCGCGACGAGTCGGCCCTGCAGGCTGCCGACCGGCGCGAGACGGCCGCGGCTGCCGCGGCTGCAGTGGCGCGCCGCGCACGCGACAACGCCGAGCAGGCCGCAGCCGCAGCCGCGTCTGAGGCTGCGCGCGCAGCCTCGCTGGCCGCACAGGCGTCTGCGGCGGCGCAGGCCGCTGCGATGAGGGCCGCCGCTGCTGCTGCTCTGCGTGAAACTGCGCTGGCTGTAGCGCAGCTCGCCAGACAGGATCTCGCGCGCGCGGCGGAGAAGCACGTAGCCGCCACTCGCGAGGGAAAGGAGGCCAGAGCAGCCGCGCAGAGGGAGGCGGAGACGATTCAGGTGGAGGAGCCCATCACGAGTGAGCAACTTTCGATACTTTCCCTCCCACAACAGAGTTGCCAATCGTTGGAATGCTGACTACTTGAGAATCCGTGCGTGTTTCACCTACCGCGCTACGAGAGAACGGGCGGGAGGGATGCTTGAGCGAATGAGCGTTGAGCATCCTCGTCAGCACCTCAGCTGACCGTTTGAAAAAAACCCGATGTCTGCGGCGTTGTCTGTTCCGTTCGCGGCCCCGCTCGCTGGTTGCCGCTGTGTGGCGATGCCGTCCAGCTTCTGGCCGTCCAGCACGCGCGGGTCGCCGGGCAAGCGTCGCTTGGGCCTGGGCTCTCGCTCCTCCCCGCAAAAGGGGGTGTCGCCAGAGCTGGCAGGCGTCACCTGCACGCTGCCGCCCGCCAGCCACCCCTTCTGGCGCGCCTCTGGGTGGCGGGAGCAGCTTGCTGTGAGCGTGGGCGACCTTGAGCGACGCCTGGCGGAAGCAGAGGAGGGGCGCGCCGCTGCGCAGTCCGCCGCCCTCGCCGCCTGGGACGCACAGCAGCGCCTGCAGTCGCAGCTGGCCGCCTGCCGCGCGGAGGCGGCCAGCCGCTGCGCGTGGCTCGAGTCGGAGCGGGACCTGCTGTGCGAGGCGCGAGACAGGGCCTGGGAGGCTGCTGCGCAGGCTGCGCGAGCGCAAGCGGCGGGCCAGGCGCACTTTGAGGCGGAGCCTCGTCAGAGGGGGAGCAACGAGGCGGTGGGGGAGGAGGAGGAAGCGACGCCCTGTCCCAGCGCAGGAGCGCCCCCGCTTTGCTCAGACTTTGAATCGGCTGACCTTCAGGCGGAGCTGGCGGCGCTCAGAATGCTGCTGGCCGCTCAAACAAGGCGCGCAGACGCAGCAGAGGCAAAGCTCGGATGGCACGACAGGCCGCCGCTGCAGCCGCTGCAGCCGAATGTCAGGTTGCCATTGCACGGGCGCGGATGAGGCTGTGCGCGAATGCTGGCATGCTGGGACTGTGATGCCAGGATGTGCGCTCACAGGTCGGCCGTTTGCGCGCGAAATGTCGCAGTTCTCTCAGCAACGTCGCTGGTTCGCTGCAAGAGGACAACAAACACACCAGCCCTGTAGTGACCGTGGCACGATGGCAAGCCTTAGCATGCGGCGGCCCCGCAGTCCGCGTCGATGGATATGTTTTAGAAGCTGTTTGGAACGGAAGCTTCTGTATTGATAGCGGGGCGGCGGAGGGCCCCGCAGCAGCAGCAGGCGCCGGCGCCGGCGCTCGCCGGGACGCCGGCGGCGCGGCCTTCTCGAGGCGCCCCAGCGGCCTCTGTTCGGCCGCGTCGCATCTTCGTGGTGGAACGGCTACGCTCCTCCCTGGCCTCTCACTGGCTGCCATGTCGGCTCGTCCACCGCCGGCTGGCCAGCCACTGACAGCAGCGAGCGAGCGGTGGGAGGCTCCACGGGTGCGTGGTCGCCGCCGGAGCGCCAGCACCGGCGGGGCCGCCGGGGCCGCCGGGTCGCTTCGGTGG
>Ga0049083_10000322_pt1 | contig 16583 bp, 11 predicted proteins | sample GreLakmeMI27MSRF_FD_66719 | JGI IMG/M metagenome (GOLD analysis project Ga0049083, IMG submission 66719) | Freshwater lentic microbial communities from great Laurentian Lakes, MI, USA - Great Lakes metaG MI27MSRF | ecosystem: Environmental > Aquatic > Freshwater > Lake | place: Great Lakes...
TATTTTGGCTGAAGCCCTAGCCATTTTTTAGGGTATGCTGGTGACGGCCCCTTCTATAATTTTCAGAATGTGCAGATTCGAGCTCAGCGTGGTCGATTTGGTGCAGGAGTATCGTTTCCTGCGCAGGGAGACGCGGGGGGGCGCGGTAAAGTGGATGTGGGCTATGCCATAGCCCGGCTATGGTTCCGTTAAGTCGACTTTCAATATATTCAAAGTCTTTGCGAGTTTTTCCAAAGTCTCGCGAGACAATCAGATTCCTGCCACTGGCAGTGGCGATGTCCACGCCCTGACGGTAATAACGCCAGCGCTGGGTCGGCGTCGGCGTCGATTTTAATGCAAATTTACCACCCCAAAAAAATTTACCACCAACAACGTCCGTACGACGGCCGTACGACAGTGCGGTGCTCGGCAGACTTCTCTTGCCTCCCAGTGCGCTTTTGACCCCGTGCACGGTGTTTGGAGCTCCCAGAGGTCTCCGCTGCGGCTGGCGCACAATGGAGGTTGACGGCGTTGCCCGCCCGTCTGGCGGCGGCGGCGGGCCCAAGAAGCTGGTCATCAAGGCGTTCAAGGAGCCGCCCAAGCTGCCTGAGAACTTCGAGGAAGAGACGTGGGCCAAGCTACAGGCGGCGGTGCGAGCAGTCCACGCTCAAGCGCCAGTGGCCTTCAGCTTCGAAGAGCTGTACCGGGTGCGTGGCCCCGCCACGCATCGAGCGTCGTTCGCCGGGCTGCGCAGGGCGGAGCGGCGGAAGGGTGCGCTATGGTGCGAGGCGTGCGCTCACGACACTTGCACCTTGTTTGCACAGTGCGTGGGCGACCTGTGCCTCCACAGGCGCGCCGCAGCGCTGTACGCGCGCCTGGTGGGCGAGCTGGAGGCGCAGGCGGCTCGCCAGGTTGAGGCGCTGGCGGGCGCTGTGTCGTGCGGCGCCTGCGGCGGTGGAGACGACGGCGCGGTGGCTCTGCTGGCCCGCCTGGAGTCCACGTGGCGCCAGCACAGCGAGGCCACCCTCACTGTGCGCAGCGTGTTCCTGGTGCTGGACCGCAGCTACGCGCTGACCAGCCCCGGAGTGAGGCCGCTCTGGGACGCAGCGCTGCACGCGCTTCGCTGTCGCCTGCGGGACCACCCCTTGGTGGAGGCCCGGGCGGTGCGGGGCCTCCTGGTGCTGGTGCAGCGGGAGCGCGTGGGCGAGCAGGGCAGCCGTGCGCTGCTCAAGGCGCTGCTGCGCGCCTTCTCCGCGCTGGGACTGTACGGGGACGCCTTCGAGCGCCCCTTCCTGGACGCCTCGCAGGCCTTCTACGCGGCGGAGGGCACCCGGCTCATGGCGTCCGCTCACCCAACCGACTACCTGCGACACTGCGAGGCGCGACTGCAGGAGGAATCCGAGCGCGCAGCCGCCGTCCTCGAGCCCCCCACGCGCAAGCCCCTCCTCACCACCTGCGAGAACGCCCTGGTGGCGCGACACCTGCCACAGCTCCTAGACAAGGGCTTCGAGCAGCTCATGGCGGCCTCGCAAGAGCGGCTGCCTGACCTGGCACGCCTCTACGCGCTGGCTGGCCGCGTGGGCCAGCACGACGCCCTGAAAACGGCGCTGGCCGCCTACGTGCGCGCCGCAGGCACGCGCCTGGTGAGAGACGAGTCCAAGGACGGGGAGATGGTGAGCGGCCTGTTGGAGATGAAGGCTTCCATGGATGTGGCGCACGCGCAGGCGTTCGGCGGCAACGAGGCGTTCGGGCACGCGCTGAAGGACGCCTTTGAGGGCTTCCTGAACAGCCGCGCCAACCGCCCGGCTGAGCTGGTTGCAAAGTACCTGGACGCGGCGCTGCGGGCGGGCAACAAGGGCACCACGGAGGAGGAGCTGGAGGCGCTGCTGGACCGGCTGCTGACGCTGTTTCGCTACCTGTCGGGCAAGGACGTGTTTGAGGCCTTCTACAAGAAGGACCTGGCCAAGCGCCTCCTCCTCGGCAAGTCCGCCAGCATCGAGGCGGAGAAGAGCATGATCAGCAAGCTCAAGGCTGAGTGCGGCGCGCAGTTCACGGCCAAGCTGGAGGGGATGTTCAAGGACGTGGACCTGTCGCGCGACATCCTGTCCAAGTTCCGGGCGGCCAAAAAGGAATCGCCCCCCCTCCTCGCCACGGAGGCCAGCGTGTCGGTCCTCACAGCAACGTGCGTGTCCTCCATGCGCCGCCTGTGCTGCGTGCGCGTACCCGGGACTGACCTACCCTTCTGCCCACCCCACCACCCGCTCAGGTATTGGCCCAGCTACCCGCCCGCCGAGGTTGCGCTGCCCGCGGAGATTGGAGCGCTGCAGCAGCTGTTCTCGGAGTACTACCTACAGGAGCACGGCAACCGGCGGCTGGCCTGGCAACACGCGCTGGGGCACACGGTGCTTCGCGCGCGCTTCCCCTGCGGCGTGCGGGAGCTCTCCGTGTCGCTCTTCCAAACAGCCGTGCTGCTGCTGTTCAACGACGACGCGCAGCTCAGCTTTGCAGACATCAAGGCGGCCACCTCCATCGAGGACCGCGAGCTGCGACGACAGCTGCAGGTGCGCCATGGCGTGTCGTGCCGTGCATGCGTGTGAGTTGGTGGTGGGGGTGCTCCCTGTGCTGACGCCATGCGTGCTTGTGCGCAGTCTCTGGCATGCGGCAAGGTGCGCGTGCTCACCAAATCGCCCAAGGGCAAGGAGGTTGCGGACGGCGACCGCTTCGAGGTGAACGAGGGGCTGTCTGAGCCGCGGTTCCGCATCAAGATCAACGCCATTCAGCTCAAGGAAACCGTAGAAGAAGCGCTCGCAACCAACGAGAAAGGCACGCCTCGCAACATCGCGCACCACGGCGCATGACACCACATGCGCGCTGACGTGTCACCGCCGCCCGCCCCGCAGTCTTCCAAGACCGGCAGTACCTGATTGACGCCGCTGTGGTCCGCATCATGAAGGTGCGACCACGTGCGCGCGCCTGCACAGCTGTCACCCTCTGATGCGTGGATGTGCTGCGTGTCAGACGCGCAAGACGCTGGCGCACACGGTGTTGGTGAACGAGCTCATGGCGCAGCTCAAGTTCCCGGTGAAGCGAGAGGACGTGAAGAAGCGCATCGAGAGCCTCATTGACCGGGAGTACCTGGAAAGGGACAGTGCGGTGAACACCACGTATCACTACTTGGCATGAGGCATGGCGTAGAGGGGGCATCGAAAGTGGGCAAGGGCGGCGGGGCGCCGGGCGCCAACACAGACAACAACAGATCACTGCGTGCAATGCGACGGCCAAGTGTGGCGCGCGCTTGGATGTGCGTACGGCGATGAACGAAGCGACGCTTGACTTGAGTGTGGCGCTCGTGGGCAGCGCGGGTGCCAGTGCCACACTAGGGTTGCCCTGTTTGGCGGTCGGCCGATCCCAGGCAGCTGGGTCGCTGCACGGCGGCCCGGGCCTCGTCCACCGGTCCCTCGGTTCCCACACGCCCGCCCTCGCCCCCTCTGTGGTGCGTGTGGCCGCGTGTGGTCGCGCTGGCGCTGTGCGAGCAGTCGGGCCCCAATTCCAAACTGCTCTCTGGCCGGCCATGTACGCACCGGACGGCATCGCGCTGGACGCCTTGGCCAAGACGCCGGTGGAGGTTGACCTGGCGGGCGAGGAGGTTGCTGCGGCTGGTGATGCTCTGACTGCGCTGGTGAGAAGCGGCCCTGACCGTCGCGGACCCTGCCGCGGAACCTTCCTAGACCTTCAGCAGGAGGGAGAGATCCGCTGCCTGGACCCTCACCACGGCCCTGACTGCGAGCGGTGCGCGGCGCGGCGCGGCGTGTGTACCGCCCAGGCGTGGTGGGCGTGCCTCTTTTACCAGCGTGGGCCCCTTTTCCCATTCTCACAAGACTGGCCTTCCCAGCTGCCAGCCGGCTCCGCGCGCCGGCCAGGAGCACCAGTACCGCCTGGTGGGCGACCCTGGCAAGAAGAACGGCGCGTGTCGTCGCGGGGCGCTGCGGGACGCTGCGTGGGATTCTACTTGTTGGGCTAGTTGACGCGCGCCCGTCCCAACACAGGCGAAAAGAAGCTGCGCCGCATGATCCTCTGCTGTCCCGAGTGGTCCCACATCAGCGAGCGCGAGGCGCTGGTGCGTGACGTGGCGCGGCGCGACGGGGGCCGGCTCAAGTGGTACCCAGGTCCCAGCCCACTGGCACTGCCACTGCCACTTGCGCCGTCGCGTGCAGCTCTCCCCTGCCGTGCTGCACGCCTGCGGGCGCGCTGCGCATGAAGCTGTGCGCTGTCCGCGCGCCCGTTGCCTTTCTTTGACCCAGTTCCTCACCCAACCCCTCTCGCCAGGCGCGTCAGATGGACGCCGCCGGCCGCGAGGACATCGCCGACATCCTGCGCCTCAAGCGCAGCGCGGCGCTCCGCAAGGAGTCCATGCTCATGCTGGCGCGGGAGTGGCGTTACAAGGCTGACATGTGGCAGCGCGGGCCCGCAGGGCCGGGCGCCAACCACCGCCCGAGCGGCGCGCGCCAGCTGACCATCTCGGCGCCGCGCCAGCCGGCCGCATTGCAGCCCTTGATGTTGCGCCCGCGTCAGCAGCCACAGGCGTATGCGGCGCCCCAAGATGCGCTCGCCGCCGCCACCGCTGCCGTCAGCGCCGCGCTGCAGCAGCACCTGGCGGCGGTGACGCAGCAGCAGCAAGCTGTACAGGCGCCGTTGAACAACGCGTGGCTGACGGCTGCATTTCCGATGCTGTTTGGGGTGCAGCAAGCGCAGCAGATGCAGGTGCAAGCTCAGGCGCTAGCTCTAGCTCAAGCTCAGGCTCAGGCTCAGGCTGCGCAGGCTCATGATCATGCCTGGCAGCTGGCGGCTCTGCCTTCCCCCTTGCCCGTGCCAACTGCTGCTCTGGACGCTGAGCGCGCCTCGCTGTGCGCGTCCATGCGTCGCGTGGCCGGCGAGACGGCTGTCGTGTGGGAGCAAGTGGCGGCTCGGGTGAGCGCCCACGCCGCGGACACCCATCCTCTGCAGCCAAACGCCACCGCCATCCACGTCACTCGCTGGCTGCGCTCCGTGGCCGCCGCGCACTCCGCGGCGCTGGTGGACGAGCCGCATGGGTCAGAGGAGGGGCAGGCGGCTGACGCCGCGATGAGCACGCTGCTGCGCCAGGTGACCGAAACGTTGACGAGCACAGAGTTGACTCTGGGCCGCGCCCGCGCAGACGCGCTGCAGGCGTACATGGCATCGCCGGTGGGCCATCGCGCTTCTTGGGCAGCGCCCACCGCCGCCTGGCTGAACGCCTGCAGCCGCAGCCTGGACCAGCTGGTGGCCTGGCTGGCCCACACAAAGTCGCAGGGCGCCAGCCAGGCGAACCGCCGCGCGTCCGCCTGCTGCGGCGCCTTCATCGCGGCTCTCACGGAAGCCTTCTTCGGGGGCGCGGAGGAGGCACTCACGCTGCGCCGCCAGTGGTACCTGCTCTCCGAGAGCGTTCCTGCCGGAGCGCCGCAGGCGCAGGAGCACAGCACGGAATCGGTGGCGGCGGTCATGGCCGCTGTGGTGACCACGATGCAGCAGGCTGGCGGGGCGCAGTAGAGGTGGCCCATTGGGGCGGGGGCTGCAGGGTAAACTATCAGAAGACTGCTCCGCGGGGGTGTGACGTTGATGGGGATACGGGGAGTGAGGTCTGCTGGATCGACGGGGATCGACGGGCAGGCTTATCGGGGGTAGAACTCGCACGCTGCTCGCTGAAATGCGAGGAGTCACACGACGAGCCACACGAGACGCGCATTATTCTGGTCTCACGCGCGCGGAGTCCCGGGTGGCGGCGCACGCAGAGCAGCATTTGGCCGACCCGCCGACGCCGACGTATGCATCACAGGATGACGTCGCGTGGACTGAGCTCTCGCGTACTTTGTTGTTGTCCCCGCCACCCCTGTAGCCGCGGTGAGGAATTTCTGGCTGAGGACCGGCGCAGAGGCTGTACGACCGACAGTAGTACGAGCGCGACAGTCTGAGTCGCCCCCGCTCACTGCGTGTGCTCACTGCGATGCGCCTGCGACGCGCGGCGGCGCTGCTTGTCGCGCTGTGCGCGCTGGCGCCCACGGCAGGGTTGGTGGACCCAGTGGTGATATCTCCAGCAGTTATGCGCCTCGGCTCAGGAGAATGGCAAGTTGCGGCGCTGGACCTTCCTGCGGGCGCAGACATCTCGCTGTCTCTCACTCCCCGTGGAGGCGGCGCGGCGGTGGCGTTTGGCTCTGGCGTGGCTGGCTCAACGGGCGCTGCGTCTTTATCACTCTCTATCTCTCAAGGCGGGGCGCCCACGCCCGGCCCTTACCTCCTCACGGCCACCTCCGTCTCCGCCTCCTGGCGCCAGACGGCCAACGTGACGCTCGTCTCCGGCGCGCCCTTCCTGGTGCGCCAACAAAGCGCGCTCGCAGGCGCTTGCCTCGGGCCCTCCTCAGCCCACTCACTTGCCTCGTGCCTCGCCGCTCTCCAGACGGTGCTCACCGACAAGGCCGTCTACAAGCCCGGCGACACGGTGCTGCTGCGCGTGCTGGCGCTCAGCTCGCTGGGGCTGCGTCCCGCGCCGGGGCTGGCGCTGCGGCTGTCCGTGAAGGACCCCTCCGGCTTCAAAGTGGCGCAGACCGTCGCCGCCACCGACCCCTTCGGCGTCGCCAGCTGGGAGGTGCCCACCAGCGCAGAGCCGCCTTTGGGGGAGTGGAGCGTGCTGGCCGAGGGGCCAACAAGCAGTACGTCGCCAGCCGAGCGCCCCTTCCGCCTCGACAAGTACGTGCTGCCCACCTTCGCCGTGCGCCTGCAGCCCGCCGCGCCCGGCTACCTGGTGCAGCCCTCTGCAGGCCCAGCCGGCGGCGCTCTGGAGGGGCTTCTCAGCGCGGCGCACACCAACGGCGCTCCCGTCCAGGGCACCGTGCTGCTCACGCTGGCCCAGCCGACGCAACATTCGTACGGCTGGAGCGGCGGCGCGGCGGCGGGTGGCTTCGCGCGGCCCCTGCCGGCCGACTTTGCCTCCAGCTCGCCCGCCGGCGGCAGCGGCTTGGGCCCCGCGCCTGCCCTGCTGGCGACGCAGCGGCTGCAGCTGGGCGCCGGCGGCTCGGCCAGCTTCCGGGTGCAGCTGCCCGCCACCGCCGCCGGGGCGGGAGTGAACTGGAGCGGCGGGCCGCTGCTGCTGAGCGCAACCGTCACAGAGTCCGCCACGGGCGAGACCCAAAACGGCACCGTCTTCGTGCCCGTCTCTGCGACGCCTCTCACCGCTACCCTGCAGGCGGATGCCAGCTTCAAGCCGGGCCTCCCCTGGTCCATCACCGCCAGCTTTGTCGCCCCCGACGGCGCGCCGCCTGGCCCCTCGTCTTCGGCCGCCTCAGCCGCGGCGGTGCGCATCAGCGCCAGCACGCGTCAGGGCGTGGACGGGTTTGAGCGCAGCGTCCCTCTGGCGCTCGACGCCTCAGGCAAAGCCACCGTGTCGCTGCTGGCCCCCCTGGAACGCGCCAGCTGCTGCAACCGCACGGCGGGCGCCGATTTGGCCGCGCAAACTTGCTGCATCGACTACATCAGTGCGGAGCTGACGGGCGTGGATGGGGTCTCAGCCTACGCCGGCTCTGCCCGCGCATCCGTGGACACCACCGGTTATTTCCTTGCCATCGGAGCTGTGACGGCCGTGGGCGCGCGTGGGCTCAGCTTCACGCCGGCGGCAACGACGCTCTCCGGGGCGCCCATCTCATGGGCCGTGTTATCGCCTGCGGGTGCTGTCGCGGCGGGCAGCACCACCGCGGGCGCGGCGACGGCCGTGACGCTGCCGGGCGCGCTCGGCGGCGGCGGCGCGTCGTTGCTGGCGTGGGTTCGAGCGGGTGACTCGCTGGTGATCGACAGCGTGCCGCTTACCAACCTCCCCTTCTCCATGGAAGGGCTACCTGCAAACCTAACCGCGGCATTCAACACCACCGCCGCTTCGCCGGGTGACCCCGTGGCACTCGTGGCGCAGGGTGAACCCGCATGTCGCGTCTTCTTTGCGGCAACAGACGCTTCGGTGGCTCTCATGGGCGCAGATGCGACCCTAAACGCCTCCGGCATTTTGGGTGCCGCCGCTCAGGCGGATGCCGCCGCGCTCTCCGGCGCTGCGTCGGCGGACGCGGGCGCGTGCTGGAGCCAGCCGCCGCAGGTGCAGGCTGGCGCTGCGCTGGCAACAGCGCTGAAGCTGCCCCAGTGCGGCACGGGCGGCTGGCGGGGCGGCATGATGGACGACATGTTGATGGCGGCGATGCCGATGGCTGCGATGGAGCGGGAAGTCCCGACCCTCAACAAGGATGCCACCTCGGGTGCAGCTGCCTCCGGCGGGGCGGCACCGGCGGTGCGCGTGCGCTCATTCTTTCCGGAAACATGGGTGTGGACGTCCGCCGACGCGGACGCCCGCGGCGCGGCGTCTGCGCCTGCGGCTGTGCCCGACACGCTCACGGGCTGGAGCCTGTCAGCCTTCAGCCTGCACCCTCAGCGCGGCATCGCCGTGGCGCCTCCCGCGCCGTCGCTGGCGGTGTCGCAGCCCTTCTACATGCGCGCGACGCTGCCGTACAGCGTGGTGCGCGGCGAGGCGGTGGTCGTCAACGTGGGCCTCTTCTCCAACCTGTCCGTGCCCGTCACCGCGCAGGTGACCCTGCTCAACGCCAGCGCGTCGGGGCTCGCTCTGGCGGGCGCCGCCACGCATAGCGCGTTCGTGGGCATTGGCGGCGCCTCCGGAGTGAGCTTCACGGTGGTTCCGCAGCGCCTGGGCACGCTCACGCTGCGCTTCGCAGCCTCAGCCACCAGCGCCTCATCCGCGCTGCTGGGCGGCGACGCGCTGCAGGCCACCCTGCTGGTGCAAGCGGAGGGACTGCCCGCTGAGCAGACGCACAACATGCTGCTTCGCGCAACGCCAGCTGGCGCAGCCGCCACTCTCGCTGCGCCGCCGCCAGACTCCGCGGTGGCCGGCTCCGCGCGCGCCACTCTGTCCATCGTGGGTGACATCATGGGCCCCTCGCTGGCCAACCTGGGCGAGCTGTTGACCATCCCAACCGGGTGCGGCGAACAGAACCTAATCACCATGGCGCCCAACGTCGCCGTGCTGCAGTACGTGGATGCTGTGCCCACCGGCTCGCTTCCCGCGGGGCTGCTAGCGTTTGCAAAGTCCAACGCGGCGCTGGGGTTCCAGAGACAGCTGACATTCCGCCACGCGGATGGCTCCTTCTCCGCCTTTGGCGAATCCGACGCCTCAGGCTCCACCTGGCTCACGGCGTTCGCGCTGCGCGTCTTCTCGGCGGCTGCGCAGCACGTGGCGGTGGACGCGGCGGTGCTGTCCACGGCGGCGTCGTTTCTCGCGGCGCAGCAGTCTCGCAGCAGCGGCGCCTTCGCCAGCGTGGGAAACGTGATCCACACCGACATGGTGGGCGGCGTCACCAGCGAGGTGTCTCTGACCGCGTTTGTGGTGGCCGCGCTGCTCGAGGCGCCCGCTGAGGCTTCTGTGCCCCCTGCTGCGCTCGCCGCCGCGCTCGCCTACCTGAGGAGCCACCCCGCCGCTCAGGGAGACGCCTACGCGCAGCACACGCGCACCTACGCGCTGGCACGTGCCTGCGCCTCCCGACCAGACGCACCCACCTGCGCAGACGCAGACGCGGCGCTCGCCTCTCTCACCTCCCAGCTCACGCCCGCCAGCGCCGCCGCGCTGCCGCACTGGGAGGCGCCTCGCAGCGCGGTGGGCGGGGACGGCGCGTCGTCATCGTCCTGGCAGGCGGTGCCCGCGGACATTGAGCTCACCGGCTACGGTGTGCTCTCGCTTTTGGCGCGCGGCAAGACGGCGGACGCCACATCACCCGCGCGGTGGCTCATCTCCCAGCGCAGCGGCCTGGGCGGCTACGGCAGCACACAGGACACGGTGGTGGGACTGCAGGCGCTGGCGGGCTTCGCGGCGGCGACGTACGGCGCGCCCCCTCACCTGGTGGTGCGCGTCGCCGGAGCGCAGCCGGTGAACGTCAGCGTGGACGCGGGCAATGCGGCGCTTCTGCAGCAGCTGGACGTTGCGCCGGGGCAGCCGGTGATGGCGACGGTAGTGGGCGAGGGCACCGTGCTCCTACAGCTGACCACCCGCTACAACGTGCTGCCTCCGGGCAGCTCTGCCGGCGCCACGTCATCACCTGGCTCGCTGCAGCTCACCAGCAGCGCGGTGAACGTCACCACACAGGCGGGGCCAGCCTCGGGACGCCGCCAAGTGCTTCTGGCGGATGGCCAGGCTGCGGCGCCCCCGACACGGGTGATGCACATGCGGAGCTGCCTGTCCAGGGCGCAGGGCGCCAGCGCGGCTCGCGCAAAAGGGATGGTGGTCCTCCAAGTTGGTCTCTTCTCCGGCTTTGCGCCGGTGGCCGCGTCTCTGCAGGCTGTGCGCGCGTCTGCGCCGCAGCTGGTGAAGCGCTACGAGGTGGACCCTGCGGCTCGCAAGGTGAGCTTCTACCTGGAGAGCGTCTCCTCCGCAGACGGCCAAGTGTGCGTGGCATTCGACACGGTGCAGGAGGAGGAAGTCACGGCGCTGCAGCCGGCGTCGTCAACGGCGTACAGCTACTACGCCCCGCAGGACGGCGGCGGCGCCAGCTTGCGTGCCACCAGCGTGCCCGAGGCGACTGCACGGCCCTCGTCGGGGGTGACGGTGAGCCGCGCGCCGCCGGGGGGGCAGCGCAGCCCGGCTGTGCGGGGGGCGGCGCCCAGGCCGTGGTGGTGGACACCCGCGCTGCTCGCCTCTCTGGCGGCGGTGAGCACATGCGCCTGCGCGGCAGCAGACCCGCAGCGCGGCAGCACCTTGGAGCGGGCGAGGGCCCTGGCGCTGGCGGCGTGGGCTCGCACCAGAAGAGCGCCGCCGTAGTGTAAAAATGTGAAAGGGCTGGCGGAGGGCTGTTCAGCCGGTGACCCCGTGTACCAGTGTCAATCGACGAGTTCGATTCGCTCAACTCTGTCGAACAGACGTGATACGATGATGTCAGCGTTTTACCATCTTCTCGTACCCCTGGGAGCTCCATCTTGCAAAGCGTGTTGAGTGTTAAGGCGTCGATAAGGAACGATGGCGCTGCGCGCCAACATGCTCCTGCCCAGCGCCCCTGCAGGCATGCGCGTGCACCACCGGCCACCTGTTGCCGCGTGCGCGCCTCGTCGGAGGGTCTGCCAGCGCTGCGCGCGCTTGCGCTGCCGCGCCAGCGCGTTCGACGTGCTCAGCCGCGGCTTTGAGTCTGCATGGAGCACCTTGTCAGACGCGGACGACCTCTCTGCACGCAACATGCGCCTGCCGTTGAAGGAGCTCAGACGCACGCTGCTGGAGGCTGACGTTTCGCTGCCTGCCGTCACCTCCTTTCTCAAGGCTGTGGAGAGCAGCGCTGCGGGGGTGGCTGTGGTGAAGGGCGTGACACCCCGCCAGCAGCTCATCAAGCTCGTCTCAGACCAGCTCCGCGAAGCACTCGGCGGCGCGGCGGAGCCGCTGGCGCGCGCTCCTGGCGCCGCTCCCACCGTGATCCTTCTGGCGGGTTTACAGGGCGCGGGCAAAACCACCGCAGCAGCCAAGCTCGCCCTGCTGCTGCAGAAGCAGGGGCGGAAGCCCATGCTGGTTGCCACAGACACCTTCAGGCCCGCCGCCATCGAGCAGCTCAAGCTCCTGGGCGCCAAACTGGGCGTGCCTGTGTACGAGCAGGGGACCAATGGGAAGCCCGCGGACATAGCCCGTGCCGGTGTGGCGGCTGCGCGCGCTGCCGGGTGCGACACGGTGATCGTGGACACGACTGGTCGGATTGCGATCGACGAAGCGCTCATGAGCGACCTCCAAGCCACGCGAGCGGCAGTGCAGCCGACGGAAACGCTCCTGGTTCTGGACGCAATGACGGGGCAGGATGCAGCACGAGCAGCCGCAACCTTCCATCAGCGGGTTGGCATTACAGGGACCATCTTGACCAAGATGGACGGCGATGCGCGCGGCGGCGCCGCTCTCAGCGTGCGCTTCGCGTGCGGGCAGCCCATCAAGTTCTGCGGCACCGGCGAGAAGATTGAGGATTTGGAGTTGTTCTATCCCGAGCGAGTGGCTGGCCGGATTCTGGGCATGGGCGACGTGGTCTCTCTGGTCGAGAAAGCGGCCGCATTGAACAGCAGCAGCGACATGGAGGCCATTGGGCGCCGCATGATGGGCGGCGGCTTCGATTTGTCGGATTTCCTGAAGCAGTCGGAGATGGTGCGCAAGTCTCTCTCTCTCTCTCACGCCGTTCTGACTTTGCGCCCTAGATGAGCAGCATGGGCAGCATGGCAAACCTGGCTCGCATGATCCCTGGAGTTGCGGGCAAGTTGAGCGACGCGCATTTGAGCGAGGCCGAGACGCGCCTCAAGGTCTTTAAGAGCCTCATTCAGTCCATGACGCCTCAGGAGCGGGCCAAGCCGGAGCTGGTTGCCGCCTCATCCAGCCGCACCAGCCGCATCAGCAAGGGCTCTGGGCGCAAGCCCAGCGACGTCGCGTCGCTATTGTCTACTTACGGGGGGATGCGGGACCAAATGGCGGGGCTTGCGCGCATGCTGCAGCTCAAGTCGGGTGCGGACGGCTCTCCGCCCTCCATGGAGGCGATCAACGAGGCGGCCAGGGCGGCGCAGGCTGCAGGCGGCATGCCGCCCGGGGGGCGCAAGAGCAAGGAAGCAGCGTGGCGGGAGGCTCAGCAGGCTGCGAAGAAGGCTGAGCAGCCGGCTGCCAAGGCTGCTGCGCCCAAGGCGAAGGGCTTCGGAAAGAGGTGACAGTGCAACCTATTGCTTGCTTACTTATAAGTCTACTCACAAGTCCGTGTGTCTCCTTCTTCGCCTCACTCGCTGCTGCACGAGGGCGAACCGCTGCCGCTGTCCGCGTTCTCGCCCCGGCGGCGGCGCCCCCCCACCACTCGCAAGAAGCGCTCCGTGAAACGATCCGCAAAGTCGCTCAGCTCTCGCCCGTGGTGCTCAGCCCAGAAGCGCCGCACCTTCTGTTCTACCCTCTGCTGCTGCTCCCGAACCTTGGTGCCTAGAGTCTGCAGCTTGCTCCGCATGCGCAACCGCTTTTCACGCACATAGCTCACGTTCATGTCCTGTCGCGTATACCCGCGCCCCAGGTTACGCAACACGTAGTCGTTGTAGTCCTTGATCAGGCGCAAGATGAGGTCGCTGGTGCTGATGCCGTTGGTGCGCTGCGTAGCCCTGAACTTGCCGATCCGCTTCACGAAGCCGTACGCGTCGTCCGCACTGCCCGTCACGTCCGGGTAAGGCAGGTCGTCGTGTGCCACAAAGTCGATGTTGTGCTTCTCGAGAAAAGCGGTGTCCACCACCCAAGGGGCATTCTCAACCACCTCGTCCACCCACCGGCAATGGCGCACGCTCTCGTAGCGCTCAAACTCCGTCATCACCGTCTTGCCCTTGCACTTGTGCGTCAGCGCGTCGTTGCACACGCCAACCAGCAGGTGCGTGTTGGGGAAACTGAGAGGGAACGAGGCGTGAGTCGGAGGGTTTGTTGGCCGCCACGCGCAAGGCCGCAAAAGCACGCACAGCTGTTTGCACTGCTGCAGCTGCCGCATGTGGCCGTAGTGGAAGAGGTCGTAGATGCCGTCTGCAGAGGAGAGGCGCGGGTGAGCACAGAGAGCTAGGACGGCGCTGTGAATGCGAAAGGGGGCCCTCTCTCTTCAAGGATGCGCGGCGCGCCCCGGGCGCACACGGCCAGCCACGCACCTGCGTACACGCGCACCGGGCGATCCGAGGGCACCGGCTGCGAGGGCGCGGCGAGAGCCTGTTGCCGGCCCTTGGCCGCTTGCCCAGCCTTCCCGGTCTTGGCGCCGCCGGCCTTGGACACGCCGGTGCTGCGCGGGCGGCGCGACATTGCTGCGGCGCAGCGCGCAAGGCGACACGGCCCGCGACGGGCGCGACCGAGAGCCGCTATCATAAAGCCCCACATCCGTACGACTGCCACGTCAGATCGTCAGTGTCACGAGCCTAACGAGACGCGCTACTTGAGGCTATTATTGCTGTCCATGGTGCTCATCCACCTGAAGGCGCGTGCTCGGCTGTGTGTCGCGTCGTTGGCCCTCTTTTACGTGCAAAGCTGGTCTGTATCGCGCGGTGCTGAGGCGCGTTGCGTGTGCGTGTGCATGCGCAGCGAAGCGAGGAGCACCAGTTCCTCTTTGAGGCGCCGGGCGGCACTGCTGTGGAGCAGCTGACACGCATGTTGGCGCGACTGCACAACGCGCGCCTGCGGCTGGAAGGGCTGGCCCGGGAGGGCGCGCAGCTTGCGCAGCGCGGCCCCGTGGCTGAAGCTCAAGAGGATGAGCCGGTGCGCCCAGCCTCAACGAACAACCGCCAGCTGTCCCTGGAACGTGCACGCTCCACGTTGACTTGCTCACCCGCCCGCGCCCTCACCGCGCAGGGGGTCGCTTCTCAGTTGCGCAGCCTCCGGCTGGGCGACGCGGCGTGCCAGGGCGCGCGCGCAACCAGCGCAGGCGCCCCGCCTGCGGCGGTGGCGGTGGCCGCGCTCCGTCTGGCCTGCGACGATGCCCGCCAGGCGGTTCACAAGGCGCGCCATGCGCAGCCTGTCGCCCACGTGTTGGGCACAACTGACCCGTCGTCCTTTCTTCAGCGCCAAGTTGACGCGAAAGTACCTCTCACGCTAAGGCTCATTGAGGAGCACACGCAATCCATCGTGGCCGCTCTAGCCGCTTGCTACCCCAGCGGCCTCTCTCCCAGCGAGCCTGTGGCGCGCTGTCTGTGCGGGATCGCGCAGGCGAGCGCGAGCGGTGACGTCGTGGGCGAAGGCGCAAGCGCAGTGGAGGGCCCAGAGGAGGTACCGGAAGGCGGAGCGGCGCTGTGGGGCCCCGGCGGCAAGGCGCTGTGTGCGGGCAAGCTGCTGAGCGACACGGTTGGTCGCAACGAGAAGACGCGGGTCACGCTGCGTCTGTGCACCCACGCCGAAGGCGCCCCTGGGCGCTCGGCGCCCACCGTCAGCGCGGAGGAGCAGGCTGCGATGCTGAGCTTCTACCGCAAGAAGCAGGAGGAGGAGGCGCGTGTCTCGGCGGTGCGTTTGGCTCACACCGCCCTTTGGTTGGACCACCCGGCTGTCTCTCGCCGCTCAACAGCACCCGCCCGCGTGTGCGCCAGGCGCAGGATGAGGCGCAGAGCGACCATGCGCCGTGGGCAGACCCCGGGGCCCTCAAGGCTCACTTCTCGGGGGTGGGGGCGCTGCGACTGGGCGGCCGAGGCGCCTCAGGATTCAATCAAGGCGTCTATTGACAGCTGAGCACGGAGTGTTCAAACATACGCAACGAGCTGCTGTTGTTTTGGTCAATTTGGCGAATGGCGATTTTGGCGTTGACTGGGCACTCTCGCACCCTCGCTCCCGACATCTCGTGTGTCGCCTTATCTGTCACCATGTGTCGTGCAGTGACGTGCTCCGGCTGCGGCAAGATGACCTGGGCTGGCTGTGGGCAGCACATTGAAGCGGTGCGTGGCCCTTCTCGCGCCGCGCGCTGCTGATGGGGCAGAGACCGCCGCCGCATCCGTCGTGGCCGTCCTCGTCGCCGTCGGGGCACTGGTCGCGCCGCACGCGGCTGGAGAGTGTGAAGTGTGAAGTACCACGTGTGGTAAGTGCCCACGCGGCCCACCCAGCGCTCACAGTCTGCCCCGCTCAGGCTCTGTCGCCCTACGCCGCCGACCAGCGCTGCTCCTGCGGCCCAGGCGGAACCCCCGCGGCGAGTTCCAGTTGCAGCGTGTCGTGAACGAGCGCTGAGGCCCGCGGTGTGCCACAGGGCGGTGGGCTGCAATTGCCCAAGAAGTAGTGCGCACACCGAGACCGACAGCTAGACGCTCCGCCGCGCTGTTGTGCAACGACGCACCGTGACTCGCCCTCCTCGCTGAGTCGATGTTCGCGACTATTTAGCGCATCCCTACTACCGTTGGTGGCAGCGCACGTGGAGGGGTGCGTTGCCGCCATTGTCGGGCCGCGGCTAGCTGGGGAGAACGGGCCGAACCCTCAGCAAACTTTACCAGGCCGCCACAGAACGCAGAAGCGGCGCAACCAACGCGCGAGAGCCCGGTTAGGGCTACCCGCGCAGCTTGCGCCGGCCGCAGCCGCCGCGCAGCCGTCTGGCGTGTCACCTATGGAGGTGCAGCAGGCAGCGTCGCAGCTGGCACGGACTGCGTCTGCAAAGCTTCAAGCCTTGCAGCGGAGACAGCAGCCTGCCGCCCGAGTGTGGCAAGTCCGGCGTGTGGCTAACGAGCAGTTGCCTCTTCGGGGGTAGCTCGCTCCACCGACTCTGTCATGGTAACTCGCAGCTGCCTTGCAGCGAGACTATGGACAGTTCCCTCCGTGCGGGCAGAGTCGGGTTTTGTGGGAAGGGTGATGTTACACAACGAGGACGAGTGCAGCGCGCCTAGCGCGCATGTGTGTGTGCGCCGTGCGCATCCTGTCCGCCGCCACGCGCGAGTGACACCAGGCCACCCCTAGCGCGCCCATGTCCGGCGAAGTAACGCGGGTCTCGCCACTTGTTGGCCTCCGTCAGCGCGGCGTGGGGCGATTTCTTGATGGCCCTGAGCACGTCGTCCGCCAGGGCGCGCATGATGGC
>Ga0049083_10000324_pt1 | contig 16553 bp, 11 predicted proteins | sample GreLakmeMI27MSRF_FD_66719 | JGI IMG/M metagenome (GOLD analysis project Ga0049083, IMG submission 66719) | Freshwater lentic microbial communities from great Laurentian Lakes, MI, USA - Great Lakes metaG MI27MSRF | ecosystem: Environmental > Aquatic > Freshwater > Lake | place: Great Lakes...
GCGTGCAAGGTGTCGCCGCAGTTGCCGCTTGAGTCTGACCTTGTCGCTTCCTGTCAGGGCGGCCGCATGGGCTCCGGAATCCACAACAACGCCAACCAGAAGAACGAGCGCAGCCAGGTCCGGCGCAAGCGCCTGCGCGTGGAGAAGCGAAAGCACACGGGAGCGCGGCTCAAGCACGTGGAGGCTGTGCGAGGCGTCTCGGGCCCTGCCCGTACTGGCAAATCTGCACGTAAGCAGTTGAAGCTGCACCGTCAAGTGGCCAAGGAAGCGCTGGTGCGTCTCTGCCGTCTATTGAGACAGCCGCCGGGCTAACCCTCCTTTCCCAATCCCCCCTTCCCCAGATAGCGGAGGGTCTGGTGGACGTGAACATGGACCAGGCGCCCGCCGGCGCAGCTCCGGGCTCCTCCGCAGCGGCGATGGACACCCGATGAACGAGTCAGTGGCTCATGCTGTAGTGGGCGAGCCGTGTAGTGGGCGAGCCAAGCGCGCTCGCCCGAGCTCTTCCCTAGGCGGCGACATGTTTGCGGCGTCGCTGCGCTGCTTCGACTCGCTGCCTCGCAGTGGCAAGCCGGGCGGCGACGGGCGTGAGTGGACACTCCTAGCTGCCTTCCTGCTCACGCCCGCGCCCGGCGCTGCGCCTCGCGTGGTTGCCCTAGGCACGGGCACCAAGTGCCTGGGCGCGTCCCAGCGCAGCAGGAGCGGCGAGGCCGTAGCGGACTGTCACGCAGAGATCGTGGCACGTCGCTCCTTCCTCTGCTGGCTGTACGACCAGCTCACCCTGTGCGCTGCTGGCGGGGCTGCTGGTGGGGCCGAGCCGCTCTTCATCCCCTCGGCCTCCGGCTACGCGCTCCGCCCCGGCGCAGCACTGCACCTCTACGTATCCAGCCCGCCTTGTGGCGACGCAGCAGTGCACTCCTCGCGCCGCACGGGCGCCAAGCTGGCCGCTGACGCGCCCGCGCCGGACGGCTCCTGGCGTGAGGCGTGCGGCGGCGAGCAGGCGCCGGGCTGCGCGCGTCGCAAGCCTGGCCGAGGGGACCCCACCCTCTCTATGTCCTGCTCCGACAAGCTGGCGCGCTGGAGCGCGCTGGGCGTGCAGGGCGCGCTGCTCAGCCGCTTCGTGGCGGGGCCGCTGCGCCTGGCCAGCGTCACGGTGTCGCTGGGCAGCGGAGAGGAGTGCCGCGAGGGGCTTCCAGCGGTCCAGCGAGCTCTGGGGGGGCGCCTGTCCGCGCCATCGGCCGCATTGCAGGGCGGCGCGTGGGCGGTGCTGCCTCCGCAGATCCACGCAGCGCCAGAGGCCCGGGCAGAGCTGCGCGCCCCACCGCAAGAGCTCTCTCAGCTGCGCTCGGCGTGCGGCGCCAGCATCGGCTGGTACGAAGCCGGCGGCTGCGAGGTGCTGCAGGGCACCAGCGGGCGTAAGGCTGGCGCCACAACATCTGCGCGCGCCTCTCCCAAAACGCGTAGCCGGCTGTGCCGCCTGGCGCTGCTGGACAGGTTCAGACGGCTGGCAGCGCTGCACCCGCAGCTGGCACCTGCAGTGCCGCCAGGCGCGTCGTACGGCGCGCTCAAGGCGTCTGCGCCGGCGGGCTACCTGGCAGCGCGCGCGGCACTGATGGAGCCGCCTTCGCCTCTGGCGGCGTGGACGAGCAAGCCTCCCCACGAGCAAGACTTTACGGGTGAGGATGAAGAGTGTAGGGGTGAAGAGAAACGAGTGCTGAAGTGACCAAGCTCATCATTGGAAAAAAAGAAAGGCGCTTAGCGCTGCTGCAACCCTCCCAGCGCAGCCTCCTCCTCGTCGTCTGAGGACGCGCTCCAGGCTGCGCTGGCTCCCATGGCGTGCTCGTCCGCCGCCGCAACCTCGTCGTCCTCGTCCATGTCCAGCGAGTTGTCAAACAGCGGGTCATGCCCTAGCTCGCCCGACGAAAACGCTGCTGCGGGCCTCTCCTTTCCGTGGTCGCCCTCCTCAGACGCGGCGGCGGCGCGAGCGGCGGCGGCGTCGGCGGCATCAGCCGCCGCCTGCTCTCGCGCCATCTGCGCCGCCTGGGCCTGCAGCTCCTGCTGGTACGCCTCCGCGCCAGTGCGCCCGCGTCCGTCCACCAGAAAGTCGAGCGCCACGGCGAGCCAGCTTGTTTTCCAGGCTCGTGCGCAGCGCAGGGCGCGCGAGGGCCCCTCCAGCACGTGCGGCACGCCTGCTGACATGAGCACGCGCGACAGAAAGGTTGCATCCTCCGCGTTGGCCTCGTCCACGCCACAAAGCAGCGCCAGCCGCGGCGACGCCTCCGCAGCGGAGCACGAGTCGGCCGTGGCGGAGGGCGGCACGGGCGAGTTGCTGGCGCGCAGCGCCTCTACAGCGGCGGCGCTGCCCAGCTGCGCGGCGACGTGGTCATCCTCTGCCAGGTCCAGGATGACGTACGGCTCGTAGTGCCGGTTCTCGAAAAACGTCTCGCACATGCCGGGCAGCCGGCTGTCCGGCAGCAGCGGCAGCAGCGGCGCGTCCCAGGATGCAGCCTTGTGGAACACGTCTGCGTGGCGCAGCAGCAGCGAGACGGCGCCCCAGCCGCCGTGCGCGAAGCCCAGGAGCGACACCGGGCCCGTGGCGCCCAGCGTGCGGCGCAGGTGCGGCAGCACCACGTTCAGCAGGTAGCTCTCGTTCTTGCAGCACGGCCCGTCGGCCGCCCAGGAGGGCGGGTAGGGCGGGAAGGAGAGCTGCACCACGTGTGAGTTTGCCCGCACAGGATATTCCAACCCTGACAGCGCTTCCAAGGCCGCCATCGGCCCTTCAACCAGCTGGGCGCTGCCCTCGGCGGGGAGCAGCAGCAGCAGTGGCCACCCCCCCGGCGGCGCGTCCAGCGACGGCTGTGAAGGGTCAAAGCCGGGCGGCGAGAGGGACCCCTGGATGAAGACCATCTGGGACTCGTCTTGCGCGTCGTACGACACGCCGGCGAAGGAGTCGTGGAAATCCTCCACGCGCCCGAAGTAGGGGCGCGACACGCGCTGCGCCTCGCTGTATCCCTCTGCGGTGGCACAGTTCGGGGGGTCAGCGCTTGCTGTTGGCGCCGCTGGGCGCAGCTGCACGCGCCTGCGTCTTCCTCTGTGAGGCTGACGAAGTCGTCCAGAACGGGGAAGTCACGGGGGTCGGGCACGGCAAAGGGAAGGGGCGCGCCCTCCTCCTCCTCCGCTGCCGCTTCGTCCGCGGCGGCTGCGCCCGGATCAGGGGCGGGATCCGGGGCGCCCTTGCGCGCGGCGCGGCGCGGCGCGGGCGCGGCGCGAGCCAGCGCGCGACGCAGGCGTGGCGTGGCTGCGGCGGCGGCTGCTAGCGGCGGGCACTGGGCGGCGTGGCCCCAGCAGCGCGCCGCGCGCCGCAGCCTGCACGCTGTGGGTGCCACGCAGCGCCTGCGAGCGGAGCGAGTCGCTGGTGAGCTCTGGAGGGCTGTTGGCCAGCTGGCGCAACCCAAACCTAGCGAGCGCACAACCGCAGGCCGCCCGCCGCTCACGCCCTGGCCACAGCGCAGGAGCGCACCTGGAGCAGCAGCCTGGCGCAGCCAACGAGCGGGCGTTGCGCGGCAGCGGCAGCGTCAGGCTCGTTGCCGACGACATCGCCGCCCGTCCGTCCAGTGCAGCGCAGCGCCACGGAGCGCAGCACGGGTGCGTTCGGAGCAAGCACCACGCAAGGCGAGGGGTGCACTCTGTTGTCGTGTATATATGTCACCGCTGTCGAACATGCACTGTACTACTGCCTTCTCTGCGGGACTGCGGCTCACTGCCTGTTGTGAAAGAGTGAAACGCATGCTTCCTAGGCCGCCCTCCTTTTCTGTTGCCAGGCAAGCAGTTTGCTGCTGGCCACGTGCAACAGCACGCCAGTGGCGGTCCCGGCGGCAAATCCGCCCAGCGTCGCTCGCGCCGAGCGTCCTTCCAGTGCCACTGCGCCGGCCGCGCCGAGGAAGCCTCCCGCGTTGGCGAAACGGTCGGCTCGGCGTTGCCCCTCGTTGAAGTGGAGGCGGTACACACGCTCTTCAATGCCCTCCAGCTCCAGCATGCGCACTTTATTGGCGCCCATGGCGGTCAGCGTCGCGAAGCCAACCTGCGCGCAGCAGCGCGAGTGGGCGCTGAGCGAGAGAGCGCAACTGTGCTTACAGCCATCAAACGTTACCGTCCGCACCGTTACCGTCGTGGCGAGCGCGCCCAACGCGCTGTGTGCGCTCAGCGGCACGCCCGTCACCTTTCCACTCAACGCCAGAGCGGCGAGGACTGGGATACCAGTCAGCGCCCCGACCTGGCTGGCCTTCTGCAGAATGTGGAACAGCAGCGTTGCCGTGGCGTGGGGCTTGGGGTCGAAATCCGAATCCTCTGCAGGCGCCATGGTTGAGGACGAGCGAGTAGGCGAGGGCGACGAGATGAGCCCATTGACGCTGGCCACCGCTGCCGCCACGTCACCAGGTGACCAGGTCACACACTTGCGCTCTCCTTGACTGTGTTCAGCAGCGTAGTGGGTACGGCTGACCGAACGAAACGCGCACACTTGCGCTCGCTCCCTTCGCAAGCCTTTCTCCCTCTCTTCGCTCCACACGCCCCATGCGCTGCGCCGCGGAGCTGCACGCGCGCCCAACGCCGCCTCCCAGCGTTCGACACACGTGCCGCGTGCGCTGCCAGGCCGCCGCATCGCCACTCTGGGGCCGCACCAACGGCGACGTGGTGAACGCACTGGCGTGCAGAGCACTGGCCGGCGCCTCGGCGGCGAGCCAGCGCTACCTGGTGGGCGTGGCGGGTTGCCCGGGCTCGGGAAAGAGCACCACCGTCGCTGCCGTGGTGGCTCGCGTGAACGAGTTAGCGGGAGCGGAGGTTGCCGTTGCTCTCCCAATGGACGGCTTCCACCTCTCTCGCAGCCAGCTGGACGCGCTGCCAAACGCGGCTGAAGCGCACGCGCGACGCGGCGCGCCGTGGACCTTTGACGCCGAAGCTTTCGTTGATGCCGTGCGCCGCGCACGTTTTGCGCAAGGTGTCACCACACTCCTGCCGTCCTTTGACCACGCGGCCAGGGACCCGGTGCCTGACTCCGTCGCTCTACGCCCTTCACACCGAGTGGTGCTGGTTGAAGGCAACTACGTGGGGCTGCCCAGTGCGCCTTGGAATGGCTTGAGAGCGTTGCTAGACGAACAGTGGGTGATGGATGTTCCGCCGCAGGTTGCGATGCGGCGCATCGTCCACCGGCATATGTCTGTCTGGGGTTTGAGCTTTGACGAGGCGACAGCGCGCGCGAGGAGCAATGACGAGATGAATGCGCACCTCGTATGGGGCAGCTCTAGGGACACAGCTGACCTGCTGGTGCCCAGCTATGAGAACGTGAGTGAATAGAGTAAATTGACGAGCGGAAAGGTTCAACCGAGCGCAGAGAAGTCGCAGAAGAGTCGCGGCGACTCAACGAACTCCAGCTGGAGGAGGCTCTCCACCGCGGACGCGTCCAGCAACCGCGCAGCCTCTTGGGGCGCAGCCTGGCGTGGCCCACCCTGCGGCGTGCCGATCCCGTCGTCTTGCGCAGTCACCTGTGCCGCAGTCACCGCCGCGCCCCCGTATCGACGCGTCACGTCCGACTGGATGCCCACGTAATAGCGAACCACGCCGCCGCCGTCAGCCTGCACCGGTGAAATGGACAGGTCGTTCCAGAAGGCCGTGCCGTCCTTCCGTTAGTTCAGGATGTCCACGCGCAGACTGCGGCCCTCCGAGACGGCGGCGTGCAGCGCGGCGCAGGTGCGCAGGTCGGTGCCAACACCTTGCAGGAACTTGCAGTTGCGTCCTAAGCATTCATCCTTCGGATAGCCCGTCACTTTGCTGAACCCGTTGTTCACGAAGATGACCACCGCGTTCTGGTTGCAGATGCACAGCCCTTCCTGCACTGCAGAGAGTGTGCGGTTGATCGCCGCGAGCCCCAACGTTGCGCGACGGAGCTGTGACGCCTCAGCCTGAGAGGCGGCCAGCTCGTTGCGAAGGCGGGCGGACTCCTCGCGCGAGGCAGCAAGAGCGGCGGCAAGATCAACCTCCTGGGGCGGCTGAGGACGAGCCTGAGCCTGCTCAGCAGGTGGCGCTTCGGGCTGCTCAGCAAGTGCAGGCAACTCGGCAGCCAGAGCCGTGGCGCGAGTCTTCTGGTCCAGCAACGCCAGCTCTGCTCTGCGAGCCTCAAGCGCTGCTTCGTAGGCGGCCTCAGCCTGAGCCCGCGCGGCCGCACGCGCCGCGCCAGACTGGTCTGAGGGCGGCGGCGAGGGCAGCGGGGGGGGAAGGGAGCCGTCCTGCGTCGACTGGAGGCCACCATCGGCTCGTGAGCGCCTTCTCGCTGCCTTCTGCTTTTCTCTCTTCACTCCCGCAGCTTCTTCAGACGCCCGCTGCTCCTCTGCCAGCTGGTCCAGCAGTCGGCTGCCCGCCTCCGCGTGCAGCCGTGCGAGCACTGCGGACTGCGGAGCAAATTTCGCAAGTGGCAACGAAGCTCTCTCCTCGCCGCCTAGGGCCGCCTGCTCCAACCAGTGCACCACGTCGCGCGTGTGCGTGCCCGCAGACTCGCCACTTGCGAGCGTGAGCGCCAGTCTGAGCTGTGCCACACCCAACCCCCCTTCCGCCGCCTGCTCCAGCAGCGCCACCGCACGCCCCACGTCCCTGGCCACGCCGCGACCGTCCAGGCAGCAGAGCGCGAAGGCGTAGGCGTGCTTGGCGCTCTCCGATACCACTGGACGTGACGGTGGCGGCACACACGTTGCGCTTGCTCCTCCCAGCCGCCCGTCGCCGCCATCGCCCATAGCCCCACAGACACGACAGCGGGACGTGCTCTGCCGGCATTTCGCACGATTTGCCACGTCATCAACTGATCGATCTCTCGCCCCGCCGCCGAGCGTGCTCGTGGCGTCTCGCCTGCAGGCCGCAGTATAAGCGCGAGTGGGCCGCTGTAAGTTGGGGGCTATGAAAGCGCACGCCAGCGGAGCCTGGGGTGCGTTGATCGCGCCCTGCCTGCGATATCTGCGCCGCTGCTGCACCGCCTGTGCGCCCCTGGGCGCTCAACCCGCGCCTCTCCCGTATACAGGCGCAAGTGGTGCTTCGCCGGCGCTCCTGGGCAGGCGCGTGAGCCCAGCGCTGCACGCACGGCACGTAGAGCCCCCGTGTGTCGCCGCCGCTCACCGCCCCTCTGCGCGCACGCAGGCGCAGCTCCTCCGCGCTGAGCCAGCAGCTGCGGTGCGTGTGCCGCCTTTGCGCAGGCTGTCCTTGAGTGGGCACCCCGCTGCCCTCGCTCGCTCGTGGCTAAACCCTCCGGACTCACGCCCCCTTTTCCAGCCGCCCAGCCCCGCCTGCACCCCAGCCTCAGCCCCGCCTGGCGTCCCGCCTGCGATGCGCGCCGCGCGCCGCCGCGCCTCGCGCCGCGGTCGCCGCTGCGCCCTTGACGGCTGAGGACCGCGCTCGGGCAGCAGAGGCCGCCGCTGCCGCTGCCTCCGACATCGACGCTCCAGCCTCCGTGCGCTCAGCCTTCCCGCTCTCCGCCGTGGTGGGGCAGGAGCAGATCAAGAGCGCGCTGCTTCTCGGGGGCGTTGACCCGGAGCTGGGTGGGATAGCCATTTCGGGGCGCAGAGGCACCGCAAAGTCAATCATGGCGCGCGGCCTCCATGCGCTGCTGCCTCCCATCGAGGTCGTTGAGGGGAGCTACTGCAACGCTGACCCCGACAACGAGCGCGAGTGGGAGGAAGGGCTCTTTGAGAAGCTGAACTCCACGCGCGACAAGGACGGCAAGGTGGCCACCCGCGTGCGCAGCGCCCCCTTTGTGCAGATCCCGCTGGGCGTGACTGAGGACCGACTGGTGGGTACGGTCGACATTGAGGCCAGCATGGCATCCGGAAAGACTGTTTTCCAGCCGGGCCTGTTGGCGCAGGCGCATCGGGGTGTGCTCTACGTGGACGAGGTGAACCTGCTGGATGAGGGGGTTACCAACCTGCTGCTGTCGGTGCTGGCGGAGGGGGTGAACACGGTTGAGCGGGAGGGGTTGTCGGTGAGGCACCCCTGCCGCCCGCTGCTCATCGCAACCTACAACCCGGAGGAGGGCGCCCTGCGGCAGCACCTGCTGGACCGCATCGCGCTCAGCCTCTGCGCGGACCAGACGCTCTCATTCCAGGACCGAGTACTGGCGGTGGACGCGGCCACCTCGTACCAAGAGTCCGCCGCAAAGTCCGTGGAGGATGCTCGCGACGACACCGAGGGCGCCAAGGCGACCATCTTGTTTGCCCGGGAGTGGATCAAGGACGTCACCATCAGCGCAGAACAGATTGGCTACCTCGTGCAGGAGGCGATGCGCGGTAGCGTCAAGGGACACCGTGCGGAACTGTACGCCGTCAAGGTTGCGCGCGCGCTGGCGGCGCTGGACGGGCGCGAGAAGGTGAGCAAGGATGACCTGCGTAAGGCTGTTGAGCTGGTCATTGTGCCGCGCGCAGAGTTCCCGGACATGCCCCCCCCTCCCGAGGATCAGCAGCCGCCGCCGCCGCCGCCGCCGCCGCCGCCGCCGCAGGACAACGCGGAGGATGAGAAGGACGAGGAGGAGGAGGAGGAGGAGGAGGAGGACGAGGACAAAGAGGATGAGGAGCCACCCATCCCCGAGGAGTTTGTGTTTGACCCGGAGGGTGTCATCATGGATCCCTCAGTCATGCAGTTTGCGCAGATGACCAACCGAAACCAGGGCAAGAGCGGGCGCGCCAAGAACTTGATCTACAGCGACGACCGCGGGCGCTACATCAAGCCCATGATGCCCAAGGGCAAAGTCACCAAGCTGGCTGTGGATGCCACGCTGCGCGCAGCTGCGCCGTACCAGCGTGCTCGGCGCGAGCGCAACACCGCTGCTGGTAAGGCTGACCGTCCTGTTTTTGTGGAGACGGGCGACATGCGTGCCAAAAAGCTTGCGCGCAAGGCTGGCGCGCTGGTCATCTTCCTGGTGGATGCGTCTGGCAGCATGGCGCTGAACCGCATGACGGCTGTGAAGGGCGCAGCGCTGCGTCTGCTCAACGAGTCGTACACCAACCGCGACCAGGTGTGCATCATCCCCTTCCGCGGCGACGCCGCCGAGGTGCTGCTGCCGCCCAGCCGCAGCATCACGCAGGCCAAGAACCGGCTGGACCGGCTGCCCTGCGGCGGCGGCAGCCCGCTGGCGCACGGCCTGTCCACCGCCGTGCGGGTGGGCCTGCAGGCCATCAAGGGCGGCGAGGTTGGGCGCGTCATGTGCGTCTGCCTCACCGACGGGCGCGCCAACGTGCCTCTGGCCAAGTCTCAGCTGGAGCCTGGCGAGACGCTGGACCCGGACAAGCCCAAGGCGACTGCGCAGGAGCTCAAGGACGAAGTGCTGGAGGTTGCGGCCAAGCTGGGCGCCGCGGGGCTGCAGCTGCTGGTGATTGACACGGAGAACAAGTTCCTCAGCACCGGCTTTGCAAAGGAGTTTGCAGACAAGGCGCGCGGCAAGTACTACTACCTCCCCAACGCGTCAGAGTCAGCCATCAGCAGCACCACCGTCAATGCGCTCGCCGAGATGCGCGCCGCGGTGTGAGGCGGCAGCGATCCTCCCTGCTTCGAGGTTGGGGCAGCGCAGCTGCGGGCCCCCGCACTGCTCAGCGAGGTTGGCTCTGGCTCTCTCAGGAGCCTGCGCACTTTCTTCTTTCTTTTGTGTATCAGGAGCGACGCGTGTCGAGCCCCTTGACGTCCAGAGCCCAGAACAAAGCACACACTCAGCAGGCAGTCCCGCGTGCAGACCACTGACCCGCGCACCACCACCCGGCCGGGCGGCCGCCTGCGCGCCACTCTCGTACCCTCCGCTACCACTGCGCCCCACCCCAGCTGTGCCCCAGAGGCCGCAATGTGGCGCCTGCGAGGCGGCTGAGGCAGGCGCTCTACACTAGTCGCAAGCTCGCTCTGCTCTGAGCGGCACGCCATGGCTGCGGTGGAGGAAAAGACGGGGCTGGCACTCGTGCTGCAGAACCTGATGGTCTACAGAACAGTGAAGGTGCGAGGACTGCGAAGGCTGCGGAAAGGCGCATGCACCGCGCGCCGAGAGGTTGGGCTCCCTTGGCGCTCCACGGACAGCGCCTGAGGCTCCGCCGCGTGCAGATGGTTCGGATACACGACCCGAAGCTGATCACTGTGCACCAGGCGTGTGGCCTTGCCTCGCAACGGCACTGCGCTTTGCGTTTTGTCGCTCGCTGCAACCTGTTTCTATTGTAGCACCCGCGCGCCCTCACGCTCCCGCACAGACTTGCACTGTGCTGAGCTTTCTGTATGCGCTGTTCTACATCATCCTGGGCCACGCATACATGGCAACAGAAGTGGTGCGCTCCTCTTGCTTTTGCTGCTCCCACCGTCTCACTCACACGTGCGCGCAGCCGGGCCTGTCGGTGCTGAGCAGCGTTGGGGGGTATAACAGCACGGTGCAGCAGGCTTTGCTGTACGCGGCGATGCAGTCTGGCCGCGAGCCAGCCTACTGCAACAGCAGCAGTGCAGTGCACTGGGACTTCGGTCCGGGTCTGGAGTGGCAGTCTCCGCAGTGCGTGGCGCACCTGCGTTCGACAGAGTTCAGCTGGGCGACGCCGGAGGCGTTGACGGTGCACACCAATTTCGTGCAGCAGACCTTTCGGCGGGACTGCGACGACCTGTGCACGTTGACGCCTGCAGGCGTGTGCGCTGCGGGCGGCACGCTGCTGGACCCGGAGTACGACTCGGAGCTGGGGAACAACTACAGCGTGCAGTTGCTCACCTTTCCGTCCAATTGCTCCACAAGGGTAACCTCTTACGCCAACGCGTACATCTACGGCGCGGAGAGCGTGAGCGTGACGCTCAAGCCCGTGTTCACAACCAGCTGGGGCACCGTGGGCAACTTTTCGTCGCTGTCGCTGGTGGACAGCAAGGGCGCCTCGCTGGGCGCCGCCTACGTGTTCACGGGGGGCGTCATGGAGCTGCAGCTGCAGGACCTGTTGGATGCCGCGGGCGTGTCGCTGGACGATGGCAACGCCAACAGCGGCGGCCGGGGGCTCTCAAACGTGTCACAGTATGGCATCAACACCAACAGCGCGACCGAATGGCCGCCCTACCGCACCACGGGGCTGGTGCTTCGGGTGAGGGTGCACGTGAGCAACTTCCGCACGACCAGCCCGGTCAACTTCAACACCACTGCAGTCGTTTCCGTGGTGCCCGTCTCCGTGCCCGGCACCTGGTTCGGCGCGCCCTCCTCCACCAGCTACATGGGCTCGCTGCTGAGCTCTCAGGACTACCTGTTCGACAGCGTGTGGACGGAGCGGCGCTGGCAGAGCGTGCGTGTGGAGTTTGGGGTGGATGGGGTGCTGGGCCGCCCGGACGCCTTCACCGCCCTCTCAGCCATCATCAGCGCCTTCGTGGTGGCCATGATCGCAGTGTCGCTGACGGACGTCATCGGCCAGGTGCTCTCCCAGGAGTTTGCCGCCGAGAAGTTCGAGGACACTGGGCAGCGCACAGCTGTGGAAACCTTCCTCATGAAGGAGGCTGACCACGGCGTGCCCTTCAACTTCGAGGACCTCAGGCTGCGGCAAGCCAACGGAGAGCTGTCCGAGGAGTGCTACGAGTCCGCAATCTTCAGACTCGAAAAGGAGATTGACGAGCTGCGCACCGGCGGCGCAAAGGTACGCAATGCCGCCGCGCTCATCGCAGAGGAGCTCAACATGGGGCAGCTGCTGGACGAGTCCGGGCCGCCGCCCGCGCCCGTGTATAAGCTGATGGAGGATGCGACTGGCGACGAGATCCTAGTCTATCCAGGCGACAACGTCATCGGCCGCGGTCTGGGCCAAATCAAGGCGGCCACCATTTCGCGCAAGCAGATGTGCATCACGGTGGACCCGGAGTCGGTGCGCGCCTTTGTGCGCTCAATGCGCGCCGACAAGAGCCCCAGCATCCCAGCCATCAAGCGCAGCGGCAGCGGGCAGACCAACTGGCGCGCGCTGTCGCAGAAGGGGCAGTCGCTGTCGCTGGGCGACACCATTTGCTTGCAGATCAAGCCTGCTGCGCCAGGCAAGGAGCCGGGGACGATCAGCGAGTACCGGTTCGTGCCGCTAGACGCGCCGCCCAGCCGCGAGCCAACGCTCATAGAGAAGATGCGCAAGATGGGGCTGCCATTTTAAAGGCTGCGCCACGCCCCCGCGTGCTGAGGGCGCGCATCATAGCTCAAGCTGTAGCAAACACAACACAGAGATTCGTATCTCACAGCGCTCGTGCGTTGGCAGCGCGCCTTCGCCCTTGAGCCACCTGCTGCGTGACGCCTGCGGCGAGTGCCAGCAGCGACAGGAGGCGCAGCGGCGGTAGGCTGGTGAGCAGCACGCTCATGGCGGGCGCGGGCGTCGCTGCCAGCAGCATCCCGTCGTGAGGCCGCGCCGCGCCCGCCAGGAAGCGCACGAACAGCGCGCAGCTGGGCGCCGTGGCTGCGAGGGCGGCCCCGTTTGCGAGGAGGAACCAGAGGGGCGCTTCAAGGGCGGCACCTCCGCTCAACCCCAGCGCCTGCACCGCCGCCGCCACGCTCTTCAGGCTCAGCACCGCCCACATGGCGGCCGCAACGGGCGCGTACTGCGCCGTGGGCGAGTGCCGCCGTGGCGGGCGGTTGAGCAGCAGCAGCGGCGGCGCGAGAAGCAGAAGCGCGGTGTCGGGAGCGCCCACGGCGCCGTGGAGCGCACAGCACAGCCCGAAGGCGAGCCAGCTGGCCGCGTCGCCCACCACCGCCAGGCGCGCCAGCGGGGGCGCCAGCGGCTGCGCGGCGGCGGGCACGCGGGTGGCCAGCCACTGCGAGAACGGGTCGTGTGCAAGGGCCGCCACGGTGGCCTCGCTGCGCCGCGCGCGGGGCCGCTGCGTGGCTCCCGCGAAGCGCAGGTGCGCGGAGAAGGCGAGCGCCACCGCCAGCGCCGCGTGAACTGCGCACAGAGCGGCGGTTGCGTCCCTCTGCTCGGCCCTTGCCTCTGCGCTGGGCGCTGCGGCCTCTGAGCCGCCCATCAGCGCCGCCAGCGCATCGCCGTAGACGCGCGTCAGCGCCAGCGGCAGCGTGGCAACCTGCGCGAGCAGCAAGGCCGGGAGTGCTTTTGAGCGCCCGTGCGTGGCTCTCACAACACCCAACGCGCTGCATGCGCACGCGCACGCGCACGCCCCCACGAGCATTCCATCCGCGGGCAGATACTCTGACGCAACATACACTCCGAACGCCCCCCCGGCGCAAGCTGACGCAAAATCCGCCCCCGCTCCGCTGCCGCCCCCGACGCAGTTGCTACGCCCAGCGCCCCGCCCAACCAGCGCCACCGCCGCCGCCGCCGCCGCCAGGATGAGCGCCCAGGCGGGCGCACCGTCCGACTTTGCGAGGCGGTGGCGCTGCGCAGCGCCGTACATTCCGGCGTCGTCGGGCTCTGGGTCTGGCACGTGCTCCGCGTCATAGAACCACCCACCGGTGTCGCCCTTCCAGGGCAAGGGGGGGCGCAGCAGCAGGAGACCCAGACCCGCGGTGAGCATGAGCAGCGCACAGCGCGCGGGCAGCGTGGAGGCTGGGTAGTGTCTAGCGGCGAGGGAGGCGAGGAAGAGCCCGCCCATCATCAGGAACGCGGCGCACAGCAGCGCATCAGAGGGCCTGCGCCCGGTGAGAGCAAACAGCGCGTCGAAGAGCAGGAAGCGCGCGTGAAGCAGCGCAGCGACAAAGGCGGCGCAGTGCGCAAGCCCTCGCCACCCAGACAGCATCCCCGCCGCGCCGCCCCGCCGCGGAAACAGCGCGAACGGCGCCGATGCGGCCGCCAGCAGCGCAACAGCGCGCGGCAGCGCGGCGGCCCGGGGCGTGAGCAACAGGGGCGCCTTGGCAGCGTGCAGCACAGCCACCGCCCAGGCGGCGGCGCGCGGCAGGCGCTTGCGCTGTCTCAGAGCGTGCACAAGCGCAAGCGCACCACAGGATGTGCCCACGAAGAGCCAGATGGGGTAGATGCCCGACGCTGGGGCGCCCGCATCCTCTTGGACGAGCACCGCTTCCAAGGTGATCATCACCACCGCATGGGCGGTGAGCAGCGCCGCCGCACCGGGGCTGTGGCGCCCGCGCAGCGACGCGGGCAGAGCGAGTCCGGGAGCAGCCAGAGCGAGCGCACATGCGAGCAGCAGGCCGTGGCAGAGGGAAGTGAGGGCGAGCATGCCGCCCGCGAGCGTCTCGTCCAGGCGCATGAAGTGCGTGCGCAGGAACCAGGAGACGCAGCAGAGGGTGGTGGCTGCGGCCAGAGCGTAGTGGCCCCCAGCCCCGGCCGCACCCGCGCGCGACAGCGACGCCAGGAAGTGCAGCGCCCCTAGGGCGGCCAGGGGAGGCAGCGGCGCCATCCAGAGGGGCATTCCGAGCGCCAGGGCTGCGGCCAAGGCTGCGAGCGTGGCCGCCGCGCGGGCGGGGGCCAGCGCGGCTGCTTTTGCGGGGCCGGCTGTCCACAGCGCCGCGGCCAGCCAGGCGCAGCAGAGCACGGAGAGCGTGACGAGCGCCACGTCCCAGGGCGGGGCGGCCCGGAGGTATGGGGCGGCGTCGCGAAGCAGCACGCGGCCCTCAAACCCAAGCGCGAACGCAGTCAGCGACGCAGCTGCCCCAGCGCTCACGGCCACCCCCCCGGGCTCGCCGGGCAGCCACCACAGCGCGTGGAATGCGCTGTCCGCGAGCGTCGTTGCCAACACAGGTGCCGACGCTAGCAGCAGCAGCGAACAACCGTGGTCGCGCAGCGCGGCCCATGACCAGGTGGACGGAGAGCGCAGCGCCCCCAGGTGCAGGGCCGCGTAGAGGGCCATAGGCGTGGCGACTGTCGCCAGGGCCTGCAGCGCCGCGTCTCGAGGCGCCATGGCCGCGGCGTCGCTGGCCGTGGCTGCGCTTGCGGAGGTGGAGGCGGAGGCGGAGGTGCGGCGCGCGGGAGAGGCTGTGCAGAAGGAGGAGCGGCGCGGCAGAGCGAGCGCAAAGTAGAGCGCCGTGAGGTACGCGGAGAGGGCAAAAGGCGCCGACGCGGGGCCCACGGCGCGGCACAGCGCCCAGCCGCCCACCGCGCCGCCGCTCAGAGGCGCAGCGGCCAGCAGCAGGCGCTCGGCAGCGAGCACCACGCCCGGCGAGTGGAACTGCAGGAAGCGGAACTGGTGGGAGAGGGCGTCAGAGGGCAAACGCAGTGGCCCGCCACAGAGCTCGCTGCACGCACGCGCCTGCAGCGTGGCCCAGACGCCGCCCAGGAACAGTGTTTGGCCAAGGCAGCACAGCTGGAGCACTTCCAGCAGCTGAGGCACCGCCGCCGCCCCGCCCGCGCCGCCTCCTAACAACAGGCACAGGTACAGCGCAACCACCGTGCACCACACGATGCCCAGCGTGGCCTCCGGCGCGCGCAGCAGGTCGCAGCAATAGGCGAGCGCGCAGCCTACCGCCGCGCAGCTCTGCCCGGCGCCGCCGGACACAGCCAACGCAAAGCACAGCGACGGAGACAGCGCCAGCGCCACGGGGCCGTTGTGTGCGAAGGGAGATGCGGCAAAGCGAGCCGCCATCTACTGCGAGCGTCTCTGCGTGTGACAGCGAGCCTCACGGGCGCCTTTCAGATGCCATGGTGATGACGCGATACACGGAGCAGACAGGGAATGTGAGACTCTCGATCGAACACGGCAACACGCCCCTGTTCGATCGACAGCAGTGCGAGCGAGTGCGCCCTTTGGGTCAAAGTGCTCCACCCCAGGCCTGCGCGTGGCGCACAAATCTGTGTCGTCATTCCACGTATTTGAGCTCCAGGTCGAACAGCAGCGTCTTGTCAATGAGGCCCTGGTTCTCTAGTACAAAGTACAACGCACGTTCACCGCTGAACGTGCTGGGCTGCGGCAGCAGCTTGCGCGCCCCCTTGCTCGGGTAAAAGAGCGGCCCTGGACCGATCACGACGCGGCGGACGCCCCCTACCCGCATTCCCCGCACAGCCTCGTCAAAGGCGCCGATGACTGTTCCGTCGCCAACCTTGAAGCGCAAATACTCGTTGCTCTCGCTGGAGAAGGCGCCACCCTTGGCCTTGTTGCGCGCCTGGAAGGGGCGGCCGTAGTAGCTGTAAAAGCAAACAGGAGCGTGAAGGGAGGAGGGAGCGTGAGGGTAGACACTGCAGGAAGCGCTTCCACGTACCCAATGGTATAGCCGTCCCAGTCCACGGCGACGCGCGAGCCGGACTTTGGCACCGCGCCGGTGCCCTCTTTCAAGTCCTGCGTCACACAGCACACGCGAGTGCGCGTGTCAGCGCGCGCTCCTTCTCCACGACAGTGCCTCACGCGCGCGCCTTGTACTGCAGCCCGGAGGGCGTCAGCGTGAAGTCTGGGTAGGTGATGCGGGGCTGAAGCGCGCCGGAGAGGCGGGAGCAGGGAGAAGGCGTCAGGGTGTGCACTCTGCTGTGTGCGCCTTGGACAGAGCCAGGGCCGCGCTCTGAAAGACGCGCCGCACCTTTCCGAAGTCTGACTTCTCCAGCGCGGGCATGTACTCGTACTTTGCGCGGTCGGGTGCAGTGACCGCTGCGAGGGAGGGGCGCCCAGCGAGC
>Ga0049083_10000327_pt1 | contig 16546 bp, 9 predicted proteins | sample GreLakmeMI27MSRF_FD_66719 | JGI IMG/M metagenome (GOLD analysis project Ga0049083, IMG submission 66719) | Freshwater lentic microbial communities from great Laurentian Lakes, MI, USA - Great Lakes metaG MI27MSRF | ecosystem: Environmental > Aquatic > Freshwater > Lake | place: Great Lakes...
CCTGTGCGCTGCGCAGGCGACCCCGAGTTCTGTGAGTGGAGGTGGGTGCCCCTCAGCCAGACCATCGCTGACGAGGTGGTCCCATTCAAGCGCCGCGTCTACGCGGAGGTCATCGCCTACGGCCTCAACGAGCTCAAGCTCACGCCCGGGGAGTGAATGCTGGGGGAGGTGAACGGCGATGAAAGGTTCTCACACGACTGCTCGTCGGACTGGTGGGCTGGATTGGCACTGCGCACATAGCGATGCGCAGCTCGAGTGGCCTGCTGCGTCGAACGACCAGCGTTGGTGCGTGCATGCCGGCGTCGCAATGCGCAGCTCGCGCTGCCCGCTGCATTTGCGTGGCGCGCTATTACACTACCTGGAGAGGTCTGCAATGACGCACGCATGCTTGCACAACAACCTTCGTCTTCTGGGTCACTCTGACAGACTGAGCGTTGTCGTGTGTTGAGCACTATATATGTGGGCATAACTCAGCACCCCGCCTTGGCTGCTTGGTTGCCACCCGATGTCTACGCTGCTGCCCTGCAGCCTGCCTTGCGCAAGGTTGCATCCTGCGCGGGTGCGTCGTCGTCGGGCGGCGCACAGGAGCGCTGTGGCGTCCAGCGATGGCGCACCCGGGCTGCTGTCGCAAGCGCTGCAACACGTTGCGCAACGCTTCCGCGACGCTGATTTGCCCTCTCTGCCGCCCATGGCGCTGCCCGAGAGCGCAGCTCGGCTGGCCGCGGCTGCGAGCGAGGCCGGGGCTGCGCTGCAAAGCGCGGTGCTGTCAGCAGACGCCGCTCTCCACTCGGCGCTGCCTTCGCTGTCGTCGCTGCCTTCGCTGCCTGCGCTGTCGATCTCTCTGCGCAGCGGTGCGGAGGCTGCTGTTGAGGCGCTGTCCTCCGGCGACCCCACCACGCTGGCTGCAGCGTCTGTGGGGCTCGCAGCGACTGCTGCCCTGGTCGCAGCGCGCGGCGAGGACGAGCCGTCCAGCTCCGACGGCGAGCTGCGCTTCCTCCGCTATGACCCGGAGTACGCGCTCACTTACTTCAGCAGGCGCCCAGGCAAGGCGCTGCTGCGCGGCGCAGAGGTTGCTCGTTTGGCGGGTGGCTGGCTGGCTGCGCTGGCGCTGGACCGCCTCCGCGGACGAGAGAGCGACAACGCGCCCAGCCGCGCCGCGCAGCTGCGCTCCGTGCTCACGGCTCTGGGACCAGCAGCCGTCAAGGTGGGCCAGGTCCTCTCCGCGCGCGTCGACCTGCTGCCGCCAGCATACCTCCAGGAGCTGCGCAAGCTGCAGGACTCCGTGGCTCCCTTTCCAGAGCCCCTGGCACGCGCCATTCTGGAGAGGGAACTTCCCTCCGGCGCATTCGCATTTCTGTCCCCGGTGCCCGTCGCCTCCGCCTCGCTGGGACAGGTGTACAAGGGCACATTGGCTGCCGACGGCCGTACGGTTGCCGTCAAAGTTCAGCGCCCTGACGTGGCAGAGGGCATCACGCTGGACCTCCTCATCCTGAGACTGGGCGCCCCCCTGCTGCAGCGCCGGCGGGGCTTGAACACCGACCTGGTGGCGCTGGTAGACGAGTGGGGGTCCCGTTTCGTGGACGAGCTGGATTACACAAAGGAGGCTGCTGCTGGAAGCGCCTTCCGTGCTGCGATGGAGGCGCGCGGCTTGGGCGCGAGCATCACCGCCGCGGAGGTTGTTGCGCCGCTGTCGTCGCGCAGAGTGCTGACCACCGCATGGGTGGAGGGCACGCGGCTCGATGCGACGACGTTGGACGCGCCAGAGGCGAGACGCATGGTGGAATTGGCAGTGGCTGCGTATTTGACGATGCTACTGGACACTGGTTCTTTGCACGCAGATCCCCACCCGGGCAACCTGCTGCGCACCCCCGATGGTGCTCTCTGCATCCTAGACTGGGGCCTCATCACCCCAGTCACGCAGCCCCAACAATACGCCATCCTATCCTACATCGCCCACCTGGTGGGCAAGGACTACGGCGCCGTGGCGGCCGACCTGGCCGCAATGGACTTCGTGCCCCGATCGAAGATTGCGGCGCTCAACGACAGTGGCGTGGTGACGGTATTGGCAGATGTCTTCCGCGCGTTGGCCAAGGGCGGGGGCGCCAAGCAAGTCTCCGCCGAGCTGAAGGAGATGAACATCGCCAAAGGCGGCCGCGTGGATGCACTGGCCAAGGACATCGCGTATGTGCAGGAGACGTACGGCAACATCCTCCAAATACCCTCGTACTTTGCCTACATTCTGCGCGCCTTCAGCGTGCTTGAGGGCATCGGCCTCCGTGCAGATCCAGCGTTCAGCATTGCGCAGTCCGCGTACCCCTACGTGGCACGGCGCCTGCTGAGCGATCCCAGCGACAAGGCGCAGCGCGCGTTGGAGGGCATCCTGTACGGCCCCGAGGGCGCTGATGGGCCCCTGGACGCGCGGCGCGTGAAGCAGCTGGCGGTCGCTTTCCGCGCCTTCTCGGACACCACCCGCGGCGCGGCCGCCCAGAAGGCGCAGTCTCCCGAGGTGGGCGCCGGCACCTTGGAGGCGCTGCGCATGGCCCTGGCGCCGTCGGGCGGCCCGCTGCAGCGCGTGCTCCTGCGCGAGCTGGCCAAGGTTGCGGGCGCGGCTGCGGCGGTGGGCGTGGACGCCGCAGCCGCCACGGTGCCCGGCCGCGCCGCCGCATCCGCCTGGGCGGCGCAGCGCGCAGCCTTCGACGGCGGCACGTGGCCCGCCCGCTTCGCCCTCGCTCCCCTCACCCTGCCCGCCGACGTGCTCGCCTTCGCCGCGCCGCTGGTGCGCAAGAGACTGGGCGACGAGGCGCGACTGGAGGCTGCCCGGCAGGTCATGGAGGCCGTCTTCGGCTCCCCAGACACGACGGAGAAGACCACCGCCGCGGGCGCTGAGGACGGCGCCGAGCGGGCGCGCAAGTGGGTTGCCGCAGCTGCGCCGCTGTTGCCTGAGCTGGCGCCCGGCATTGCTGCGGCGGCGATGCGCTTCGGGGCGGTGTGCATGGAGCAGGCGGCTGCGCGCATCGCGGCGGCTGATAAGGAGGACCGCGCGGGGAAAGGAAACGGTGTGGGGACGGCGCCGCCGCGCGTGTGATGAAATCAGTTCCTTTTTGCTTTACACTGAACAGCTTGCTAGGTATCTTCTGCGCGCGCCTCGTGCAGGCAGGTGAGAGCGCACAGGAAGCGCAGGGGCGAGAATGCGAGCCACAGCGCGGCGACGAGCGGTGACACCACACAGCAGAAGAGCACCGCCGCAACGCTGCGCAGCATGCTGCAGAGCACGCTGCCGTGCTGGCGCCACTCCGAGGAGGCCACACGCTCCACGTCCACCTCGTTCTCGCGGCGCGCCGGTCGCCGCTCGCACAGCTGCGCGCTGCGCCCTTCGTGCAGGTCCGCAAGGCCGGCTGCGAGGAGGCCGACGAGCAGGTCCGGGCGGCTGTAGTCTACGATGACGTCCGCGACGGCCAGGGTGAGGCAGATGAAGGGGACGAGCCACAAGATTGAGACGAGCAGGTACAAGGGGAAGCCAAAGAGCAGGGTGAGCAGCTTGCAGCTCACCGGCAGCGACTGCATCCAGCACTCCAGTCCGTCCATCAGGCTGCCCATGTCGCGCCAGACCTCGTACTTGAGCGCGCAGGTACACCCATCAGGGTCTGCGCTCCCACATGCCCAGCACCAGTCGCGCCCACATCCCGCGCACACCACGAAGCGGCATCCGCCCACGCGCTCGCTGGGCGCGCCACAGTGCGCGCAGCGGCGGCAGCGCAGCCAGAGGTACATGCGCGTGCGCAGCGTCGTGGTGGAGGAGCGTGCGGCTGCGAGCTCCGAGGATGGCGCGTGTGCTGCGTGCGCGAAGATAGATGCGGGCGCGTAGGGCACCAGCAATGCAGTGGGCAGGCGCGTGAGGCAGCGGAGGTCAAAGCGCCCCGCAGATGTTGCGTCGCCGTCGTCGTGGGGGATCAGACCCGGGCAGCACACCAGCAGCTGGTCGAGCGACTGCGCGCGAGAAGTGCGCGCAGCGCGCGGGACCGCCCGCGCCAGATACGCGGCGAGACACGCGGCGCAGCACTCGTGCGCGCAGGGCAGCGCAGCGGTCTGGGTCGCTCCCGGCAGCTCCTCAAAGCACAGGATGCAGCAGATGTTGAAGGGGCGGACAATCACCGCCGGCGCCCCCTTCACTGGCTCCACCGTCTCCGCCTCCACGCGCTCCATCTTTGCCGTCGTCCCCTCTACGGGCGCACCCTCCACCGCCTCCGCGCGCTCCACCTCCGCCGCAGACGCGGGCGCGTTCAGGTGCCGCGGCGTGCCAGGCAGCGAGGCGATCAGCTGGTGGACGAGTAGAGAGTGCGCGCCAGAGAGGGACACATCGTCGTGCGCGAGGGGCGCAGGAGCCAGGTGCATTGCGTCTGCGCCGAGGAAGCCGTCAGAGGTTCGCGCGTGCGCTGTTGACGCAAGAGGGAGGCGAGGGGTGCGCGTGTCAGTTGCGCCACAAATCTGCACGTGTATTCTTGCCCCCTGGCGCGTATCCGACCGCCTGACGAGTGTCGCGATGTGGCATTACTCGTCCGTGAGGGTGATGAGCACCTTGTTCTTCTTGCCGCAGGCAAGCAGCAGCAGGCGGCCGTCCACGGCGTCGTCAGCCGCCACAAGTGCCCCCTCCTCGCCAACCTTGACGTTGTTGAGGTACACTCCTCCGCCCTTGATCAGCCGTCGTGCGGCGCCCTTGCTGGGCTGCAGACCCGCCAGCACGGCCAGCTCTGCGACGGAGAGGTCGCCCGCGAGAGCGCGCGCACGAGGCAGACTGTAGCCAGGCACGTCCCCGGCAAGCGCCGCCAGGCTCTCCGCGTCCAGCGTGGTCTGTGCGCCCGGCGCCAGGCCCTGGGTGGCGCGCAGCGCCTGGGCCAGCCCCTCCTCGCCGTGCACGAAGCGGGTGAGCTCCGCAGCCAGCGCCCGCTGCGCGCTGTTCACCTGGTACTCCGGGGAGCGCATGTCCGCCTCCAGCAGCGCGATGTCGGGCAGCGACATGAACGTGAGGCGCCGCAGAAAGGTGGGCACGTCGGCGTCAGGCGTCCCAAACACGTGCTGGTAGAACCGATAGGGGCTCAGCTTCTCTGCGCTCAGCCACACCGCGCCCTCCTCGCTCTTGCCGAACTTGCGGCCGTCGCTGCGCAGCAACAGGGGGAAGGTGAGGCCCACAGCACCCTCCCCGCAGCCCAGTCGACGGATCAGGTCTGTGCCAGCCGTGATGTTGCCCCACTGGTCGCTCCCGCCAACCTGCACGCTCACGCCACGCTCGCGGAACAGGTGCGCGAAGTCATACGCCTGCAGCAGCTGGTAGCTGAACTCGGTGAAGCTCATGCCCTCTGCGCCCTCGCCCGCGGCCTCGCTGCCTGAGGGCGAGCTCATGCGCGCCTTGACGCTGTCCTTGCTGAGCATGACGCCCACGCGCGCCAGCTTGCCCACGTCGCGCAGAAAGTCCAGCAGGTGCATGCCTCCGAACCAAGACATGTTGTTCAACACCTCCACACGCCTGTCCTGCTGCGCGTCCGGCGAAGACAGCAGGCGCGCAAGGAGCGCAGCGATAGCGTCCACGTTGCGAGCCAGAGTGGGCTCGTCAAGCAGAGGGCGCTCTGTCTGCTTACCAGAGGGGTCACCAACGCGCCCGGTGGCGCCTCCCACCAGCGCCACGGGCACGTGGCCGCAGCGCTGGAACCAGGCGAGCACGATGATGCCCAACAGGTTACCCAAATGCAAACTGTCCGCGGTGGGGTCAAAGCCACAATATACGCGCAGCGGCGCGCTGCCGGGCGCGCTCAGTGCGCGCAGGCTCTGCTCATTGGTCACCGCGTCCAGCAGGCCGCGCTCGCGGAGAACGTCGACCACGTTGCGTTGGCTCAGCGGCTTAAAGGAAGGGGGGAAAGATTAGAGGGGCGCGGTGGCGGCGCCGCACGCGACGCACCAGCAAAGGGTCGTCGGTTGGGGCGCTGTGCGGCGTAGCGGCAGAGGCTGTTGAAAGCGCTGAGGGGAGGCGTGAGGCACGGCATGCAGGAGACTCCCGAGTGCGAGTGGGAGTGCCGCCACACTGCGCGCGCCTGCTGACGCGCGACGGCGACACGGTCTCGCACAGCCCAGCTGCGCGGCGGTGGCGCGGGGTGCGTCTGGGGCAGGTGCAGCATGTGAGTCACGCACGGAGTGTGGAGCTTCTCTCAACTGCTCCTCACCCGCACGCAGCGGCGACGCACACCACGCCGCGTGGCGCACGCACGTGGCGCGCGGCGTGCCTCTGCTGGCCGCAGCGGCGCTGCATCGCGGCGAGTGGGGCGCGTGCGAGCCAGCGCGCAACCCCCTGGCCAGCAAGCGCAGCGGCATGGCGCGCATGGCGTGACGCGCAACGCGAGGGCGCTCGAGTATCGACAAAACGAGTGTTCGAATCGAACAGACAACCGACCTACAACGACGAGCTATTGCAGCAGCAGCGCATCCCCTGACCTCGCCTGCTGGATCTCTCGCTTCTCTGCCACACGTTGCGTGCGAGGCGCGCGCATGCGCCGCGCGCTGCTGCGGCCCATGTGCAGTGCCTCTGACACCGTGCTGGTCTTTAGCTACGGTTCCAACAGTTCCTGTCAGCTGAGTGGCCGCGTGCGCAGCGCCGCGTGCCCCGCGCTGCCCCCTCCGCGTCCTGCGGTGCTGGCGGACCACGCGCGCGTGTTCGTGCGCAACAGTGAAGCCTGGAGCGGGGCGGTCTGCAACCTGGTGCCCCGCCCAGGCTCACACGTGCTGGGCGCGCTCTGCTCGCTCTCTCGCGCGCAGCTGTCCCGCCTGGACGCCTTCGAAGGGGGCTACCAGCAGCGTGCGGTGACGGTTGCTGCGCTTGACTCGGGAACAGCGGAGACGGCTCTGGTGTACCTGATGGACCCCTGCACCCGCTTGGAGCTCCCCCCCAGCGAGGCGTACCTGTGCGCAATCTGGCGCACGCTTCGTGAGGCGCACGGCGAACGTGCGCACAGCTTGGCACTGCTTGCTCAGGACGAAGGAGGACGCTTCCAGAGCGTCACTGCGGGCGGCTGCGTGGGCGAGTGGAGGCACCCAGGAGCGGCGCGGCTGAGCACAGTACTGGCGGTGTGCTATGAAGCTGGAGCGGCTCGCCCCCAGCCCTGGGTGCTGCCTCGCCGCGCCGCGCAGGCTGCGGCGGCGCTGAGCGACAGCGGCCTCTCCTCTGCGGCGCAGTTGGTGGCGGCGGTGCAGCGGGGGGCGGCGGAGCCGGGGCGGAGGGACCCCAGAGTGGTGGACGCGATGGACTTGGAGGCGCTCCAGGCCCTCGAAAACATTCTGGCACTGGAAGCTGCGCCAGCGGAGAGCGATTCGGCGGTGTGAGGGTGTGATGCCGTCGGAAGACGGCATCACACCCGTGATGCCGTCCGGCATCACGGGTGACCCTATTCTGCCCAAGGGAGGAGTACTTCACCTGCAGTCTGTTTCGCGCCGCCAAGCGGCCACATGACGCCACTGCGCGCATCAAAACCGGAGATGCAGAGCGCCTGGCGCGGCGCGCGGACGCAGGCGTGCCGCGCCTGGTTGCTGGCCGTGCACCTCGTAGCCGCAGGCAGTGCCTTGCTGCTGACACTGCGCGTCCGGCTGCGCTACGCTGCCGCGCTGCTGGCGCGCGCCGCCGCCGCCTGTGTGGCGCTCTGTCTGCTGCCCAGCCTCTTGTTCTTAGCTCTGGTGCGCGGCCTTCTTCTTTGTCAGATTCAGAACCCCTTTGCTTTTGTCTCACGACGGGCCCGATACCGCCCACAGGTGGCGCCCACCCTCTGCGTGCGCTTCCTAAGCGCGCTGCCCGCCTACCGGCGGGGCCAGGCGCACCAACTAAGTTCACCGCCTTACACATGTCTTGAGTGCGTGTCCGCGCCCCGCAAGCGCGCCCTCTTCCAGCGCATCCGAGGCGGCGATGACGCGCTGGTGGTGGACGTAGGCGCTGGGTCGGGGCTCAACCTGAGGTCCCTTCCGGCCAGCGTGCGGCGCGTGGTTGCGGTGGAGCCCAACGACGCGTGCGTTCCCTCGCTCCAGGCCGCCGCTGCGGCGCAGGGCGTGCGCCTCACCCCGATGCGCGCCTGCGCGGAGCACATCCCCCTGCCCTCCGCCTGCGCCGACGCTGTGCTCTGCACGTGCGTGCTGTGCTCCGTCGCCGACCCGCAGGCCGCGGTGCGCGAGTGCGCCCGCATCCTGCGCCCCGGCGGGCTGTTTATCTTCCTGGAGCACGTGCGCGTGCGCCCAGACGACACGCGCGCCCCCTTCTCCGCCCACCTCCAGGTGCACGCGCTGCGCCTCCTGCAGCGCCTGGCTGCGCCGCCGTGGATGCTCTACACAGGCGGCTGCAGCCCGTGCCGCGACTCGGGCGCGGTGATCGAAGCCCTGGTGGGTGAAGATCCCGCGTTGCCCTTTCAGAGTCTGGACTGCGCTCGCTACAAGGAGCCCCACCTCGGCCACCAGGTGGCCTGGTGGGGCCCGCTGGTGGAGACGCAGGTTGCTGGCGTGGCTGTGCGCCGCACGCAGTGAGAGGCGACGCGAGAGGGGGAGAAGGGGGGGCGAAGCGAAGCAAGAGACGCACCGAACGCGTGGCGTTGGTGAAGGCGTTGGTGCATTCACACTTTCACAGCTCTCACGGCGCCGCCACGATGACCCCCGGGTCCGCCTGGCTAGCCCCCAGCGGGGGTGAGTTGAGCAGCGCGTCGAGCCCCCCGCCCCCAGGCGCCTCGAGCGCTGCGGTGAAGCTGGCGCGCACCGCCCGCAGCGCTCCCGCGGACGCGCGGTACGCCGCCTCGTCCACCAGCTTGAGGGTGAGGAGGCAGAGGGTGCCCTGGCACACGGTGGCGGACAGGAAGTACACGGCTGCGCTGTTGCAGCCCGTGTTGTAGGCGCAGCTGTCGGGCGGCACCGCCAGCTCCCACTCGTAGAACAGAGCCTCCGCGGAAGGCTGCTCGTCGGGCGCCGCGGGGCGCTCCAGGTCGCGCACGGTGAGCGTCGTGGTGCCACGTCGTGCGCTCGCGCGCGTTATGTCCGCCCGACCCAGCCCAGGAACGCAGCTCTCCAGCGCCCACAAGCTCACGGGCAACAGCTGAGACTGCGGGCCGTAGTCCGCCACGGAGGAGACGCCGTCGGGCGCTGCACGCGTGCGCACCGTCACCTCCGTAGAGATCGTGCCCAACACCGGGTCCACCAAACCGCCCCAGGAGGTGAACGAATACCCACCCTCCTCGCCGGTGCTCAAAGGGCCGGCCGTCCAGGCGGCGGGCACCTGCACGCTGAGCGTGCGACCACCCAGCGAGCAGGATAAACTGCTGAAGCCTCCGATGGCTGGCTGTTTGGCCAGAACGGACGCCATGGCAGCAGCGGCAGCCTCCTCCTCCTCCTCCTCGGTGGCGCGGGCGGCGGCGGAGAAGAACAGCGGCCCAGCGAGCAGCAAGGCGAGACAGCGCCGAGGCAGCAGCACGCCCGGGCGCGCGAAGGACGGCCCAGAGGGAGAGCGCAGAGACGCTGAGCACGCGGGCGGCGGCGCGGGAGCGGCGGGCTGGGCAGGGTCGCACGACGTGAACTGCGGTGAACAACTGCACCGCTGTGGGCGCCCACGGCTCGCAGCGCTCACGCCCGCTGCGCCAAGCGTGCTCGCTGCGGCGAGCATCCTGGGAGATACGCAGCACGCGAGGGAGCGCTTCTGAGCATCTGCACCAAAAAAATTTGTTAGCTGGTTAGCGCGGCGGTTGTGCGTGCGGCCAAGCGACGACACATGCGTGTTTTTGTTTTGGCGCGACCACCTGGAGTTAGTTCGACGCGCTGCTAGCCTGGGCAGGCTGTGACGCTGCGGAGTGTGGACGAGCGCGAGCGAGCGCAGAGTCGCAGAGTGCCCGCTAAACGCGTTGCGGAGCGCACACACTCTGTTAGTGAGACACCGCCTCTGCAATGGCGGACGGCAAGTTCTTCAGCACCACCAAGAAGGGTGCGTGCAGGGTCCAGGAGTGGCTGCTATGCGCTCGCGCAGGATTCAACCCTAGCGAGTCGTGCGCTGCGCTCACCGCTCCCTCTCTGGCAGGCGAGATAGCCGAGCTGCGCGAGGAGCTCAACACGCCGGACAAGAGCAAGGTGAAGGACGCTGTGAAGAAAGGTGCGCAGCGCGGACTGCTCGAGAGGACCCCTCAACAGCTTGGCTCACCGTCCCCTCGCGCCCCGGCCCACGCCGCCCCAGTCATCGCCGCCATGACCGTCGGCAAGGACGTGAGCGTGCTGCTTGCTGACGTGGTGAAGAACGGGCAGACGGCCAACCTGGAGCTGAAGAAGCTGGTGTACCTGTACCTCATCAACTACGCCAAGAGTCAACCGGACCTGGCCATCCTTGCCGTCAACACCTTCGTCAAGGCACGGCCGGGCCACGCGCGTGCGCCTGCGCGGCGGGCTGACTGGCGCCACAGGACTCTCAAGATGCAAACCCGCTGATTCGCGCCCTCGCGGTGCGCACCATGGGCTGCATCCGCGTGGACAAGATCACCGAGTACCTGTGCGACCCGCTACTGAAGACGCTGAAAGACGAGGACCCGTATGTGCGCAAGACGGCGGCTGTGTGCGTGGCCAAGCTCTACGACATCAACCCGGAGCTGGTGGAGGAACGCGGCTTCCTGGACCTGCTCAGAGAGCTGTTGGGAGACAGCAACCCAATGGTGGTTGCCAATGCGGTGGCTGCACTGAGCGAGGTTGCAGACGCGTCTGGGCGCAGCGACGTGCTGGTCATCACGTCTGCGGTGCTGTTCAAACTGCTTGCCGCGCTGAACGAGTGCACCGAGTGGGGTCAGGTGTTCATCCTGGACGCGCTTGCCGGGTACTCAGCTCAGAGCGTGATGGATGCAGAGACGGTTGTTGAGCGCGTAACGCCGCGGCTGCAGCACGCCAACTGCGCGGTGGTGCTGTCTGCAGTGAAGGTGGTGCTGCGCCAGCTGCCGCACCTGTCCGGCAACACGGAGCTGCTCACCGCGCTGCGCAAGAAGCTGGCACCGCCCCTAGTGACGCTGCTGTCCGCGGAGCCGGAGATTCAGTACGTGGCGCTGCGCAACATCAACCTCATCATCCAGCGCTACCCCTCCATCCTGGGCGCAGAGGTCAAGGTGTTCTTCTGCAAGTACAACGACCCACTGTACGTCAAGCTGGAGAAGCTGGACATCATGGTGCGCCTCACCCGAGCATCAAACGTGGACGCCGTGCTCCTGGAGTTGCGCGAGTACGCCACGGAGGTGGACGTGGACTTCGTTCGCAAAGCAGTGCGCGCAGTCGGCCGCGCGGCAATCTCGCTCGACTCGGCCGCAGAGCGCTGCGTGGGCGTGCTGCTGGACCTCATCCGCACAAAGGTCAACTACGTGGTCCAGGAGGCTGTGGTTGTGATCCGCGACATCTTCCGGCGCTACCCAGGTCGCTACGAGGGCGTCATCGCAACCCTGTGCGAGTGCCTGGACACGCTGGACGAGCCTGAGGCCAAGGCGAGCATGGTGTGGATCGTGGGCGAGTACGCGGAGCGCATCGACAACGCGGAGGAGCTGCTGAGCATGTTCGGTGACACGTTTGAGGAGGAGGCGAGCGGCGTGCAGCTGGCGCTGCTCACAGCCTCCGTGAAGCTGTTCCTCAAGAAGCCAGAGGCGGGGCCGCAGGCGCTCATCACCAGCCTGCTGGGCAAGGCGACCAGCGAGACGGACAACCCGGACCTACGGGACCGGGCCTACATCTACTGGCGCCTGCTGTCCAGCGACCCGGAGGCTGCGCGCGACGTGGTGCTGGCCGACAAGCCCGTCATCGCGGACGACGCGGAGGCGCTGGAGCCGGCGCTGCTGGACGAGCTGCTGGGGCAGCTGGCGACGCTGAGCAGCGTGTACCACAAGCCCGCCAGCAGCTTCGTCACCAGGAGCCGGGCTGTGGGCCAAGGGGTGGGCCTGGGCGACACAGACGAGGCGCCCGTGTACGAAGTGACCGACGTGCTGGGCGCCGACGGGGCGCCCCACCTGCAGGTTGGCGCTGCTGCGCCGCGCAGCACCGCACCGCAGTCCGTGCAGCATCAGCCTGCGCCGGCGCTGGATCTCATGGGCGACCTCATCACGATGAGCCCCGCGCCCGCAGCCGCGCATCCGCAGGCGGGGCCGCCTGCAGACCTGCTGGGCGACCTCATGGGGCTCAGCGTCTCACAGCCGCCCCAACAGCCCCATCAGCCGCCGCCGCCGCCGCCGCCGCCCGCGGCCCCGTCTCCGCTTGCGGTGCTGCTGAGCGCCGACGCCGGGGGGGGTCTCGAAGTGTGCGGACAGCTGGTTCGCTCTGTGGGCGGGCCGTGCCTGTCGCTGAGCTTCGCATCGCGCGGTGCGGCTGTGCTGGACGGCTTCCAGATGGTCTTCAACAAGAACGCGTGTGGCCTCGCCCCAGCGCAGGCGCTCAGCGTGGCGCCCTGCGCCCCCGGGGCTCTGCCAAGCACCGCGCTGTTGCCCCTGTCCTCCTCCCAGACGGCGCTGGCGCCGCCGCCGGCGCCGCACGTGCTGCAGGTGGCGGTCAAGTCGCCGCGGTCTAGCGCGCCCGGGGTGTTCTACTTCCACGTGCCCATCCTCGCAGAGGCTCTGTTCACGCCCCAGCAGGCCACGCCGGACGCCGCCAGTCTGGCGGCTGCGTGGCGCGCGCTGCCGGAGGGCAGCACCAAGATGAGCGCCGCCTCGTGCGTGCGCAGCGCTGAGGCGGCCACGCAGCTGCTGGCGGCGAGCAACGTGCTCGTGGCGCACTGCCGCCCGCTGCCTGACGGCGCGCTGGCGCTCTACGCAGTCGCGACGCTGCCGCCGCAGCACGCGCTCATCGCGGAGGTGACGGCGCGGCCGGGCGTGCCGGGCGTGCGCATCACCGTCAAGTGCGGCACCAGCGCAGACGCGGCAGCGTTGGCGGTGGATGCGCTCGAGCGACTGCTCTCATAGACAGCTTTGTTCTGGCTGCTTTCCACATTTTTCGATACACAACACACTTGCGTTACGCACTTGCCGGCGCAGCAGGAGCTCCTGGGGCACCTCCTGGGGGCGGCCTCACCGCGCCAGCCAATGAGTGCTCTTCGATGTGCGCCTTCAACACTGCGCGCGAACCGCGTCAGAGCTTGTGGTGAGTGCATCACAAGGTGGTAACACCTGCAACTTCAGTGCGAAGCGCCTTGAGCTGAAGACGGGGAGAGTGCGAGTCAGCACATGGACCAAGTTGCTGGTTCACAGCGCGCGCGACACGCCATGCGCGTAAGCTGCACGTGCTCCACGCGCAACTGCCCGCGGCTGCAGGCGCGGGGGGCGGCGGAGAGGTGTGCGCTTAAACTGAGCAGCACGCTTACCTCTGAAAGCACATCTCCAAGGTCAACGCGCGCTTCCGCGGCCACAGGCGCAGGCGCAACCACAGGCGCGGGCACAGGTGGAGCGGGCACCGCGGCAACGGGCAGAGGCGCTGTGGCCGAGTGCGGCACCTGCGAAGACTTCTTCACACCTTTGGCGCCTGCGCTCTCCTCGCCGTGTCCGTGCGAGCTGTGCGAGTGGTGGTTCCAGAGCTAGCGCCGACACGGGGCAGTTGCGTGAGGACAGCCGGCGTGGAGCAACATGTAAACGACACACCTCGATGCCGAGTGCCAGACTGAAGGTTCCAATCATGACGTGCTTGACCGGCGAGAAGCTGCCGGTGTGGATGTACTTGGCAGCATAAGCCTGCGTAGCGGCTCAGCGCTGGACAAGTGGCAGAGCACACGCGGAAGCTCTCAACGCGCCTTCAACATGGCTGCCGCGACGCAGGCACTCGCAACAGCACGTGCGCAATGTGCGGGTGCAGCTCAACGGGCAGGTATAGGCTAGGCGGGGGCAGGAACAAGTGCCATTGTCATCCTTCGGCGCCTCGGGGTTCCGGGTTCGTCGGGCGAAAATTGATCATGCGTGGCGGGCACCTCGACTCTTCTGCGTCGCAGAAGGCGAAGGGAGCATTTGTTCGCGAATCGCAATACAACAGAGAGTTCGTTGCGTTCCTCTCGCTGCGCATTCATCTGACGCTTTCCACAAAGCCAACCAGCACCATGCGCAAGCCGGAGGTGATTGGTGCGCCCGCGTGCAGTGCGCTGCCGGAATGCACGCACGCCTCACCCTGCAGGAGGTGCACGGTTCCGTCTGTATGCGCAGCACAGTGCGCCTCCTCTTGCTGCAATAGGTGTGGAAGGAAGGTGCCCCCGCCTTGGAACTCGCTCTCGCTGCATAGCAGCACGTTGAAGCTGAGCAGCGAGCCGTCCCGGTGCAATTCGAGTTGTCGCTGGCCGCCTGCATTGCACTGTGGATGAGTCAGGAACAGTCACAGCATGACTTGCGGGCCTGCGCACGTCATAGCACACGATGAACAGGTCGCGCAAGCACAGCTGCTCTGGGCCCTCAAAACCAGCCCTGCACAGGAACAGGTGAGTGTGGGCGGAGAGAGTCAGCTGGAGCAGTGGACTCACCGCTCTGCAATGGGCGCCAGAACGCGCTGCTGGAGCTCAAGGCGTAGCTTGCACGCAGTGTCAGGCGGCAGAGCATCGACAGGCAGGTCTCTGGTGGCATAGGCCGAGTGGCGTTGCGTCGTCCACCCGGAGAGAGCAGCAACAGCCTCTGCAGCTCTCCGCAATTCGCAGCACTCCTGGCGCGTGAAGGCCTGCAGGACGTAGACCTGGTTTCGCGTGCCGCCGCGAACAAAGTCGCTGCGCAGGCGTCAGGCGGTGAACCAAAGCGCAATGGAGCTCGCACCGCCGACACTCCTCCGCTGTTCTCCGCGCCTTCACCACGCTCCTCTCGTCAAACCAGGGCATAGGCGGCGGTTCCGATGGTCGATACGTCGGTCGATTCGAACAAAAAAGCAACAAAAAACTCAGTGTTCTAAAGTATCTACCTGGCCAGTCTCCTCCTCCCCGCCTGTCCCGCTTTCTGCGCAATGGCGGTTTCACCTGCGGACCTGGAGGTTATGTGCTGCCTGGTGCAGGGTATTACTGCGGAGCAGCTGGAGAAAGCAGCGCTAAAGGTGAAGTCGATGCCGGCGCACACGCAAGCGCGCTGGCTCTGGCGCATGCTCGTCAAGGAGGCGACCGCCTCGCTGTCGGCCATCAACGACGAAGTGTACGCCACTCTGAGCAACCTGGAAGAGGTTGCTGTCGCAGCTGGCGTAGCAGTGCCTCCCGCTGCGCTGATGCTGCAGGTGCGCTCAGCCGGCCCGCACGCCGCTGCGCTGCGCTACGCCCCGCGACTGACCACCATGGCAGGTGCGCACGGAGTGCACTGTGCGGCACCTGCGTGCCGGTCCAGAGTTCGGGGAGCCTCGGTACTCGAAAGCCTTGGAGCGCTTCTTTCCTGAGGAGGAGGAGGGCGTCCCCAGCGGCCGCGCTGAACGCGCACGGTGCGTACCCAGAGCGCTGACGAGCGCAGCCACGCGAGCAGGGCAGCAGCGCCGCTGCTGGCGCCCCTCAGTTTGAAATGCGTGTGCCTTGTGCCTGACGCACCCCCCCTAGACGCACGCTGCTGTACAACGTGCTCGACCCCGACAGCACCAAAGCCACAGAAGCCAAACAGCGTGTTCTGCTGAGCCACACGCTTGACACGGGTGCGTGCGCGCGCGGGCGGGAGCTAAGCCCAAGTGCATCTAGGGTTTAGCTGGTGGGTTTCGCTGTCGCTGACGCCTCTCTCCTCTGCTGGCGCGCATCCGCAGCGCTGGACCTGCTGTCCGACTACCTGGACGTCCTGCACGTGGAGCTGGGCCCGCCCATGGAGACGGCGCGTGCTCTGCATTGCTGTCTCTCTGCAGCAGCACTCACCCGCCCCTTGGTCCGTGTTTCCAAGCAGACCGTCGAGCCAGCGGTGGGCGCAGAGGAGGAGGAGGAGGAGGTGCTGCCTGCCACGCAGGCGCCGGAGGCTGCGAAGAAAAAGCAGAAGCGCGCAGCATTTCCCGCTCCTCCGCCGCCGGCTCCGCCGCCGGTTGCTGCGCCACCCCCCGCCCGCGCCCCGCCCCCCGCCGCCGCCGCCGCCGCCGCCGCGCGCGACGAGTCCACCGTGGCGCAGCAGCAGTGGCCTTTCGTTTCCCTACAGACACTGCAGCGCGCCTACCCCCGCCACGACTTCGAGGCGCTGCGCGAGGCGGCGCTCACCCCCCAGGCATCCCAGGCTGCTGCGGCCAAGCGCAAGCGCCAGGCGGCGGCGGCGGCGGCGGCGGCGGCGCAGGACGATGATGATGAGGAGGCGCCTGTGAAGCGGGAGGTTGCGCTGCAGCCCCAGCAGCCCCTCCCCGCGCCCGCGCAGCCCCCGGCAGGGTCGCCCCGCCTGACCCGCGGGGCGGCGGGGCGCGGCCGCGGCGCGCGCACCAAGTCAGCCGCCAAGCCTTTCCGACGGCGCCAGCAGGTGTCGCTGGTGGACGAGGAGGACGAGGACCAACCGGAGGATAAGGAGGCGCCAGCGGCGGCGCCCGCTGTCAAGGCGCGCAAGGCGCCGCCGGCGCTGGCGCGCACCCCTCCTCCGAC
>Ga0049083_10000330_pt1 | contig 16509 bp, 19 predicted proteins | sample GreLakmeMI27MSRF_FD_66719 | JGI IMG/M metagenome (GOLD analysis project Ga0049083, IMG submission 66719) | Freshwater lentic microbial communities from great Laurentian Lakes, MI, USA - Great Lakes metaG MI27MSRF | ecosystem: Environmental > Aquatic > Freshwater > Lake | place: Great Lakes...
CAGGTCCACCCAATCAACGCGGTGGAAGCTTTAGTGTAGATCAGCCTAATATGAGCCGTGGTGCTACAAATGTAATCACACTTGTATTGCCTTCACAAGGCAAGGGCGCGGGCCGTCCAGCAACAGGCAGCGCAGCCTATGTCCCTAAGAAGAAGGGAGTTGCTCTTGCTAGAATGGTGGAAGAGCAAGAAGGAGAAAGAAATGAAAGTAAAGTGCCCGAGCCAACCAAAGCAGCCGATAAAGGCCCAGTAACAATTCGTGTTGAAAAGGCCGATATGGATAAACCTACTTAAAATTTGAATACGCAGGATTAATATAGAAAGGCAATGGACCCCGAAATCAAAGATTTAGTATTGCGAAGTAGGCCTATAGTACTTGAACTGCTAGAGGCCCGCGGTTATGACACAACTCCTTACCTAGACCAAGCACCTTCAGCTGTTTATAGTCTAGCAATGGCTTCACAGAATCAAACAGGTGCGGCGCCTCTAAAGATTCGCGTAAAGCGTCAAGAAAATGCGCCTCCTTCTCCCTATGAGTTCTGTGAAGTGATTTATCTCATCTTTGAAAAGATTAAGGCAACAATTCAACGCAAGGAGTTTGAAGGCGATGGGCGATGGGAGCATATTAAGAATCCGGAGAATACGGATTATATCTTTATTCTTGGAGAACCATATCACGAGTCATTTGATTTAGTTGCGGGACAAGCCTGGCAAAAGAAAGTAAAAATCAGTTTCTTTCATATCAAGCAACTCATTCTAAATCCTAGCAAGCATGTGCTCGTACCCAAGCACGAACGTGTTCTAGCAGATGGCATTCCTGAACTAAAGAAACAGTTAAATCTTGTAACACTCAATCGTCTTCCATTTATCAAGTATCATATTGATATGCAGGCACGATGGCTAGGTCTAACTCCCGGTGAAGTTATTAAGATTACGCGTCCTTCACCTACTGCGGGTATGTCTGAAGGATACAGATTATGTATATCTTAATCCCGAGTAAATCATAGAGATGTCCTGGACGAGTGACAATGAATATTCCTGGAAAATGAAACGAAATGCTCTGGAATCACAGTTCAATTCCTTAAAAGAACAGTATACACAAACTATAAGAACGGATGTTGATAATATGTCAAAACTCAATGAAATAGAAGCGCAAATGACTAATATAAGAGAAGAATTATCCCGTCTGGGTATTGTCATTAAAGACGCACTGGAAGATCTGCGGGAAAGAACAGGTAATCTTGAAGAACCAATTTTACAAAAAGAAAAGGAACTACAACGCCTACAACTTGAAGAAAATACGCTTCGGCATAGGAAAGAGACCCGCGAAGAACAGGTCTCATCATTAATGGGTCGCGGAGACAAGACCCCCCATACAATCAGTTTTTTAATGATGAAACCTCTGAGCAATCCATATTATATGATGGGTGTAGTTGCTCTATTTTGGACATTTGCGTTATATTTAGTATCATCCTTTGGGAAACGAGCATTACTCTCAGCGGGGATCACAAGTTCACCAACTCCTATCACAGGACGAATTTTAATGCGACAAAATTACAGAGATAGAATAGGATGACAAGCGCTCAAGACTATTCTTTCCGCAAGGACCTACCTATCTTAGCGGGCCCGGTAGATGGATGTGCGGCCGATGTTTCAATTAATGACACGAGTGCCCTTATATTATTTCCGAATGGAATTAGTTTTTCAGGATTTGAATTGGATGACAAGCAGAGAATTCCCACTGAAGTGCTGATGTCTAAGATTACTGACCTCAAGACAAAAGGTTTACTCCCTGACAATAAAACTTTGATTGATGACCAAATCTCAGTAGATGCGGAATTCTATAAGAAAGTAAAGCAGGAATATTGCTGGTATGAGAATCGCTATGCCTATCTGCTACGCAAGTATTTGAGACTTCTTATGTCTGATAACAAGGATGATGTTACGCTTTCAATGTCGCTCAATGGAGCAACAACTGACATGAATAAACGTCTCCAAAGTCTCCTGGAAATCATGAATGCGGTCGCAAATGAAAGAGCCAAGCGCGTGGATTCATTCCGCCAGCGCCACGTAGATGGTAATACTTCCATTAATAAAAATATTTTACGACTTGCGGATATCAAGAGGAAATTGACGGCAAGTAATCTCCGTCTGAGCACACAGCGTGAAATGCAGGCTTATACAGAGGAAAAGAACCGTGCCCTACGTGTACAGATTACTGTTTTTGCGATTCTAAATGTAGTTGCTCTGGGTGTTGTATACACTGCTTATAGTCAAAGTGTTTAATGTATTCTTTTAAATTTCTAATCCAATAAAACTTATGTTTAATTAGATTAGAGAATGGCTGATTATCACACAATGTTGGTGAATGCGTCTATGGCATTAGACGACATTGAGAAGATTGAGTTCAAGTCTGAGTTGATGAATGACCCGGTCAAGTCTCAGCAGTATGCGTCTGAAAGACAAAATAAACAAGCCGATGAGACTCTTCAAATCAAGCGTGGTAATTTTCAAAAGGCGTTCTACGATATGGGTCGCTACATGGATATGGACCACCACGCCCGTTATTATGAAGTTCGTAATGGTGATTTAAATCGCGCGCAAAATAACATTGTCTCAATCGCGGAAGCCAATACAAGTTCCCTTAGGTTTGACATGGATAACACTAAGCGCCAGTTTCTAGTGAATGAGTGGTATGCTCAGAATAAATTGGAGTCCCTCTTTTTTTTACAAGTGGCTTTCCTGGCAATGGTTTCGGCCATGATTGTTATCATGCTCGGTAAGATGAATATTTTCCCGTGGATCTTTGGTAAGTATGTTGTCTTTATCATTGCTTCCGCAGCGGCTATCCTGGCCCTCTACCGCTTTAACTACACACGCTACACTCGTGATGTACGCTACTGGAATAAGCGCAAGTTCTCTGATAATCCTGGCACTCTTAAGGCGGGTGACCTCTGTAAGTCGGCGGAAGCAGCGGCGGCGGGTCTCGGTCAAATGAGTGGCAATCTGATGAGTGGCAACTTTTCAGCAATGGCTAGTGGTTTGCAGAATATGGGTGGAGGTGTTATGAGTGGACCTCCCGGTGGACCTCCTCCTGGTGGACCTCCTTCTTGATGACGGAAAAATAATAAGGAAGTGTAGGGAATGTCTAATTTTCTTACACAGAGAATTCAAGAAATAGCAAATAAAACAATAGATGATAGACAACCATCGCTCATACCAAAGGATAATACTGAAAAAATACAGAGACTTCTACGGGAGGCTGATAAGAAAGAAGATGAATTTAATAATGAAAAAGGGACACTTGATGTTTTTATGGTAAATGGTCAAACTCTAAGTAAGATTGTTCAAGGAACCTCAAAACCTGATTCATCGCAGGGAAAATACAAGATGTATTTAGAAAAAAAATTAAAAGAAACTGAAAAAAATATCAAGGATTTTAAAAATAAAGATAAATTCTATCGTCGCGACTTTCTTTCCGCAGGTCCTCTTACTGCTCAAGGCAATCCCTTCTGGAGTAATTGGGATAATTGGATTTTAACTGCATTTTGGTCGGCTGTGCTTGTAATTCTAATCTCAACTAGCATGGCTATTTTCGGATTACCAATTGACAGTTCACAACAGCAGAGTCTTATTATAGCCATGTGGATTTCAGTTCCACTTCTTCTTTTATATTTGATACAACTCTTTGGATAATTACTTCTTCTTTGGCTTTCCGGCCTTCTTGGTTTCTACCACAGGCTCAATAATAGTAAGCGACTCTTGTTCAGTAACAATGGTCTCTTCCTTTTCTTCTTCTGCTGGTTCTTCCACAGATTCTGCTTCGGCTAGTGCTTGTGGTTCCACATAGTTTCCGCTGACATCCTCTAGCAAGCCAGCAATACGCACACCTTGAAACATCTCCTTGCCCTTTCGGTTGAGCGGCTTTCCGAACTTATCAATCAACTTCTGGCGGACATCTGCTGGAGAAAGCGACTTCTTATCAGGCTCTGACTGAAGCCAAATCTTATACTCCTTCCGAATATCCTTAACATCTGTTTCACTGCCAATTTCACTAATAAGACGCTCCTGCATGAAAGATGCGAAAGAGTCATTGTCAGACTTGTACTTATCAGACTCCTCCTTAACACAGCCCGGCTCAACAAGCCCCTTTACAAGATACACATTCTCATAGTAGTGAACTAGCATAGAAAGAAATGCTTCACGCCAAGCAGGAAATCCATGCTCTGTTGACTTTTCCACACTTGGTTCCTTAGGATAAATATTCTTTTCAGCAAGTTCTTTCGTTTGGGCCTCATCCTTAAATCTTTCGGGATCGCGAAACTCAGACTCAAACTTCACTACACGAAGGCGGCGCCAAGTACCATTGTCAATACTATTTACTGGTGGGAAACGATTACAGCACAAGAAGATACGAGCAGTAATCGCAAAGGTGACTAAGTCCTGATATAGAGCACGAGCAGAAATCATATCTTCACCTGATAACTGCTTCATCAGTGAAGAGTTAATCTTCTCTCCCTCTTCAGGTTCCTGTAAGCCAACAAATCGCATATTCCGCATCTTTACTAGCTGAGGAGCCGCAGCACCGGAATTATCCTGCTTTCGTGTAACAAGAGTTGCTTGGGTTGTACACTGATATTCACCAAAGACCATTTCAATAAGACGGATAAGGGCTGACTTACCATTGGATCCTTCGCCTTGAAAGATATAGAACTTCTGCTCGGTGTTACGACCATAGAGACAAGCTGAAAGAAGCGTAAAGAAATACTCCCGCAGATCTTCCCTTGGAAATAGCTTCCGAAAGAATTCACGAATTCCGGCATTATGCTGATTGTTGGGATCATACGGACTATAGTTAATAGCCGGATAAATCTTGTGCTTACCCATCTGAAGACTGATCATATCATCTGGTCTTCCCTCCCGAAACTCAACATATAACTTTCCTGTTACAGGATGTGTTGCAGAAAGATCAAGAACACCATTACCAACTCCAACTAGATTAATATTTGTATTCAACTTCTCCTTGAAGTCCTCCTGATAGAATTTCTCTGTCAACTCCTTCATGATAGAGTCCTTGAAACCTGAATTCTCAAGATTCTGCTTGACCTTCATGAGACGCTTCTTCTTCTCCACAAGACTCTTCTTCATATCCTCAGAAGTATTGGGATCTAATTCAATATTACATGCCTTGCGCTCAGCCTTAGTATACAAGTCGCGAATACGAGTGCTGATCTGTCCCCGCAAATCCATTGGCTGCTGAATTGCCTTCCAATAGTGCCCCTCAAAATGAAACCAATCATAGCTTTTTAGCATCGGAGAACAACGGTATTCATGCCGGAATAGTCGTAGAATAAGATTCGCAATCTCAACATGCGTTCCGGAATCGTGGTTATAGGCATAGTCTTCATTGCCACGATCACGAATCTCTTCATACTTGGCATAATTGTCTTGCTTGACCCAATGGTAAAGAGTGCCCATTTTAACCTGCTTTTCTAGTTGAGCCTGCGAACCTCGTAGAACTTTCCACTTTTCTAGGAAATCAGCATCGCTAGTATGTTCATAACCAGTTACCCGCCTACTAATATGAACCCAAGTATCAAATGCCTTTTCACAATCATCAATATTCCGTAGACATAATGCTAAATGAACCCACTTGTGATAGGTTCCAGCTCGTAGATCCGGATTAAGACACTCCTGTGCTAATTCAAAAGCAAGTGCTACATCTTCTGCCGTGTACCGAGCACGGACACTTATTGATGGATCTTGATTTTCAATGGAAATATCTGAAGCAGAATCATTGATGTGCTTTATAACGGGAGTCTTCGGATCTCCCGCTAGCCAAGTTCCAACAAGTTTATCCCATGCTTCCCTTCTCTCCTCCCGCAGGTCACAGAAGTTGAGTTCAATATGATTCTTACGAATGGAAAGGAGCGAAAGCATCTGCCGATTCGTATACTCATCCAGCGACTTAGGATTCAACTGGATCGTCTGCTCTCCCGTAGTTTCCAGCAGATAAATCTTCGTATTCTTGTAACGAGGAATATCATGCTTACAAGCACCATAGAAGAACCAGCCATTCTGTGCAATTACAGCGCGGTCAAAGATATCCGTCACAGGATTAATGATACCTGTTTCTCCGAAAATCTCTTGAACTAGCCCCTGCTCAATTACATAGCCACGGAGAGCATGCTGGATATCTGGTGTAACACTGACATCGGGGCAGATAATATGAATACCATCCTTGTGAAGAGGTTCCTTGTTCTTTACCACCTTTTCGGGGCCGGGCTTGAGTTGAACAATGAATCGAAGTGGCTCTTCTAGGGATTCAATCTGAAAGAAGTGACACAGAATCTTAGCATAGCTGACACAAAAGTTGTAAATATGCTCGTCGTTAAATTGCCGCTCAAGAGGCCCTCCGCTCTTGTAACGAAAGTCCAAGTCAATGAGAATTGGACTAAAGTCACGGTGAACTTCTACTAGATTTGCCGCACCGCCTTCCACGAAAATATACTGGTGGAGGGAGTCCAAGAATGCGTCATAATCCTTCGGTTTGATTTTATAATTACCTACTTGCGGTCCCGGAAACCCCCGCACATTCGCCGATTTGGCTTCTGCGGGGCCAACCCGACACTCCGATAAGAATGTAAGCAAAGATTTAGTTTCTTGTTCCATCTTGATTTATTCTATGCGGGGTTACCGGGGTCAAATTTTTAACGCACTTAGAGCGGACTTAAAACAAAAATATTTTGTTTGCTATTAGGTTTCTATCCACTAGTTTAAAAGTTCGTTGCTACTAGCCGGTCCGCAATGGCCTTGAAGCGATACTTTGTTTCCAGCTTGAAAATCTCATTTACTTCTTTCTTATCATCCCATACCGGCGCAAGAGCAAGACACCGCTTAATAAGTTCATCTTTATTCTTCTTAAACTGCTCCTTCATGATTGCGATAATTTCTTCCTTATATTCCTCTGGTAGATAAGAAGGCGGATTCTGCAAGTAATGAAGAAGGGTCTCGATAGATGCGTGAAAGATAATACGATTATAAGGCTCAAACGCAGGATGCGTTGTGAATGATGAAAAGCAGGGTTCGTTACGGAGAGGCTGGTCGGTTAGAACCATTCCGAGGATGCTAAGAAGAACTGAGCCAAGAGTCTGTACAGAAGTCCATTTATCACCTTGATTCCATGTTCCTAGTAGAGAAAGACAGACTTTTCCTTCCCGATACATATTAGGATTAAAACGTGTGCGGCCATCCTGTGTTAGAGTAAGAACCTGCGGGGGTTCAAAAGGATGATTATCATTAAATTCTACGGAAAAGAACCAATAACCACCTTCATAAGGAGTGCCTCCCGGTCCAATAATGAGGGCCGTTCCTTTCATGACAGATTTCTCGTCCATAAAATAATAGATTCCATTACTTTTCATATCATCATTATTGACCGAAGGAAGATCCTTCTTCATAATTCGCTGGACAGCCTTGCTGATTACACCACCGGACATTTAGAGATTTTTCGCTGCGGTTTCTTAAGCCCCCTGCTGTTGTCAATTTTACTATCGTAAAATAAGACAATTTTTTTATCTTACTGCGTAAGCAAAAATAAGACAATTTTTTTGATTTTTACATTTAGTAATGACGATTTGGCTTGGGGCACGAACCATCGGGATTAACGGAATAGAAGACACGCCTAAGACCATATTCTCTCATACACTTCTCAAGTAGTTTCTCACAGATACAACAAGGTTTACTGTGACAAATACTGTTCTCATTCATTCCCTTTCCTGTGCGGAAAACATACATTGTAGTACCATTAAGTTTCTTGATGCTTCCCAGCTTCTTAATTACATTAATCTCCGCATGGATTGTGTTATATGTGTAGCCCGAGCCGAAGGAACGGGAACCAAACTGATTCATAGCCGCTGCAAGAATCTTATTTCCCTTGACAATAATGGCCACATGCCTGTTCGTCTTAGTCAAATCCAATCCATTATCTGGCGGAATATACTGACGGAGGTCATCGACGTTTTTATAGGTAGGCATTTCTTACTTAGGTTGCTGCGGCTTACTTCTATGCGGTTTACTGTTTCAATTTTTTAGTCAAAAAACAAGACAATTTTTTAGGCTTACAGGAGCAAGCAAAAAAACAAGACAATTTTACATATAAATTTCTCCTTTACATCTTGAACATAATAAATATAGATTATCAATTAATTCTTCCTTTCTAGATATCGGTTTCATATAACCCCATTCAAGATCGTTGCTACAATAAATATGACCCACGTTTTTACCAAACACACATTTATGATTTTGTTTTTCCAGAAGACTTTTTACAAAGTCTTTACGAGCATATTTTGTCATTATAATATTTAATTTTTTTAAATGAACAATTAAAGTTTCCTGTAAATGTTCAACTTCAGTAGTCATCTTATTTTACGCTTCAATTTATTTAAATTTCAATTTTTTAGTTAAAAAACGAGACAATCTTATACAGAAACATTCCCTTTACAAAAACGCTTTGTCCAAAGTTCTATGATTTGATATATACCAGTATGCTGATGAACCTTTACAAAATCCATATCTTTATTAAGAATAAATTTATTCATAAGTTCTGCTTCAAATATAAAGACATTAATATATTTTTTATCCTCTAAGTATGCTTTTGCAAGGCGATGATATCCATCTACAATATGTTTTCCTGATACAATTATTGGATATTCTAAATTCGCTCGTTGAATAAGTTCGGCGTCTTTTTTATATTTTTTAGAATCAATCTTTTTTATAACATCCATAGGAGACCATTCTCCCCAAACATTTTCATTAAGTTGTGGAATAAATTTTTCTATAGGCATTTTAACAATTGGATGTCCGTATAGATTAATGTAAGATAACATCATATCAACACTATAAATATTTTTATTATTATGATATGTCTTAAAATTTGGCATATTTTACTCTACATACTACAAATATTTTAATGAAGAGCCCCATGAATATCACCCCCCAACTTTGGCCCAATCCGCCCCTTTCCAGCAGGAATATCTGCTATCTCCTTTGCGGACTTCCCACAGAGGTCAACAATCGTAGGAACTACTGCTAGAATCGCCTCCGCTTTCACTAGACTTACACCATGAAGACCCATTAACATAGATGCTGCGGGTTCCACATTGTCCTTTCGCCTAGCAGAGAAATTACCGGTTGTAGCAGTTGCTTGTTTTGCTAAAGCCAAGTCCTCTTCTGGCGTCTCTTTAAAATATGCCGCATCTTGCCCAAAAATTTCATACAAGTGCTTGAGTGTATACGCAGTTTCCAGCACATTTGCTGTTTGGATGACAGGAATCTTGTATTTGAACTGAAGGCGAAATGCTAGAGTTCGCAACATTGTTTCATTAACTGTACTACGCTTGGCTTCTGTAGGCTGACCAAAGACCCGCTCCTGTGCTCCATAACGCCAGCCACCTTCTAGCAGATAACCAATTTGTGTTCCTTGTGACCGCGCTGTAATTAGACGAGCCCGCTGCTCCCGATAGCGATTTGTTAAATGCGAACCAGCATAATCATCTAGTGTCTTTCGTTCAAATAGGGCGACTGCTACACCGCTCAAGTCGCGGAAGAGAACATCACCCAAGGGAAGACTTTCTGATAAAAACGGCACTTTTAAAACTTGTAATTGCTCCATAAGACCAGATTCACGAAAATCAATTGCTAGAATAACTGCTGACATCGTATAACAGTCTCTAAAAATATTGTTTTATATAGTAGAAATGGACGCCAGCCGTTTAACACGTCTTCGTAGAGAGGCTGCTTCAGTAACTCTAGCAACTAGCAAAGTGCGCGATGCGTCGGAGACAACTACCGCACTAAAATACAAGAATAGTAAAGTTTTTGTTCCTGCAACATCATCATTTGGCCTAGTAGCACCGTGTGATATTAAGACTGTTTTATCTATGGGTGGTGCTTCTACTCCGAGCAGTTCAGAGTCTTTGCTTTTTAAGACTGCCGGATTTGCAACCTGCTGCTCGGAAACTAATAACACGAAAGGTCTCTTTGTAACTTTACCTGTGGATTGTTATGCAGCGGCTTCAAATGCGTCCACTATACTAAATCCTGTGCTAGGAACAAAATGCTTACCTGATTTCGTAGGAACGCGTTCATCGGTTAATAACAGATATGCTCCTATTTGCGATTCCAACTCAATGAAGCGATTTTCATATTGAGAAGTAGGAATGCACACTTTAGCACATATTATTAAAACTGAGCCTCTTGTTATCTTTGGTCTAGAATCATGTCCTTGGTGTCAGAAGGCAAAACAACTTTTGAAGGCGCAGAAGCCTTTGTTCTTCTCTGTAGGCCCCGAGCATCGCGCAGAACTCAAACGATTGACTGGTAAGACAAGTGTCCCTCAGATTTATCGTAATGGTAAACTTCTGGGTGGATATACTGATACAGAGGCACTCCTTCGGAAGGAAGTGCTGCGCAAAGGTATGAGGAGAAGCCGCAGCAGAAGCAGAAGCCGTAATAGAACAACAAGAAAGTTATCTCTTAGATAAACTTCCTTGATATCCTGCCATTCAAACCAATTGTTTAATAATTCGAGCCTTCCGCGTCTTCTTTCCTTGCTGCTGTAACAGAGTTGTTGAAGATGGCAACTGCTGCTTCTTAATATCCTTCACCGAAATTGCTTTTCCGACCGGCATATAGGATTTACTGGGCGAAGCAGCAACAACAATTGATTTCAAAAGATTCATCCCTTTATAGAAGAGAGAAAATAATGCCGTCTAACAAACAACACACAGAACCTGCGGGTCAACAGCCTGCGCAAAAAATCAGATGTTTTGCGAACCGTTTTACAAATATAAGTCTTACTAAATCGCCAGAGTGTCCTCCAGCAAGTGATATTGAAAAAGAGTTGCGACTCATGCAAGCGAAACGCGATGAGCAGGATAAAAAATTATTTGGCTCTAAATAGAAGATAATGACAGAATATGCGCCTGCGTTATTTGGTAGTTCAGCACAGTCTAGCAAGGGTGCTGGAAATGAAAGATTCTTGTCCGAAGAGCAAAGCCGAAACTTGGCCGGATATACAATGATTCCTGACAAGTTCTATCACGAGAAACCCTGCCGCAATGCTCTTGGCCTTGTCGGTGGCAATGATGTTAGTGTAGTTACAGCATCTCCAATGGTAGATGTTGAATCCGATTTACAGGGTATCACGCGTCCTAACACAAGATGTAATAATAAGCAATACAAACCCGAGTGTGCTCTGGGCGGAAAGGCCTGTCCCGACTGGCCGTCTGGTATCTCATACACAAATAAGGCAGATGATGAAAAGCGTTTTATTGCGACCCGCCCGACCCACTTACAGACATGCCAGATGAATAGTTATCAGGGTGTCGCGTATCCTAATCGCTTCACACAACAAACTGGAACCTCATATCGCTTCTAAAAACTCAGAAAGGAGTAGGGAGATGATAGAACCATATGGAAAATCTCATTTCATGTCACGGATACGAAAATTATTCAATCTGAATACGATTCGTATTAATGAGATTTCTGAAACAATTCAGTATACTATTCTCTATGGTATTGTTACATTCTATGTTGGAATATGGACTAATTCAGCATTCCCGGCATTTGATAAAACAAAGAGTACTGTGGAACTTATGCTAGAAGTTCTGGGTCAAACAATCTTTCTAGCAGTATGCGTTTTCTATATCCGGAAACTGGTAAAGATAGTTCCATTCTTGTTCTATCTCCCCGGTAAACGCGTATATAATCCTTATCTTTCCACCGAATTCCACGGAGAAATTGTAGTCAGTATTATTTTTATTACTCTTCAAACAAATCTCATAAAGAAATTGGAGGAATTATCCAAAAGAATTGTCGGAGAACATTAGAGTGAAGATGTCTTCTGTTACAGATTATTCATGGACCCACTTACGGTCTGACCCTTGCCACTACGAAGATGACCTCCGGATAACAACGGGTGCTGGACGCTATCAACTCGGTTCACCTGCAAATGGAACACAGGGTGTTTTCGTGCCTGAGCCGACTACCCGACTCCAGAAATGGGGAGCAGCCCAACTTGTTGAGCACCAACGCACAGATGTTGAATCTGACCTTTTTAATATTAATCGTCTTAGCGTAAAATCCGCCTGCGGTGGCTACAATCCGAATAATAATCGTTACAATGGAGTCAAGCCGACTGCGATGCCCGAAGCCTCATTTACACAAACTTTCAATCGTCTGGGTGATCCGCCATGTACACTGAGAGGAACTGGCTGGAATCGCTGGGAATATCTCTGCCAGAACCCGCAGGAAAATGTTATGATGCCGTTTGATTGGTTTGTCCCTGGACGTATTCTATCTAAGGATTCTCATCGCCCCTGTATTCCTAAACCGAATAATCCCTCTCCTTCCTTGCCAACACCGCTCAACAACTGGAGTGACTCATTCTACAGCAAATCAGATAATATGCTGGCACGCGAACAGGTCAAGGAAGTTATACCCGCAACACAGGACCAATGGAATCCTCCTAAGAGTGATGTTGAGTGCCCTGCTCCTGTAGGACCGCCTAGTGTTACATGGAATCGTTCCAAGCAGTCTTTATAAATCTTGAGCCCAACATATTAATTTTACGCAAGTATGACTGCTTAAAATTAATCGCCACTGTTAGAGAATGGAGATTGCCGCCATGATTGGTTTATTAGGAACTGGCTTTGCCCTTACAAATTATATGAGTCCTAAGACACCTGTTCCTCCAACTGTTGAGAGACAAAAGAAACGCGTTATTGAAAACTTTGAATCAGGTTCACCTTTCACGCAGACAACAGGGCCCTATAAAGTACGTGCTGCTCAGGTAACCCCCTTGCGCCAAATGACCGGCGAATTAGATATTCAATACGCACTTCCCTCCGGTGGCTCAATTGCTATGGAACCGTATCCCTCTGATATTAAGGGTCTTCCTACAAATTACGGAACACAGAATGATAATTCTTTTGGCTCTATGGCATTCTCTGATTTAGCAAGCCCAGCGCCTCAAGAAGCCGGTTCTAGTATTTCACCCATGGTTCTTCTCCGTAATGATGGAGAGGAAGAGACACCTAATTACTCCCGAGGCCAAAAAGTAGTCTCTGCTCTTACAGGCGTTGAACTGGATGCGGGTGAATTTACACACAACAACATGGTTCCCTTCTTCCGTGGCTCAGTCAAGCAGAATATGACGGATACGGGGAATCGGGGTATTCTTGATAATTACACAGGAGCGGCTTCTACACAGTTTAACAAGCAGGAGCAGGGACCGCTCTTCGATCTCCAGCGTGAGCCTACAGGCAATCCTTATGGAATTGAATCCCATTCAGACTTCATGCAAGAACGTATTGTAGGGCCGCAGAACAGAGCAAATGAAAAGCCCTTCGAGCAGATTCGTGTTGGAAAAGGTTTGGGCCAAGGGTTTACCAGCATTCCCTCCGGTGGCTACCAGCAGCCTGAATCTCTTGATTACGCTAAGCCCCGTTCTACAGATGAAATTCGTACAGCAAATAATCCTAAATTAACGTTTGCGGGTGCGATCCTTCCGGGTAAATCTGTTGTTACTAATCGGGGTGAACGCGGAGAGGTTCGCAAGTACTTGCCTGACCGTTTCTTTGTAAATGCGAAGGGTGAACGCAACTTTGCAAATGGCGGAACTGATAAGCGCGAACGCATGCGTTCAGTTGAGGTTCTTAAGTACACAGCTCGTCCTGAAACAACGAAAGAGCATTTTGGTACAGCCGCCTCCACTGATTTCAAGAAGGAGTATCAGATTCCTTCTTTTAGGGCGCCACTTGTCAGCCAGCATGGAGAATTTGGCTTTCGTAACGCGGATGCGACCAATTATTTCGGAAATGTGGATTCAGCTGAAAATGACTACGGCAAGAAGGGTATTGAAATCCGTCCCAATGAACGTTATTTCACGGGTGATAAGGTTATGGGACTCAACGTGAAGCCCGACCAGCGCGAAACAGGTGTTCGCTTCCAAGATGCGGCTAAGCCCACACGCAATGAAGAAATGCTCGGAAATATCCGTGGCTCGGGTAACTTCTCAGCTCTTGGTGCTGGTATCCCCGGTGCTTTGACTGTTTATGATCCGAACGATATCGCGCGCACTACAGTCAAGGAAACTACGGTTGATAATGACTGGCTCGGTATTGCTGGACCCGCTGATGGACCGCAGAAGTTGACTGTCTATGACCCAGATGATATTGCTCGTGTAACTGGCAGAAATACACTTTCTGAGCCCGATAAGGTCATGAACGTCAGTCTACAAGGCGTTCCTAATAAGCCGCAACTCCAATCACCCGACGGTATGCGATTCACACAGAAGGCGGCCATTTCAGCCAAGTCTGAATACACGGGCTCTGCTGCAACAACGGAGGGACAGCGTGCTCGTGTCTACGATGCGGAGTACAACATGCGTCACTATTCTCAGATGGAGACTGTGTCAAAGGGGCGTCAACCTATAAACGGCAATGGTCTCCTATCACTCTTCAGCGGTGAGGATCAGACCAATATTCAGATGAAGAAATTAGATACGGACTATATCAATGATCGCCAGCCGCCGGTCTATCGTGTAAATGGCCCGCCTTCGGGTGCGGAAATTATTGGAACACAGAAATACCGTGCTCCTCTGCGGTTAGATGTGTCCAAGGATCGTTTTAATCCTGCTTCGGTTAAGTCACTAAATGAGAATCCCTATGTAATTAATCTGGCAGACAGGGCTGCTGGAAGGAAGTGATTTAAATCCACCCGCCTTTAATCTGATAGAATGAATACAGCAGCATTAGATCCACACGCACCGCGGTCTTATAAAGACCTGGTGGGAAATGGAAGCATCTTTGAGAAATGGGCTGCCACTGTAGCAAGTCAAAAACCAACACACGTTCTATGGGTAGGTCCTGTTGGAATCGGAAAATCTACATTCTGGAAATTAGTAGCACCCGCAGAATACCTTTTAGTTATTAATTGTTATTCAGATTCCGGACTACGAGAACAACGCGATTCTATAAAGCATTTTATCAGACTTTCATCAGGGTTGCAACCACACCCCGAAGGCAGCAGGGGGTCTAATAGAGTAATTCGCTATATTCTGTTTGAACATGCTGAAGTCTTATCAGATGATGCACAGGCATTTTTGCGTCGTATGCTGGAAGTCTATTCATCTAGTATTTTTTGTATTTTTGAAGTGCGGGATACAACCGCAATTAGTGACCCAATTAGCAGTCGCTGCCAGACTGTTCAGCTTTCCCCACTTTCTCAAATAGAGATTGAATATGAAATTCAGCGAAGAATTCCCGCACTTCCAGCAGAGAAAATCAAGGGTGTTTCCCGATTTGCTAATGGTAATCTTCGTTGGGCACTTCTCCAAGCATTTGGAAGTGCGGCGGGATTTTCACTGAATCAACTCTGTCTGACGCCGCCTGCTCTAAAGGGCCGATCTCTTAAAGAAATTGTTGAGTGGGAGACTGCGCTACATGATAATGGATTTGACCCGCGCATAGGACTTCTTACTATTCTACCGCCTCATACGATGGAACTTTGGCGACGAATTATGGAAACGCCTGGAGGTGTCCACACACGGTCGCAGACGATTCTTTTAGCGACGGATGGTTTAACTGCGGAAATGCGGGCGTAAAAGAAAACAGTGAATAATTAATGGAATCCGCAACCTACTCGGAGGCACGTGTTGAATATCAAAAGCAGATGGCAAATAAACTAGTTTTTCCTCTGCTTGACTTTTTTCGAAAGATTCGGACTGATTTATGGGCTGAATCCCAGCAGTCCATTCTTTCGCGTTTTCAGAAAAAGTGCGCGGAGATTCCTAAGTGGAATCAGGATGTAGTGGCTGAAGAGACTAATCGGCTAGTGGAAGCTTCACGTTGCGATTATTTGGAGGAGTTGATGACGGCTCTTTTTATTGCGCATACAAAGGTTATGGCTTCAGTTCGTGTAAATAAGAAGAACAAGAAACTGACGATTACTGTTCCCAAGTTGGACCATTTTCTTCACCGTTTATTTACGGAGGCCGCTAAGTCTTTCTGGAAGGCTCCTTTCCTTTTTCAAGAGGATATTCCCGCAATTGATAGACAGAAGAATTTATTACAGGCGGAGGCAATCATTGAGGAGGCCATTTATGCGGCTGTTCGTGATATGTTGCCTATTAAGAAGATCTTGCAGGAATATATTTCGGAGCCGACTGATGATGAAGAGGTTGTTACAAAAGATACAGAAGCGCCGGTTTCTCCCACCGATACAAAGAGTGTTCCTGACGAGATTAATGTTGAGACTGCGCCTGTAGCACCTTCTGAAACGCCTGAAGCAGCACCTGTTCCCGTAGCTCCCGTAGCACCTGTAGCTCCCGTAGCTCCTGTAGCACCTGTAGCACCCGTAGCACCTGTAGCACCCGTATTACCCGTATTACCTTGTATACCTGTAGCACCCGTATTCGTAGAAAGAGTCCATTGTGCCGGCGCATTAT
>Ga0049083_10000331_pt1 | contig 16506 bp, 16 predicted proteins | sample GreLakmeMI27MSRF_FD_66719 | JGI IMG/M metagenome (GOLD analysis project Ga0049083, IMG submission 66719) | Freshwater lentic microbial communities from great Laurentian Lakes, MI, USA - Great Lakes metaG MI27MSRF | ecosystem: Environmental > Aquatic > Freshwater > Lake | place: Great Lakes...
TACATATGAGTATTCTATCGTCCGAAAGGCTCCGAAAAGGCATCCGAAAGGGGGGTCCGGCGGCATCCGACGCCTCCATCCGAAAGGGCCGAAAAGGGGATCCGCGGCGGGAGGGGCTTACAGTCGATTACAGAGCTCTTCGCCTGCTCTTGTCGCTCTTTCCTCTGTGTGGAGTTGCAGCCGCGCAGGAGGTAGGATGCAGGCTGCGGTGCATGGCGTTGCGTCCCCACGTTGCAGCGCAGCCTCGCCCAGGCCGTTGCGTGCGTGCGCACCGGCGCTGCGGCCGCAGCTGCGCCAGCAGGCGGTGCGTTGGCGCCTGCTGCGGCCAGGGACGGGGTGCTGGTGAACTCACGCGGGTTGTCGCATGCAGCGCGGTCTGCGCCACGCGCCCAGCAACGGCACTCGCTGTTCAGCGTTCTTCAACTTCCGGCAAGACTCCAAGAGCGCGGGTGCGCCACCCACCACTCCCCGCGGCGTCGCTCTGGCCTCTCGCTGCAGTCGCCCTCTGGAGCCTATCTCCTTCTGATCAGCCCCATGACTCCGCCAGGCATCGTGGGCAGCCAGGGCCGCGACGACTACGACCGGTACGCACGTTGTTGCGCCAGCGCAGCGCGTTTAGGCGCTCACGGAACTGATAGCGTTGCTCTCGCTCTCTTCTCAGCGACGACGTGGAGCAGTACTTCAACTACATGGGCCTCTTGGCTGTGGAGGGCACCTATGACCGCATGTACGCGCTCCTGAACGGTGCGCAGAAATCTTTGGCGCGCGCTGAGGTATCGCTGACACCAGCACGGCCGCAGCGAACATCCCAGCCGTGGACATCATCCTCCTCTTCGCCGCCGAGGAAGCCGACCTGCCCAAGATCGAGGAGGTGCGCCCTTCAGGCGGCCGCGCGTTGCGCCTGCTGAGGCGTGCGGCTCAGATATGCGCTGCGGGCGCCGACTTGAACGTCAAAGACCAGAGTGGCAAGACGCCCATGGCGCGTGCACACGCACTCATGCGCTTGCTGTGATGTAACGTGTCTGCTGTGCGCAGATGTTGGCTGGAAAGAACAACGCGGGCAAGAAGGAGGATTGCCTGGAGTTGCTTCAGTCCATCCAGTCTTCCCGCAAATAGCGCCCGCTGGTTGAGAGGGCGAGAGATCTCTGTCAATCCCAGTTAGGCCAGCTTGGCGTTCTGTGCGTTGCCTGCTCGCCACCTGGCCGTGAGCCCGTCTGTGACGCCGCTGGCAAGCAGCACTGCAAGCACAATGAGCGCCGCGCCGGCACATCCCATGATGCCCAACCTCTCGTGGAGGAGCAGGATGCCGAGGACGGCTGTCCAAAGGGGCTCCGCGCCCAGCAGCACTTGCGCCTCCGCGGCACCAACCTTGGCTTGGCCGCGCGCCTGCAGCACGTCCGCCAGCGCGCCCGGAACCAGCGCAGAGTAGAACAGCACGGCCCAACCCAGCCAGCTGGTCCAGCCCGGCCACAGCTGCAGCAGGCTGCCACCCGCGCTGACCAGGCGAGCGCCGTCAAACGCGGCCCACAGGCTGTATAGGAAGCCCAGCAAGATGACCTTGACGCCCTGGGTGAGGTCAGTGGAGAGGCCCTTTTTGCCCATCTCGCCGATCCGGAAAATGTACAGGCTGCTCGTAGCGGCACCCCCCAAAGCGAGCGCGTCGCCAGCTGTCACGCGGAAGCCCGCGCCCGCGCTCGCAGCCGCCGCAGCGGCCGCGCCACCGTCCGAGGCGAGCAGTCCGACGCCCAGGAGCGCAACTAGGCAGCCCAGCCAGGTGACTGCGCGCACGGGCTGTCCCCGCGACGCCGCCAGCAGCGGCGTGAGCACGATCGCAGTCTGCGCGATGAAGCTGACCCGCATCGCGTCCGTGTACAGCAGCGCGACGTTAAGCAGGCCCTGCGAGAGGAAGTTCCAAAGCGCAAGCTCGCAGGCGGCTGCCCAGAAGGCCCGCGGCATTGTGGGCAGCTTGGCGCGCGACGCGTACACGAAGGGTACGAAGCACAGGGCGGCCATGACGCCGCGCACGGCGGACAAGGCCGAGGCGGTCTGCGGGTGGGGGGCGTGAGGCTGAACCGGGAGGGGCGAAGACGGCGGTGCGAGACGGGCGTCAGGCGCGGCAAGCGCACCGGCGGGCCCGGCAGCAGAAAGACGTATCGGAGCGCGACGGCGAGTGAGCCTGGAGCGGGGCGGGTGGGCGGGTGAGAGGGTGTCGCGTAAAGGGCAGACCGCGACACGAGGGAAAAACCAGCAAGCACAGGCGTGCGGCCGCGTCCGAGGCGCACCGTAGGAGGCGCCCACCACCGCCAGCGTGAGGCGCCCCTGCTTCACCTCCTCGGCGCTGGGCGCTGCGGCGGGCTGCGCGCAGGCGCGGGGTGCACACCAAAAGCGCGAGCCCGGGCGGCTGCGCGCCAGCCCGCCCCGCGTCGCCGCCAGCGAGCCGTGACACAGCGCAGGCAGCAACAGGCTGCCCAGCGGGCTCTTGGAGCAGCGAACGAAGCACGGCGAACGAGCAACAGGGGCGCAGACAGAGGCCCCGCTGGCATGCGCTGCTCCCTGGCGGGCGCCGCAGCCGCGCGCGCTCACGCAGCTCTGCATGGCTCCAGCGCCGGCTGCCGAGAAGGGCCCGGCGGACGGACCGAGTGTCTCTGCTGTGCCACGTCAGCTTAGGAGCCGCAGCGCGCGATTGTACGACGCACCACCGCCATAATAGATCACAGCGCGCTATCGCCATCCCGCTTGGCAGCCCCCGCAGTGACAAACAGGGGCAGCAGGTTGCCCCTGCTGCCATTGGCCAGGATCAAGGCGGGGTTTCCGGGCCCTAGAGCTCCCAGCAACCCCTTGGGTGCCCCGCCTTTCTCCCCTCCTCCTCCCCAGCCCTCCCCCAAGCTGCCGCTGAGTCCCCCCACCCCTGCCGCGATGGCCGCCCAGGAGAGGAGCCATGCGAACACGCCCTTTGCAGTGGCGGGCAGTCGCTCCCCTAGGCAGAGAAGCCCCGCTGCGAGCCCCGTGAGCATGGACGCCACAGCAGCGACGGTGCACACCACCATGGCGCTGCCGTCCTTGAGGCCGCGCGTTTGGGCAACCACCCCAACGGCTGTGAAGCAGGCGGAGGCGAGCAAACCCAGCAGCGCAGCCGGACGCCCCGCGGACGCGCTGGCTGCCAGCATCCCTGCGCGGCAGCAGGAGGCTGACAGCGCGTAGGCGCAGCCTGCTGCGGCGCCGTACGAGAGCTCCTCCGCGCGTGCGTTTGCGCTCGAAGAGCCCCGTGCGGAAGAAACCCGCCGCTGCCCGCCGCCCCCGCCGCCGCCGCCGCCGCCGCCGCCGGCCACGCGGCGCACCACGGCGCGCATGGCCGCCGAGGCGAGCAGCAGCAGCAGCAGCAGCGCCAGGAGACCCGAATAGCTGAAAGATGTGGATGCGCCCTCAGCAGCTTCTGGCGCCGTGGCGGCCACGCCCACCGTGCCCGCTGCCGCCAGGCCCACGGCCAGCCACTCGCGCTGGCTCAACCGCTCTTCCAGGTAAAAGTGGCTGAACACCGCGAGCACCGCCAGTCCGCCGCTCGCAATCGGCTGCACCACAGACACCGGCGCCTGAGACAACGCAACCACTGAGAGCAGGCCGCCGCCCACGTCTGCGGGCGCGTGAAGGTGAGCGCCAGAGGGCAGTGGTTGCGCAAGCGAGCAAATGACGCGCACCCAGAAGCATGCCTGTGGCCCACGTGCGGTGCTGCGCGTATTGCCTCAACACGCCCAGGTCGAACACCAGGCGCGGCAGCGTGTGGGTGCCCTTCTTCTGTGTAAGAAGGAAGATGAGAGCATTGTATGCTTGTCAAGCACTCATTCAGCACACGCCTGCAGCGCCTTGCCCACATTAGTGAAGCCCGCGGCCAGCACTGTGGCCACGACGCCCTGGGCACAGACCAGCGTCAGTAGCGTGGCGCGAGAGCCAGAGCAGTGGCGCACCAGCAGCATCGATAGCCAACGCCCAGGCAATACTGTGCTCTGCCTAGCGGCGCGGCCGCAGCTGGCGCGATACAACGGCAAACCAGCAGGCGCTGAAGAATTCGAAGTTGTGTCGAACTGTCGAACACCTACCGTGTTCGTCGCTCGAACGCTCGAAGAAGACATGTGGTGGACACTCTACGCCGCTCCCTCCGCCGTCGACACTGGTAGGTGAGCGCTCTACTGCTCGAACCTGTTGCTGTCGAGCGCGGTTGGCGTGGCACCATGTCAAACGACGCTGTTGGTTTCGCCGCTGCTGTGAGCTCCGTGCCAGCCGCAGGGATGCTCGCCGGCTCTTTCCTGCTTTTGCGCCTCAATGTGTCTCCGCGCACCAGCGCCGGGTTCCAGAACATGAGCGCCGGGCTGCTTTTGGGCGCCATCGCGTCGGAACTGTTCCCGCTCCTTGCGCAGACTGGTGGCGCAGGCGGTGTGCTGGGTATCACAACAGGCTTCGCGGCTGGACTCGCCGTCGTGTTCGGAACCGAGAAGCTGGGCAAGTGGCTGGAAGGCCGCGCGGAGATGGAGGGAGGGCGCTTGGCAAGGCACTCGCGAGAAGAGGCTGCGCGGCTTTCATCAGCTCTCCTCAGCTCTGCGAAGCATCACCGCGAGCACATCTGCGAGCACCTGCACGAGATTGCCAGCGCAATTGCGAGCGTGGACGCGCACGCGCAGACGCTCAGTCTGCCTAGCACGAGCGCCACGGAGCAGGAACTGCTCGCGGAAACGATTGATGAGGCGGTGCACTCCATTCAATACAAGTTGGACCACGCCCGCAGACTGCTCGAGGGCGCTGAGACGGGTATGGCGCTGGGCCTACCACCCGTGGATAAAGCAGCGCTGCAGGGACGAATTGGGGAGCTCAAAGCTGCGGTTTCTCATCTACAAGAGCACTTTGCTGTGCATGTGTTCGACCAGCCCACCGTGCTGGAAGTTCACGGACACATGGGCGAGCTGGATGCGCTCTTACACGGGTTTCACGAGGGCGTGCAGGAGGGCATCAGCACCTGGCGACGTCGCGGGCCCATCCGGACACCTTCTGCTGGCGCGTGGCTGCCCGTGGGCTTAGTGGCCGCGGTGCACGTGGATTCCTTCGTGGATGGCTTCCTGATTGGCATCTCTTGCGCGTTTTCGCATCGTGCAGGGCTGGTGCTCGCAGTCGCAAACGTGCTGGAAATGGGCTTCATCGGAGCTGCGTACGCAAGCACCGTTGCGGCATGCAGCGGCACCAGCAGGCGCATGCGACTGCTGGTTGTTACGACGCCGCCTGTGCTGCTGTTGGTGTCTGCGATCATTGGCGCCGCGCTGGGCGACTTTTTACATTCTTACCCCACTGTGTTCGTCGGCTTTGTGGCCTTCGGGGTGGTGGCGTTACTATTCCTCGTCACGCACGAGCTGCTGATAGAGGCGCACGAAGCGACGCGCAGCGAGAGCGTCATCTGGATTAACTGTCTCTTCTTCCTGGGTATCTACCTGGTTTTGCTGCTAGAGCACCTGCTGCCCCCGTTTTGAGGGGAACGCGTTTTTTGACGGAACACGACTTTGACGATCACCTCCGTCGCGCACGCTTTGCGCCTCCCTCACTGCCTGTCGATTTATGTATCGTACGCACGATTGTCACGTAACGGAATTCAGCAATCCAAGCGCCTGTCGCTTCCCCGTGCGAGTCATGCTGATGCGCGGCTGGTTTGCGTCTCTGAGCAGCGGGCTGCATCGTTGCGCCGCGGTGCGCGGTGCACGCTCGTGCGCCCGGGCGACCGTAGCCTCGCCGCGGGCCAGCGGACAACAGGCTGCCGCGCGGCTGTGCGCCCCTGTGCGCAGCTCAAGGGCCTGGAGCGGCACAGCCACAGCCGCCGGCGGCGGCGGCGAGGCGCGTCATCCGCCGACGCGCTGCTCGCCCGCTCCTGCGCTCACGCGTGCGCGGCACAGGCACGCAGCGCCGCGCGTGCGCAGCGTCGGGGCGGGGAGTGGAGCAAGGAGGCCGTGGAGGCTGAGCTCGCGGGTGCAGAGGAAGGCGACGCTCAGACGGAAGGGGCCCCGCTGGTGGAGGCCACCTTCGACTTGGAGGACGAGGTGTTCGGAGGCGACGCGCAGGGTGCGCTTCCCCGCGGCTGAGAGTGCAGCCTGGCAGCGCCTGAGGCTGGCCTGCGTGCGCAGACGAGGAGGCTGAGGACGGGGAGCCTGGTGACGAGGACGAGGACGAGGAAGAAGGGGAGCTGGAGGAGGAGGACTATGACCCCAGTTGCACCACTGGAGGCGTCGCGTGGTGCGCGGGCGCTGTGCTCTGTCGCCGTCTGCGCACAACGCTCACTGTGCACCTCCCTGTTCCCCCTCGCTCAGGGGTGAAAGCGCACTTTCCGTGGCGCGCAGCGTGGTGGAGTCACCACCGTGCGTCCCCTTGCGCCAACGCAGGCGGCGCTTTTGGAACTCACTCTCTCGTTCTGCTTACCACGCTCAGATTCGCCGGAGTGCTCGAGATGTACTCTTTCCGCGTCTTCCCTACCGCGGGCCGCATCATCGTACGTCTGGACAAGCCCTCCGATCGGTGCGCAGCGCGACGACCGCCACGAGGCGCAGGTACACATCTCAAGACATGGTCTCACTCGATCATCCCCTCAGCTTCGGATCGCCGATGGTGGACGAGCTGAGCGCCTTCAGCGCAGCCTTCGACGCGGCTCTGGACGTGGCAAAGCTGTCTCCGGACGAACTGACGGTGGAGGTGTCCTCTGCCGGCGCTGAGCGGTGCGTGTGCCCCCAACAATTGATTGGTTGGTTCTGCCATCATTCGAACACGCAGCTTGTCTCGTGCGCTCACGCAGCTGCGCCGCTGCAGCGAGGTGCGCGTGCCCCGCGACCTGGCGCGCTTCCAAGGGCTGCCGATGAGGGTGCGTTACACGGCCGCCCCAGCGGACGGCGGCGCGCTCAGCGAGGCTGTGGAGGTGCTGGAGCTGCTCAGCTGGGACGAGGGCGCGGGCGAGACGGTGTGGAAGGTTGCGGACGTGCGGCAGAACCGGGCGCATTTGAAGAAGGGACAGCCGCTCAGCAAAAAGGTCAAGGAGCGGCGCCTCAACCTGCGCACGGACGCGCTCAAGCAGATCCACCTCGTTGTGGACGTGTAGGCGCTTTGACGGCGAGCAAGCGAGCTTTTTCCGTCGTAACAAATGAACAGAATGCTCCAACCTGGCCAGCCGGTGTCAAGGGGTTCGTCGCCTCCACCGCGTTTTTCTAGTTTGCACCTCCTCGCTATAGCTGCGTCTATCTGGGCGTTTGTGTTATAGTAGCCCACGTCTGATCACAGAATGCTCCAAGCAGCGCAGTCGGTCGTACGCTCAGTGCAGTGCGCGCGCCTTGTTGGGCATTACCGTGCCAGCCTTGGGGCTGCTGCCAGACCCCGCGGCGCCGAAGATGTCGGACACGGGCTTCGTAAGCCACTGCGCGGCTGCATCAATGCCGCCGAGCATGACGGTACGCGCGCCCAGCACCACCCCGTTTCCTTTGGCGTTGGCCTGCTGCTCTGGCGGCGGAGGCGCGTAATGGTGCTCCGGAGCAGCGGCGGCATTCTTGTGCGAGCGCGCGTGGGGCTTGGTGCCCGCACTGTGCTCCTGCAGCTCTTTTGCCGCGTCGGCCGTGAGCTGCTGCGCCACGCGTCCGTTGCTGGCCCAGAGGGCTTCGAAGCCGGGCGTCTTGACCACCACAGGCAGCGCGGCGGCGGCCGCCTTGACGGCTGCGTCCCACAGCGGCTCGCAGGCGTGCTGCTGCGCCAGCGCCGCCAGGCGCGCGCAGTTCTGGGCGCCGCAGCCGCGCACCAGCGCGCCCAGGCAGGCTGCGCGCATGGCTGGCACGCCGTAGCGCTCGGAGGCCACGTAGCAGTCCTCCAGCAGCGAGGAGGGGACGTGCGGGGGGGCCTCCCCCGGCGCCGCGTACACAAAGTGCATCATCACCAGCGCCACGTCGTACGACAGGTCGCGCACCACGATGCGCCGCGCCCGCCCCGGAAACAGCGCCCGACGAACCGCCAGCACCAGGCGCACCAGCGCCGTCCACAGCACCAGCGCCGCGTGCAGCGCCAGCAGCGCCGAGGGAGGGGCTGACCGGCGCAGGGACCACGCCTCCAGGCGGCGCAGCGGCTGCGTGGCCGCCTCCAGGCTGGCCGCTGCGGGGTCGCGTGCCAGGATGGCGGCGAAGCGCTGCGACGCCGCCGCCAGCACGTCGCTGTGGGTGTGGAAGCGGCGCCCCTGGACCAGCAGGTTGATGTCGGACACGACGATGCGTCGTGCGGGCGTGCGCGAGCCCGCAGCGCCGTCGGCGGAGGGCGACGCTTTGGGCTGCGCCCACACTACCTCGTAGCCCGCTCTTTTCAGCGCCCAGGCGGTGCTGAACTTGATGCCGCCGCCCAAGAAGGACAGGCCGTCCAGCAGCCGCTGTCTGGGCGTGCGGGGAGCCAGCGCTGGGATGGGCGGGATGTAGTCATCTCCTGACGGCGCCAGAGTGCGCGCCAGAAACAGCTGCTCCACAGCCGCGCATCGCTGGCTGAGCGCGCGCTGCTGCTGCGCATGCTGCGCGGCGTTGCTGCCTCCGACGACGTACATTACGTTGCCCAGCACGCACGCGGCGTGGCTGTAGCGGCAGTCTGGCGCGCCGTGACCCGCGCCGCGGGCCACCAGCTGACGCCACGTGCGACTCTCGAAGCTGAACTCGTAGGTGTCTCGCAGCAGCTCGCCGCGCACGCTGCGCCCGGCGTGCACAATCCAGGCGTCCCCCCACACCGCGCTGCTGAACAGGTCACGCGCAGGCGGCGGGCTGCCCTTGAAGGGCACCTTGCGCCACGCGGGCAGCTGCTCTGCGCGCGTGCGTGCCCGCGAAGATGCCTTGGGTGGCGAAAGGTCGATTGCGGCCATCTCCAGCGCGATGCCATCGCGCGCATCCGGTCCAAGATCGTACGGGGGCTCTTCGCCCGGATCCAGAGCGCGCCAGCACAGCGCGTAGAGCAGGCCCCGGTGCGTCGCCAGTCGGGCGGTGATGCCGCCGGGGGGGGGCGGCAGGAGCGTGGAGATGGGTACCACGCGCCAGGTGCTGGTGGCAAAGTCGAACTCGTGGAGGTCGTTGTGGAGAACGTCCACGAACTCGTCGCCGCCAGCCGCCGCGGCTGACGCACCACCCCCTAGGGTTCGAAACAGGTCGAACCCTCCCCGAGAGGCTTGTTCAACCTTCTGCTCGTCCGCGCCGCCGAAGATGTACATCTTGTCGCGCAGAACAGCCGCGCTGTGGTGGCTGCGCACGCTGGGCGGGGCGTGACTACCCCCCTCTGCGAGCACCTGCGCCCAGCTGAGCTGCTCCAGGTCCAGGCGCCACAGGTCGTTGAAGCGTCCCGTGGCCCCCTGGCCTCCATAGCCGTAGAAACCGCCGAAGACGTACATGCCGCTGCCGTGCACCACCGCGCTGTGCGTCCAGCGCGCAGGCGGGGGGTTTCCCCGGGGCTCCACAGCCTGGAAGCCCTCCTCCGGAGTCCAGCGGTGCACGGTGTTGTACACGCTGCCCTCCAGGTCTACCCCGCCAAACTGCCACACCGCGCCCTTGTATGCCACGCAGCTGGCGCCGCGACGGCGGGACTCGCCAGGCGCGGCAACCCACACGCACTCGGTGGGCAGCTCCTGCGGGCGCGCAAGCTCACGCGCTCAGTGGCTTGCCACACAAGCGCCCAGGGCGGTTGGTTTGGAGGAAGCCCGCTTCACGCCTCGCACCTCTCGGATCGCACGGCTCAGCAGCGCCAGCAGCTCCTCGCGGCTGCTGTTGCTGGGCGGGTGCACGCCACGCACGACCAGGAGCTGGGGAGGGGGCCAGGCGTGAGAGTGGGGGCATTGGAGGTGTCTCAGTCCAGGGTTTTTCGCGCGCGCCCGCGCTCTTGAGCAACGCAAGGGACGGGCAGCACGCACGAGCCGCGCGGCCGTGCGCTGCTGGCTGGCTGATGCTCGCGGGGCGAGGCGGGGCTGGGCGGCCCCGTGCGTCTGTCTGTGCGTTGCACAGCCTTGACGGGCACTCGCCTGCTTCAGCTCCAGGCTCGACAAGTGCTGCAGCGTTAGCGTCTCCGCCGTGTACGTGGGCGATTCTCCAGCCACGCTCGCCTGCGCGGCGCCTGGCCAAGGCGGGGCGGTGCGTCAGCACACGCGCGGCCGCTCCGCAATGGGTGTTGCACCCACCGTCCGCACGCAGAGGCGCCGGCATGGCTGACCCAGACTCCTCCACGCACAAAGAAGCACAGGCAACTGGAGGCAGGGCCACCAGCGCAGGCGAGGGCGCCAATTCTGAAGAGGGGCGTCATGCAGGGGCGCCCCACGCTTGGAGGGTATGAGGGACCCACTAGCTTTCTGGCGCCCTACGGGCGGCCATGCGCCTCCTGGCGCTGCTGCTGCTCTGCCTGGCCGCGTTGGGGCGCGGAGACGGAGGGGTTGCGCCTGTGGTTGAAAAGGAAGAGGGAGAACAAGGAGAAGCGGTGCTCGCCCCCGCCCCGGAGCCCTCCGTGCACACCGTCTTCAGCGCCGAGTGCACGCCCTACTTCGACTGGCAGTCGCTGGCGCTCGTGCGCAGCCATAAGCTGGTGCGCGTGCTCTCAGTGCGCTCCGCTGATACGCCTCTGACGCCTCCGCGTCCCTCCGCCCGCTCTGGAGGTGGGCATGCCGGGACCAATCACCAGACTGCTGGCGTGCGACGAGGAGCGGCTGAAGAAGTGCGCCCGCAGAGGGTGGAGCGTGCAGCTCTTGCGATGCTCACTGCTGTCCCGTCTCTTCTGCTGCGCCCGCAGCTACAAGTACCTGGACATAGTTCCCACTCACGTGCACCCCAACTTTGCGCGCCTGCACTTCGCGGACCTGGGTGACGACTACGTGCCTTACAACAAGGCGCGATGCTTCCTGTGCAAGTCAGGACTTGCACCCGTTCCTCACCCTTCCCCCATAGCCTGGCAGCATCAAGCACTGGCTGGAGAACAGCAACGTGACGGCAGACATCGTGTTCTTCATCGACGCGGACATGCTCTTCCTCCGGCCTGTGACGCCTTCGCTAGTGGGAGTGCGCCCCGGCCGCGCCGTCTCTGCCGCTTACGACTACCTGGTGGGCGTGGACGACCTGGACGTGGTGAGCCGCTTCCTAGAGGAGCCCCACCGGGCGCTGATGCGCAAGGTTGGCGGCTGGACGATGATGTACACGGCGGACATGCGAGCTGTGGCGCCCCACTGGTTGCGCTACACCGAGGCTGTGCGCACCGCGTCGTTTGGGTCGGAGATCTGGCACAAGATGGGGGATGCGTACGTCACGGCTGAGTTTCCGAGGCCCTGGATCAGCGAAATGTACGGCTATGTCTTTGGCGCTGCAAAGGCTGGCGTGGACCATCTCGTGAACCGGGAAATGATGCTCTACCCGAACTATGTGCCGGACGTGACTCCGCCTTACATTCTGCACTACGGGCTGGAGATCAAGATCGGGCCCACTTACGTCTTTGACAAACACTTCCATGTGGTGATGGACCACCTGGCCTGCCCCATGCAGCTATTCGAGCCCCCGCCGGACATTCCAGAGCTCATGGCGCAGCTGTATCCGAGCGACCGGGAGCCGGGCGCCCCTCCACGCGAGTCGGAGCGACTCAAGCTTGCCGCATTCACGGTCTCATCCCTCAATTCGGCCCTACAGGAATACGGAGAAGGGCAAGGGGGGTGCCCCGTATGCCCTCCGGGATGCGAAGATGCAGATGTGACGTGCGCTAGCTGGGGAGCGGCGGGAGAGTGCGACAGCAATCCGGGCTTCATGAGAGCTACATGCAAGCGCACTTGCGCCACCTGCGCGTGCGCGCCCGCAGGCCAGGCTGCGGCGGCGGGCGAGGGGGCGACGGCAACGCTGCGCGGCGGCGCTGCTGCGGCGGGGGGGGGCGGAAGGGGCCGGCCGGCCGCTCGGGGGGACAAGGCGGAGCTCCAGGGGGCAGGCGGGACGCCCCCGGCGCGGCTGCATGCGCGACAGCACGCGGCGAGCGCTGTGCGTGATGCTGAGATGGCGGCGAAGCCTGACCAAGGCGCTCCTCCACCTCCTTCGCCGCCTTCGCCGCCTTCGCCCTCCGCATCCCCTCCTCCCAAGCGCCGCTCGCTGCCCGCGGCTAAAGTGCAGCACGGCGGCGGAGACGAGGCGGCCATCGCGCACGCGCAGCGCTCCGCTGCGACGGAGCTCAGTAGCGAAGACGCAGCAGCCTTGCCGCTTTCTGGAGGAGTCGCCGCGTTTGCCATGGCGCCTGTGATGCTGCTTCCGGTGGTGCTCATCGCGCTTGTGCTGCGCATGTACGGCCGAAATAGCCGGCGCGTGCTAGAGGAGGACGGTCGCTACGAGGACTGAAGCACTTCTCTCTCATAATACACCCATGACGTGATAGAACTCACTCACGCCTGCTTCGTATGTTGCTCGTGATGGCTGCTCGCCACCACCGCGTGCGCAGCAGCCTGTTCCGCGCTTCTGGGCCACAACGCGCCAAACGCCTGCTCGACGGCGTGCTCGATGGGCTCATCCACCAGCGGCAAAAAGGGGATGAGCGCCAGTCCGGCGGCGCTGGGACCGAACTTGGCGGCGGGCGTGTTCTTCAGCAGCTTGCTGAACAGCGCCACTTGCGAGTGGATGGCCACAAAAGGCGTCAGAATGGAAGCCAACAGCTGGAAGGTTGTCGTCTGCGCCGCAACGCGCGCAACCTCTGTGCGGTCAGCGCCTGCCAGCGATGCCTTGGCGCTTTGGCTGACCACGTCAGCGGCGACGTAGCCAACGGCGATTCCGTACGTTGCATTCACGGCCCAGCGTGGCACCGTGGGCCGGAAGGCCTCGCCCACGTCCGAGGCATAGGCCAAGTGCCTCACACTGCTCACTCGTTCAGCTCCACGCACGAACTGCGCCACGCGGCCTGCGTAGCCTGCGTAGCGGACGGGACCCTCCTCCAGCTCCAGTTGAGCCAGGCTCGGCGCGGGCTCGCTGCCAGACTTCTTCTCGCCGGGCGGCACCGCAAGCGCAGCAACCGCCGCGGCTGGGCGCAGGTCGGCAGGCTGGGGCGCCATCGACTACACGCGGGAGTAGAGCGCAGCACAGCGACACAGGCGCCACGGGATGGTTCGCGTGTGTGCTGTAGGCGTGCGGAGGGGAGCAGTGGCATTCGTACGACGTCACGTCGTCACCCACGCGCTCAGCCGCTCACGGGGACTCGCTTAGGACCCGCTTTGCTGTACAACAACGCAAAGAGTTGAGAAGCGCGTATCCACCTGATCATCCACTACAACAGTGTGCATCAAGGCTGCGTATTGCCCCCACGTGGCCTTCACAGCGTGTCCTCCTCGTCATCGTCTTTCTGGCTGCGAGCCGCGTCTCCTAGCTTGCCCACGAAGCCCAGCAGCACCTGCAGCAGCGTGGCGACGATGAACAGCTGGAAGAGCCCCCCGAAGAGGCTGAATCCTCCAAAACCTCCAAAGCCAAACGGCAAAAACACACTTGGGGCCATCATGCTCATCCCGTAGCCGCCATATCCTCCGTACCCGTAGCCGCCAACCAGCGGCGGCACCACGTACACGTTGTTGGAGACGCGCGGCGCGGCGCGGGGCGCTGATCGAGGCGCAGAGCGGAAAGAGGAGCCACCCATGCGGCCGCTGCTGCGCGCCGCGTCCGCATCCTCCGGGTGCACCATCGGCGCGCACAGGATGAGCGCGCTCAGAGCCAGTGCGGCCAGAGGGGAGGCGTGCGGCCTGGGTGGAGCGTAGTGGTGGTTGGAGTGTCAGCGTGGGCATTGAGACCAGGGCTGAGAGCAGCTCCGTCGAGCACGCACCTCTGCTGCGGCTCGTCGCTGCGCACCGCGCTGCGCGTGACTGGAGGAGGGAGAGTGCGAGCGTGAGCGCTGTGGGCGTTGATACAAGAGGCGAAAGCCCCAGAAGGCCAGCGAGGCACAACCACACAGCCAGAAGCAGCCGATCGTTTCAGCTCTGCGCACCCGCAACGTTGCCCTGCGGACGTGTGCGAGGAGGGCACGCACCCGTTTGCCGAGAAGCAGACGCGCGCACTGCGCAGCAACGCTTGCTGGCACGCAGCTGCAACGCCTTGACGCCCACCGCGGGACGGGCAGACAGGGTCGCCATGATACGCGCTTTACGAAGCTCACAGAAGTGGCCCCCCATCGCTGATTCGCTGTCGTACGGCGTACGGCAGAACGCAGAAGTGCCCTGTAAATCTCTCCTCCTCCCTCCGCTCGCTGCGTCGCGCAGGGCAGGTGCCGCCTTACTGGCACCTGTCCTGTGACTCCAGGCTGAGATGGAGTCGCTGGCGGCTGCGGCTGCGGCGTTAGGCGTGCCAGCTGGCTCGCTCATCTTCCTCTGTTCCATGTTGCTGTCGCCGCTGCTGAGCGCTGCGCACTCGCACGTGCGCGGCACGGCTGCGCGTCACTTGGCGTCGCTGCTGCTGGGCTTGGCGATGTGCTGTTGGAACTACGGATATCAGCAACTACGCTTCCTTTTGGTTCCAGTGACGGTGGCCTACGCGCTCACCCGGCTCACCCGGCGTCACGCTGGGCCGGTGGTGCTGGTGGCAAGCTTTGCGTTTCTGGTCTACTGGTGCGCAGGCGTGCTCTCACACTTCGGCTGCTTCACGCTCTCTCGCCTCCGCTGCTCTCGCTTGCCCACCGCCCGCTGACGCGCGTCTACCGCCACCGCGCAGTCACCTGCGCGCTGCCAGCGGAGACGCGTGGAAAGAGGGCCGGATCGACTACACAGGCACGTGCTGACAGCGCCTGACAGTGTCCTCGTCGGCTCTCTTTGCTCTTCTTGCTGACGCGCTTGGCCAGGCACGCTCATGGTGCTCACCCTGAAGCTCGTGAGCACGGCGTTTGACTATGCTGACGGCGCGCGCGAGGAGGGGGCTCTGACGGCGCACCAGCGCGCTTCGAGATTGGCAACCATGCCTTCTTTCTTGGCGTATCTGGTGCGTGTGACGCCGTCCCTGCGCCCAGTGCAACTGGCGCTGATGCGCGCGCGCGCGTGTGGCGTGTCAGGGGTACATTTTCTACCCAGGCACGCTTTTGGCTGGTCCCTGGTTATCATGTGCGGACTTTCTGGCCTTCATTGCCCACACCGGAGCGTGGGCGTCAACATCACAGCCTCTGCCTCGCGCGCGGCTGCACGTGCTGCGCTGCTGCGTGCTCGGTGTTGTGTTTTTGGGTCTGCACTCCACCTTTGCGCCAAAGCTGCCAGACCGCGCGTTCCTGTCGTCTGGCTGGGTGTCCCACTCTCTGGGCTTCAAGCTGCTGTACATGTGGGCCATGGCGTTCGCGGCGCGCTGCAAGTACTACTTCGTGTGGCTGTGGGCAGAGGCTGCGTGCGTTGCCTCCGGCCTCGCCTGGTCCGGCACAGACTGGTCACGCTGCAGGAACATCCAGCCTGCGGGCGTGGAGCTTGCCACGTCAGCAGCCGTGCTGGCCTCCGTCTGGAACACACGAACCGGACTCTGGCTCCGCCACTACGTCTACGAGCGCGTCGCGCCGCCGTCCAGAGGCCCCGCACCATTCTGGGCGCTCCTGCTCACGCAGACCGTGTCGGGCGTGTGGCACGGCGTCTACGCGGGCTATGCGCTCTTCTTCCTCACATCCACGCTCATGTTTCACGCGTCCAAAGTGCTCTTCCGCTACCAGCGCAACCTGGCTGGCAACGTCAGGCGCATCAGCGACTTTGCGCACGGGCTGTTGACCGCCTTCCACCTGAGCTATAGCGCCGCCGTCTTCATCGCTGTGACGCTTCCAGCATCCAGGGCCGCCTGGGCGAGCGTGCACTACCTGGGCCATGTTTCCATGGTGGGTATCTGCCTGCTGGGCGCGCTGGTGCCGGCTGGGAAGCGCAGGGAGGGTGGGGCGCGGGAGGATGCCCCGGTTCCGGCTAGCGGAGGGCGGAGGAAGCTGACGTGAATTGCGTAAAGATAGCCTCTTGTCGCTGAGAGAACCGGACATAGATTGACACTAGTACACAAGAGAACCACCGGCTGGTAAGCCGTCCACAATGTCGCTAGCTAGATTAAGAGAGGGCACCCTCCTTGGCCTTGTAGCGCTTGCTCACCCACTCCGGCACCTCCCGGCTCTCCGGCTGCCTTTGGTGCGAGGCGTAGTAGTCGCTCCAGCGGCACTCATAACGGTCCGCAAACGCCCCCGGCCCCGCAGAGTCGTAGATGAGCACCGGGCCGCCATGCTTCAAGTCCCCGATGCTCAGCGTGCTCATCCTGGACTTGCGCTCGTGGGGGTAAGCCAGCGCGGCTTGGATGTATCGAATGCCGTCGTCCAGAGTCAGATCGTAAGCAAAGTGCGTGTGCCCGTAGATATGCACGTCTGGGCGGATCCGCTGCACGCGTTGGCCCAGGAAGGTGGAGCCGATGGCCTTTGTGAGGTTCGGGAAAAACAGGAACCGCTTTTCAGGGCACAGCTCGATGCGCGGCTGGAAGTGGCTGGCGGTGACCACGTGAGGCG
>Ga0049083_10000332_pt1 | contig 16476 bp, 17 predicted proteins | sample GreLakmeMI27MSRF_FD_66719 | JGI IMG/M metagenome (GOLD analysis project Ga0049083, IMG submission 66719) | Freshwater lentic microbial communities from great Laurentian Lakes, MI, USA - Great Lakes metaG MI27MSRF | ecosystem: Environmental > Aquatic > Freshwater > Lake | place: Great Lakes...
AGGCCAAAGAAAACTACAAAATTTAAAATAAATCGATACTGTGGAGAACTTAGAAACAGCAAGACAAATTGGATCAACATTGTAAAATAGATTATCCAATTACTTTTTTTGTTTTTGTACTTCCATAAAAAGGCGGGAGAAATAAGTATGATTGAAAAGATTATAGTATTGAAAACACTATCAATTTTTGAATATAAAAGCCATTTAATAAAAATTTTAAGCCCGTTCATATTTAAAAACTCAAAACTAGTAACGGTAGATTCGTAGAGTTTTGCCGAGTTAAACCAAAATTTTAAAACTTCAGGTGGAATTGAATAATCTACAGTAACTAAATGAGCACAACAATTAGTTGGAAACAGCGGTAAACCTGTGAGTATTGTGTTTTTTGCAATTAAAACAAATAAAACCAACCCGGAAAGGACTAAGCTAAAACGGATTTTAGAGATTATAAGCTTATAATTTGAGACAAATAAACTTAATGGTAAAAGTAATAATGGAATTGCTGTGATTTTTATGTAAACTATAAAAAGAGAAAAAATAACGATTAAATTAAAGCTATCCATTGTTTGTTTCTTATAGTTTTTAGTAAAAACATAAAATAGAAATAACGAAAAAATATACACAGCTAGGTCGGGTGAAGGAGCACTGATAAATTGGAAAAAGAACAGATTAACTAACGGTAATAATACAATGATTAAATTTGATTTTAGATTATTCACTTGGTTTAACTTTACAACGGCATAAACATTAGTGATGAATAGTAAAAAACCATTGCAATCGTTGAAATTACTTGTAAGAAATGATAAATTTAAAGCGCTTTGGGTAATATGCCACCCACTCATTTGACCGAGAAAAATGTGAAGATTTGCTAGCCCCTTCACAAAACCATATTCGTTCAGCCATTTTATCGACTGTATATAGTATGTTTCGTTATCTATATAGCTAGAGGATGAAGCTGACTTTAGTACAATAAAAAATAAAAGAGCTAGTAGAAAATATCTTAAGGGCTTTGAAACAAGCTGTATTTGGTCATAAAATTCCTTGCAAATTGCTGAAAAATCAGCTTTAAATTTTATATAATTGAAAACAATTAGAAGTAGTATGAATAAATGAAATTCAAAATGGATTCTGCCAAAAATTGCCCAGAAACTAGCTAGAATAGTTAATAAAAAGGTTCCAAGAAAAATGGTTGTAATAAAACAGATTGATTTTAGCTTAGCTATTTTATTGAATAGTAGTCCTAAATTTAATGTAATAAATGCACTATAGATCAAAGAAAATAAAATCAGTATCATATTATCCGTTAGAAATTAGCCCGTCTACCATTACGAGTTTTCTATCTGCCATATTTGCAAAAGTATCATTATGTGTTACAATTACAAATGTTTGTCCTAATTCATCCCTCAACTTAAAAAAAAGTTGATGTAAGTTTTCAGCAGATGCAGTATCTAAATTGCCAGAAGGTTCGTCAGCAAAAATTACTTTTGGTTTATTAATTAATGCTCTTGCTACTGCCACTCGTTGTTGTTCCCCACCAGAAAGCTCGTTTGGTTTGTGATTTATTCTGTGAGACAAACCCAAATAATCCAGTAGTTTTTTTGCTTCTATTTCGGTCGTTTTTTTATTTTGTTTTCCGATGATTGCAGGAATACAGATATTTTCTAGCGCAGTAAATTCGGGTAATAGTTGATGAAATTGAAATATAAAACCTAGCTGTTTATTTCTAAAAATTGAAAGCTCTTTGTCCTTCATAATCAATACATTTTGATTGTTTATCTCAAGTGAAACACTATCATTTTTTTCAGGAGAATCTAGAGTGCCCAATATTTGTAACAAAGTAGTCTTTCCTGCTCCCGAGGCTCCAACTATAGAAATTATTTCTCTTTCTTTTATATGTAAATCAACGCCTTTGAGTACATGTAGGGATTCAAAATGTTTGTGAATATTTTTAGCAATTATCATGAGTAATTTTTTATAATCTAACAATCTATTTTCGATTGTGAAGCTAATTAACTTTATAAAGAGAAAAAAATATTTTTTTACATTTATTTTGTTTAATTTTTTATTACATTTGTTAAACAAAATAAATTGATACAAATGAACGATACTTTTGAAAAAGAAATATTTGATATTATAGGAGATAATCATCAAGCAACTTCAGCAGAAACGCCTTTAAGAGCTGACGCTTTTGTAAAATCTGATTCTGAAAAGATGATTTCTATCGAAAAACATTTTTTAAAAATTATGGAAGAAATGGGACTTGATATGACAGATGATAGTTTAAAAGGCACCCCACATCGTGTTGCTAAAATGTTTGTTCAGGAAATTTTTTCTGGTCTAAATCCAGCAAACAAACCAAAGATTGCTGTTTTTGAAAATTCATATCATTATGATAAAATGTTAGTTGAGGCAGATATTAGTTTTAATTCAACTTGTGAACATCATTTTTTACCAATTATTGGAAAAGCACACATTGGTTATGTTTCAAGTGGAAAAGTTATTGGTTTGTCTAAACTGAATAGAATAGTTGATTATTATTCAAGAAGACCGCAAGTTCAAGAGCGCTTAATTATGCAGATATTTAACGAATTGAAAACTGTTTTAAACACTGAGGATGTAATTGTAGTAATGGAGGCGAAGCATTTATGTGTTTCGAGCAGAGGAATTAATGACGAAAGTAGTTTTACATCAACAATTCAATATGGGGGTGTTTTTGATGAAAAAGAAAATAGAAATGACTTTTTTAATCTAATTAAAAAGGAGCGATAGCAAATACACATTTTAAGTAAAGAGGAACTAAATTTTAATTTTGGTTCCTTTTTTTTATTAATATTCCCAAACCAAATCTCATTAGTAGTTTTTTTTCAAATTCCCAAAAGAATTTAAATTGACCAAAGATAAATCCGTAACTAACTAATAACACTTGATAAATTGGAAAAATGAGTAAAAAGTAAAGGGAATAATATTTCCATAACGGATACGTTTCTTTCGTGATTCCAAATGTAGTCAAAATGGGTTTAGATAGAAATGCAGCACTAGATCCTGTTAATGCAAATACAATAATTACAATCAGTAGTTGCCAATTTGATCTTATATTCCAACGCTCTTTGAAACTTGCCATTTGCTTTAAAATTAAGCAAAACTACTTAATTTAAATAAGTAGTACAAATTCTTTAAGAAGTACTTTGTTATATATTAAAATGAAAATAAGTTGAATTTACTTATCAAACGTAATAAATTATTTTTTCATTAATGTAATAACTTGCTCTGCTAATTCAGTTCCAATGCGATCTTGAGCTTCCAATGTTGCTGCTCCAATATGAGGTGTTAATGAAATTTTTGGGTGCATTAAAATTCTGATTTCAGGTGTTGGTTCGTTTTCAAAAACATCTAAACCAGCAAACAAAACTTTCTCACTATCCAATGCATCAATTAGTGCAATTTCATCAATTATGCCGCCCCGCGAACAATTTACAATACCTACATTCTGTTTCATTAAAGAAAATTCGTTTGTTCCAATAAGGTAACCTTCTTGAGCCGGAACATGAAGTGTTATGAAATCGGCATTTTTTAGAACCTCTTCTATGGGTTGCGTACTTACCTCTATATTTATAGATTGGCCATTGAAAAAATCAACTTTTATAATGGCATTTTCTATAAATTTATCTGTTGCAATAACATTCATTCCAAGTCCAAAAGCCATTTTTGCCACAGCTTGACCAATTCTGCCAAATCCAATTATACCTATTGTTTTTCCGCGCAATTCAATTCCGTTAGCATAGGCTTTTTTTAAGTTTTCAAATTTAGAGTCTCCTTCTAAAGGCATATTTCTATTTGAATCATGAACGAATCGTACACCTGAGAACAAATGAGCAAATACTAATTCGGCTACACTTTCAGAAGAGGAAGCCGGGGTATTAATTACATTTATTCCTTTACTTCGGGCATAATCAACATCTATGTTATCCATTCCAACGCCACCTCTACCAATGATTTTAAGGATTGGGCAATTGTCAATAATATCTCTCCGAACTTTAGTAGCACTTCTCACCAAGATTACTTCAATCTTGTTTTCGTTTATATAATTAGCAACTTGTTCTTGTGCAACTTTAGTTGTTATTACTTCAAAACCACCTGCTTCTAATGCTTTAATTCCACTTTTAGAAATTCCGTCATTGGCTAATACTTTCATTTTATTTGTTTTTTGAAATATACAGTAAACTATTTTTGATATCTGTTGTTAATATGTTTGAGCTATGTTAATTTCCAAATAGTAAGATTTGGATTGATTATTAAATTGTGTTATTTACAATTTTTTCTAATTCTTTCATTACATCCACTAAAACTTGAACACTTTCTAGTGGCAAAGCGTTATACATAGATGCTCGATATCCCCCAACAGATCGGTGACCTGCCAATCCGGAAATTCCGGCTTCTTTCCACATCATATCAAAACGCTCTTGGTTTTTTTCGTCAACCAGCAGAAAAGTTGCATTCATGTTACTTCTATCATTTTGGTTAGCAGTTCCATAAAACAACGAGTTTCTATCAATTTCATTATACAGCAAACTGGCTTTGGCTTCATTATTTTTTTCAATTTCTGAAATTCCTCCCTTATTCTTTAACCATTGTAAAGTGAGCAGACAAGTATAGACCGCAAAAACTGCAGGCGTGTTGAACATACTTTCAGCCTTGATATGTTTTTCATAATCAAGAAAACTCGGAATATTTCTACCCGATTTCCCTAGTATTTCTTCTTTTACAATGACCAAAGTAGTGCCAGCTGCTCCCATGTTTTTTTGGGCACCCGCATAAATCAAATCAAATTGAGAAAAATCCAATGTTCTAGAGAAAATATCAGAACTCATGTCACATACTATTGGAATATTAGTTTTAGGAAATGATTTCATTTGCGTTCCAAATATTGTATTATTACTCGTGCAATGAAAATAATTAGCATCGGCTGGAATGGAATAATCCGTTGGGATATTATTGTAGTTATGATCTTTTGAAGAGGCTACAACAATGGTTTCTCCAAATAATTTTGCTTCTTTTATTGCATTATTTGCCCAAGTCCCCGTGTCTAAATAAGCGGCTTTGCCGTCAACTTTCATTAAATTGGTGGGAACCATCAAAAATTCTAAACTTGCGCCCCCATGAAGAAATAATGCCTGGTATCCTTTCCCTTCTAGACCCAAAAGCTCTAAGGCCAGCGCCCTAGCTTCATCCATAATTTTTATAAAATCTTTACTTCGATGGGAAATTTCTAATAATGATAAATTAGAATTATTGAAATTTAAAACGGCTTGAGCAGATTTTTCAAAGACGTCTTGAGGTAAAATACAAGGGCCTGCGCTATAGTTGTGTTTTTTCATGTGATATTAATTCAATAAATAAAATGCAAATTTCGGAAACTAAATTATACTAATTGATTTCGTATTTCAATTGCATGTTAGGTTATTATTAACGAAAACGTTATTGTTTATAAAGAATAAAAAGAAACTCAGAGTGAGGTTAAAAAGGTTAATGTATCAACATTATCGGCATAATCCCAAAGATTTGGTTTTTGTGTTTGGCCAAAAGGGATAGCGTTTTCAATTTTATTATTAGAAACAATGCATTGCAATTCTTCAGCACGATTTTTTAACTCAATTTGAACATCTGAAAGGGTATCGTAAAATTCGTAAAAAACTGATGAAATAGGAGAGGCGTAGCTTGAGTCTTCTTTTAAGGTCAAAAATTGATTGTCTAATAGCTTAAAATTACTCATCAAAAAAACAGCTTTGTTGTAATCGTAATTATTTGAATATTTTTCATAAAAAATCACCTCTTTAAATTCATAGATTGCCTTAAAAAAGGTATCAAAATTATAACCTTTAGGCACAAATAACTTTGAAACATTTCTACAACCTAAGCCAAAATACCTGAAAATATCCGAACCTAAATTTACTAAATCTTCATGGGATTCATTTCCGTCTAAAACAGCAACAGAATTTCTATTTTTACGAATAATACTAGGCTTGTTTCTAAAGTAAAACTCAAAATAGCGAGCTGTGTTATTGCTGCCAGTTGCAATTACCGCATCAAAATTCTCTAATTTACCATCAGTAAATTGAATAAAATCGGATAAATTTGAATTGCAATGAATGAGATAGTTGGCTAAAAATTTGATTAAATAATGATCATTTGAAGACGTCTTTACTTGAACCTTATTTCCTGAAATTAACACACAAATAAAATCGTGAAATCCAACTAATGGAATATTTCCAGCTAAAATTAAACCAACTATTTTAGGTTTTCCCGTTGATAGGGTATAAGGGGAAAGCCATTTAGTTAGGTTTTCTTTTGTTAAAGCATCAGCCCAAGATTGAATAGCAAAATATACTTGATCGGGCGTGAACCAGCCATTGTGAGATTGAGAAAGCGTAATTAAATTCTTAAATTCTTCAAAAAACAAATCATTATGTAAGACATCAATTTTTTGATTTTGTTCTTTGAGGTTAAACTGTCTTAAAAAATTTCCTAGTTCAATAAAAGAGGACTCTATGTTATTAGCATCCATTTAGATTTGGATATAAAGTGATTAGATTGTAATTTTGTCCAAAATTAATTAAAAAAAATACTATGGCAATCATTATAACAGACGAATGTATTAATTGTGGTGCTTGTGAACCAGAATGCCCAAATACTGCAATCTATGAAGGTGCTGATGATTGGCGCTATAAAGATGGAACTAAATTAAAGGGGGTAGTTGTTTTGCCAGACGGTACTGAAATTGATTCTAATGCTGCGCAAACGCCAATATCTGATGATGTATACTATATTGTTCCAGGAAAATGTACGGAGTGTAAAGGGTTTCATGATGAACCCCAATGTGCTGCGGTTTGCCCCGTAGATTGTTGCATTCCGGATGTTAATCATGTTGAAAGTGAAGAGACGTTAGTAAACAGACAGTCTTTTTTACACAACGAATAATATTTTATTTCAATTTATCGAGATGATGTTGTCTCTGATTTAATTTTAAATTTTCCTTTGGCACTGTATGGATACATTTTTTTGTGTATTTGTATCATTTGAGAAGGATCATTACCTTCAAAATCAGTTATAGGTAATTTCACATTATTGTAAATAGAATAGCCTCCATAATTGCTAGGGAGATTTTCTGCAACTTCCCATTTTCCTCCTATTTTGTAATGGTATATCAATTCAAGATTGTCAAAATAAGCTTCTAGATTAGGAAAGTAATAATAACGTATGACGCAATTTGTTTCTGGGTCGATTGGTAATTTACTACTATCTTTTGGTGTTGTTTGGGCTTTTAATTGATAAAGATTAAAAAGCAACACAAAACAAATTAAGTTTTTAAATGATTTCATATTTAAAGTATTTATTTGTTACAATTTATAGTTAAAAACTAAAAATCAAGTCACAAATATATTAAATACAAATTAAAAAAATCAGTTTAAATACATAAAAAATAGATAAAATACATAAACTAAGGTATTATTGTAAGTTTAAATTTACTTTTAAACTTTATTAATCTGTAAACTCTTTGTTTTCATGTTTGGGTTTTAATATAGAAATTCCCTTTTGTAGTAAAAGATTATTTGGATAGGTAATTTGCTCTCCTGATTCGGTTTTTAAATAAACATAAAATGCTTTAATGTCTTCTATTTCTGCCTGTATGGTAAAATCTTTATCGTGAATATAAATAATGTCTCCAATTCGGAATGGAAAAAAGAAAAACAGAATAATTCCAGAGGTTATATTACTTAAAATCGACCATTGCGCAAATAGTGCCACACCTACTACAGTTGTTATGGATGATAAAGTAATTAAAATGTCTTTTTTTTGTACGCCCCATATAATTATAACTGCGAAAAGCGCAATAATGTTAATGAAAAGATGGACGTATTTCACTACCATGTTTGTTCTATTTTCCATGATATAAGTAACCTTGGCATATCTCCTTATTAATTTAGCAGAAATTATTCTAAGAAAAATGATAACGATAAGTAGTATGCCTGTTGCAATGATTTCCATTGTGAAAGTTCTTAAAAATGTCATGTCAGTTTTTTATTTATGGATGTAAAAATTTATTGGGTATTGTTGTGTTTAAAAAATATTATTTGTTTAGTGTATTTAAATACATTCATTAAAGTTATGAGTTAAAAATTGATACACTTTTTCAGTTGGCAATCCAACCACATTAGTGTATGATCCTTCTATGTTTGATATCCCAATTAGTCCAATCCAATCTTGTATTCCATAAGCACCTGCTTTATCAAAGGGCTTGTAGGTGCTAATATAATAATGAATTGTTTCATCAGATAATTTATTAAATGTTACTTTGGTGATGTCATGAATTAGGGTTGTTTTTGATTTAGTTTTAAAGCAAACAGATGTAATTACCTCATGTGTTTGGTTTGATAAGGTTTTTAGTATTAAAACCGCATCATCATAATCTTTTGGTTTTCCTAAGGCAACATTATTAAGCCACACAATTGTATCACTTGTAATTAAGAGTTCACCCGACTCAATTTCACCATCAAATGCATTGGCTTTTAATTTGGCTAAATAATTGGTAATTTCTACGCTTGTTAAATGATCAGGATAAATTTCTTCAATATTTTTCAATCGGATTTCAAAATCTAGTCCCATATCAGTTAGAAATTGTCTCCTTCGTGGAGATCCAGAAGCTAATATTATTTTGTATCCTTTGAGTTTATCATTTAACATTGTATTTGATGTTTAAATTAATCATGAGAATTGATAGAATACCAAAAAATATAATCCACTTTAAGACCTTACTAATGAATGAAAACTGAGCTTTTTCTTTTGCTTTCCATGCTTTTACGGCAACAAAGATTAATGGAGCTACAATAAAAACGAAAGCGTAAACAACCGAATAATATAATTTAGTTACTACCATATTTTTATAAATATAAGCGAGCAAAAGGAGTAAAGCACCGCTAGTAAGTAAACTGGCTACCTTTGCTGTTCTTGCATTACCTAATGCAATGGGTAACGTATTCATTCCGTTATTTTTGTCACCTTCAATATCTTCCATGTCTTTAATTAATTCACGTATGAAATTAATTATAAATGTAAAAATGGCATAGTCAATCAGAATTGAAAATAGAAGTCCCATTTCTGCTTGATTTTCTGTATAAGTTGATGGTAAAAGATCAAATAATCCAATTATGACAACACTAAATGAAAGCAAAAGCGCAACAATGATATTGCCAATAATTATCATTTGTTTCAGGGTAGTTGCATACATATATAATGTGGCTGATATTATGATAAAGACGCCTGCAAAGCTGGGTTTTTGAATTACATTTGCTAAATAATATCCGATACAAACACCAATAATATTTAGAGCGAAATACAAATTATAGGCGCTTTTTTCTGAAATAATTTGACTGGCTATTACATTTTCTTTTTTATTGTCATAATCGGTTTCTTGGTCAAAAATATCATTGATAATATATCCAGCGGCAGCTATTAATATAGTTGCTAATACTAATAGACCGTATTGCCAATCTGAAAGTGATAAAACAATATTGTTCTGAAATTTTAAAAAGCCATAACGAAAAAGCAACTGCATAAAAGCAAGCAGCAGAAGGTTTTGGTAACGTATTAGTTTTAGGTATTTCATATAAAAGTGTTCAGTATTAAGATTTTAGTATTCAAATTAGTTTTCAGTCACAGTTTTTCTGCGTACTGAGACTGTTTACTGCGACTAATCATGCTTTCCATTATAATACATATGCCATTTTCCTTGAACTTTCATGACTTGTTCTATTATCTCTCTAACAGCACCTTTTCCTCCGTTTTTATGTGAAATATATTTAGAAATAGCTTTAATTTCTTGAGCTGCATCTTGGGGGCATGTTGGAAGTCCAACTAATTTCATTACATGAAAATCAGGGATGTCATCACCCATATACAAAACATGCTCCGGTTTAATATTGTACAATTCGATATACTCTTTAAAAGTTTCTACTTTATTTGGTGCTGCCAAATGAATATCCGTGATCCCTAAATTTTTTAGACGAATGCGAACACCTTCATTATTACCTCCCGAAATAATGCAAACATTATAACCAGATTCAATTGCTGCTTTCATAGCAAATCCGTCTCGAATGTTCATAGTTCGAAGCATTTCTCCATTGGGTGTTATATGTACCGTACTGTCTGTTAAAACTCCGTCAACATCAAAAATAAATGTTGTAATGTCGTTTAGTAATTCTTTATAACTTATTTCCATTATCAATTATAGATTTGGTTAGCAATTTATAAATTTCTTTTTGGTTGTCGTTTGTTAAAAAATCAAAATGTGTTTTTAAAGTCCCAGTGTCCTTTCTAATAGCCGGACCGGTTTGTGCCATAGCGGGTGAAAGTAGCATGATTTTATTTGCTGTTTCTTGAATTAATGGTTTTAAAATTTCAAAGGATAAATTATTTAGATTACAAATATCATTGCCTATAGTATACATGTAATTTGTAAAATTACAAACATATACTGCCGCAACATGAAGTGATAACCGTTGTTTAGCATTGATTCTATGTACTGAATTTGAAATTGCATGAGCCACACATTCGAGGGTTTTGTAATCGTTTTCGTTTTGAGCTTCAATGCAAATCGGAATAGTTTTAAAATCAACTTCTTTGGATTTTGAAAACGTTTGTAGTGGATAAAAAACACCAATTCTATTCTTGTTTTTTAATACTTCTAATGAAAAAGTTCCAGAGGTATGAACGATTAGTTGAGAGGTAAAAGGTAATTCTTGGTAAACCAACTCAATAGCGCCATCGGTTACGGCAATAATTACTAAATCAACTGGAATGAAATCTTTATAATTGGAGAAAATTTTGTCAGCAGATATTAGTTCTAAAACTGTTTTTTTATTTCTAACAAATATTTGAACTAATTCAATATCAGTGTTTAGACTGAACACTTTAATCAAATGTTGTGCAACATTTCCAGAACCAATTATAGATACTCGAATCATGCTGTAAATTTATCGAAATTAAATTTCATTTAAAAGTTAAAATGAAAGAAATACACAAGTCTTAAAAATGTGCTAAAACTCAAAATAAATGAACTCCAAATCTAATTTTTAACATATTTTTGTACCACTTAAAAAGAGCTATTCCAAGGCATGAAAAAAAAAATATACTCGATTTTATTCTCTACCCGATTAATGGCAATTTTATTTGTTTGTTTTTCGTTGTCTATGGCAGTAGGAACCTTCATAGAAAGTAAATACAACACTGATACTGCAAGAATTCTGATTTACAACGCTAGTTGGTTTGAGGCAATAATGCTCTTCTTTGTTATAAATTTTGCTGGAAATATTAAACGTTATCAATTATACAAAAAAGAAAAATGGGCCACTTTAATTCTTCATTTATCTTGGATTTTCATAATTATTGGTGCATTTGTAACACGTTACATAAGTTTTGAGGGCATGATGCCAATTCGTGAAGGAGCAATTTCGAACCAGTTTTATTCTGAAAAAAATTATTTAAATGTTTTTGTAGATGGAATGCATGATGGTAAAATGATGCGCAGGGTATTTGAAAAGCCACTTTTACTCTCTCCAGTTACCAACAATCAAATTTCAATTTCAGATAAGTTTGATTCCATTCCGTTCGAAATAAATTATAAGAATTTTGTATTAGATGCCAAGGAATCAATAAAAGAGTCAGCTGCTGGTGATGTATATTTAAAGTTAGTTGAGTCGAGTGGTGGCAGTCGTCATGAACACATGCTCAAATCGGGAGAGATTCAATCCATCCATAATGTTTTGTTTGCGCTCAACAAGCCAACAAAAGGAGCTATAAATATCAATACAGATAATAATACCATTTCATCCCCATTTGATGGAGAATTCATGCGAATGGCAGATAAGTTACAAGGGAAAGTAACAAAAGATTCTATTCAATCGTTAATGTATCGTTCATTATATAATTTAGGTGGGGCACAATTTGTAATTCCGGATCAACCAAAAAAAGGAGTCAAGTCCTATATTTCGAGTGGTGATTATAAAGCAAAAAATGGAGAAGACGCACTAACTCTCTCAATAAAATCAGAAGGAAAGGAAAAAGAAGTAACAATAATTGGATCTAAAGGAAAACAGGGTGAGCCTGTTATAGTAAAACTTGGCAGTTTGGAGTTTACTTTTAGTTATGGAAGTAAGGTTTATACCTTGCCATTTGGAATCAAGCTAAACGATTTTATAGCCCAAAAATATCCTGGAACTGAAAAAAGTTATTCTTCTTTTGAAAGCAAAGTGACTATTTTGGATTCTGTAAAACCATTTGATGTAAGAATCTACATGAACCATATTTTAGATCACAAGGGGTATCGTTTTTTTCAAGCCTCCTTTGATCCTGACGAAAAAGGTACTGTTTTGTCAGTAAACCATGACTTTTGGGGAACAACAATCACATATATTGGTTATTTTTTACTCTACTTTGCTATGTTAGCAATTTTATTTACAACAAACACTCGTTTTGACGATTTAAGAAAAAAATTAGACGCCATAAAATTGAAAAAGTCTAAACTAGTAGTTCTTATTTTTTGTTTTTTATCGTTTTCAATGGCCGGACAAAATCAAGGAAAACATAGTGCTAAATCACCTTCGGTAAAAGAAATAGATTCATTTATAAATGCTAATAAAGTTTCAGAAAAGCATGCCGCACAATTCAGCAGACTTGTAATTCAAGACGACGGCGGTAGAATGAAACCAGTAAATACCTTTTCATCAGAGTTGTTAAGAAAAGTGAGTCACAATGATCGTTATAAAGGAATGAACTCTGATCAGGTTTTTATTTCAATGTCACAATTTCCATCGGCTTGGTTCGAAGTTCCGCTGTTGTATATCAAAAGTGGTAATGATAGTATTCGAAAAATATTAGGGATTAATTCGGAGGCTAAGTATGCTACCTTCAGGTCGTGTTTTGATGAAATGGGTAATTATAAATTATCTCCTTATTTAGATGAAGCCTACAAGGCTGCAAATCCAAACAAATTTGAAAAAGATTTTGTAGAAACTGATAAAAAAGTTAATTTATTAAATGCGGCACTAAGCGGAAAAATACTTCGATTGTTTCCTACACCCAAAGACTCGAATAATAAATGGGTTTCCTTTTTAGAAATTAATCATAGAACAGGAACTGCATTAGACACTATCCGAATGGTATTGCCAATTTATTTTGAAGCACTTAGGGAAGCGAGTCAGAATAAAAATTATACCAAAGCCAATTCTTATTTAGTTGGAATTGAAAACTATCAAAAGAAATTTGGAAAAGCCGTCCGTCCAAGTGAAAAAAAGATAGAATATGAAATATTGTATAATAAATACGATGTTTTACAAAAGTTGCCCTATTGGTATTTGACTGCGGCTAGTTTGTTGTTTTTATTCATCATAATTGGAATCTTTAAAGACAGGAAATGGATTGCGCTAACCGTTAATGCTTTGCATGTTATAATTGGACTCTTATTTACCTTGCATACTGTAGCCTTACTATTCCGCTGGTATATTTCCAATCATGCACCATGGAGTAACGCTTATGAAGCCATTGTTTATGTGGCTTGGTCCACAATGTTTTTTGGACTTGCGTTTGCTTGGAAGTTAAAATTTGAACCCACCCTGAAGTTTCTAGGATCTGTATTATTTGGTATTTATTATAAAAGCAGTTCTAAATTAACAGTAGCTGCTTGTAGTTTTGTATCGGCTATGATATTAACGGCAGCCTATGCAAATTGGATAGATCCAGAAATTGCCAATCTTCAACCTGTATTAAATTCCTATTGGTTGATGATTCACGTGGCGGTAATTGTAGCAAGTTATGGACCTTTTGCCCTTGGCGCAATTCTAGGATTTGTTTGTTTATTGTTAATACTGTTTACAACCAAAAATAACAAAGCCAAAATGGAATTAAATATCAATGAATTAACTGTTATCAACGAAATGGCGCTAACCGTTGGTCTAGTAATGTTAACTATTGGTAATTTTTTAGGAGGCCAATGGGCAAATGAAAGTTGGGGTAGATATTGGGGTTGGGACCCAAAAGAAACATGGGCTTTAATAAGTATAATGATTTATGCTTTTGTAATTCATGCTCGATTTGTACCATCCTTAAGAAATAAATGGGTTTTTAATCTAATGGCAATGTTTGCTTTCTTATCCATATTATTTACCTATTATGGCGTTAATTTTCATTTAACCGGTCTACACTCCTATGCAAGTGGGGAGGCAAAATCATTAAATTGGATTTATTATTCTATAGCAGGAATAAGCTTAATAGGAATTATTTCATATTTTAAATTTAGATTGCATTATAAGAAGTAATTTAATTACTTAACGTTTAATTGGTTTTAACTGTATTAGTTCATTTAATAATAAAAAAAATATATGAGGACACACAAGATATTAATTCTAAATTTCTTTCTTTTTTTGAGTTTTACAATTCAAGCACAATCTAAAAAACCGAACCAAAGTACTATGGAAAAACAAAATGACAATCTGAAACAAACTATATATCAATTTAAGGTTACTGATATTAATGGGGACACTTTCGATTTTGCTAGCTTAAAAGGCAAGAAAATATTAATTGTCAATACTGCATCAGAATGCGGTTTAACACCTCAATACAAGGATTTAGAGACTATTTATAAAACCTATAAAGACAAAAATTTTGTAATCGTAGGTTTTCCTGCAAATAATTTTGGAATGCAAGAACCAGGAACCAACAAGCAAATTGCGACTTTTTGCCAAAAAAATTATGGGGTGACTTTTCCAATGATGGGTAAGATATCTGTTAATGGGAGTGATATAGATAAAGTTTATCAATTTTTGACACAAAAAAGTAAAAATGGTCTTCAGGATAGTGAAGTTCAATGGAACTTTCAAAAATACTTAATAAATGAAAATGGCAACTTGGAAAAAGTTATTTCCCCTAGGGTATTACCAAAAGATAAAGAAATTGTTAGTTGGATAACATCAAACTAGAAAGTTTCAAAAAAAAATCAATTTTTAATTTTTTAATAGATTAAATACATCTGTCTTGTAATTTAACAATTTTTTTACCCTTTAAACGACTTTTATATAATTGCTATCAATTATCTCAATAAATTTGAAATTGATTTTAAAAAAAAAGTTTGTTTTATGAATAATTTATCTAACCCATTTGCAAGAAAAGAATATTTATTGGGTTTTGCAAATGGTTTAAATCCACACTTTAATATCGAAGATAATAAAACCGAAGCCTTTTTAGATGGATTCAGTCAAGGTCGTGTAGATTATGAACGAATGAATGGAAAAATAATTCATGGAATTCCTAAATTAATTGTTACCAACAAAGTATTAGAAGATTTTTTACTAGCGGGCATGTTAGGGATAAGTATCAATCATGATGATTATACAGCTTTTCAAATTGAAGTTATTGCAAAATGGTATCAAAGTGGAATTGAAAAATACAACCCTATACAAAGTAGTTATCTTCTTGGTATTTTAGAACAGAATGGTATTGATATATTGTAATCACTATAATCAATAAAGCAATATAGTACTCTACTTTTTTTAGAACCTAATATTATTAGTTTAATACTAATTGCATAATAGTATTATGTAGCCATCTATTAAATTTAAAACCACTTTCTTTTATAATGCCTACTGTAGAAAAACCAAATTTTTCGTGAAAGAGTATGCTATTTGTATTTTCAGAATCGATAACGGCTATCATAGTGTGCAAATTTTGCTGCTTTGCCAATGCTATTAAATTCTCCAAAAGTAATTTCCCAACTCCTTTACCTTGGTGTGTTGGATTTACATAAACAGAATGTTCCACCGTATATTTATAGGCTTCTTTTAAACGAAACTCACTATAATAACCAACCCCAACTATTTTATTGTTTATGGTTGCAACTAATACTGGAAATCCTTTTGCTATTTTTTCTTCAAAAAGGATATGTTGCTGTTTAGTAGTTCTTGTTTGATAATCATATAAACAGGTATCGTTTTTAATATAATAGTTAAGGATTTTAACAATAATCGCTGTGTCTAGAGTAGTATAGGGTCTGATTTTCATGTTTTAAAAATAGTAAAAATTAACCAAAAGCCTAAATTAATAATTTTAAATATGCTTTTACTAAAGCAAAGTTATATTCAAGTAACAATTACCAAATTAGATTATTAGTACAACTTTATGTTTAATCAAACTTAAGAGTTCATACTTAAATATATTTCTTAGTTTTTATTTGTTTGTACTAGCTGTTTTTGTGTTTGATTATTTATTTTTATTAGTTTTCAACGGCTAATATATTATTTATTTAAAAACAAATCTTTGTATCTTTATGCCCACAAAAAACAGTAATGATTTATCCTAAAATACCTTTAGCTCAAAGCATAATTCAGATTTGTCTTGCTAAAGGAGTTGACTATATTGTAATTTCACCTGGAT